>Ga0214472_10006446_pt1 | contig 12290 bp, 10 predicted proteins | sample RVTome_6_FD_207662 | JGI IMG/M metagenome (GOLD analysis project Ga0214472, IMG submission 207662) | Soil microbial communities from uranium-contaminated site in the Upper Colorado River Basin, Wyoming, United States - RVT140D175 | ecosystem: Environmental > Terrestrial > Soil > Contaminated >... | reverse complement strand
GACGAGAGCAACCTCTGCCGCCTTGTACGCCGCTCGCGTTCCCGCGTTGTCCCCATCGAAGAGGATCGTCACGCGATCCGCGTAGCGCGCTAGACTTTGTGCCTGCTGTGGCGTGAACGCCGTTCCACAGGTGGCGACGGCATGACTCCATCCGGATTGATGCAGCGCGAGCGCGTCGAGATAGCCTTCGACCAAGATGGCCGAACGCTTCTTGATGATCTGCTTACGCGCCGCCCCTACTGCATAGAGAGTCGAGCGCTTGTGGAAGACGGCCGTTTCGGGTGAGTTGAGGTATTTGGGCTCGCCGGCCCCCAGTATTCTTCCGCCGAAACCGTGGATCTTCTGGGCTACGCCCTGGATGGGAAATATAAGACGCGACCGGAAATAGGCAAAGGGGGGGCGCCCCTCCTGGCGCCTCAGCAACTGAGCCTGCAGGAGGATCTCCTGCGAGATCCCCTCCCGCCTCGCAAACTCCACGAGCGCGCTCCCGTCGCTCGGCGCCAGCCCGACCTGAAACTGCTCGAGGGTTTCCGGGCGTAACCCGCGCTCGCGCGCGTATTCACGGGCCTTCTGGCCGCCAGGGGCTAGGAGAGTCTCCACGAACCACTCGGCGACGCGCCGGTTGGCTTCGAGGATGCGGCTGCGGACGCTCTCTCCATCGCCATCCGCCTCGAGGAAACGAGCCAGGTCGAGCCCGATGCGGCTCGCGCACCACTGGACGGCTTCGGGAAAGGACATCCCTTCGCGGTCCATCAAGAAGCGGAACACATTGCCGCCCTTGTTGCAGCCGAAGCAGTAGAAGATCTGCCGCTCGGGATGCACATGGAAACTGGGCGTTTTCTCGCTGTGAAACGGGCAGACTCCCCAGAAGGAACTGCCCTTGGGCTTCAGCGGCACGAAGTGGCCTATGACCTCTTCGATCGCCACTTCGTCGCGGATCTTGTCGATGATGTCGGAGGGGATTTTCGTGGCCATCGTCCGGAGCGTCGCTCGAGGCAGGTTGCAGAGCGGAACGGGCTGCGCTCAAGTTAGTCCAGACCGGAGGAACGTCCAGGGCCCACGGGGTCACTCGAGTTCGATTACGCTCAATCCGTCGTCGAATTCGCCGCCTCCGCCCAGCAGGACCCGCCGGACGCGGGGGTCCTTGCGCAGCCGGTCGCCGAGGCTCTTTCGCAGGATTCCCTCGCCTTTGCCGTGGATGAGCTCCAGGCGCCGGCGGCCGTGGAGCAGGCAGCGGTCGAGGGCGTGATCCAGCTGGCTCCAGGCCTCGTCCTGATCGTAGCCACGGACGTCGAGCTCGCCGAGCCCCTCGGCTTCCGGCTCATACTCCGCCCGGACGCCGCCCTCCTCGGGCCCGGGCGGCGGCGTGTCCGCCTCCGGCAGCAGCAAATCTTCCGCCGCGCAGTCCACGCGGCGCCCACGGATGTCTAGACCGATCCGTTCGCCGCGGATCTCGACGACCTCACCAACGCTCCCCAGCAGCCGATGCCGCAGCCTCTGGCCGAGTTCGATCGTCCGCGGCTTCCGGCCGCCGGCCTCCTTCTTCCGCCGCGCCTCGGCACGGTGCACCAGATCACTCTCCCGCGCATTCAATTCCTCGCGCAGCTCGGCGGCCGTCGCGGCCGCCAACTCGTCGGCCCCCGCGCTGCGCAGTTCCTCGAGCAGCCGTTCGAGGCGTGCGCGAGTGTTCCGGATCATGCCGGCGGCCTCGGTCTCGGCATCAGCCAGGCGTGACCTTCGCTCGCGGCGCAGTTCGGCGGCGCGGGTTTCGTATTCAATTCGATGCTCGCGCGCTTCGTCGCGCAGCTGCTGCGCCTCCTGGCGCGCTGCCAGGAGAGAGTCGCGTTCGCGCTCGAGTTCGTTGAGGAGAGCGTCGAACTGGAGATGCTCGTCACCCACGAGTTCTCGCGCGCGCGCCACGACGCTCGCCGGCAGCCCGTGGCGCTGCGCGATCTCCAGCGCATGGGAGGCGCCGGGGCGGTCCAGGAGCAGTTCGAAGCGCGGCCGCATCGCCGTCTCGTCGTAGGCCATGCTCGCGTTGCGCAGTCCGTCGAGCTCCTGGGCCAGACTCTTCAACTGTCCATAATGCGTGCTGCAGAGGACGCGGCAGCCGCGGCGCACGAGTTCCTCCAACAACGCCTGCGCCAGCGCGACGCCTTCGATCGGATCCGTCGCGCCGCCGACTTCGTCGAGCAGGACCAGGCTGTCGGCGCTCAGTCCCTCCAGGATCTGGCGCAGATGGGTCATGTGGGCACTGAAACTGGAGAGCGAGTTCGAGATCGACTGTTCGTCTCCCAGGTCGACGAAGACCGTGTCGAACAGGGGCAGCACGGGTGTCTCCAGAGCCGGCAACGGTATCCCGCTCTGCGCCATCAGCGCCGCCAGCCCGACCGCCTTCAGCGCGACGGTCTTGCCGCCGGCGTTGGGCCCGCTCAGGAGCAGCACGCGGTCCTCTGGGCTCAGGCTCAGGTGCAATGGCACGAGACTCGCGAGTGCGCCTGCGTTGCGCAACGTGTGTTCCAGGATGGGATGGCGAAACGCGACGAGGCTCAGTACGCCGGCCTCGTCGAAGCGCGGCAGCTTCGCCTGATGGCTGCGGCCCCACCGGACGCGGGCGCGCAGCAGGTCCAACTCCACGGCCCGCTCGAACAACTCGATCAGGCCCCTCGCCTCTCTGCCCACGGCTGCGTTGAGCCGGGCGAGGATCCGCGCCTCCTCCTGCGCGAGATCCAGCCGCGCCTCGGCGAACTGATTGCCGGCCTCGACGACCGCCGCAGGCTCGACATACACCGTCTGGCCGCTGCCGCTGCGATCGTGGACGATTCCCGAGAGCTGACTCCTCTTGTTCGAGGGCACGGCGACGCAATAGCGATCGCCGCGCAGCACGAGTTCCGCCGCTTCCGTCCAGCCCTTTCGCCTGGCTTCGCCCAGGCTCTCCTGGGCGACGTCACGCAGGCGCCGCTCGGCGTTCAGCACGCGGCGGCGCAACGCCGGGAGCTGCGGGCTTGCGCCGTCCTTCAGGCTGCCGTCGGGCTCGAGGGCCCATTCGAGCTTCGCTCCCAATTCCCCGGGGTCGTCGCTGGTTCCGAAGAGGCGTTCACAATAGGGCAGAGCCTCCGCGGCGCCGCGGATCTGCGTCAGGAGTTTCGAGAGCTGCCGTGCGCTCCCGCCGACCGCGGCCAACGCCGGCCCGTCGAGAATCCCCCTGCGCTCCCTGTCCTCGCCGATCAACTCGATCAGATCGGCCATGCTCGAGAGTTGGAGTTCTCTGCCGGAGTCCAGCCAGCGGTCGATTTCTTCGATCCACTTCCACAGCTGCGTGCGCGCGTCTTCGTCGCTGCACGGCTGCAGCAACTCCATCGCGACCACGGCGCGCTCGAGAGCGCAGTGCCGCCCGACGAGTGCGAGGAGTTCGGGAAATTCGAGGAGACGCCGCGCCCGTCTCTGCTGCACGGCTCGCGCGTCGCTCATGGCGCGGGTGCGTCGTCGTCGCCGGTCGTGATCTCCAGGAGGAACGCCCGGAGATGGTCGAGGGCCTCGCGGGCGTTGGGCTCGAGCACTTCTTCGACCAGCTCCGAGAACTTCTCGCCCTCCCAGATCTCGGACGCCGTGTCGTACACGGCCGGTGCGAGATGGAGGAGGAAGGAGCTGGGCGGGTCCTCACGCATGTCAGCCTTGAGATCGTCGGGAAGCGGGACGGCCAGAAGCAGAATCATCAGGCAACTCACGAGGATGCAGCCGAAGAGCGTTCCGAGCAGGAAGCCACCGCCGCGATCCAACCAGCCGATGATCGAAAAGGAGAAGAGCTTCGCGACGCCGCGGGCCAAGAATCTGGTAAGCACGATCCCCAAGACCAGCACGATGACCCAGGCCGTGAAGAAAGCTGCCCGCGGCGAGAGATCGACGGCAGCAACCAGATGCGGCCGCAACGCCCCCGCCAAGGTCGACGCGAAGAGGAAGATCGCGACCAGCCCGACGATCTCGACGACGCGACGCACGACACCGTGGCGGAGTCCTTCGATTCCGAACCACAGCACGATGACTGCGCTGGCGATGTAGATCACGGGCACGGCATCATCCCAGTTTCGCGCGGACCAGGCTCGAGATCCGCGAGCCGTCGGCGCGGCCAGCGGCGCGCTCGGTGCAGAGCTTCATGACCTGGCCCATCTGCTTCATGCTGTCGGCGCCGATCTCCGCGATCGCAGCAAGGACCATCGCTTCGAGCGCGCCGTCGCTGAGCGGCTCGGGCAGATAGCCGCGCACGATCCCGAGCTCGGCCTCCTCCTTCGCAGCCATGTCCTCGCGTCCCGCCTTGCGCGCCTCGGAGATAGCCTCCTCGCGCTTCTTCGCGTAGCTCATGACGATCTTGAGCGCCTCGTCCTCGTCGAGCTCGGCGCGTTTCGCGATGGCCGCGTCCTTCATGGCGGCGTGCAGCATGCGCAACACGCCGACGCGTTCCTTCTCGCGCGCCTTCATGGCGACCTTGACGTCCTCTTGGATGCGCGCCAGCAACTTCGACATCTCTCAGCCTCTCTTCAGGCGGGTGGATTCCAGGCCGGCGACGACGGCCACGGCCGCCGTCTCCGAGCGTAGCGTGAATGGGGACAGGCTGACCAGCTCCGCCCCCGCCTTCGCGAAGGCCCGCTTCTCCTGCTCGGAAAACGCGCCCTCCGGCCCCACACAGGCGGTGTAGGGGTCCGATCCCACCGACCGTTCGAACGGCGGAGGGCCCGCCGTCGCCTCCTCGGCCAGGATCAGGCGTCCCCTGCCGGGGAATCCGGCGAGGAAATCCGTGACGCTCAGGGGTTCCCACAGCTCGGGGAGCCACGAACGCCCCGCCTGCTTCATGGCGCTCTCGGCAATCCGTCGCCAGCGGTCCAACTTCTTCTCTCCGCCCTTCCATTTCACCACACAGTGCTCTGCGAGAAGTGGCTGGAAGCAGTGGACGCCGAGCTCGACACACTTCTCCAGGGCCAGCTCGAAGTGATTGCCCTTCAGGAGAGCCAACGCCAGCGTCGCCCGGGGCGCGCCGATCTCGCGTGGATCCGCTTCGCGCCGGTCGATTCTGGCGTGCAGCTCCGATACGTCGCAGCGGTCGAGAGTCGCGTGGATGAAGTGCCCGCTCCCGTCGCTGAAGACGACCGGATCGCCCGCGCGATGCCGCAGCACCTTCACGATGTGCCGCGCCTCCTGCCCCTTCAGGAAGATGCTCTCACCGTGGATTGCTTCTGGCGGCAACGCGTGGACCTGCATGACGATTCCTACCCCACCGTGCCGCGGCCAGGTGGCGGCGGCGATTGGCTCGAGATCTTGCGGAGTCGCTCGTGAAGTTCCTTCTCCTCGTCGCCGAGCTTCTGCGGCGTCCAGGCAATGATGCGCACGAGCTGATCTCCGCTGCCTCTGCCGTGCAGGTGGGGAATCCCTCGGGCGCGCATGCGAAAGATCTTGTGGGACTGCGTTCCCGCCGGAATCTTGAGGCTGACGCGGCCGTCGAGCGTCGGGACCTCGACCTTGGCGCCCAAGGCCAGATCGCTGGGTGCGACCGAGACACTCAGGAGCAGATCGTCTCCGTGGCGCTCGAAGAGGGGATGATCCTCTTCCTCGATGACGACATAGACATCACCGGGAGTCCCCCCCCGTTCGCCGGCGTCGCCCTGCTCGCGCAGCGTGATGTAGTTCCCTCCCGTCACGCCGGCCGGGACCTTCACCTCGATCTTGCGTTCGCCGCGGAGAGTCCCGCTGCCGCTGCAATCGCCGCAAGGATGGGAGATGACGCGGCCTTCGCCGTGACAGGCCGGACAGGTGACGACGTTCATGAACTGGCCCAGAAGCGTCCGTTGAACGCGGCGCACCTGGCCCTGACCCTTGCATTGCTCGCAGACGGTGGGGCTGTTGCCCGCCGCGGCGCCGCTGCCGTCGCACAGTTCACAGACGACCTGTTTGCGCAGCTTGAGCGTCTTCGTCGCGCCCGCGGCAATCTCCTCCAGAGTCAGGCGCACCTTGACCTGGAGATCGCGGCCGCGGCCGCTGCGGCCGCCTCGTGTTTCGCCGAAGATGTCCCCGAAGGCGCCGCCGCCGAAGTCCCGCATGAAGGCACGCAGCGCGTCGGACAGGTCGAATTCCATGCCCCCGCCGAAACCCGCGCCGCCGCCCGGCCCCTGCACCCCGGCGTGGCCAAATTGATCGTAGGCCCGCCGCTTGTCGGGGTCGTGGAGGACTTCGTAGGCCTCGGTGGCCTCCTTGAACTTGTCCTCGGCGGTCTGGTCGTCCGGGTTCTTGTCGGGATGGTATTTGACGGCCAGTTTGCGGTAGGCCCGCTTGATCTCGGCCTCGTCGGAGCCCTTCGAAAGACCCAGAACTTCGTAGTAGTCGCGTTTGCTCATTTAGAATCCCGGCGAGGCCATGAAGGTGCGGGGCGGCAAAGCGCCGCCCCGCGGGATTCTAAGCATAAAGGCGGCGCCGACAAGTGCAACGGCGGAGCAACCGCTCTTTCGATCGTCTCACTTCGCGCTGTACAGATTCCGTGAGACGTGGTGGAAGGTGATCTCCAGGTCCGCCATGGTCGTGCGGATCTGGTCGGCGTCGTCGCGCCGGATGGCTCGGTCGAGCTTTTCCATCTTCTCGCGCAGGTCGTCGACGTCCTTGGCGCTCACATCGTTGCCGATGCCATCGAGCGCTTCCTCGGCATCCAGGAGGATGGTCTCGGCCTTGTGCCGCAGGAGGACCATGTCCTTGCGAATCTTGTCGTCGTCGGCGCGTTCCTCCGCCTCCTCGATCATCTGCTTGATCTCGCCCTCGCTGAGATTGCTGGTCCCGCTGATCTTGACGTTCTGTTCGCGGTTGGTACCGAGGTCCTTGGCGTGGACACCGAGAATTCCATTCGCGTCGATGTCGAAGGAAACTTCGATCTGAGGCACGCCGCGGGTCGCCAGAGGAATACCATTCAACTCGAAGCGGCCGAGGCTACGGTTGTCCTGGGCCATCTCGCGCTCGCCCTGGCAGACGTGGATGCTCACCGACGACTGGTTGTCCGCGGCCGTCGAGAAGATCTGCGTCCTGCGCGTGGGCAGGGTCGTATTGCGCTCGATGATCTTGGTCACGACGCCACCGAGCGTCTCGATGCCGAGCGAGAGGGGTGTGACGTCGAGCAGCAGCACGTCGTCGAAGTCTCCACCGAGAACCCCGCCCTGGATGGCGGCGCCCATGGCGACGACCTCGTCCGGATTGACGGTCTTGCTGGGCATGCGTCCGAAGAGTTCTTCCACGGCATGCTGCACACGCGGCATGCGCGTGCAGCCGCCGACGAGGATCACGTCGTCGAGATCCATCGGATTCATCCCGGCGTCGTCGAGGACGGCGAGGCAGGCCTCGAGCGTGCGGTCGATCAACGGTTGCGTGAGCTTCTCCAGCCGCGCACGAGAGAGATTCACCTCGAGATGCAGCGGCTGGCTGCCGTCGGTCGCGATGAACGGGAGCTGGATCTGCGACTCGAGACCGCTGCTCAGGTCCCGCTTCGCCTTCTCCGCCGCTTCGCGCAGCCGCCCGAACGCCGTGCGGTCGCCCTTCAGGTTCACGCTGTGCTGTTTCTCGAATTCCTCGATCAGCCACTCGACGATGACCTGGTCGAAATCGTCGCCGCCGAGATGGGTATCGCCACCGGTGGCCCTGACCTCGAACACCCCGTCCCCGACGTGGAGGATCGAGATGTCGAAGGTGCCGCCTCCGAGATCGTACACCGCGATGTTCTTGCCCTCGGCCTTTTCCATGCCGTGGGCAAGCGCCGCCGCCGTCGGTTCGTTGATGATGCGCATCACGTTGAGACCGGCGACGCGTCCGGCGTCCTTGGTCGCCTGCCGCTGGGAGTCGTTGAAGTAGGCGGGGACGGTGATCACCGCGTCGTCGATCTGCTCGCCGACGAAGTCCTCGGCGCGCTCGCGCAGGGAACGCAGGATCATCGCCGAGATCTCCACGGGGGACATGGACTGGCCGTCGATTTCGACGTGGACCATGCCATGGTCACCCTTGACGAGCTTGTACGTGAACCTGTCGAGACTGAACGGTAGCTCGTCGAAGCGCATGCCCATGAGGCGCTTGATCGAGACGATGGTCTGCTCGGGCGCGGTCACTGCCTGGCGTTTGGCAACTTCGCCGACGATCCACTCGCCGCTCTTGGCCTTGGCCACGACCGACGGCGTGGTCCTCCCGCCCAATTCGTTGGGGATGATCTCGGCGCTGCTGCCCTCGAGCAGCGCCACGCAGCTGTTCGTCGTACCCAGGTCGATACCAATGACCTTACCCATTGCGCCCTCCGTGACGGATTTCCCGCTTGCCGGGGGCGGCGTGGCCTAGAGCGCGACCACCACCCGGGCGGGTCGGACGACCACATCATTGAAGATGTAGCCCTCCTGCACGACCTCTACGACGTGCTGACTCGGGACCTCTTCCGTCTCGATTTGCGAGACGGCCTCATGCAGATTGGGATCGAATACGCCTCCACGAGCCTCGATCGGGCGCAATCCCATCTGATGCAGAACGGTCGAGAACTGCTGGTAGATCATCCGCACGCCCTCGGCAAATCCGCGAACCCCTTCTTCTTGGTGCTCCCAGGGCGCACTCTCCAGGGCTCGGCCGAAGTTATCGACGACCTCGAGCAGTTCTCGAATCACCTGGACCTTCGCAAGATTCATGTTCGTTTGCAGGTCCCGGCGGCTCCGGCGCCGAAAATTCTCCAATTCGGCCATCGCGCGCAGCCAGCGCTCGTGGGTCGCGTCCAACTTCGCCTGCAGGTCCTCTGGGCCGGCTTCCGCCGCGGGCGGTTCCGACTCCGTCGCGACCGCTTCGACCGCCTCCACGGTGGCATCGACGGCATCTTCGGGCTCCGTGGCATCGCATTCGACCTCGGCGGTCTCCGCTTGCGACTTTTCTTCGATCTGCTCGTTCATGTCTGCCTCATCGGGGTCGTCGGAGTCGGGAGGTGTGGTCGGGCTCATCATGCTTTCTGCCGCCTGCGCCTCAAGATTTGGACCAAAGGGGAAGATTCAGCCGCGAAGGCGATCCAGATGGGCCGAGATCAGTCGGATGAGCGCGTGCATCCTCGCATAGCGCATGCGGCAGGGCCCCACGACGGCCAAATAACCGTAGCGATCGTCGACGAGTTGGAAGCGCGTCGCCATGACCGAGAAGGCCTTCAGCGACGGCAGCGGATTCTCGGCACCGATGGCCAGGGACACCGTGCCCGCCGCGGGTGTGACGAAACATTCCAGAGCACGCTCGAATTCATCCGCCTTGGAGATCAGCTCCAGGAGCGACTTCAGCCGCTCCGAGTCGGAGAACTCGGGCTGTTCCAGCGCCTCGGAGAGACCCTCGAAGCTGAGCTGCAGGCTGGAATCATGATCGAAGAGCCCGCGCGCGGCCTCGACCACCCGCGCGCCCATGGTGGCTGCCTCGCCTTCGGCGGGCGCGAGAAACTGTTCCAGATCGTGGCGCGTCTCGTCGATCGAGCGGCCGATCAGCCGCTCGGCGAGGAAGCTCGAGGCCGCCGACAAGAGCTCGGGGTGTAGCTCCCGCCCGATGCGGACGAGCTCGCTGCGCACCGAGTGGTCGTGCAGCGTGACGACGATGAGCACATGCTCGGAGTCGCGTGCGTAGAGGTCCACCGCACTGATGTGCGGGCTCGGCTCACGCGGGCCGGCGAGGATCGCGATGTTCTGGGAGAAGCGACCAAGGACGCCCGCCGTCGCGCGCAGGATCTCGTGGATGTCTTCGCCGGCGGCGTGAATGGCCGATTCGATGGCGCGCGTCTCGCGGCTGTCGAGTCCCTCACCCTCGATGAAGCTATCCACATAGGCGCGATAGCCGTCGTCGGTCGGAACGCGTCCGGAACTCTGGTGGGGCTGGGCCAAGAGGCCCTTCCGCTCGAGTTCAGACATGACCGAGCGAATCGACGCGCTTCGAATTCCGAGATGGCCGGACTCTTCGAGCATGCGGCTGCTCACGGGCTCCCGCGTCTGCACGTACAGATGCACCAAGTCGGCGAGCACCTGTCGTTCGCGGTCTGGAGCTGTGCTTCGCATGCTTGCCTCAGTGGCCCGGGGGGCGATGCGTCAAGATAGGGTTCCAACGGGAGCTGTCAAGCCCCATGCGCAGCAACTCCATGTGAACGCAGCAATTGCGAGACCAGATGGTCCAGCACGAGCCAGCCGCGTGGGGTGGCCCGCAGGCGCGTGTCCGAACATTCTACCAGCCCCTCGCGACGCCAGGCTGCGAGCAAGGAATCCGCCCCCCGGCACAATTCCAGGGAAATCCCTGCCGCGGTGCGCAGACCCAGCAGAATGGCCTCGCTGTGGCGCTCGTGGTCGCCGAGGATCTCCTGATCCTCCAGCGGAAGCTGGCCGGCCTCGACCCTCTCACAATAGGCCGAGGCGTCGGCGAGATTCCATAGCCTTCGCTCGCCGAAGAAGGAGTGCGAAGACGCGCCGAGGCCGAGATAGGGTTTCCGTTCCCAGTAACGCGAATTGTGCTTCGACTCGAACCCCGGCTGGGCGTAGTTCGAGAGTTCGTACGCGCCAAAGCCCCGCGCAGCGAGCCAATCCCCGGCGCGCAGGTAGAGTTCGCTCTGCTGCTCGTCGGGCTGCGGTGTCCAGCGCCCCGCCGCGACATCGCGCCCGAAGCGCGTCGCGCGATGGATCTCCAGCAGATAGGCCGAGACGTGCTGGATGGGGTGAGCGGCATAGGCTTCGAGCGTCTGAAGCGTCGTGGCCCATGTGGAACCCGGCGTGCCCGTGATCAGGTCGGCCGAGACATTTTCAACCTGCGCACACACGAGGTCGAGGGCCCTGAGGTTTGACTGCGGCGTATTCCACCGCCCGAGAAACTTCAGAATGCCGTCATCCATGCTCTGCAGCCCCAGGCTGACGCGGTTGACGCCGGCGTCGGTCCAACACGCCAGCCGCGCGGCGTCGGTGCTCTCGGGGTTCATCTCGATGGTGACTTCGATGTCATCCGCAGCGAGGGGCATCAGCTCTTCTGCGAGCCACCGACACATGGTCTCGAGAGCTTCGCCCTCCAGAGCGGAAGGCGTGCCGCCGCCGATGTAGATGGAGGGAATGCCATCGACGAGCCACCCGGCGTCGCGATGAGCCCGGGCCTCGCCTCGAAGCGCGCGCACATAGCGCTCTGGCAGACCACTGTCCTTGTTGACGAAGCAGTAGAAGTGGCAATAGGGGCAGCGAACTTCGCAGAAGGGAATGTGGATGTAGAGCGAAGGCGCGCCCATGGCCGTCATCAGTGGATCAGGTCGAAGAGCCGTCCGAATCGCACACGGTTGCGGACGTTGTCCCAGGACCAATAGATGAAGATGGCCTTGCCTCGCAGGAGTCTCATGTTCACCGGGCCCCAGAAGCGCGAGTCGCTGCTGTGATCCCGGTTGTCACCCATCATGAAGAGATGATCCTTGGGTACGACGAAGGGGCCGAAGTGACTCTGGGGCCGTTGTTGCGAGATGCGATCGTCGAGCTTCGTGAACTCCTCGCTCATTCGCTCGCCGTTGACGTAGAGCACCTTGTCCTTGTAGAGGACCGTATCACCCTCGACGCCGACGCAGCGCTTGATGTAGTCCTCTTTCTCGGTCTTCGGATAGCGAAACACGATGATGTCGCCGCGCCTTGGGTCGCGCAATCCAGGCAGGCGCTTGCCTCCGGTGAAGGGGATCTCGGCACCGTAGAGAAACTTGTTCACGAACAGGTAGTCGCCGATCAAGAGCGTGTCTTCCATGCTGCCCGACGGAATCTGGAAGGCCTGGAAGAAGAAGGTGCGTATGAAGAGCGCCAACACGACGGCGACGGTGAGAGCCTCGGCGTACTCGGCGAAGGTCGAGCTGTGCTTCCGCTTGCGGCCCGTCAGGATGCTCCACGACAGTTCGAGTGCGCCGAGGATCGACCACCTCGATCTCTTCGATTCTTCCTCGCTCGTCGGCATCATCTCTCCACTTTGAGCACGGCGAAGAACGCCTCCTGGGGAATCTCGACGCTTCCGACCTGCTTCATGCGCCGCTTTCCCTCTTTCTGCTTCTCCAGCAGCTTGCGCTTTCGCGTGATGTCGCCGCCGTAGCACTTGGCCGTCACGTTCTTGCGCAGCGCCTTCACCGACGTGCGCGCGACGACGCGCCCCCCGATAGAGGCCTGGATGGCGATCTCGAACATCTGGCGCGGCAGGAGTTCCTTCAGCTTGCGCGTGAGATCCCGCCCCCACTCGTACGATTTCGACCGATGGACGATGACACTCAACGCGTC
>Ga0214472_10006445_pt1 | contig 12292 bp, 11 predicted proteins | sample RVTome_6_FD_207662 | JGI IMG/M metagenome (GOLD analysis project Ga0214472, IMG submission 207662) | Soil microbial communities from uranium-contaminated site in the Upper Colorado River Basin, Wyoming, United States - RVT140D175 | ecosystem: Environmental > Terrestrial > Soil > Contaminated >... | reverse complement strand
TCAAACTGCCGGAAACCGGCAGCCGCCATCCCGGAATGAACGAACGCGAGACGCTGTTCGCGCCAGCGGAGTTACCGGGCCGAGGCCCCACCCTTTGTCCGTCCAACCGGCGTCTCTCTGCATAACCGGCTGGTGGCGATGAGGATCCGACGTCAGGCTCCATCGGCGCGCCGCCTCTCACCGTCGTCGTTGGCGACGAGGTCCCTGCAAGCATGGGGCCACACCGCGATGCGCATCCGCGTTTCCTTGTGGGCCACGACCGAGGCGGACGTGGATCGAAGCGTGGAGGCGATCCTGCGCGCGGCAGAAAACGGCCGGCAATGACCCGACGCGCGTGTTTGCCCGGAAGCTCCCGCGCCGCCATAGCCGTCTCCACCGTCACAAAGCTGGCACTTTGTTTTTCAAAGAATGGCTCGCGGCGAAGCCAAAAAAAGCTGATGTCAGTGTCCGAAATCAACGGTCCCGTTCGTTCATACATTGAATGGAACACGCGTCCGGACGGTTTCAAAAGGCCTGTCGGCACCCCGATCACTTCCTGGAGCGACTATCGATGGAAAGGAACAACTCATGAGCCGAGTAAGACTGCTAGTGGGCACCCGCAAGGGCGCGTTTGTCATCACTTCGGACGGTACACGCGAAAAGTGGGAAATCGCCGGCCCACATTTCGGGGGCTGGGAAATTTACCACGTCAAGGGCTCGCCCGTTGACGCGAACCGGCTCTACGCATCGCAGACCAGCAGCTGGTTCGGCCAGATGATCCAGCGGTCGAATGATGGCGGCACCACTTGGGAGACGCTCGGCAACAAGTTCGAGTACGATGGCAGCCCGGGAACCCATCAGTGGTTCGATGGGACGCAGCACCCGTGGGAGTTCAAGCGCATCTGGCATCTCGAACCCTCGCTGACCGACCCCGACACCGTCTATGGCGGCGCGGAGGATGCCGCCCTCTTTCGTTCGACGGACGGCGCCCAGACCTGGCACGAGGTTCCGGGCCTGCGCAGCGCCAAGGGAAATCTTTGGTCGCCAGGAGCCGGCGGCATGTGCCTGCATACCATCCTCCTCGATCCGGGCAATCCCGAGCGCATGTTCATCGCCATCTCCGCCGCGGGCGCCTTCCGCACCGACGATGCCGGCAAGACCTGGCAGCCGATCAACCGCGGGTTGAAGTCACCCTATGAGCTTCCCGATCCGGATGCCGAAGTCGGCCATTGCGTGCACCGCATCGCCATGCACCCGTCCCGTCCCGGCGTGCTCTACATGCAGAAGCACTGGGACGTGATGCGCAGCGAGAATACCGGCGACTCGTGGACGGAGGTCAGTGGCAACCTGCCATCCGACTTCGGATTTCCGATCGAAGTCCACGCCCACGAGCCGGAGACCATCTACGTGGTGCCAATCAAGAGCGACTCCGAGCACTTCCCGCCCGAGGGGAAACTGCGTGTCTATCGGAGCCGGACCGGAGGAAACGAGTGGGAGGCGCTCACAAAGGGCCTGCCGCAAAGCGACTGCTACGTAAACGTGTTGCGCGACGCCATGGCCGTCGATTCGCTCGATCCCTGCGGCGTTTACCTCGGAACGACTGGCGGACAGGTCTACGCATCGGCCAACGGCGGCGACAACTGGGTCCCGGTCGTCCGGGATCTGCCCGCCGTGCTCTCGGTCGAGGTCCAGACGCTGCCATGATCCGCGTCGTGCTTCCGCCCCATCTGCGCACGGTCGCCCAGGTCAACGGCGAGGTGACGCTCGAGATCGAAGGACCGGCCACGCAGCGCGCGATCCTCGATGCACTCGAGGCCCGCCATCCGACGCTGCGCGGAACGCTTCGGGATCAATCCACGCAACGGCGCCGTTCGCTCGTGAGGTTTTTCGCGTGCGAACAGGATCTTTCCCACGAATCGCCGGATGCGCCGCTGCCCGAGGCGGTGGCGCGCGGCGCCGAGCCGTTCCTCATCGTGGGGTCCATGGCCGGGGGATGATCGCCCGGGTCAGCCCTTCAAGGCGCCGCTGGTTAGGCCGGAAATGAATTCCCGCTGCAGGAGCAGGAAGAGGCAGAGCACCGGGGCCACGGACACGAATGTTCCGGCGATGATCAGGCCGCTGTCGGTGCCGTAAAGGCCGCGAAGATTATTGATCGCCACGGAGAGCGGAAACATTTCCGGGCTCTGCATGACCACCTGCGGCGTGATGAAGTTGTTCCATACCCCGAGGAACATGATCATGAGAAACGCGCCGATCATCGGTCGCACGAGCGGGACCACGAGACCGAAGAAGATGTGCATTTCCCCCGCACCATCGATGCGGGCCGCCGCGATGAGGTCGTCGGGCACCGAGTTGATCATCGCCTGCCTGAACAGAAACACGCCAAACGCCGAACCGATCGCCGGGATGATCATGCCGCTGTAGGTGTCGAGCAGGTTGAGCTGGTAGAGCCACTGGTAACCGGGCGCGATCAAGAGCGGGGCGGGAATCACCAGCGCTCCCAGAACCAGGGCGGTCAGCGGCTCGCGTCCCCGGAACGGAAATTTCGAGAGCGCATAGCCGCCCATCGCTGCCACCAGCGTGGCGCCAAGGCTCGTCACCGAGGAGAGAAAGATCGAATTGAGCAGCGCGCGCACGATGTGCGGTTCCTCGAACAACCGGATGAAGTTCGCGGGTGTGATGTATTCCCAGTGAACGTCCGGCCCGTGGGCGGACCACTCAAAGAGCGCCGGACCGTTGTCACCGCCCACTCGGAAAGCCGAAAGGAACATGTAGCCGAACGGCACGAGCATCAACAATGCGAACACCATCAGGAGCGCGTGATTGCCGGCGAGCAGGAGGCGGGAGTATCGCATCGGGAAGCCTCGCGCTTCAGGCGTTTTCCCGCGCGCCGACGATCCGCCGCTGTGCGACCGCGATGCCCATGAGCACCACCGCGAGCAGCCAGCCGACCGCGCTGGCGTACCCGAGATCCGAGGTGATGAAACCCGTCTGGTAGAGATACACGACGATCGTGATGCCACGTTCGTCCGGGACCGGCTGCGTGGGATTGGTCAGGAGCACCCAGGGAAGCTCGAACAACTGCAGGCTTCCGATGATCGAGAGCATCACCACGAAGCTGCCGACCGGCAGGATCTCGGGCAGGATGACCTGGCGAAACCGCTGCCACGGCCCCGCGCCGTCGATGCTGGCCGCGTCGAGCAGATCGCTCGACACATGCTGCAACGCGGCCAGAAAATACACCATGTTGAGGCCGACGTAGAGCCAGAGTGCGACGAGGATGAGGGTGATCACCGCATACTCCTGCAACCAGGGGAACTCGGGGTTCCATGCGGGCAGGAGATTGTGCAGGGTGCGGTTGATCAATCCGGTGCGCTTTTCGAAGATGAAAGAGAAGATCAAACTGGCGAACACCAACCCGACGAGATACGGCGCGAAGAAGATCAGCCGGTAAACCGCGCGCCAGCGCAATCCCCGCCGGTTGAGCAGCATGGCGAGGCCGAATGCCAGCGGCAGTTGCAGAAAAACCGAACCGGCGGCGAAAATACAGGTGTTGCGCACCGCGGCCCAGAAGAGCGGGTCGCCGAGGATGAGCCTGTAGTTGCGCAGGCCGACGAAAACCGTGTGTGCCGGACCATAGGAATATTCGAGCGAGAGCAGCAGCGACTTCAGCAGCGGCCAGAGAATGAACGTGCCGAAGATGATCAGGAAAGGCGCGATGAAGATCCACGGCGCCCAGCCGGGAAACGGCCGGACCGGGCCGCGCGCGCGTTTGTGCGCGATCGTCGGAGTGTTCGTCGAAGCCGGCACACTCATGAATCGAGAAACAAGTTGCGATCGATGTGGCTCTGCACCTCGCCCCGCGCAATTCCGAGCAACCGTTTCGCCTCCGGGATCAAGGCTTCGGTCGTAAATTTCCCTTCACGATTCGCGTAGGCGCGAAGGGCGATGGCAGCCACCTTTACGCGCTCGAGGGCGAGACGCTCGAAGGGCGACGATGAGCGGACAGGGACGTCGGGCGCCTGTTCGATGAAAAGCCGCCCGGCCGGTTGACCGCAAAAAAACGGATCGGGTTCGCTGAAAACCGGCAGAACCCAGTGAGACTTCACCGGCGTGATGATACCCGTGCCGCGAAAGGTCACCTCGGCCAGTTCGGGTGAGAGATAAAGCGCCTTGGCAAAAGCCCAGGCACTTTCAAAATCGGGCGCATTGCGCGCGATGCCGAGCATGGTGCCGCCCCAGACGGACGTGCGGCGGCCGCCCGGCGTGAAGGCCGGCAGCGGCATCAACTTCACCTTCCCCGCGAGTTCGGGCAGATCGCGTTTCCACTGGCCGACCATCCAGTCCGGCATCAACTGACAAAGCACGGTGCCGTCGCGCCGCATCTGGTTGCCGCTGGCGACCTGCTCCGGGACATCGGTGCAGATGCGATCGGGTCCGGCCGTCCAGGTCGTGATGGTCGCGAGCAACCGGGCGTTGAGATCGCTGTCGATTTCCGGACGCCCGTCCTCGTCAAAGTAACGTCCGCCTCCCTGGCGCAGCAGGCTCTCGACAAACAGGTGGTTGCTCGGCCACCCCGCGAGCGGAAACCGGTCGGGGCGGCCGTCGCCATCGAAATCCTTCATCAACGGGCGCAGGGCGCGCGCAAATTCGTCCCAGGTTTCCACCACCGCAAGATCGATGCCGGCTGCCTCGATGAGATCGGCGCGATAGCACAGGACCATCGGATGGACGTCGTGCGGGATTCCGTAGATGCGACCGCGCGAGGTCCATGGCGCGAACGACGGTCGATTGATGGTCTCGAGGAGACCTTCATCGCGCAGGCGATCTGCGAGGTCGACGAAGCCGACGGTCTCTTCCGGTCCAAGGAACGTGCGCGTGGCCACACGGCGCTCGGTTTCGAGGATCTCGCCTATCGGCGTGCCTGCGGTGAAACCCGACAGTAGCCGGCGCTCAAACGCATCGAGCTGAATCAGGAACATGTCCACCCGCGTCCCCGGATGCTCGGAGTTCCAGCGATCGACGAACGGCTGATAGGTGGTGAAATGAACCTTGTTGAACACCCAGAACGGCATCCCCGTGCGCTCGAACTTTCCCTGCACAAACACGATCACTGAAGAACCAAGCGCGAGCACGAGCACGACCCAGGTGCCGGGCGAGAGACGCGAAAGCCAGTTGGTGAAACGCAATGTCATGCAGACTGGGGGCAGGCGGGGATGCCAGATAAGCAAGCGACTCGCAAGGCCGAGGCAACGCCCGAAGGTAAAGAATCGCTTACGGCGACGCCACCGGCTGCCTCGCCGGCGACCAACAGGTCGTGCGCCCGCCGATGGTTGCGTAGGCCAGCTCCACGCCTGTCGCCGGACAACGTCCGCCCGCCGACCAGCGCGCATGAAACAGCCATCCGTGCGGCGGATCGCCCCAGGAACCATTCCGCTCGTGCAGCACCGTCCGCAGCGCCTCCCGGCAGACGAACTTGAGCGACCGATGCAGCGACGTCACCTCCTCGGGCCCGAGCGAGCCCGCCAGCCGCGCGGGATGAATCCCCGCACGCCAGAGCGTTTCATCCGCCATCCAGTTGCCGATTCCGGGAAACCGCTCCTGCATCAGCAGAACGGCCTTGATGACGGTCCGCGATCGCCGCGCGAGAAACCGCTGCAGTTCCCATCGATCAAAAGCCCGATCGACGATCTCAGGCGGACGCCTTCCCCACCATTCAGGCGCAGCATCCCCGGCCGAAAACGAGACCGCCCCGAACATCCGGGGATCGCGAAGAACCAGCGCGCGCTGGGATTGTCTGAGCACAAGATGATCGTGCCGCAACGGCACGTGCCCGGGCTCAGCGAGCAAAAGCTCGCCCGTCATTCCGAGGTGCAGACCCATCCAGCCACCGCTGAAGCGAAACATCATCTGCTTCCCGCTGCGGGCGCTCCCTTGCAACACGGAAGCCGTCAACCCGCGGGTCAGCTCCGCAACATCGCATGCGCGAAAAACCCTCGCGCGCTGATGGACGGCGACACCCACGACCTCCTCCCCCAGCCCGGCATCCCAGCGGCGCCGCATGAACTCAACCTCGGCAAGCTCGGGCATGGTCGGGAGCGTCGGTCCTCCGCCGTTCCTGGACCGGATGCGCGGCTTGAGAGGGCGGCATCATGGCAACACCCATCGGTAGGGATAGCGCGAAAGCATCCGCGCACCGTCGCGAGTCACCTGGACGACATCCTCGATCCTGCACCCGCCCAGGCCGGGATAATAGAGCCCCGGCTCGACGGTCACGACGGCGCCGTTGCGCAGGGGCGTGCCCATCTTTCCAATACCAGGCGCCTCGTGCACCTCCAGGCCCAGTCCGTGCCCGGTGCCGTGAAAGAATCCGGTCGGCGCCCCGGCGCCCCGCGTGGTCACATAGCCGGCTTCTTCGACAAAACGCACGACGCGCCGGTGCACGCGCAGGCCGTGCGCACCCGCGCGGATCGCGCCGATCGCGACCTTCTGCGCCGCCCGCACCGTGCCGACCAGGCGGACCTGCGCCTCCGAAGGCGGGCCCTTGAGAAACGTCCGCGTCATGTCACCATGGTAGCCGGTCGCGGAGATCCGTGGAAATACATCGACGATGATCAGCTCTCCCGCGCGCAACACGCCGGTACCGCGACAATGCGGATCACACGCCTGATCGCCGCCCGCCACGATCGTGTGCGGGGACATTCCGCCAGCGCGCAGGCACGCAATCTCCACTGCCTCCCGCACGCGCTCGCTCGTGAGCGGTCGTCCATCGAGATGCAATTTCCCCTTCTGCACCACAGCCCTTCGCAAGGCATCCTCGGCGGCAGCGATGCCCGCCGCGCTGCAGCGGTTGCCGCGGATTATGGCCTTCGTCTCGGCCTCCGTCTTCGCTTCCCGCTCGGGAAAGATTGCACCTTCCACGGGCTTGACCGCCACGCCGAGACCGGCGAGCCGAAGCGCGAGCGCATGCGGGAAATCCTGCGGGACTTCGAACCGTTTCACCCCGAACTTGCGCGCGAGCATCGCAATCACTTCGGCGGCGCGCGGCCTTTCGCAACCGAGCTTCGCCCGCGTCGCCTCCTGCCAGTCCTCGAGGGAAAGCACCTCGTCGAAGGCGGACTCCTTGAGCGCGCGTCCAAACTCCAGCGTGCTGAGAACGCCGACCTTCCGCCGGCCCACCCGCATCGAGATAAAGGCATCCGGCACGTGGAATCCGCTGAAGTAAAGCTGGTCCGCGTTTCGCTCGGTGTCGGCGTACAAAAGCACGGCGGCCGCCCCCTTCTTTCGCGATGGTGACTTGCGGCGTTGAGCCATGCGCCATTAAGCAACGCTTCGTGTGCGAAGGCACGATCATTTCCCGCGCATCCAAGCGCGGAATTGGGCTTGCGCGCAACCGCGAGCGATCAAGAACCACGGGCATGCGTTTGTCCCCATGCTTCGCGATCGCCTGCGTTGCCACGTGCCTTTTTTGTGCGGCCTGCGCGAAGTCGCCCGAAACCACGACGGCACTCCGGCCCGAAACGACCCTCGGCCTGGATCACCGGTTCGACATCAAGGTCGGTGATGTGCCCGTCCAGATGCGCCTGGCTGTCCGTCCTCACGAACAGGAACGCGGGTTGATGCATGTCAAGTCGATGCCCGAAGGGGAAGGGATGATCTTTACCTATGAAGCGCCGCGCAAAATGAGCTTCTGGATGCGCAACACCTTCATCCCGCTCGACATCGGCTTCTTCGACGGGACTGGCGTGCTCAAGGAGGTTCACGCCTTGTTCCCGCATGTCGAGGATCCCGTTGCCTCAAACACCGCGGACATGCGTTACGCGCTCGAAATGAACAGGGGCTGGTTCGCGAAAAACAAGGTGGGGATCGGAAGCAGGCTCGCGCTGGAGACGCTCGCCCAGGCGCTTGCCGCCCGCGGTTTCGAGGCGGAAAAGTACGTCACCCTCGGAACGCCCTGACCGGCTCCGTTTCACACCATCGGCCGGAAGCGCCCGACCACGCCGCCCAGGCAGGCCGTCACCTGCCCGAGCGAACACACCTCGACGGTGTCGAGCAGCTCGGCAAACACGTTGCCGCCGGCGCGCGTGACACTCTCGAGCCGCTCCAGCGCCGCCGGCGCCTTCCTCGCGTTTCTCTTCTTGAACACCCGCAAACGCTCGATCTGCCGGCGCTGACGGGAAGGTGGCGTGCGGGCCAGGTTCACGCGCGGCATCCGCTCCTTGAATACAAAGCGGTTCAGGCCGATGACGGGGCGCTCCCCGGAATCGATCTGCTTCTCGTAGGCGTGGCCGGCCTCCTGGATCTTGCTCCGCTGGTAGCGTTCCTCCTGTGCGGCGAGCACTCCGCCAAGCTCGTCCAGCTCCCGGAAGATCCCGAGAATACGCTTCTCGACCTCCCGCTCCAGCACCGCCATCCCGGGCCCGCCGGCGAGCAGGTTCATCGCATGGCGGAACAGGCCGGATTCCTCGAGGATGATCGACTGGGCGTGCGACGCCAGACGGGCATAGTGCTCGGTCGGCGTGGTGAAGGGCTCGTCGGCGGAATTGCTGTGACAGGAATTACTGCAGTTGAGGTAGGCCAGCAGCAGCTCGATGGCGGTGCGCGTGAGGTTGTTCTCAAAACCCGCCGACACCAGCGACCGGCCGCTCGTCTGCGTGTGCAGCTTGAACAACTGGGCCTGGGCGCCGGCCCGGAACACATCGCGCATGCCGATCGCCCAGATGCGCCGGCACGCGCGGCCGAGCACGAGATACTCGACGTCCAGCCCGCAATCGAGAAAGAAGGAAAGCCGCGGCCCGAACGCGCCCACGTCCGCGCCGCGCCCGCGCAACAGCTCGACGTAGGTGAACCCATTGGCGAGCGTGAAGGCGGCCTGCTGCACCGGCGTGGCGCCGGCCTCGGCGATGTGATAGCCGCTGATGCTGATGGGATACCACCGTGGCATTTCCCCGACGCACCACTCGATCATGTCGCACAGGAAGCGAAGCGACGCCTCGACAGGAAAGACGATCTCGTTCTGCGCCTGCACCTCCTTCAGCATGTCGGCCTGGATCGTGCCGCGCAGCTGCGCCGCGCAATCCCGGCCGAATCGCCGCCGCGCCGCCGCCACAAACATCGCGAGGATCGCCGGCGCCGGCGCGTTTATCGTCATGGAGACGGAGGCGTCGCCGCGCGTGAGATCGAAGCCGGCGAAGAGCCTCTCCATGTCCTCCACCGTGTCGATCGCGACCCCGCCCTCGCCCACCTTGCCCGCCACGCCCTCGTGGTCGCTGTCGAGCCCGTAGAGCGTCGGTCCGTCGAAGGCCGTCGAGAGACGGATGCTTTTCTGGTGGCTCGTGAGGTAGTGGAATCGCTTGTTGGTGTCCTCCGCCAGCCCAAGCCCGGCGAACAGGCGCATGGGCTCCTCGCCGCTGTCACCACGATCCAGATACATCTCCCGGTAGGCGGCGTTGGCGAAGGGGAACTCCCCCGGGGCGCCCTGCCCGAGCAGGTATTCCGCGATCGCCCCCGGCTCGTCCGTGGGCGGAAGGGCGAGGCGCGGAAGCGGGGTCCCCGAGGGCGAGCGGGTCCACTCGATCTCCGCCCGGAGCTTCCCCCAGCGCGCGCCCAGCTCACGGGCAAACGCCTCCTCCCTGCGCGCGCGACACGCCTCCGACGCCACGTGCGCATTGTAGGCGTCGACCGCATCGGCAACCCCCGCCAGAACGCTCATGATGCCGACCGTCCCCTCCCGGCGGCACCGCGGGCGGCGTGTCCCTCGCTCATCCTGGCGATGGCCTCATAAACCTTGTCCACACCCGGGTCATGGTGGCGGGCGGCGATCGTTTCGACCATCTGCCGCCCCGCCTGGTTTGACTCGAGAACCGCCGCGATCTCCGCCCGGGCGGCGTGCGCCGACGGGTGGTCGCACTTGTTCAGGGCAACGATGTCCGCGCCCCGGAGGAGACTCGTCTTTTGCAGCTGGATGCGGCCCCCGTAGTGCGGGGCCAGCACGAACAACATGGCGTTGACCAGCCGTGGACCGGCGCCGAAAACCTGAAACGGATCGCCGTCCTGCCCGATGCCGACCGATTCGACCAAAATGAGCTCGAACTCGCCCGAGTTCCGCAGGATGCCGATCGACTCCGGGGTGGCCCTGGAAACGCCCGACACATTCCCGCGGGTGGCCAGCGATCGGAAGAAGACGCGATCATCCTGCGTGTAGATTGCGGACACCCGGTCGCCGAGGATCGCCCCTCCCGAATCGGGCTGCGAGGGATCGTTGGCGAGGATCGCGATCCGTCCTGCAGGGCGCGCGCGCAGGAACCTGCTGGTCAGTTCATCGATCAGGGTGCTCTTGCCAGCGCCTCCCGGACCGGCGACGCCAACGACGAAGGCGCCCTTTCCCGATTCACGCGGCCTCCGCATCCGCTTTCCGGACTGGCCGGCCGCCTCGGCCAGGGTGATGGCGCGGGCAAGCGCCCGGTCGCCACCCAATCCGGCGCCGGGCCCGGGCACGCGCGCATACCGGGACGTCACGGAGGTCATCATTTCCCCGAGCGGCGTTCCCGCGAAAAAGATCCTGTCCACGCCGCGCCGCCGCATCACGCGCTCGTCGGCCGGGGTGATCGTGCCGCCGCCACCGCCGAAAACGGCGATATCGCCGCCACCGCGTGCCCTCAGCTGGGAGACCACCTCCGAGAAAAAGACGACGTGGCCGCCGTTGTAGGAGCTGATCCCGACGGCATGAACGTCCTCTTGGGCAGCCGCGCGCGCGATGGCGCTCGCGGCGCAGTGATAGCCGAGATAGATGACCTCGACGCCATGGCGCGCGAGTTCAACATTGATAGTCGTGACCGCCGCATCATGGCCGTCACAGAGCGGCACGGCGGTGAGGATGCGAAGCGGCCCGGCACTCCGCCGGGCGAACCGGTCCCTGCGATCAGCTGGCTGCTGTGGTGACCTCTTCACGGAATGATCGCCGGCAGTCTCACTGCGTCCTTTCCCAGATCATCGCCACGCTGGTGGTGAAGCTGCCGCCGATGTTGAATGTGAGGTAGCGTCGCACGTCCTTCACCTGGCGTGAACCGGCGTTGTCCGTGAGATGCGCATACGCCTCGACCACCTGCCGCACTCCGGTCGCGCCGACGGGATGACCGTCGCCCATGAGCCCACCGCCGGGATTCACGACAGGCGCGGGACGGCCGTCGGCGTGCCCGTCGATGTCGAGTTTTTCGCGTACCGACGGCAAGGCCGTGACACCGGACGAGAGGAGCCCCGCCCCCTTCCCGCGTTCCGCGAAGCCGAGAATCTCGTAGGAGAGGACCTCGGAAATGGAAAAGCAGTCGTGTAATTCGGCCGCCTGCACGTCGGTCGCGGACAGCCCCGCCATCCGATAGGCTTGCGCGGCGGCGCTTCGCGCGATCGCGAAGTCGGGCGCATCCTTTTTCTCCAGCGCAACTCGATCAGTCGCATGGCCGTAACCGCGCAGGCGCACGCCCGGCCTGCGCCTCCCCGGTTTTCCAGCGAGTCCACGGGCAAAGTCATCCGAGCAAAGGACGAGCGAGGCGGCGCCATCCGTTATCTGGGAGCAGTCGGTCAGCTTCAGCGGCGGGGCGAAACGCCGGTTGTTCACCGACTCGGTGCAGGCTTCCTGGAATGTGAGCCCGGAGTCGCGCATCTGGGCGAGCGGGTTGAGCCGCGCATGCGCGTGGTTCTTCGCGCTGACACGCGCAAGGTCCTCCTCGCGCAGCCCATGACGTTCCGTGTAAATCCGGGCGATCCGGGCAAAGAGCTTGGGAAACATGAAGTCGCCGAAAAGGGGTCGCTCCCCGGCATAGTCTCCGGCCGCGGCAAGCACCTCGGATCCGTCGGCTGGCGACATGGTCTTCTGTTGTTCCACCCCGACCACCAGGACCACCTCGTGCAAGCCGCCGATGATCTGCTGGGCCGCCGTGAGCACGGCGACGCCGCCGGAGGCGCATGCGGCCTCCACATGCACGGTCGGCATGCCGCGGAGCGCCTCATCGATCCCCACGAGATAGGCGCCGAGGTGGAGCTGGCGCGTGAACAGGCCGCTGGCGAAGTTGCCGACCACTCCTGAGGTGATGTCGCCCGGCTCGATGCCGGCATCGGTGATGGCAGCGCGACCGCACTCGGCAATGAGGTGTCCGATGGTCTTCCCTTCCTTGAGAAGATTGCGGCGGAAGTCGGTCCGGCCAACGCCGATGACATGGACTGACCGGGGCATCTCGTTATCCTGGTGCTTGGTTCATCTTGCGTGTCGTCTCGGCGGGCGGATCAGTCCGCGGGAACAGCGAGGAAATCGAGGAAC
>Ga0214472_10006443_pt1 | contig 12292 bp, 6 predicted proteins | sample RVTome_6_FD_207662 | JGI IMG/M metagenome (GOLD analysis project Ga0214472, IMG submission 207662) | Soil microbial communities from uranium-contaminated site in the Upper Colorado River Basin, Wyoming, United States - RVT140D175 | ecosystem: Environmental > Terrestrial > Soil > Contaminated >... | reverse complement strand
AGGAAGAAATGAGGAGGCTCAACAGTGTCGCGAGGGCGGCCGCGGTGGCGCTCGCCCTGGCCGCGTCGAGCGCCGAGGCGCGCGTTACCAGGATCGACATTACCAGCATCGAGTCGCCGACGTTCGATGGCACGACGTTCGGCGCGGTCGGCGCGTACGAGAAGCTGCGCGGCAAGGCGTACGGCGAAGTGCATCCCGCGGCTGTGCAGAACGCGATCATCACGGACATCGAGCTGGCGCCTGCCGTCGGCGGCAAGGTGGCCTACTCGATGGACATCTACATCCTGAAGCCGGTGGACCTTGGCAAGGGCAACGGCAAGCTCTTCATGGAAGTCAACAACCGCGGCAACAAGCTGTACGGCGACTTCAACCGGTCGAGCGGCGGCAATAACCCGACCACGGCGGCCCACGCCGGAGACGCGTTCCTCATGCACCAGGGGTACAGCCTTGCCTGGAACGGCTGGGACATCGCCGCGGCGCCGGGCGGCGACCGGCTGACCATTTCGGTGCCCGTGGCGACGAATCCCGACGGCTCCGCCATCACCGGGCCGTCCTACGAATACATCGTCTTCGACAACGCCGCCACCATGACGAGCCCGCTGACCTATCCCGCCGCCACGCTGGATAAATCGCAGGCCAGGCTGACGGTGAAGCAGCACCTCGTCGATCCGGCGGTCGAAATTCCCCCGTCCGAATGGGATTACACATCGTCTGCCGGCACGGCGATCAAACTGACGAGCGGCGCCTTCCAGCAAAGTGCGATCTACGAGTTCCGCTATGTAGCGACGAGTCCCCTGGTGGCGGGCCTGGGCCTCGCTGCAACGCGGGACTTCGTTTCCTTCCTACGTCATGCGGTGGCCGACGACGTCGGCAACCCCAACCCGCTCGCGGGCCATGCGCAATTCGTCGAGGCGTTCACCATCTCGCAACCGGCGCGCTACATGAACGACTTCATCAACCTCGGCTTCAACGAGGACGAGGAGGGCCGGCGCGTGTTCGACGGCGTCCTGAACTGGCTCGGCGGCGGCAGCGGCGTTGCCATCAATTACCGCTTCGCCCAGAACGCACGCACCGAACGCAATCGCCAGAACCACCGCTATCCCGAGGCGCCGTTCCCGTTTGCCTGGCCCACGCTCACGGATCCTTACACGGGCAAGACGGCGGGGCGCGGGGAACGCTGCGCGGCAAGCGGCACTTGCCCGAAGGTGATAGAAACGAATTCGTCCAACGAGTACTGGGTGAAGACCGGCTCGCTGCTGCATTCGGATCCCACCGGGAAAGATCTACCCCGCGATCCCGAGAACGTGCGCTTCTACCTGCTCTCCGGCGTGGAGCACACCGTGGGCGGCGCGCCGGCACGCAGCGCCGGTATTTGTCAGCAGTTCCGCAACAGCACCAATCCGAACCCCGCGCTACGCGCCCTGTTCGTCGCACTGGACCAGTGGGTCACGGGCGACGTCCGCCCTCCCAAGAGCGAAGTGCCGGGGCCAGGCAAGGCGGTCTATTCGATTCCACTTTCGGATGGGATTGGATTTGTCCCGCAGGATACGCTGGGGTGGCCGACTATCCCGGGCGTCACCTATAGCGGGTTGATCACCGTGCGGCATCTGTTCGACTTCGGGCCGCGGTTCGAAGACGGCATCCTCGACGTGACGCCGCCCGACTTTTCCGGCCCGGTGTATCCGTCGTACGTATCGAAGGTCGATCACGACGGCAACGAGGTCGCCGGCATCCGGTTGCCCGATGTGGCGGCGCCGATCGCGACGACCACCGGCTGGGGCCTGCGAGCGCCCGCTTTTGGCGGCGGGCCGTTGGACGGCTGCGAAGCATCGGGCCAGTGGATTCCGTTCGAGACCACAAAGGCCGCTCGCCTCGCCAGGGGCGACCCGCGCCCTTCGCTGGAGGAGCGGTACAAGACGCACGACGGCTATGTAAAGGAAGTCGCCAAGGAAGCGCGCAAGCTCGAGCAGCGGCGCCTGCTCCTGCCGGCCGACGTGCAGCGCTATATCGACGCCGCCGAAGCAAGCGACGTCCTACGCTGAGAGCAAAGGAGGCGTTCCATGAACCGCAAACTTGCATTGACTGTCGCGGCGGCCTTCGGCCTGTCCGCGCACCTCGCTGAAGCCCGCATCACCCGCGTCGAGATCGATCCGGCCCGGTCGCAGTCGCCGACTTTCGGCGGCCTGAGCTTTGGCGCCTCCGGCCAGTACGAGAAGCTGCGCGGCACCGCGTGGGGCGAGCTCGACCCGAATGACCCGCGCAACAAGGTTATCACCGACATCGGACTCGCGCCGCCCAATGCGGCCGGCATGGTCGAGTACTCGATGGACGTCTTCATCCTCAAGCCGATCAACCTCGACAATGGCAACCACAGGGTGCTGCTCGACTTCAACAACCGCGGAGGCATGCGGGTCGGCTTGCTCAATAACGCGGCGGCCATGAACGATCCGAGCACCGCGGCGCACGCCGGCGACGGCTTCATCATGCGCCAGGGCTATGCGATCGTGGCGAACGGCTGGGACTTTGGCGCGGCCGGCTTCGCGAACATGAAGATCTCGGTGCCCACGCTCACCGGCATCACCGGGCCGTCGTACGAGTACATCGTGTTCGACGACGCGACGAGCACCAGCCACGAGCTGGCCTTCCCGGCGGCGACGCTCGACAAGTTGCAGGCGCAGCTCACCGTGCGCGCGCGCCTGGACGATACGCCGGTGGCGCTGTCCGACGGCGACTGGGAGTACACCTCGAGCGCCGGCACCGCGATCCGGCTGGCGGGCGGAGCGCCGTTCCAGCAAAGCGCCGTGTACGAGTTCACCTATACGGCGAAGGATCCGGTGGTATCGGGGATCGGGCTTGCCGCGACGCGCGATTGGCTCACGTTCCTGAAGACCGCCACCGCGGGCGAGGGCAATCCGCTCGCCGGCCACGCGCAGTACGCGTTCAGCTACTCGATCTCGCAGCCCTCGCGGACCTTGAACGACTTCCAGTTCCTCGGGTTCAGCGAGGGCGAAGACGGCCGGCGCGCGCTCGACGGCATCCTCAGCCACACCGGCGGCGGCAGCGGCGATCAGATCAACTACCGCTTCGGCCAGACCGGCAGCACCGAGCGCAACCGCCAGAACCATCTCTTTCCGGAAGGCATCTTCCCGTTCGCGCACCCGGTGCTGACCGACCACCTGAGCGGCAAGACCGCGGGGCGCAGCGAGCGCTGCAGGGCGAGCAACACATGTCCCATGCGCTTCGAGGTCAATACCGCCAACGAATATTGGGTCAAGGCCGGTTCACTGCTGCACACCGACACGCACGGCAAGGATCTAAAGGATCCGGACCACGCGCGCTTCTACCTGATGTCCGGCTTGTCGCACGGTGTCGGGAATGTAAACAGCATGGGAGTGTGCCAGCAGTTTCTCAACCCGACCAGGCCCTATCCCGCACATCGCGCGCTCCTGGTCGCGCTTGACGAGTGGGTAAGCAACGGCACCATGCCCCCGAATAGCCAGATACCGCGCCATGCCGACAACACCGCTGCCGCGGTGGCGCGCCTGGGCTTCCAGACCGGCGTCGTGCCGCAGAAGGAGCTCGGCTGGCCCGACATCCCGGGCGTGACCTACAACGGGCTGATCACCACGCGGTACTGGCTCGACTTCGGGCCCGAGCTCGATTCCAACGGGATCATCTCCAACTACCCGCCCTCGCTCGACGGGCGCCCTGCCTACCCGATCTTCGTGTCGAAAGTGGACAAGGACGGCAACGAGATCGCCGGCGTCCGCTTGCCGCCGGTCGAGGCGCCGGTCGCCACCACCACCGGGTGGGCGCTGCGCCGCGCGGGCTTCAGCGAGAACGAGGGCTGCGAGGGCTCTGGCCAGCACATCGCGTTCGCCCGCACCAAGGCCGAGCGCCTCGCCGCCGGCGACCCGCGCCGCTCGCTCGAGGAGCGCTACAACGGTCACGCTGGCTACGTGCGCGCAGTCGCGGCCGCCGCGAGGATGCTGCAGGCGCGGCGCTTCCTCCTGGAGGAGGATGTGCAGCGCTATATCGACGAAGCGCAGGCAAGCAACGTGCTCAGGTAATCGAGAAAAGGGAGGCATTCATGTCACGCAGTCTGTTCACGAAACTTCGCGGTCCCGTCCTGACAGGCATCGCAGTGGCGACCGCGCTCGCCTGGGTGCCGCCCTCGGAAGCGCGCGTTACCCGGATCGTCATCGACACCACCGCGGCCATCACCGGCCAGCCTTCTTACGAGCTGCTCACCGGGCGCGCCTGGGGCGAGCTCGATCCGAGCGACCTGCGAAACGCAATCATCACCGATATCGAGTTCGCGCCGAGGAACGGCAACGACAAGGTCGAATACATCGCGAGCTTCCGCATCCGCAAACCGAAGGACGGAGAGCCGACCAGCGGCCTGCTGTGGCACGACGTGCCGAACCGCGGCGGCAACGTCAATCTCACCAACGATCTGTTCGCCGCGGGCGACGCGCAGGTGCTGAGCGGCTGGCAGGGTGACGATGCAGGGGGGACGGCTGTTCCGGCCAACGCGAGTTGCCTGCCTCCCTACGTGGCCCCCTGTGCGGCGCCGGGGTTCAGCAATCACTGGGTGAAGGTGCCCGTGGCGAAGAACCCCGACGGGTCGTCCATCACCGGGCGCGTCATGGGGCGGATCCTGAACGCAAGCGGCGTCAACTCGCAGCCGCTTATCGTCCACTCGAACCCCGTGCCGTACAAGCCGGCGACGCTGGATACCACACAGGCGACGCTGGTGACCCGCGTGCACGAGACGATCGAAGGTGTCGTCACCGGAGAGACGGCCATCGCGAGCGCCGACTGGGCCTGGGCCAGTTGCGACGCGGCCAACCCGTTCCCCGGCACGCCCGACCCGACCCAGATCTGCGTCAACGGCGGCTTCCTACCCGACAGGGTCTATCAGGTGGTCTTCACGACCCAGGATCCTCCCGTTCTCGGCATCGGCTTCGCCGCGTTCCGCGATCTGGGCTCGTTCTTCAAGTACGAGATGGAGGACGACTTCGACACGCCGAATCCCCTCGCGGGCACGATCAACTGGGTAATCGGCCGCGGCAACTCGCAGTCGGGCAACTATCTGCGCGCGTTCCTGCATCTGGGTTTCAACCAGGACGAAGCTGGCCGCCAAGTTCAGGACGGCAACTGGCCGATCATCGCCGGCCGGCGGGTCGCCCTCAACTTCCGCTGGGCCATGCCGGACGGCGTGCTGAAGCTCTACGAGCCCGGCAGCGAAGGGCCTCAGTGGTGGCACCGGTTCCCCGACCACAAGCGCGGACTGCCGCCGCGCGGCATCCTCGATCGCTGCCAGGCGACCGCCACGTGCCCGAAGATCATCGAGCACTTCGGCGCGGCGGAGGTCTGGGCGCTGAAGCTCGGCCCGGAATGGGTCGGGACGGACCCGAAGAACGATATCCCGCTGCCGGACAATGTCCGCCGTTATTACATTCCCAGCACCCGGCACGGCGGCGGAGGTGGCGGCTTCAACGGCAGCCTGCCTGGAAATCTGCCTGCGGTGCCCAGTTGCCCCAGCACCGGCTACGGGCAGGGCACATTCCCAGACAACCCCGTCCCCCACACGCAGACAGTCAATGCGATCCGGTTCCATTTTCGCAACTGGGTGATGAACGAGACGCTTCCGCCTGCCAGCCGCTACCCGACCCTGCGTGGCTCCAGGAGCGAACGCTTCCTGGTCGAGCCGACGAAACAGGCCATGGGGTTCCCCACCATTCCGGGCATTCCGGCATCGGCGCCGACCGGTCTGATCAATCCCGTCCTCGACTACGACTGGGGCCCCGAGTTCGATCCCAGCGACGCGTCGGGCGTGCCGACGAATATGCCGCCGCCCATCAAGCAGGTGATCCCGATGCTCGTTCCCCGGGTAGACGCGGACGGCAATGAGCTCGGCGGCGTACCGGTAGTACTTCGCGACGCGCCGCTCGGCACCTACCTGGGCTGGAACATCACCGCGGCCGGGTTCCATGCAGGCAAGATTTGCAACTACGCGGGAGGCATGATCCCGTTCGCCCGGACGAAGGCCGAGCGCGAAGCCAACAACGACCCGCGCCTGTCGCTCGAGGAGCGCTACGGCACGCACGCTGGCTACGTGGCTGCGGTGACCGCCGCTGCGAACAAGGCCTTCAACGCGGGTTTCCTGCTCGCGGCGGACCGCGTCGCGCTCATCGATCTGGCGGAGGAGAGCCTGGTGTGCGGCGGCGTCGGCGGGGTGTGCAATCCGGCGCCTTGATGGGCAAATGACAGGAGACACCATAACGGAGGAGCGATGAAAATCAACCGCGGAGAATTGCGCGCATTGACCCTGTTCGTCGCGGCCGGCGTGTCGGCTTCGGGCGCCGCCGCACCGATGTCCTGCGAGAGCCTCGCGAGCCTGAGCTTGCCGGACACCACCATCACGCTCGCAGCGCTGGTGCCGGCGGGGACCTTCGATCCGCCGGGGGCGACGCCGCCGATCGAGGTGGCGGCATGCCGGGTGACCGGATCGATCGCCCCGACCGGCGACTCGGACATCCGCTTCGAGGTCTGGATGCCGGCCTCCGACTGGAACGGCAAGTTCTTGTCCGCTGGCGAAGGAGGGTTCGCGGGCAACATCAACTACGGCGGCATTCGCGGCGCCCTGCTGCGCGGCTACGCCGGGGGCTCGACCGATACCGGGCATGTCGGCGGCAATGCCGACTTCGCGCCCGGGCACCCGGAGAAGGTCACCGACTTCGGCTGGCGCGGCAAGCACCTGCAGGCGGCGCGCTCCAAGGACCTGATCCGCGCCTTCTACGGACGACCCGCGAGGCACTCGTACTTCAGTTCCTGCTCCAACGGCGGCCGCCAGGCGCTGATGGAGATCCAGCGCTTCCCCGAGGACTACGACGGGCTGCTCGTAGGCGCGCCCGCCAACAACTGGAGCAACCACTTCGCCGGCTTCACCTGGAACGAGCAGGCGCTGTGGAACACCCCCGGCGCCTACGTGGATGCCGGGAAGCTCGCGGCGGTGCAAGCGGCGACGCTCGCGCAATGCGATGCGCTCGACGGCGTGCGGGACGGCGTGGCCGAGGATCCGCGGGCCTGCGCCTTCGATCCGGCGTCCATCGCCTGCCCTGAAGGCACCGACGGGCCGGCCTGCCTGACGCCGCCGCAGGTGAACGCCGTGCGCCAGATCATGGCGGGCCCGCGCAACCCGCGCACCGGCGAGCAGATCTATCCGGGCTACTTCACGAGCGCCGCCGGCGAGGCGGCGTCGTGGCCGGCGTGGATCACGGGTCCCGCGATTCCCGGCGCCTCGATCCAGGCCTTCTTCGGCAATGCCTTCTTCGGCCGCGTCATCGAGGAGATCCCCGCGCCCGGCGTGTGGGACTTCTCGAGCTTCGACTTCGACGGCGACGTGGCGGCGGCCAACGCGAAGGCGGCGGCCACCTTCAACGCGACCGAAACGGACCTGAGCGGCTTCGTGCGTGAAAACCGGCGCGGCAAGATCGTCATGTGGCACGGCTGGGAAGACCCGGCGATCTCGAGCCGGGACGCGGTCGACTACTACCAGCAGGTGGCGCGGAGAAACGACCATGGCTGGAACGACGCCGGGAAATACTTCCGCCTCTTCATGGTGCCCGGGATGCTCCATTGCGGCGGCGGCCCCGGCCCGAACGCCTTTGGCCAGTCGCTGCCCCAGGCGCAACCGCTCAGCAACTCACCCGAGCACGACATCCTGAGCGCGCTCGAGCGCTGGGTCGAGGAGGGCGTCGCCCCGGAGCGCATCGTCGCAGTGAAGTACGTCAACGACTCGCCGGCGCAGGGCATTGCCCGCACGCGCCCGCTGTGCGCGTTTCCGAAAGTGGCGGTCTACCAAGGCCGCGGCAGCACCGATGATGAGGCGAACTTCCGCTGCCGGATGCCGAACCGCGGCGCGCAGGGCGGTGGCAGGCCTTGATGAACAAATGAAGAAAGGAAACACCATGAAATCCTTGTACAGGCCGGTTATCGGCATTCTTCTCGGACTGGCCGCGATCGCAATGCCGGCCCATGCGCAGGTGGCGCACGACAGCCCCGCGCCGCATCACGGCTGGGCGCAGTTCCCGATCGACGTGCTCTCGGGACGTCCGGACAGCATCGCCGGGGGCGATGCGCTGATCCGCGTGACGGTGCGCAGGAACGTCGCGCCAGGCGACGTGCGCATCAGCCTGAACGGCGTCGACGTCACTTCGGCGTTCACGCTCGACACGGCTGCGCGCACGCTCACCGGGCTTCTCACCGGGCTGAGCTTGGGCGAGAACCTGCTCGAGGTGACCGATCCCAGAGGCAACGTGAAGGGCAAGGGCCGGGCGGACGCGGACATCATCCTTACGAACTACCCGATCGAGGGGCCGGTGTTCTCCGGCCCGCACGAGCAGCCCTTCGCCTGCGCCACGCACCAGTTCAACCTGCCGGCAGGCCTCGGCACGCTCACGCCGAGCCAGATCAGCGATCCGTGTCACGTGCCGACCCGGGTGGACCACGTTTATCGCACCACCACCGGTTCGCTCGCGCAGTTCCCGACCGGCGCAACGAGTTACCCGGCCAACATGGCGACGACCGACACCGGCAAGCCCTACATCCTGCGGATGGAAACCGGGACGGTGAACCGCGCCATCTACCAGACGATGATCCTGCACGACCCGATCGCGCAGCCCGGCACGCCGAGCTGGAGCAACCCGCCGGCCAACTGGAACGGGCGGCTGATCTACACCTTCGGCGGCGGCTGCATCGGCGGCTGGTACCGCCAGGGCGCGAGCACCGGCGGCGTGACCGACAACTTCATGCTCACCAACGGCTACGCGCTCGCCTCGTCCTCGCTCAACGTCTTCGGCAACAACTGCAACGACCTGCCCGCGGCGGAATCTATGATGATGGTGAAGGAGCGCTTCATCGAGGCTTACGGGCCGCCGGCGCACACGCAGGGCTGGGGCTGCTCCGGCGGCTCCTACGCGCAGCACCAGATCGGCGACAACTACCCCGGGCTCCTCGAGGGCATCATCCCGGGCTGCTCCTTCCCCGAGGTCGGCTTCGCCACCATCCAGTTCATCACCGACGCCTGGCTGCTCGATACGTACTTCAACACCACGTCGACCGCCTGGACGCTGGAGCAGAAGCGCCGGGTGACGGGCTTCGGCGTCTACAACACCGCGCCCAACATCGCCAACGGCGCGCGCCGCATCGATCCGAAGCCCGGCTCGACGAGCTGCGCCGCGGTGCCGGTGGCGCAGCGCTACGATCCGGCCACCAACCCGACCGGCGTGCGCTGCACCGTGTACGACCACACGGTCAACACCTACGGGAGGGACCCGGCTACCGGGTTTGCGCGCCGGCCGCTGGACAATGTCGGTATCCAGTACGGCCTCAAGGCGCTGAACGCGGGTGCGATCACGGTCGAGCAATTCCTCGACTTGAACGAGAAGGTCGGCGGCTTCGACCAGGACGCCACCATCGTGCCGCAGCGTACGGTGGCCGACCCGATCGCGATGCGCGCGGCGTACCAGACCGGGCGCCTGACGAGCGGCGGTGGCGGTCTCGCCTCGATCCCGATCATCGACTACCGCGCCTACAACGACGAGGTGACGAACGGCGATATCCACGTCAAGTACCACTCGTTCTCGCTGAGGAAGCGCCTCGAAAAGGCGAACGGGCGCAGCGACAACCACGTCATGCTGCACGAGGACAACCGCTTCGGCCTGTACAGCAACAACAGCCCGCTGCTGCGGCGCGCGATCCTGACGATGGACCGCTGGATCACGGCCATCAAGGCCGACACTCGCCGCATCCCCCAGATCCACAAGGTGGTGCAGAACAGGCCCGCCGACCTGCTGGAGGGCTGCAACACCCGGGGGGACGCGACGCCCACTTTCATCGCCGAGACCCTGACGCGCGACCCGGCAACGGACTGCGAGCAGAGGTATTCCTCGCATTCGTTCCCGCGTGAGGTCGCGGGCGCCGACGTCGCCTCCGACATCATCAAGTGCCAACTCAAGCCGCTCGGCACGGCGGACTACGCCGTGCCGTTCACGCCGGAGCAGTGGGCGCGCCTGGAGGCGCTCTTCCCGGCGGGCGTTTGCGACTGGTCGGTCCCCGGCGTCGAGCAGCAGGACTTGCTCGGTACCTGGGTGTTCCTTGACTGAGCGTGCAGGTGGGAGTTTCCCGAATCAGTCCTTATAGGAGGAGGAACCATGTTTGCAATACGAAAATCAGCGGGAGCGGTCAGCGTCGGCCTGTCGCTGCTGGCGTTTAGCGCTGGCAGCGCGCTCGCCATCAACCAGAGCGGCGAGCAGAAGGAGATGCGCCGGGTGGGGCACGTCGACCTGCAGGGGCGCTCGGCCTACCACCCCAACTTCATCGAGTATCAGGACGGGCGGGTGATCGCCTTCGTCGGCACGCATAGCGGCAGCGCGCCCAACCCACTCAAGCCAGGCGCGCCGGTGGAAGCGAACGGCGTGATGATCATCGACGTCACCGATCCGCGCAATCCGGTGGAGACGGCGCATATTCCGGTCCCCGGCGGGCAGTCGCAGAGCGTGCGCATGTGCCGTGGCGAGGACCTGCCCGGCGGCACGCCCGGCAGGGTGTACATGATGCGAAATGTGCAGGGCGGCGGCATCACCATCTCCGGCTATGAAGTCTGGGACGTCACGGACATCAGGAGTCCCGTGCTGACGAGTGAGCTGAGGGCCATCCGCAATACGCACAAGATGTGGTGGGAGTGCAGCAGCGGCATCGCTTATCTGCCGGGTAGCAAGGACGTGCCGCAATCCTCGGGGCAAAGATGGCGCGTCGGCCAGCAGATGATGATCGTCGACTGGAAGAATCCGCACATGGCTCCGCAATACTTGCGCACCTTCGGGCTGCCGGGTGCCGAGCCGGATGGCACCGGACCGACGCCTCCGACGCTGCACGGCGCGATCGGTGGGTTCGAGCATCCCAATGCCGCGGGTGCGCTGGCGCGCGCCGCCGGGCCCGACGACATTATCGGCAACCGCCTGTACCTAGCCTACGGCGTGGGCGACAACGGCGTGCTGCAGATCCTCGACCGCAAGAAGCTCCTGCCGCCTTCGCATGGTGGAACCTGGAGCGGCGATCCGGATCGGCCGACCGTGGCCGATCTCGAGGCGCCGCAGACGGGAATCCTGTGGATGTCGCCTGATCAGGGCGGCCACACCAGCTTCCCGGTGTTCGGCCTCAAGCCGAAGAGCTATCAGTTCTTCAACGAGTTCCAGACGCGCGACATCGTGCTGCTCGCCTCGGAGTCGACCTCCAACCTGTGCAACGAGGCGCCGCACTGGAGCTTCGTAGTCGACGTGACGGTTGAGAACTCGAAGTCGGTGCCTCCGGGAACGCGCCTGCAGCAGAACCCCTGGCAGGGCCCGATGATCCTCTCGACGATGCATGTCGATCCGCGCGCCGGCGAAAAATACCCCCGCGGCAACTACTGCACGCGCGGGGCGCGCTTCGGAGTGCACTCGAGCGAGGAGAACTTCAACAACCCGTACTACGGCAGGCTGACCTTCCTCGCCTATTTCACCGGCGGGGTGCGCGCGTGGGACATCCGGGAGCCGCACGCACCGGTGGAAGTGGCGTTCTATGTGCCTGAGAGCAACGAATTCACCGCGCCATCCGGCTACATGACGAATAACCTCGAAGTCGACAACCGCGGGTTCATCTACGCGGCCGACCGCGGCCGCGCGGGGCTCGACATCCTCGAGTTGTTCGGCAAGGCTAGGCAGATTGGCCTCGGATTGGCGGACTGAGGATTCCGCAGCACCGAACGAGGCGGCCTTCGGGCCGCCTTTTTCTTTTCAGGAGTGTCCGCCCGAGCCCAGCCCGTTGCATTCCTCGATGGCGGCATCGACGGCTTCGAACCACTCGCCGAGCGGCGGCGACGCGGCGTGCACGCGCGTCGATGCGGTCACCCGGCCCGTCGTCGCGCGCATGCCGTTGACCATCAGCGTGGTCCTGTCTTCAGCGGGGGTCCGCACCTCGTAGGCGCCGCCGGCGAGCGTCGCGACGTTGTGCTCCAGAACTACGCCGTGCCGTTCAGCCCGCAGCAGCAGAACCAGCTGCACGCCATCTTCCCCGACGGCGTGTGCGACTGGTCCAAGCCCGGCGTCGAGCAGGTGCCCGCCGTGCCCTGGGCCTCGTTCGGGCCCTCGCCGGTGAACCAGGTGTTCGATGTGCTGAATCCTTGACCGGAGGCGTCGAGGGCCGAAAGGAAGGGGAATACCGGCCCTCCTGGATCCGTTTGCCC
>Ga0214472_10006440_pt1 | contig 12295 bp, 2 predicted proteins | sample RVTome_6_FD_207662 | JGI IMG/M metagenome (GOLD analysis project Ga0214472, IMG submission 207662) | Soil microbial communities from uranium-contaminated site in the Upper Colorado River Basin, Wyoming, United States - RVT140D175 | ecosystem: Environmental > Terrestrial > Soil > Contaminated >... | reverse complement strand
AGGCATTCGAGGACAGGTTTCGCGGGAATGACGGGAAGGGCCTGGATTTTCGCTTTCCCCTGCCTGCAAGTGCCCGCCGGACAGGCGGGTAATGACAAAATTTACCCACTCACTTCCACGATGAGCCTTAAAAGATTTTTTACTAGACCGGGGAAAAAAAGGATGATACATAAGATGAAAATGTGTTTTGGGGATCTCAACATGATAAGATTTCAATCTTTAATCTACCCGTTTTTAATTATTTTTCCTTTAGCCTGTTCCCTCAAATCTCAACCCCTTCCGCCTATTCCAAAATCGATTCCGGTTCATATTTCTATGGAAGGGCCGGTTGCGGACCCAACCATTGCCATTGATTCTAGAGGCAATGTGTATGCCGCTTGGTGGGGGAGGGCCATCGGGGATATTTTTCTCTCATTTTCCAAGAATGGAGGTGAAACATGGTCCGAGGCCCGAAACATTTCAAATACACCCTTAAGTTCCGATTTCCCCGCTCTTGCGGTGGATAGGGGGGACCGAGTCTATTTGGTATGGGATGATCAATCCATTATTCCCCTGAGCGGGGAGGTGGTTTTCTCCATTTCCAACGACGGGAGTAAAACCTGGTCCCCTCCAAAAAATCTGTCAAATACCAGATTGTCATCATCACGCCCCATCATTGTTGCAGGGCATCGGAAAGACCTTTATGTTTCCTGGATTGAAGAAGGGAGTAAAGTTTTTTTTACCCGTTCTCCGGATAGCGGAGAAACGTGGTCTTCTCCGATTGATGTCTCAGATGGTTTTTCTCCCAATCCCGTTCATTCCCCGGCAATGACAGAAGATGGAAAGGGAAATCTTTATATCAGTTGGTCGGAAAGAAACGGTAAACCTTTTCTGGTCATATCGAAAGATGGGGGAGAAACCTGGGGGAAACCCAAAGCCATTACCATGGTCGAACCCACTAATTCTCCAGATCTTAGCGCTTCCCTGGACGGAACCCTTTTTGTCGTTTGGTCGCAAAAAGGGGGGGTTTATACCGATATTTATTTAACCCAATCCATAGATGGGGGAAAAACATTTTCAAAACCAGTCAATATTTCTCAATCCGAGGGGGTTTCCTCAACCCATCCAAAAATCCGGGTGAGTAAAAACGGAAACATCTTTTGTGTTTGGCACGAGGTGGTTTCAGGAAACACAGAGGTTTTTATGGTTAATTCAACCGACCAAGGAAAAACTTTTCCCCTTCCCTTCAACCTTTCTCAGCTTCCTGGAAATTCTTTGGTTCCCCGTGTCGTGGTCAATAACCGAGGAAACCTCTTTACGGTGTGGGAACAAGGGGTCAAACAGGCTATTTTCTTTTCACGGTTTTAATCTTTTAAAAATATTTTTTTCTAATCGGTTTTTAAAGAGCGTAATAAATCCTTCCTTCTATTGCCTTTTTAGGTTTGATTCCTTAATAAATCCCTTCTAGACCCTTCATAAAATAATTGTAGAAATTAAGAAATAAAATAGGTAAAAAATTTTTTAAAAAAGGAAAAATTTTTTCCTATAAGTTGAATAACAATTTCATAAAAGAGAAATTCAATCCTTCCTTTAAATTGATTTTTGTAATAAATAAAGGGGCTTACGTGTATCTTTATTTTTTTTGATTAAAATTGGGAAAAAGGACCTAAATTTGCTTCATTTTCTGGGTTTAAAGAATTGTTTTAATTATCCTTTTGGAGGTCCTTCTTTAGTTGAGGGGAATAGAAGGGTTTGAAATAAAAGAAAAATTTTAATGTTTTCTTATTTTTGGAGGGGAGCGGCAATGGAACTGAGAAAGATAGGGGAAAGTTCAAAGGATAAACCAGGGGAAAACCGGGAACAAAACCAATTTATATTGAAAAAGCAGGAATGGTTTTATTCGGTTTTGCAGTGGTCATTATGCGGTGTGGTCCTATTTGGAGTCATGGTTTTTTTGATTTCTCAGTTTAACCTTTTCCCCCAAAAAACATTAGCTTCACTGGAGAAAGTCCATCCTTTTCTTTTGACTTCAGCCGTTGCCAACCATGTTCCTAACACCCAAATGGAGGCCGTAGGTATTTGGCTTTGTGACCACTGTCATAATACTTTTGTTGACTTAACCGATGGCAGCACCCGGCAAATAGGGTTGTCCAGTCTGTCGGGTGGAGGGAACCAGACCGTCAGCCAAGGGCAAGAATGGGGTCCGACGGTGGCCGGAATGTTTTCGGGAAAGCATGCTGCCGCTGAAAGCGATGCCTTGGGCCAAACGGTTGAGGTTTATTCAACCTATTTAAACACCTGTTATGGACCCGGGACCAATGCAGCCATGATTACCGGGGCTAATATGCGGCCCTGCCGATCTGGAGGGGGAACACGGTTAATATCACGTTATAATGTCATGCCGCCCGATGCCTTTCTCTCGCAACCCAATAGCACTTGTACAAATACCAATGGCAGTTATGCGGTAACAGGAGATCCGGATTGTCCTATCCGACAGGATGTAAGTCAATTTGTTGGAACCATCGGCAACCAAAACCTGGGGAAAGCTGTTTCGGTCATTGGGGATTTGGGGACCCCCACCAGCACGACACCGGATGGGCGTAAAGATTTTGCCATTGCCGATGGAGCTCCCGGGACAGCGGGAAGGGTTTGGGTAGTAAGCGGTGCGGATCCCTCCGGTCCTAATCCGGCTGCGGCCACCGATACCTTGATCTGCCGAATCGATGGGTCAACCGGGTCGGATTTTGGTGCAGGGGTTTCCTCTCCCGGAGATCTGACAGGAAATGGGACACCTGATATTTTGATTTCCGCCCCTGGAGCAGCGGGTGGAAATGGAGAGGTTTATTTGTTTGATGGGAGCACTTGCGCAGGGGGAGCCGTATTAACCAGTGCCAATGCCACCTGGACCTTTACCGGCCAGGCGGGAGATCGGATTGGGGCAGTGGCTTTGGTAGGCTCTGATTTGGGAGGAGTGAATGCCAACCCCGAGGTCTTGGCCATGGCTCCCTTGGCCAGCGCAGGGGCGGGAAGGGTATATGTTTTGGATGGTGCGAATGGAGCGTCCCTCATCACCATCAATGGGGCAGCCGGAGACAGTTTGGGTGGGGGAGGTTTTCCCAACAATTTAAGTGTTCCAAGTACCACCTTGTCGAACCAATACGGAGCAGATGGTTTACATGGCGATGCGAATGGAGACGGTTTTTTTGATATTGTGGTTGGAGCCCCGGGGAACAATGTGGTGAAAGTCTTTTCAGGAAACCCTTCGGATGCAGGCCTTCAATTGGGTGTAAATATTTCGGGGCCGGCTGCAGGTGCAAGGTTTGGCTCGGCAGTTGCGGGTCTGGGAAATCGGTTGGCGGTGGGGGCACCCAACAGCGATGATGGGGCTGCGGGGACGGTTCGATCGGGTCGTGCCCATATCTATTCGGTAACGGCCGGGGGAACGCCCACTTACACAAAAATATTTGATTTAGATCCACCGGGTGCGCAAGTTGGGGCGCCAGGGTTTGACTGTCCCGCGAGTAATTGTCTTCATGATGATGACCAGTTTGGTTTGACGCTGATTGCTGTGGGGGATATCACACAGGAAAATACAAAAGCCCTGGTGATTGGTAGTAGTTATGCACACCCTGGGGAGGAGGTCAGTGCGAATAGTTTAGCCAGAAACTCTGCTCCTGATGGGGGGAAATTAGGGATTTATACCGATAATCAGTTAAGACATACCTTTGAGGCGGGAACACGGAGAAATGCACAAATTGGCTTTATCCAAATGGGGGCTTCCGCTGCGGCAGATGATATTGATGGGGACGGAAGGCCGGACCTTGTGGTAGGGGGTCCGTTGTCGCATATGCGAATTATCGCCAGCGGAGCCGACCCAGAGGTGTCTACTATTGATACAAGCGGAACTTTGGCTGGGGCCGGTGCAGTGACCACATGGTGGAATGTCTCACCCTTCGCTCCGACTCCGCAATATACCCTGTCGGTGACCAAAGATGGGTCGGGAACCGGGACTGTTACCTCAAGTCCGGTTGGAATCAATTGTGGAGCGGATTGCTCGGAATTATATGATGAAAATACCTTGGTGACCCTTACCGCGACTCCGGATTCCGGCTCGGTCTTTTCCGGATGGAGCGGCGATCCGGATTGCTCGGATGGGTCTGTTACGGTGGACACCGATAAAACCTGTAATGCGACCTTCACCGCACAATATACGCTGACGGTTACCAAAACCGCGGGTATGGGCTCCGGAACGGTGACCTCAAGCCCCGCGGGAATCAATTGCGGACCGGATTGCAGTGAACCCTACATCGACGGAACCGTGGTGATACTGACCGCAACTCCCGACGCGGGATCCACTTTCTTGGGATGGTCCGGAGATCCCGATTGTGCCGATGGTACAGTGACCATGAACGGGAACAAAACCTGTGATGCCAATTTTGAGCTTTTATTTGCGCTGTCCGTAACAAAGGCAGGGACAGGAGGCGGAACCGTCAGCTCTTCTCCGGTGGGGATTAACTGCGGGACAGATTGTTCTGAAATTTATGTGAAGGGTACCGTTGTGACTCTGACGGCAACACCGGATGGAAGTTCCCTTTTTGCAGGCTGGACGGGAGATATGGATTGCTCCGATGGATCTGTGACCATGGATGCGAATAAAACCTGTACCGCAAATTTTGATACCAGTGCGCCGGGTACTTTCTCACTGGCTGTGAATAAAATTGGTTCCGGATCCGGTACGGTGACCTCCAACCCAGCCGGTATTAATTGCGGTGCTGATTGCAATGAAATCTATAACGATGGAACCGTTGTGGTTCTGACAGCAACCGCCAATCCGGGGTCTACCTTCATTGGATGGAGCGGAAGTGATCCTGATTGTAACGATGGAAGCGTTACCATGAGTCAAAATTTAAATTGTACGGCAACGTTTGAGCTGATCTGGACCTTGAATGTGACTAAAAGTGGGTCAGGGGCCGGTACGGTTACCTCTGTTCCGATCGGGATTAATTGCGGAGCCGATTGTACTGAAATCTATTTGAATGGAACCAGCGTGGTCTTGAGCCCCACACCGGGTCCGGGTTCTGTATTTATTGGTTGGACTGGTGATCCCGATTGTTCGGACGGGACGGTGACAATGAATTCAAATAAAACGTGTGATGCGGAGTTCAGTGCTCTTTTTACATTGACGATTACAAAAAGCGGAACTGGAACCGGGACCGTTACCTCAACCCCCGTGGGAATCAATTGTGGGACCGATTGTACGGAGGATTATGCTGATGGAACAGTGGTGGCTTTAACAACTACCCCCGATGCCGGTTCGGTTTTTGCAGAATGGAGCGGCGATCCTGATTGTTCCGATGGTTCCCTTACGATGGGGGCGAGTAAGACCTGTGATGCTACATTTGAAATTGATACCACTCGATTGGGAAATATTTCTACACGTAGCTTTGTAGGGACCAGTGGAAATGTCCAAATCGGTGGGTTTATCATTGAAGGGTCCGATCCGTTAACGGTTTTAATTAGGGCCCAGGGACCCAGTTTAGTTGATTTTGGTGTGACCGGGGTATTAGCCAATCCCACTATGCAGATTTTCTCAGGGTCTACGGTGATTGCCCAGAATAATGATTGGCAAACAACCGATCCATTTTGTGCTGGTCCAGCTGTTTCATGTGGAAACGATCAAGACATCATTGCCACCGGATTAGATCCCTGTACGGCTGCGACAACGGGCTGTACCCTTGATTCTGCAGTGCATATTAGCCTTCCTCCGGGGGCCTATACCGCCATTGTGAGTGGGGTTGGGGGAGGGACTGGTGTGGGACTCATTGGGGTTTTTGATGTGGATTCAACAACAGGAAATTCCAAATTGGGCAATATATCCACCCGCAGTTTTGTGGGGACCGGGGCCAATGTCCAAATTGGTGGTTTTATAGTTGAAGGAACCAACCCAAAAACCGTGTTGGTCAGGGCCCAAGGTCCAAGTTTGGTTGATTTCGGTGTTACGGGAGTTTTGGCTAATCCCACCATGCAAATTTTCTCAGGGTCTACGGTGATAGCCCAGAATAATAATTGGCAAACAACCGATCCATTGTGTGCAGCTCCGGCGATATCGTGCGGAAACGATCAAGATATCATTGCTACCGGATTAGATCCCTGTACAGCAGCGACAACCGGTTGCACCCTGGATTCTGCCGTCCATATCACTCTCCCTCCAGGGGCCTATACGGCTATTGTGAGTGGAGTGAGCGGTGGCACCGGAGTGGGGCTCATTGGGGTTTTTGATGTGGTACCGGCCGGTCCACCCACATTTACCCTTAATGTAACTAAAACCGGAACCGGTTCTGGAACAGTGACTTCGAATCCCGTGGGAATAAATTGTGGCGCAGATTGTACAGAGGTTTACAGTGACGGAACGATTGTAAATTTAACCGCAACACCAAATGCGGGTTCCGTTTTTGCCGGGTGGAGCGGGGATGGGGATTGTGCAGATGCTTCTGTGACCTTGAATTCCAATAAGACCTGTACGGCAACTTTTAATGCGGGAACTCCGACCACTCACACCTTGACGATTTCCCTTGGGGGAACCGGAGCGGGTTCGGTGACCTCAAGCCCTGCCGGAATAAACTGCGGTGCCGATTGCACCGAAGTTTACAATGATGGAACCGTGGTGACTCTAACTCCCGCGGCAGGGGCCGGTGCCGTTTTTTCAGGTTGGAGTGGCGTTGCGGATTGTTCCGATGGAATTGTTACCATAACTGCTGATATTACGTGCACGGCAAACTTCGATCAGATTTTTACACTGACCATCACAAAAACCGGAACCGGAACTGGAACCGTAACCTCCAGCCCCCCTGGAATAAACTGTGGTGTGGATTGCAACGAAAATTATTCCGGAGGGACCGTCATTGCTTTGACCCCTACTCCTGATGCTGGGTCGGTGTTTACCGGGTGGTCCGGAAATGCCGACTGCTTGGATGGTTCCGTAACCATGGATAATAATAAGACTTGTAACGCTATTTTTGATCAGGAGTTTACACTGACCATCAACAAAATCGGAGTAGGCACAGGGACCGTTACCTCCAATCCCATCGGGATCAATTGCGGTGCGGATTGTACAGAGACCTACATCAGCGGAACGGTGGTTACACTGACGGCATCCCCCGATGCCGGCTCCTTGTTTTCAGGTTGGACAGGAGATCCGGATTGCAGTGATGGAATGGTCACCATGGATGCAAATAAAACCTGTACCGCAACATTTGATCCCGCGCCTCCCTCTACCTTCACGCTTTCGGTGACGAAAAGCGGAACCGGGACTGGAACCGTTACCTCCAGTCCGGCCGGAATCATTTGCGGAGCGGACTGCATTGAAAATTATACCAATGGTACGGTTGTGACATTGACGGCTATGGAAGATGCAGGCTCCACTTTTACCGGATGGACAGGAGACCCCGATTGTGTAGATGGTTCCGTAACGGTAACTGCCAATATCACCTGTAATGCACAGTTTGATATTCTCTTTAACTTAACCGTGAGTTTAGCGGGGACAGGGAATGGAATTGTCACCTCCAGTCCTCTTGGAATTAATTGCGGGCCCGATTGTACGGAAAATTATATTACCGGAACAGTAGTTAACCTGACGGCCAATTCAACCAATGGTTCTACCTTTGCAGGATGGTCCGGCAATGCGGATTGCATGGACGGATCGGTGACCATGAATTCGAATATTTCCTGTACCGCCACCTTTAATTTAGTGCCCCCCGGAACGACCACCTGGGAGGTTGAAGTTGGCCCGGCCAATGATTATACGGTACACACCAGTGCAAATCCGATCGATAATGGATCCACCAATGAGGCGCATATCACCATTTATGAAGGGGATTCGATCCAATGGAATTGGACGGATACGAATCACTCCGCGACCAGCACCGCAACGGATAAAACAAAAGTTTTTGGGACCTGTTCGAACGGGGAATCATTCGATACCGGGGTTTTTGATCCGCCTCATATGGATTCAACAATCCTTAATATTGCGACACCGGGGGGGAATGACTGCCAGTTCTTCTGCCTGACCCATTCGAATAACATGAGAGGTTCCATTACGGTATTATCGAGGGCAGGAAACGCCGCTCCTTCCGCACCCACAAACCTGGTTGCCAATGTGGTTGCCCATAACTGGATTGAGTTGAACTGGACGGCTTCCACAGATGATTTGGGAGTGACATCATATGATATTTATCGTAACGCGGTGTTGATCGGAACCAAGAAAATTCGGTTCGGGGACACGTCTACTTCGTTCACAGATTCCACAGGGCAGCCCAATACGAACTATGACTATACCGTGGTGGCTGTTGATGGTGCGAAGGCCGTCTCTGGTCCTTCCAATACCGCCAATGTTACAACTACGGTCACAAAGCTTTGGGAGGTTGAAGTCGGGCCGGGGAACCAATTTACAACCCGAACCAGCCAGAATCCCGCAGATATCAATACCCCGAGAGTAACGATTTTCCTTCAAGATAAAATCCGCTGGACATGGTCGGATCCGAATCACTCCGTGACGAGTGGGACAACGGGTAGTGGTTTTATTGCTGGGGCTTGTAGCAGCGGAGATAATTTTGACAGCGGAATACAAAGTACGGTTGGGTATGAGTTTACCCATTTTTTCAACAATGGTACAGCTCCGTCCAGTAATCCCTGTCTTTACTTCTGTACCCAACACAATAGTATTACGGGCCAGCAGATAACGGTTCTTCCTCGACCATAAGGGGGTTTAAATTTTTCAGTTTAGTGTAAGAAACAAAATTTGATGGTTGGAAAAGCCGTGTTCAGGGATGAGCCCGACTTTTTTTTCATCAAACCAATTTAGCTTTTAAGGGAATATTAAATTTACTATAAAATTCAATAAGTTGTGGTTATTTCAAATTAGGTAAATTAATTTTATTTAAAGAATAAAAAAAGATTTTTCTTGACATTCTACGTTTTATTTTACTAGCCTGTAGTTGGTTTAAAAGTTCTTTTGGACACGCCTTCCATCATGGCAAACCACCGGAAACGGTGGGACGCAAAGCTGCGGAGCTTTTAGCATTGGTTAAAAGTTAAAGGTTATTCATTACCAGTGTGAAACCTTAAAGCTAGCCGGGCCACCGAGGTGACAAATTATATTTGTCCTTTGGGTGGCTTTTTTTTTTGGAATAAGGGGTTAAATATTAGAAAGTGGCGGATTTTTAAATCAAAAGTCCTAATTTTAAACAAGCACTATATTACTATATTAATCAAAAAATAAAGAGGAGATGCAATCATGGAAATTTTAAAAATAATTAAAAGCCCAAAAATTATTTTGGTTGTCTCCTCAATTTTCCTGGCAATAGTTGTATTTAACCCATGGGTTTTGAATGCCGCCACCATAGATGTAGCTGCGGGAAGTTCGGGTTCTCCTTTGGGTTTTACGCCAAGCCCGGTTACTATATCTGCAGGGGATACCGTTCGTTGGACGTCTGGAGGATCAGCTCCCCATACGGTGAGGAATGGAAATTCTAGTGGTGGAACCTGTCAAGATACCTTTGATTCAGGAAACCTCAATAACGGTCAAACCTTTTTGCATACATTTAATACGCCGGGTGTCTGTAATTATCGTTGCCAAATCCATTTTGGTCTTATGAACGGAGTTGTAGATGTAGGTGCTGCAGGCATTCCTGAATCCCCTTCGAATTTAAACGCGATGGTAAAGGGATGGGGAAATGCTACGGATTGGACGACCATTGATCTTTCATGGACAGATAATTCATCCGGCGAAGATGGATTCAGAATCGAGCGTTGTGTTGGAAGTGGATGTACGGCATTTTCCCCATTGACTACCGTGGGGGCCAACGTAACCACTTATTCCGATGCTGGTCTTTCTTCAACCACCACCTTTAACTATCAAATTATTGCTTTTAATGGGGCGGGGGATTCTTCTCCCTCAAATGCTTCTGAAGCCACAACCGGACCGGATTCCAGCAATCCTTCACAGCCGGGCAATGTTCAGGGAACTCCTGATCCCACCATTTGCAAAATTACCGTTACCTGGGACCCCTCAACGGATGACATTGGAATAGCCGGATACAATATTTACCGTGATTTTAATCCAACCCCAATTGGGACCACCCCAAATACAACTTTTGACGATACAGGCCTTAGTCCTGCAACCACTTATGACTATGAAGTGGAAGCTTTTGACCCTGCCGGAAATCTTTCCACCAAAGGGGCCTCAGGGCCAGTAACCACCGCAAGCGGGTGTACAACCGGTGGAGGGGGAGGTGGTGGTGCCCCGGCAATTGTAACTTGGTCCACACGGGACTTTGTGCAAACCGGTCAAAATATAACCATCGGGGGTTTTAACATTGAGGGAAGTGAGCCAAAAACGGTTCTTGTGCGAGCCCAAGGGCCATCTCTGGCCGATGCGGGAATAGCCGGCCCGTTGGCCAACCCCTTTCTGAGAATCTATTCGGGGGCCACTCTCATTGCTCAGAATAATGATTGGGGAACAACGGATCCTCTTTGCGGACCACCCGCTGTCTCTTGTGGGGATGCAACCGCGATTCAAGCCACTGGTCAAGATCCATGTTCCGTTGGAATAACGGGTTGTACCCTTGAATCCGCCGTCCTCATTACGCTTCCCCCAGGTGGGTATACCGCCCAAATGAGTGGTGTGGGGGGGGGGACAGGAGTGGGGCTTATTTCTACTTGGGATATGAATACGAGCGCCGCTTCCAAAATTATTATGGTTTCCACTCGGGGACAGGTTCAAACCGGAAACCGTATTATGATAGGGGGTTTGACCATTGGGGGAACGGACCCGGCTACCGTTTTAATCCGTGGACGGGGCCCCTATTTAGGAGACCCTCCTTTCAATCTTTCTGGAGTTCTGGCCGACCCCTCCTTGGAAGTTTATTCCGGGGCAACACTCATTGCACAGAATGATAACTGGCAAACCACTGACCCTCTTTGTGGTTCTCCGGCTATTTTTTGTGGTACCGATACGGAGATCACCTCCTTGAATTTAGATCCTTGCCAACCCAATCCCGGGGAGACCTCTCCTCCCACCAATTGTGATTTGGAATCCGCCATTCTCATTACCCTTCCTCCCGGAACCTATTCCATTTTCCATAAAGGGGCAAGTGGAGAAACAGGCATGGGATTGGTTGACGTCACTGAGATTCCCCCAACAAAGTTGGAAAATATTTCTACCCGTGCGAGGGTGGAAACGGGTCCCCGTGTGATGATCGGAGGGTTTATCATAGACGGAACGGAACCCAAAACGGTTTTAATCCGTGCCCAAGGTCCTAGCTTGGTGGATTTCGGGGTAAGTGGTGTGTTGGCCAACCCCACCATGCAACTATTTTCCGGCTCTACCCTAATTGCGCAAAACAATGATTGGCAAACAACGGATCCACTCTGTTTATCACCCGCTGTTACCTGTGGGGATGACCAAGACATCATCGGAACGGGGTTGGATCCGTGCACGGCTGCAACGACAGGATGTACTTTAGACTCAGCCATTTACGTAACATTACCACCCGGGGCATATACCGCCATTGTTCAAGGGGTTGGGGGCGGAACGGGTATTGGACTCATTGGAATTTTTGATCCAATTCCAACCTCCTCTTCCAAGCTGTCCAATATTTCCACGCGGTCAGTGGTTCGAACGGGAGCCAATGTGATGATCGGGGGTTTTATCATTAGCGGAACCCTTCCTAAAACCGTCCTCATTCGAGCTCAGGGTCCCAGTTTGGTGGACTTTGGAGTGACGGGTGTTTTGGCTAATCCCACCATGCAGTTTTTCTCCGGCTCTACGGTGATTGCGCAAAACAATGATTGGCAGACAACGGATCCTCTCTGTTCCGCTCCTATAATTTCCTGTGGGGATGATCAAGACATTATCGCAACGGGGTTAGACCCCTGTACCGCAGCAACCACAGGGTGTTCCTTAGATTCGGCTTTGTATGTGACCCTTCCCCCGGGGGCTTATACAGCCATTATTAGTGGAGTGGGGGGAGGACAGGGTGTGGCATTGGGGGGAGTTTTTGATCTGTATTAGGCGGGGGTCTCGGGATTAACTGAGAAAATCGTATTTTAAAGTGGAAATTGAGAAATTAGGGCCCTGCTTTTATTTGCCGGGCCCTTTACATTTTAAAAGTAATTTTTAAAAAAAGGTTGTTATGAGCCTGTCCGACAAACCCCTATTTTTCACTTTGCGGTCATGCTGCTTTTCTGTAAAATAGAGCTTCATAATCAACCGATGGAGGGCTGTTATGGGCTATCATTTTCGGCCGTATGCACAAGA
>Ga0214472_10006438_pt1 | contig 12297 bp, 9 predicted proteins | sample RVTome_6_FD_207662 | JGI IMG/M metagenome (GOLD analysis project Ga0214472, IMG submission 207662) | Soil microbial communities from uranium-contaminated site in the Upper Colorado River Basin, Wyoming, United States - RVT140D175 | ecosystem: Environmental > Terrestrial > Soil > Contaminated >... | reverse complement strand
CCTATGCAGGTTTGATCCCGACTATTACAGTTAATCGAGAAGCCATGTATCAGGCAGCAGCATCAGGTTTTGCTACGGCAACCGATCTGGCCGATTATTTAGTCGTGAACGGACTGGCTTTTAGAGATGCGCATGAAGTGGTAGGCAAGACTGTTCAATTTGCAATTCAGCAGAGTAAAACTTTATCTGAATTAACTTTGCCTGAACTACAACAGTTTAGTGATGTCATCAAAGAAGATGTCTTTTCAGTTTTGGAACTGGAAGGATCGGTTGCAGCCAGAAATCATGTTGGCGGCACAGCGCCGGAACAGGTTAAGTTAGCCATTGCTCGACTTAAAAAATTAGTTAACGAATGATGCGGATATCAACACAATGAAATTATTATTTAAATTAATTTTTGGCACAGGTTTAATAATCGTTCTAGCCATTGCGGCCATCGTGATTACGTTGGTCTATATTAATCCGAATGATTATAAAGAATCGATTACCGATAAATTAAAAGAAGAAATCGGTCGTGATATACGTATCGATGGTGATATTAATCTGACGTATTATCCCTGGTTGGGACTGGATGTTGAAGGTATCACAGTTAGTAATGCCAAAGGTTTTGGCGATAAACCGTTTCTACAAACCATGACAGTTAAAGCACGTGTAAAACTATTACCATTGCTTCGTAAACAACTCGAAATGGACACTTTAATTTTGCATGGCGCGACGCTGAATCTTGCCAGAAATGCTAAAGGCGTGACTAACTGGGACGATTTGGTCAAACCAAAAGATGATAGCGAAAAAAAGAATCAAACTTCGCCATTGGCCGCATTAGTGTTGGGCGGTATTGATATAAAAGATGCCAATATTTATTGGGACGACAAACAACAAGATCTTGAATACAACATTACCAATGCAAACATCAGTACTGGCGAATTAAAGTATGGCGAGCCTATCGATCTTTCCGCTAACTTAAATGCATCAGCTTCAAAGCCTGCGTTGTCTGCGGCTATACAGTTTAAGGGTACCGTCGCCTATGAAGACAATGGCGATGTTTTATTATTAAAACCAATGTTGTTAGAAGCCGATGTGAAAGGTAAGGAAATTCCAGGTGGTCAGGCATTAGTCAAATTAAGTTCCGAGATTAAAGTTGATCTTGATAAAGAGACTGCTCAAATTAATTCGCTTGATTTAACTGCTTTTGATACACAGGTTAAAGGCCAGATAAATGCATTAAAAATTCTTTCCGGCAAACCAGAGGTAGCTGGCGATATAGATATTAAGGGAAAGGATCTGGCGCAGTTGTTGAAAATTGTTGAAGTCGAACCATTAGCGAGCCAATTGGCAAAAATGGAAGACAGAACATTTGATATCAGCACTTCATTTAATGCAGATACCAACAGAAATGATGTGGATATCAGTAAACTTGATATTGCATTACTGGGCAATAAGATTAATGCAGAAATCTATGCGCGCAATCTGGGTTCCGAATCGCCGGCGGCAAAAGGTAAAATCAAAGCCAGTGGCGCAGACTTTCCGGCACTGATTAAAATTGCTTCACAATTCACGGCTGAAAGTGGTCTGGATTTAAAATCATTATCTGCGGATCTAGCCTCGGCTCCAAAGCCATTTGATATTCAAACAGATTTTGATGTCGATCTTAAAAGTGGCCTGGTTGATATCCCGAGCTTATCAGTTAATGCATTAGGTATGACAGCCTCAGGCAAGATTAATGGTAAACAAATTAATTCTGATGCACCGGAAATTAAAGGTGAACTTAAAGCCAGTGGTAATGACCTTCCTTTATTGGTATCGATAGCGGCTCAATTAAAAGGAGTAGGAAAGAAGGATATTGTTGCACTTTCAAAACAACTTTCAACAGCATCAAAAACATTTGATATTGCAACAACCTTTGATACAGATTCAAAAACGAATACCGTTTCAATACCTTCATTGTCGATTAAAGCTTTAGGTATGACCGCAAGTGGAAACTTAAAAGCGAAAAAAATTAATTCGGATTCGCCCGCGTACAGTGGTGAGTTAAAAGCAAATGGACCTAACTTGCCTTTATTAATGCAAATTGCCGGAAGCTTACAGGAAGGTGATAGTCAGTTAGCAAATAATCTGGGCAAACTTGGACAGAAAGCGTTTGATATTGATACGCAATTTGATGTAGACATGGCATCAGGAAAAATAGATTTGCCTTCGCTCAATGTTAACGCTTTTGGCTTTAAGATTAATGGTAATTTGAAAGGCGATAATATCCAGAAAAGCAATGGCAATATGAATGGAAAAATTATTGTTAATAGTGAGACACCAAAGCCATTATTAAGCGCCCTGGGTTATGCCGATGTTGCCGAGGTAGTAAAATCAATCAATATCAATACCGGTATTAATGGTAATACCAGTAACCTTAGTCTAAAGCCGTTTTTGTTAGAAGGTGTTTTTTCCGGAAAGAATATTCCAAATTCACCGGTTAAATTAACGGTTCAGGCCGATTCAGAAATTAATCTGGAGAAAGAGATTTTTAATCTCAGTGGTTTGCAAATAAAAGGTTTAGGTCTTGATGTGAAAGGCAGTATTAAAGCGTCACAATTTAAAACGGCTCCGGCGATATCAGGACAAATTGCCGTTGCGCCATTTGATTTACGCAAGTTTATGCAAACGATAAACAAGGAAGTGCCAATAACAGCCGATGCAAATGTGTTAAAGCATGTTTCTCTGGCAACTTCGTTTGCTGGCACTACAACCAGTCTTGCTCTAAAAGATCTTAAAGCAGAGCTTGATGAAACAAAATTGCAGGGCGATATTAACATCAAACGAATTTCGCCGTTGGATATCGAGTTTGGCTTAGGCGTTGATAAATTGAATGCTGATCGATATTTGCCACCACAAACAAAAAACAAAGCTGTTACGCCGGAAGCCGTTGCTGTCGGTGCGGCGACCGGGTTGCCGGTTGAAACATTGCAGGCGATAAAAATTAAGGGTGATTTTGTCATGGGGCAACTGGTCATCTCGAATGCAAAACTATCTGATATGGAACTCAGTATTCGTGCGGATAAAGGTGATATTAAATTAGCCCCTGCTAAAGCAAAACTATATCAAGGAACTTATGCCGGTGATATACATCTTGATGCAACCGGTAAGCTGCCTAAATTAACCATGAATACAAAGTTAACAGGTGTTGAAGCTGAGCCTTTACTGATTGATGTTGTCGGATCGGCTAACGCAAAAGGGACAGCCAATATTTCTTTAGCATTGTCTTCAACCGGTGCGGACATAAACACATTACGAAATACGTTATCCGGCACAGGAGATATCCTGTTTGAAAAAGGCACTTTGATTGGCGTGGATGTAAAGAGCGTTTTGCATCAGGTAGAGATCATGATTGAATCTAAAAATTTCAGAAAACCTGATCCGGGAGAAAAAACAGAGTTTGATAAGTTAACCGCAACACTTGATATCCATAATGGCATCATTGATAACAATGATTTGTTAATGCTGGGTTCGGGTTTTAATGTTACTGGTAAAGGTATGTTATTAAATTTACATGATGAAACCTGGAAATATATTTTAACAGCCAAAGCCGATCCGACACGAGTGAAGCAGGGAGAGAAAACATTTAACATCGGTGGTCACGAAGTGCCGATAAAATGTAAAGGAAAAATAGCGGACAAGGATTGTAATCCTGATCTTGAAGCAATTGCGGGAACCATTGTCAAGAAAGCGGTTGTGGATAAACTTTTTGAAGAACTTGGAGTAAAAAAGAAATCTACTACACCTGCACCTGTTCCGGATGAATCAGGAGAACAACAGGTGACACCTCAGGAACCTGCACAGGATATTCAGGAAAAAGTAATTAAAGATATATTCGATAAAATATTCTAAATAAGTGTTCCGAATTAGTGTACCTATTAAACCTATCTGTCATGCCGGACTTGATCCGGCATCCAGTGAAAAAGTCCGCCTGCAAGGCGGTCATTTATGGACTGGATTCCGGCATGCGCCGGAATGACGGCGTTGCGAGTTGTATACTAATTCGGAACACTTATTTAGTCGTTCGTTCAAACTAGTGTGCAAACAATTTTCAGATCGTTTACTTGCCTGGTTTGATAAGCATGGCCGACATGATCTTCCGTGGCAAAAAGAGCAAACACCCTATCGTGTCTGGGTATCTGAAATCATGTTGCAACAGACTCAGGTTGCCACGGTGATTCCATATTTCGAACGATTTATGAAATCGTTTCCTGATGTAGAGAAGCTTGCCAACGCGGATCTGGATAAGGTATTACATCACTGGACCGGTTTAGGTTATTACGCCCGCGCAAGAAATCTGCATAAAGCGGCAAAAATAGTTGAAGAAACATATAAGGGAAGTTTGCCTTCATCGTTGGATGAATTAATGATGCTACCGGGAATAGGTCGTTCTACAGCTGGCGCAATCTTGTCTCTGGCTTGTGAAAAACGACAGCCGATATTGGATGGCAATGTAAAACGTGTGTTAAGTCGTTATCATGGTGTTGAAGGTTGGCCGGGAAATAAAAAAGTCGAAGAAACACTCTGGTCTTACGCTGACTTACAGATGCCAACTAAATCAGTAAGAAACTACACTCAGGCGATTATGGATTTGGGCGCGACGGTTTGTGTTCGGCGCAATCCTGATTGTAATGTTTGTCCTTTGACTAAAAATTGTTTTGCCAGAAAAATAGGCAGGCAACATGATTTTCCCGGTTCAAAACCAAAGAAAATCATGCCAAATAAAGAAACGATTTTCGCTATTATTGAAAATGCAAAAGGCGAAGTGTTATTACAACAACGACCTCCATCAGGAATATGGGGTGGACTCTGGTGTTTTCCGGAATTTGCATCTGATGAATCAATAGCAGGTAAAATTAAAAAACAATATGGCTTTAATATTAAACAGCAGACGGAATATAAGAGTTTTAAGCATACTTTTAGTCATTTTCATTTGATGATTCGGCCGGTTCATATCAAACTGGCAGGACAGATGAACACAGTAAAGGATGATGGTTTGTCAGCATGGCTGAAACCAGCAAAAAATTCCGGTTTGGGTTTGCCTGCTCCTGTTGTTTCACTGCTAAATGATTTAAATAATAAGAGGATGGTTTTGAATGAGTCGTAAAGTACATTGTGTCAAGCTTGATAAAGAAGCGGAGGGATTAGCAACCTTGCCCTATCCGGGCGATTTGGGGAAACGTATCTATGAACAGGTTTCCAAAGAAGCATGGCAAATGTGGTTGGCTCATCAGACTATGCTCATCAACGAGTATCGATTAACGCCGATTGAGCCTAAAGCCCGCCAGTTTCTGGTAGAAGAAATGGAAAAGTTCTTCTTTGGCGGCGGTTCAGAAGCGCCTAAAGAGTACGTAAAACCGGAAGAATAACATGCCGCTCATTAGAGATCGTATATGGTATAAAGTCCAGCTTGACGTGGTTCGACTATACCGGTTTAATACGCGTCTTTTTTGCGCATCACCAATAATGGCCAGGTAGCTCAGTCGGTAGAGCAGAGGACTGAAAATCCTCGTGTCGGCAGTTCGATTCTGTCCCTGGCCACCATTTATGTCATATCAAAGTAGCATTTAGATTCTATCGAAGCTAATAATTATTTGTTCAGGTAGAAGACAAATTTAAACAAAACCAGATTTTATTTGGTAGTTTTTTCTAGCCTTTTGTCTTATGTACGAAGACACCATTGAAACCATCACCTGGTGGTTCTTCGATATAGTGTTCGCAACGCTCAATATATATATTGTAGATATTTTTATTGGTCTTATCAGGCCAGTTGTCCTGAATATCCCTGAATATTTTTAATGCCTCTTCAAACCTTGCTTCTTTATAAGCCGTGATGCCACTATTGTAATATTCCAGCTCTTCTAATAGTCGTTGTTTTTCCACCGCACCACTCTTGTCACTATCAGAATTCAAGATAATCGTATTACCTTTATCATCTACATCATATGAAACTTTACGCGTCGAATAGAGTGGTGTGTCCCATTGAGTTTGGGATAAGTCGGCATAGTCAATGATCTGCCAGATTTCGACTGGAACCGATTGTCCTTTAACTGTGACTAAATCGAGAAATCTAAATATATATTTATCTTGCGGGATACGTTCTTTAACATGGTTAGAGATGTTGCATAAGGAGTTGTAATATTTACAAAGCGCCTCAAGACGCGCCCCCAAATTAATAGGATCCCCAATTACTGTATAGTCACTACGTCCACTACTACCCATTTCACCAACCGTAGCAACTCCCGCATTTATGCCAATGCCAATTTCGATGGGTTCAACCCCCATTCCTTCAGCCATTTTGCAGATATTAGTGAAACGTTCGTCTTTTTTAATATGTACATTAAGAGGAGCAACAGCATGTATCTGATCGAGTGTCGCATCAACTGCCTTCTCTACATAGTTTTTAACATTCGCAGGGGCATTCCAGTAAGACATGATTGCATCACCGATAAATTTATCGACGGTTCCTTCATACTTGGTGATGATGTTAGTCATGTCATCCATGTATTCATTTAAAAACTGGATCAATGTGTTTGCGCTGCCCGCAGCTTCCGAGATATTGGTGAAATTACGGACATCAGAGAAGGTAACAACAATCTCATGTTCCTTTGCGATAAAAGCATCTTTAGCACTTGTTGCATTTTTGATGATGTCTTCCATTACTTGTGGAGAAACCTTCGAGGCAAATTTACTTCGGATAAGGTTTTTCTGTCGGGTTTCCAGAAAGTAACCGGTAATAATGGAGACCAGGGTGCCTATAGCCATAGCTATTAGCGGGTAGAAAATACTCAGGATAACTCCTTCACTAAAGAGAAAATAGTTAATTGAGTAAAGTAGTAAAAAAGCAGTAATAGCAATGATAAATGGCTGGACCAATGCTCTACTGTATCCAATCGATATGACAACAAAAATAGACAGGACGAAAATCAGGATTTTATTAATTCCGTCTGCATCAGCAGGTTTACTCAGGAAATCTCCCTCGATAATGTTATCAATGACATTTGCGTGTACTTCGACTCCCGGAAAAACCGAGTCATAGGGTGTGCTTCTTAAATCAAGAAGACCCGCTGCGGAGGTACCGATGAGTACAATTTTTCCTTCTATATCTGCGGGGGTAAAATTTTCCTTGATAATATCAACAGCAGATATGTAGTCGAAGGTATGAGACGGGCCTCTGAAATTTACAGCAATCCGCCCATTTTTGTCGGTCGGTATTTTTATCCCGGATAGACTTATAGAGCGTATGCCAAGATTGTCATACGTGATTTCTACATTTTCTTCCTGGAACGTCATACGAATAAGTTCCAGACCAAGAGTTGGGTAGACCTTGTCGTTATAAACAATTGCGAGAGGGACAGAACGAATTACGCCATCAATATCAGGCAAGACGTTAAAGAAACCACTTGACCTTGATGTATCCTGGATTATTGGAATATTGGTGATGACACCATTCATCTCTGGAAGATATTCATTATCACCTTTGTTATTCTGGATAAAGGTGGCGGGTATTTTGGGTGCTTCTTTATCTTTATAAATTTCCCTTCCTTCTGAATCAAAAACATACCCTAAAACAGTAGGTGATTTTGATACAGCTGAAGCTAACAACTCATCGTAGTTGATGAGTTTATCTTTAGGGACGATTTCCTCGATACCAAGTTCGGAAATAACACGATGCGGTGATGATTTGTCAGGCTCTGAAAACATGATGTCAAAGCCGATGCTACCTACGCCTGCCGCACTTAAATTATTAACCATGGTTGCCACATCATTACGTTTCCATGGGAATTGTCCTATTTCTTTAAGTGATCGTTCGTCAATATCGATGATGACAACTTGACCTGTAGGTTTAATTGCTCCGCGGTTGATAAAAAGCATATCCCGGAGTTTGTTATCAAAGACGTCAAAATGTGATGGAAAGAAAACATAGATGGAAATAGAAATGGCGGCGACAATAAGTCCTAATCCAAAATATATATAGAACTTTTTCACGTTAGCTCCCGTATTTAAGGAGGTGCCGAAAAGAACATGAGCGTACTTTCCATGAAATAATTTTTATAGCTACTGGTGCACCTAAAGCCAATAGTTTCGAATCTAATATTATCATTATGGCTAAAATGTATATTTAATTCCACTTAGATGACAGTTTTCGGTCTCTCGGAATTTCGGTAAATTCTTCGGGATCGTTTTGGTCAGAGTGTCGTTGTTATAGATGAAGATAATCTTATTGATAAGGCGGATTTATATTCATCACTGTTATCTTTTACGGATACTTACATGGAAAATGTAGGTCAGGTTTTGACACTATTATTCTAAATTCCCGTGATTCCAAGTCTGCATGTTGATTCGGGTACGATAGATTATAGAAATCATAAGTCACAAAAAAAAGCCCCTAATCGTCAGATAGGGGCAACGTTTTTCCTATAAAAAGGACACATATTACATGGAAATCATAAAATGCAATGTATCGAAGTTTTTCTTTCAGAAAGAGTTTCGCCGTTTCTAGTGCTATAAGAACCATAACCATTTTTATCTAGCACGACGGTGAAACCACTGGCACTTTCGTATGTATCACAATCACAATAAGATACTCGCTTTCCTCCATAACGATTCTTAAGGTAAAGTAAATCAGTTTTAGTAAACTTGGGAGCGAATAAGATTATTTCAGCCATAACTAGACTCCTTTGTAAGCTTATGTGAAGTATTGCAAATGTTATGCCTGACTTTAATATTTTTTTACACCATTGTTTATATGTCGGCAGTTCGATTCTGTCCCGAGTCACCATTGTCCCTGGTATTTAGATTTAAATTGTCGTTATATCTTCCAGTAAAATAACTTCGCAAGAACCCTCACCTGTATCATTTCGAGTCATTGAGCTGGTCCAGTGCCAGCCGTCATTACCGTCAATATGCACGAGATAGCCTTTTAGTTTTACCGTATCGCCTTTTTTAATGGATTTTAGTTTTGCTTTAACAGCGTCATTGTCGGGAATGAAATGCATATTAGCGCTATAAGTTTCGATTTCTTTCCTTGGTATTGGGAAATCATCGGTGCGCCAATGATACCAACGGTTTGATTGTGTAATTGTCAGTTTGTCCAGATTTTTTTTTATAGCCATTGAACCCCAGCCTAAAGCTAAATCAACAGGAGAGAGTTCTGCTTCACGATCAGTGCGATAATGTTCTTCAGAGAGGACTTTTGCGATTAGTTGAATGTTCGCCAGCGGAGTTATTTTATAGTTATCAAATTGAAATGACGTTTTTGATTTGTTGATTTTCTTTTGTATAGGTGCTTTTTTAATTGATAGGCTGGATGCATACTCAATAGGAAAAACTTCAGAGACATTGGAGTCAAATGAAACAGCTTCATCGCTATGCCAGCTATAGATGATAATGGCGATAATTATTGAGGTTGTTTTCCACATAAGCTAATAATAAAAGATTGTTGATGCGTTACATTATATATATCGGACATTATAAACTATTCTTTAAAATGATAATTTCGGCATGAAACAAAAACCAGATAAGCAAACGGCGTATCAGCATAATGCGCATTCAATATCTTTTGCTTCAGAAGCGAATGATCATGGTTGGGCAAAAGCTATTAATAGAATGATTGAACAGCGCTATGCTTTTTTAGCTCTGGAATATGAGAATGATGGTTATTTGTTTCGGGGAATGAGTTCCGGCCTGTTCGAGGCGTTGTTAGATGATCATTTTTGGCATTATTCGGGTGAGGATAGTGGCAACCAATTTGAGAAAGACCTGGATGTTTTATTGCTAACACAGGATTTTTCCGATGCGTTCACCGTTTCGAAATTATGGGAACAGAAACCTGATGCCTGCATTATTATTTTTCGAAGTGAAATATTTAATAATGCATTAAATGACAGAAAAGCGGCAATGATGGCGACAGCGGAACCCGGTGTTGTTTTCAAATATCCTTTTTTGTCACATGCTTTAACTTCAGAAAATATAGAGTACCTGGTTGTTTCGGCTGATTTGCTTAACGTTCATGATAATAGAGAAAAAATAAATACGTTTAAGGAAATGGATAGTTCTAAATTCAATAAATTGACTACGATTGCTACTAAATTGTATGCCGCAGGAAAAATAATTGTCGCAGAATACTCAAAAGAAAATGTTCGTCGTTCTAGCCTGGAAAAAGTATTTATGGATGAGCTATTAAAGCGGGCAGTCTTTGGCGCAAAAGCGATAAACACTGATATCAAACCAACGCGTCGAATTTAAATACCTGGCGCCCTCAATAATTAACATTAAAGCTGGTAAAAATCAGGCCGCTATCCGTGTCAATGCATTATATATCTTGAAGATTCTTACAGGTAAATTTTTCTTTTAGAGTTAGTGCATACTGAAGTAAGCAGCGAAATAGCGAATTATTTAGCTAAATATTGTTTCCAGTTAAAGTCCTTATCTGCAATTACCAGAAACGATGGGTTTAGTAGAGACTCTTTGGTATTGTATTCAAGTGTGTTGAAATTTGTATCTACAACGATGGCTCCGGATTCCTCAACAATACATTGCGCAGCCGCTGAATCCCATTCAGAAGTCGGGCCAAAGCGTGGATAAATATCGGCAAGACCTTCAGCAACAAGACAGAATTTTAATGAGCTACCAATAGCGAGAATTTCCGGGTCATTTAAATCAGCAATAAAAGCTTTTTGTTTAGCATTACCATGAGATCGACTGCCGGCGACAGTGATATTATCAACATCTGTTTTTTTTGCGAAAATTCTTATCGGTTCTTTATCGGGTTCATGTTTGTATGCGCCATTATTAAGCGACGCACTATAGCTTACGCCGGTTACGGGAATATGGATGACGCCTAAAATGGAACGGTTTTTTTCAATTAAGGCAATGTTAACCGAAAACTCACCATTTCGTTTTACGAATTCTCTTGTGCCATCAAGCGGGTCAACCAGCCAATATTGGTTCCAGCTTTGTCGTTCACTAAAGCTGATACTGGAAGATTCTTCTGACAAGACAGGTGTTGCCGGTGTTAAAGATGATAGCGCATCACAAATCGCGTTGTGTGCCGCCATATCGGCTGCGGTTAACGGGGAATTATCTTGTTTTGTTTCGACTAAAAAATCTGTCTCATAGATTTCAAGTATTTTTTCCCCGGCGAGACAGGAAATTTGTTTTATCTCATTTGTGAGTTCAGCCAAGTCCTGATGTTTAATTTCGTTCATTCGGTTTGCTTTGTTATCCTTACACCTTCTGACATCTATTTTACCTATCTTTAGTTAACATGAAAGACAACATTAACTGGAAATCCATTAAAACCGTATTGTTAGATATGGATGGAACGCTTCTCGATTTGCATTTCGACAATTACTTTTGGCAGGAATATTTGCCCGTACATTGGGGAAAAATGAATAATATGGACGCTGAATCCGCCAAAGCACAGTTGCAAGACTGGTATTCAAAAGAAGCCGGAACACTTTCGTGGTATTGCCTTGATTTTTGGACAGATAGATTAAAATTTGATGTGCTTGAATTAAAAGCGGATGTAGAACATTTAATAAAATTTCGTCCTCACGCAAAATCGTTTCTGGAAAAATTGAGTGCCAGCTCGGCATATTCAGTCGTTATGGTGACAAACGCGCATGAGAATTTAATAAAAATGAAAGTAGATAAAACAGGAATAGATGTTTTTTTTGATCGAATTATTAGCTCTCATACAATAGGGCATGCAAAAGAGGAACAGGCGTTTTGGCAGAAGCTACAACTAGAAAGTCCATTCGAATTAGATCAAACATTGTTAATTGATGATAATTTAACAGTACTAAGAGCAGCCAGACAATTTGGTATTAAAAATCTTCTAACGATTTCAGAGCCCGATAGTCAAAATGAAAAACAGGACTCTGAAGAGTTTCATGCGATAGATTCATTTCAGGATATTATTTTTTAGTTGAAATATTTAAAGCATAACAAAAATCCCAAACCTTATGTTCCAGTCTTAAACCGCGTGACTCATAGCGCGTTTTACTACGCCAGTCTGGTCGGGGAGCCGATTGATTATTGCCTGTGAGATTAAGTAATTCCGGATCAGCATCACACAGTCGTTGTATGTGTTTTGCATAATCTTTCCAATCTGTTGCGATATGTAGCCGACCATTCAAAGTCATTTTTTTCTTAATCAGATCGAGCAGTCTATTATTAATCAATCGGCGTTTATGGTGTCTTTTCTTATGCCAGGGATCAGGAAAAAAAATAAATATCTGACTTAAGCTGCGGTCAGGAATTTGTTCT
>Ga0214472_10006436_pt1 | contig 12300 bp, 12 predicted proteins | sample RVTome_6_FD_207662 | JGI IMG/M metagenome (GOLD analysis project Ga0214472, IMG submission 207662) | Soil microbial communities from uranium-contaminated site in the Upper Colorado River Basin, Wyoming, United States - RVT140D175 | ecosystem: Environmental > Terrestrial > Soil > Contaminated >... | reverse complement strand
GCTCGTCACCGCGCGCAGCGCGCCGGCGCACGAGCGCGCCGTCCGGACGCTCATGCACTGGAAGGTCTCGGTCGACGAGGCGCTGTTTCTTGGCGGGCTCGACAAGGGCGAGTTCCTCAAGGCGTTCGAGCCCGACTTTTACTTCGACGACCAGCGCGGCCACGTCGAGTCGGCCGGCCGGCACGTGGCCACGGGACACGTGCCGTTCGGCATCGCCGGCAGGAAGCCCGCATGAAGTGGCTCAAGTACGCGCTGTATGCCGTGGCCGGGCTTGTCGTGCTCGTGGCGGTCGCCGTCGCCGTCGTCGCCGCGACGTTCGACCCCAACGCCTACAGGGGCGAAATCGAGAAGCGGGTCAAGGCGGCGACCGGGCGCACGCTCAAGTTCCACGGCGACATCGAGCTCGCGTTCTGGCCCGCGATCGGCGCCAAGGTTGGCAAGGTCACCCTGTCGCGCCGCGCGAGCGAGCACGATTTTGCCGCCATCGAATCCGCGCGGGTCGCGCTGGCCGTGCTGCCGCTGCTGCGGGGCGAGCTGCTGGTGGACGAGGTGAGCCTGACGGGGGTGAAGGCGAGCGTGATCCGCACCAAGGGGGGCAAGTTCGATTTCGAGGACCTGATGGGCGCCGCGAGCGCGCGCGCCAGGCCCGGGCCCGCAAAAGGCGAGGCGTCGGGCGGGATCAAGTTCGACGTCGCCGGTATCCAGTTGAAGGACGGCAGCTTCGCCTACCTCGACGAGGGCAGCGGCCAGCGTCTCGAGCTGGACGACGTGCAGCTGCGCACCGGGCGCATCGCCGCCGACGTTCCCGGCAAGCTGACCCTGGCCGTGCACGTCCGCGGCAAGAAGCCGCTCGTCGACCTGAAGGTGACGCTGGAGGGAACCTACCGCCTCGCGCTGGCGCGCCGGGAGTATGCGCTCAGCGGCATGACGCTCGGCGTCACCGGCGCCGCGGCGGAGATGACGCGCATCGCGCTCTCGGTCACGGGCGATGCGCGCGCGCAGCTCGCCAAGGAAGCGGTGGACGCGGATCTGGTGGCGAAGTTCGACGACACCACGGTGAAGGCGAAGCTCGGCATGACGGAGTTCGACGCGCCGCGCTTTCGCGTCGAGGCCGATGTGGACCGCATCGACCTCGACCGCTACCTCGTGGCGCAGAAGGACGCGAAGCCCGCGCCAAGCGCCGGGCCGAAGGTCGCGGTGGACGTGCCAGTCGACCTGAGTGCGCTCGAAGGCCTGCGCGCCGGCGGCAGGCTGGCGATCGGCCGGCTGCAGCTGATGGGACTCAAGTTGGCGGACCTGAAGGCCGAGCTGCGCGCGGCCAACGGCCGCGCCGATATCGCCCCGCACTCGGCAAAGCTCTACGAGGGCACCCTCCAGGGCGCGATGACGCTTGCGGCGCGGGGCAACCGCGTCTCGGTGAAGGAAACGCTGAGCGGCGTCGCCATCGGCCCGCTGGTGAAGGATCTGATGGGGCGCGATGCGCTGGAGGGGCGCGGCAACGTCGTCGTGGACGTCACGGCGGCGGGGCCCACCGTGAACGCGCTGAAGAAGGCGCTCGCCGGCAGTGCGCGCGTGGAGCTGAAGGACGGTGCCGTGAAAGGCATCAACCTCACCGAGGCGCTCAGGAAGACGCGCGCCGCATTCGGCTCCAAGTCGGCGCAGCGGGAGCCCTCGGACCCCTCGCAACGCACCGATTTCTCCGCCATGAGCGCGAGCTTCGTCATCAAGGGCGGCGTGGCGCGCAACGACGACCTCGACGTGCGCGCGCCGCTCGTGCGCGTGGGCGGCGCGGGCGACATCGACATCGGCAATTCGATGCTCGACTACCTCGCCAGGGCCACGGTGGTGGCGAGCGCCAAAGGCCAGGGCGGCGCGGATCTCGAGCACCTCAAGGGCCTCACCATCCCGGTGAAGGTGAGCGGGCCGTTCGATGCGCCGAAGTACGAGATCGATTACCGCGCGCTCGCCGGCGACGCCGCCAAGGCGAAGGTGAAGGAAAAAGCGAAGGAAAAGATCGAGCAGAAACTGCGCGACCTGTTCAAGCGCTAGAGACGCCCTTCCTCGACCGCATGGCAGGCGACGCGCCCGAGCGCGCTCTCGTGCAGGCGCGGCGCCTCGGCGCGGCAGCGCGCGTCGGCATGCGGGCAGCGCGGGTGGAAGGCGCATCCCGCGGGCGGCGCCAGCGGGTTGGGCACCTCGCCCGCGACCGGCGTGCGCGGCCGCCCGCTCATCTCCAGGTCGGGGATCGCGTCCATCAGCATGCGCGTGTACGGATGGCGCGGCGCGGCGAACAGCCGCGCCGCGGGCGCGATCTCCACCAGCCGGCCGAGGTACATCACGCCGACGCGGTCGGCGACGTGCGACACCACTGCGAGGTTATGCGAGATGAAGAGGTAGGTCAGGCCGAGCCGCTCCTGCAGCTCGGTCATCAGGTTCAGGATCTGCGCCTGCACCGACACATCGAGCGCCGAGGTCGGCTCGTCGCACACCAGGAACTCCGGATTGCCGGCCAGCGCCCGGGCGATGGAGATGCGCTGGCGCTGGCCGCCGGAGAACTCGTGCGGGTACTTCTCGCCGTCCTCGGCCGCGAGTCCCACCTGGCCGAGGAGCTCGGCCACGCGCGCGCGCTCCGCCAGCCTCGAGCGCGCGAGGCCGAGCACGCGCAGCGGCTCGGCGACGATGTCGCGCACGCGCCAGCGCGGGTTGAGGCTGGCGTAGGGGTCCTGGAAGATCATCTGCATGCGCCGGCGCAGCTGCGCGGTGTCGGTGTCCGGCGCGGCGAGGTCGCTGCCGTCGAACTCGATGCGCCCGCGCGACAGCGCGTACAGGCCGACGATCAGGCGCGCGACGGTCGACTTGCCGCAGCCCGATTCGCCGACCAGCGCGAGGGTCTCGCCCTTGCGCACGTCGAAGGAAACGCCGTCGACGGCGCGCAGCAGCAGGCGCGGGGCGCGCTCGAGCACGCGGTTGAGCCACGGCTTCGAGACGTCGAAATCGCGCCCGACCCCGCTCAGGCGGAGCAGCGGCCGGCTATCCATAAAGCCAGCATGACGCCCGGGCGTTGCCCACGGGCCGCAGCTCGGGCCGCTCGGCCTCGCAGCGCGCGAAGCGTTTCGGGCAGCGCGGGTGGAAGGCGCAGCCCGGCGGGATGGCGGTGAGGCGCGGCATGGCGCCCTCGATCTGCACCAGGCGGGTGTGGCGGCGGGCCGCGCCGATCTTCGGGATCGAGCCCATCAGCCCGACCGTGTAGGGGTGGCGCGGCGCCTGCAGCACCTCGCGCACCGGCCCGACTTCGGCGAGGCGGCCGGCGTACATCACCGCGACGCGGTCGGCGGTCTCCGCGATCACGCCCATGTCGTGCGTGATCAGCATCACCGCGGTGCCGTGATCGCGCGCGAGGCGCTTGAGCAGCGTGATGATCTGCGCCTGGATCGAGACGTCGAGCGCGGTGGTCGGCTCGTCGGCGACGATGAGGCGCGGCTCGGCGCACAGGGCGAGGGCGATGACCACGCGCTGGCGCATGCCGCCGGAGAACTGGTGCGGGTACTGGTCGATGCGCGCCTCGGGCGCCGGGATGCCGACCTCGGCGAGCAGGTGCAGCGCGCGGCGCCGCGCCTCGCCGCGATCGACCTCGAGGTGCGTGAGGATCGTCTCGATGAGTTGATCGCCGACGGTGTAGAGCGGGTTGAGCGAGGTGAGCGGGTCCTGGAAGATGGCGCCGATGCGGCGGCCGCGCAGCTTGCGCATTTCTTCGGCGGGCAGGTTGTCGATGCGCCGTCCCTCGAGACGGATCTCGCCCGCGGCGATGCGCCCGGGCGGCTCGAGCAGCCCGATGATCGCCGTCCCGGTGAGCGACTTGCCGGCGCCCGACTCGCCCACCACGCCCAGTACCTCGCCCGGGGCGATGGCGAAGGACACCCCGTCCACCGCCACCAGCGTGCCGCGACGCGTGGGGAATTCGACCCGCAGGTCGCGCACTTCGAGGAGCGGCGCGCTCACCGGAGCCTGGGATTGAGCGCGTCGCGCAGCCAGTCGCCGAGCAGATTCACCGCCAGCACCAGCACCACCAGCGCCGCGCCGGGGAAGAGCGCGATCCACCACTCGCCCGAGAACAGGAAGTCGTTGCCGATGCGGATCAGCGTGCCGAGCGAAGGCTGCGTCGGCGGCACGCCCACGCCGAGAAACGACAGCGTCGCCTCGGTGATGATCGCGGTGGCGACGTGGATGGTGGCGATCACCAGCACCGGGCCCATGACGTTCGGCAGCACGTGGTGCAGCATGATGGCGAGCGGGTGGCGGCCGATGACGCGCGCCGCCTGCACGTACTCCCTGCCCTTTTCCACCAGCGTCGAGCCGCGCACGGTGCGCGCGTACTGCACCCAGCCCGAAAGGCCGATCGCCAGCACCAGCACGTAGACGGCGAGCGCGTCGTGCAGCTCGCGCGGCAGCGCGATGCGCGCCACGCCGTCGATCAGCAGCGCCACCAGGATCGCGGGGAAGGAGAGCTGGATGTCCGCCACGCGCATGATGAAGGCGTCGAGCCGGCCGCCGAGGTAGCCCGAGACGAGCCCCAGCGAGACGCCGAGCAGCGCCGAAAAGAGCACCGCGGCGAGGCCGACGCCGAGCGAGATGCGCGCCCCGTACAGGATCGTGGACAGCACGTCGCGGCCCTGGTCGTCGGTGCCGAGCAGGTACTTCGTGGTGCCTTTCTCGGACCACGCCGGCGGCGTGAAGCCGTCGGACAGATTCAGCGTCGCGCTGTCGAAGGGGTTGTGCGGCGCGATCCAGGGTGCAAACAGCGCGCCCCCCAGGCACAGCGCCGTGAGCACGGCCGCGGCGAGAGCCACCGGCGAGTGCCGGAAACTCCACGCCAGGTCATGGTCCCAGGCGCGCCGCAGCCAGCTCACCCAGCTTACTCAACGCGCGTGTAGCGGGACTCGTGCCGGTCGACCGCGTTGTGCACCGCGGTGACGTTCCTCTTCATCGCCCAGGGCCGCAGCTGGTGGTGCAGCGGCACGTAGTAGTGGTTGTCGCGCGTCAGCACGAGCGCCTCGCGCAGCATCGCGTCGCGCTTGCCCGTATCGAGCTCGGTCTTGATGGCGTCCACCAGCGCGTCGATCTTCGCGTCGCTGATGCGTCCGAGGTTGAAGCTGCCGTCGGCCCCGCCGGTCTTGGTGCGCACCAGCGACTGCAGGGTGTAGTTGGCGTCGAAGTTCACCACGCCCCAGCCCAGCATGTAGGCGTCGTGGTCGAACTTCTGGATTTTCTGGATGAAGGTGGCCATCGGCTGCGCGTTCAGCTTCGCCTTCAGGCCGATGCGCGCCCACATGCCGACCAGCGCCTGGCAGATCTCCTCGTCGTTCACGTAGCGGTTGTTCGGGCAGTCGAGGCCGAACTCGAAGCCGTTGGCATAGCCCGCTTCCGCCAAAAGCTGCTTGGCCCCTGCGGCGTCGAGCGCCAGCGCCCGGTCGATGTCCTTGGAGTGCCCGTGCACCCCAGGGGCGACCATGATCGCCGCCGGGATCGACAGGCCTCGCATGGTCACGCGCCGGATGGCCTCGCGGTCCACCGCGAGGTTGAGCGCCTTGCGCACGCGGACGTCCTTGAACGGGTTCTTGCCCTTGACGCTGGAGTACTTGAGCTCGTCCGAGTGCTGGTCCATGCCGATGAAGATGGTGCGCACCTCGTGGCCGTCGAGCACCTTGAGCTTCGCCTCGCCGCGCAGGCGCGTGACGTCCTGCGTCGGCAGGTCGGTCACCATGTCGACGTCGCCCGAAAGCAGCGCCGCGACACGCGTGGCGTCGGCCTTGATGGGCGTGTAGATCACCTCGGTGACGTTGCCCTCACGCTTGCCCCACCAGGCCGGGTTGGCGGTCATCACCAGGCGCTTGTCGGGCTCCCACAGCTTGATGATGTAGGGCCCGGTGCCGTTGGTGTTGCGCGAGGCGTAGGACTCCTCCTTGGCGACGTAATCCTGCACGTTCTCGGACTTGTGCTTCACCGACCAGGCCTTGCTCATGACGCGGAAGTCGGCGATGTTCCTGAGCAGCACCGGGTTCGGTCCCGAGAGCATGAAGTCGACCGTGTGGTCGTCCACCTTCTTCACCTCCTTCACGCCGCCGACGTAGACCTGCATGGTGCCCTGAGGCTGCATGATCCGGCCGTAGCTGAACACCACGTCGTCCGCGGTGAACGGGCTGCCGTCGTGGAACTTCACCCCCTTGCGCAAGGTGAAGCGCAGTTGCGTGGGCGAAAGCCGCTGCCAGCCGGTGGCGAGCGCAGGCTCGATGCCGTAGTCCTTGGCGTAGCGCGTCAGGCCCTCGTAGGTGTGCTGCAGGAGCGAGCTGGTGGTGGCGTGGTTCTGCGAATGCGGGTCGAGCGTGAGGATGTCGTTCTGCGCCGCCCATTTCAGCGTCACGGCATGGGCCGGCGCGCCGAGCGCAATGAGCGCCGCGGCCAGCAGGTGCCTCAGTTTCATTTGCGTGATCTCCCTTTACTTGTGGGGCAGCGATTCCTCGGCGAGCGCCGCGAGGTAGCCGGCGCCCAGGGGAATCACCTCGTCGTTGAAATCGTAGCTCGGGTTATGCAGGAAGCAGCCGCCCTGGGCGCCCCCCTGGCCGAGAAACACGTAGGCGCCGGGCCTGGCCTGCAGCATGTAGGCGAAATCCTCGCCGCCCATCGTCGGCTCGTGGTCGGTGACGACATTGCCCTTGCCGAACACCTTCTCGCCGACCTGCGCCGCGAAGCGCGCTTCCTTTTCGGTGTTGACGGTCGCCGGGTAGCCGCGCCGGTAGTCGATCTCGGCGCTGCCGCCCAGGCCCTGCGCCACCGCGGCGGCGATCTCGTTGATGCGCCGCTCGGCGAGGTCGCGCATCTCCGGCGTGAAGCTGCGCACCGTGCCGATGAGATCGACGTGCGCCGGGATGATGTTGAAGGCGCCCACCTGGCTCGTCTGCATCGAGCACAGCGACACCACCACGGCGTCCACGGGATTGGCGTTGCGGCTGGCGACCGTCTGCAGGGCGGTAATGATGTGGGCGGCGATGACCACGGGGTCCGTGGCGAGGTGCGGCAGCGCGGCGTGGCCGCCCCTGCCGCGTACCTTGAGCTTGATCTCGTCGGTCGCCGCGAGCATCGGACCGGGGCGCACCGCGATCTTGCCGGGCGGCAGGCCCGGCCAGTTGTGCAGGGCGTACACCGACTCGCAGGGAAACTTTTCGAACAGGCCCTGCTCCACCATCACGCGCCCGCCGCCGCCGCCTTCCTCCGCGGGCTGGAAGATGAGGTGCACGGTGCCGTCGAAGTTGCGCGTCTGCGCGAGGTAGCGCGCGGCGCCGAGCAGCATCGCCGTATGCCCGTCGTGCCCGCAGGCATGCATGCGCCCCGGCGCCTTCGAGCGGTGCGGCACGTCCGAGGTCTCCTGCATCGGCAGGCAGTCCATGTCGGCGCGCAGCCCGACGGCGCGGCCCGAGTTGCGCTTGCCCTTGATCACGCCGACGACGCCCGTCTTCGCCAGCCCGCGGTGCGTCTCGATGCCCCATTCGGCGAGCTTGTCGGCCACCAGCTGCGAGGTGCGCGTCTCCTCGAAGCCGAGCTCGGGGTGGGCGTGGATGTCGCGGCGGATGTGCGTGAGCTCGGCATGGAACAGGCGCAGCATCTCGAGAGCGTCGTTCTTCATGATTTCCTTTCAGTGCGCGAAGCCCGCGCGCTCGATGCGCAGGCGCGGATCGACCGCGTAGTACAGCAGATCCACGACGAGGTTGATGACGACGAAGAAAAGCGCGATCAGGCACAGGTACGCGGCCATCACCGGCACGTCGGCGAAGCCGACCGCCTGGATGAACAAGAGGCCCATGCCCGGCCACTGGAACACGGTCTCGGTGATGATGGCGAAGGCGATGATGGCGCCGAGCTGCAGGCCGGTGATGGTGATCACGGGCACGAGCGTGTTCTTCAACGCGTGCCCGAAATGCACCGCGCGGTCGCTCAAGCCGCGTGCGCGCGCGAACTTGATGTAGTCCGTGCGCAGCACTTCGAGCATCTCCGCGCGCACCAGGCGCTGGATCAGCGTCATCTGGAACAGGCCGAGCGTGATCGCGGGCAGAATCAGCGCCTTGATCCCGCTCCAGGTGAGAAGGCCCGTGCTCCACCAGCCGAGCTGCACCGTCTCGCCGCGCCCGAACGAGGGCAGCCAGCCGAGCATGACGGCGAACACGAGGATCAGGAGGATGCCGATGAGGAAGGTGGGCAGCGACACGCCGAGCAGCGACACCGCGAGCAGCAGCTGCGACAGCCACGAGCGGCGCCTGAGCGCGGTGTACACGCCCATGGCGACGCCGGCGACGAGCGCGAAGGTCGCCGCGACGATCGAGAGCTCGAGCGTCGCCGGCAGCCGCTCGACGAGGAGCCTGGAGACCGGCTGCACCTGGCGCAGGCTGAGGCCGAATTCGCCCTGCACGGCACGGCCGACGAACTTCGCGTACTGGACGTAGAACGGCTGGTCAAGGCCGAGCAGCCGCGTGATGCGCTCGCGGTCTTCCGGGGTCGAGTCCTGGCCGAGCATGAACAGCACCGGGTCGCCGACGAAGCGGAACAGCGCGAAGGCGATCAGCCCGACGGCGAGCATGACGAGGGCGGCTTGCGCGAGCCTGCGCAGCACGAAGGCCAGCATGGGTGGAGGCAATCATACCGTGCATACAATCGCGCATGAGGCAGTTCGCCCCCCGGCTCATCGCCTGGCAGCGCCGCCACGGGCGCCACGACCTGCCCTGGCAGGCAACGCGCGACCCCTACCGCATCTGGCTTGCCGAAGTGATGCTGCAGCAGACGCAGGTGGAGACGGTCATCCCCTACTACGAGAGGTTCCTCGCGCGCTTTCCCGAGGTCGGGGCGCTGGCCGAGGCCTCGCTCGACGACGTGCTGCGGCTCTGGAGCGGGCTGGGCTACTACGCGCGCGGGCGCAACCTGCACGCCGCGGCGCGCGCCGTCGCGGGGCGCGGCGGTTTCCCGCGCGACGCGACGGGGCTGGAAACCCTGCCCGGCGTAGGGCGATCGACCGCGGCCGCGATCGCGGTGTTCGCCTTCGGCCGGCGGGCGGCGATCCTCGACGGCAACGTGAAGCGGGTGCTGGCGCGGCGCTTCGGCGTACAAGGCGCGAAGGCGCAGTGGGAACTGGCCGTGAAGCTCCTGCCGCGACGCGGCGTACGCGCCTACACGCAGGCCTTGATGGACCTGGGGGCGGCGGTATGCATACGCTCGCGGCCCGCATGCGAGCGTTGCCCTGTGGCGAAGGCGTGCGTGGCGCGGCGCGAGGGGCGCATCGCGGAGTTGCCGGCGGCGCGCGCGCGCGAGCCCTTGCCGCTGAAGCGCGCCACGTGGTACGTGCACCTGAATCGGGGCCAAGTTCTCCTCGAGCGCCGCCCCGAGTCGGGGCTGTGGGGCGGGCTGTGGACGTTTCCCGAGAAGCGGCTGGTCGGCGGCGCCGCGCCGCGGCGCTTGCCGATCATCGAGCACGGCTTCACGCACTTGCGTCTGCGCGCGCAGCCGTGGCTGTGCACGGTGCGCGCGCCCTCGCCCGCGGACGAGGCCGCGGGCCGCATGTGGGTGGATCTCGCCGATGCGCTCGGCGCTGCGGTGCCGGCGCCGGTGCGCGCGCTGCTGCGCACGCTGGAGGCGAACGCGACGCCGGCCAGGGGCTGGGCGGCGTCGCGTTCGGCTCGGACGCCCAGACCCTGCGGCCCTTCAGCGGCCTGCAGGAGGGCTACGTGAAGCTCGCCTGAGTGCGGATATGCTGGCGCGCCCGATACCAGAGCACGATGCGAATGCTTGCGCGCGTGACGCGATAGTGAAACACATGGCCCGTATTCGGCACCGGATAGCGACGCTCGCCTCGCTTGGGAGTCGGCGTGCCCAGCGCCGGATGGGCCTGGATCAGTGCGATCGCCCGATTGGTGCGCGCCAGAACGAGATCAGCAGCGTGCGGATCGTCCTGCGCGATGCGGGACAGCGTTTCCCGAAACGCCCGGCTGGCGCCGGGCTGCCACTCAAGCCGCCTGGCGCCGGCGGCGGCCACGCGCCGATTCGATCAGCTCTTGCGATTCGCGCATCACGGCCTCGTGAACCGTCGTACCCAGGCGCTTCGCCTCCGCGTCCGACGCGAGGCTCTCGCGCACCTGCCACTCGCAGTACTCGAAGCCGTCGCGCAGCACGAACTTCAGCATCTGCTCCGTCGAGCGGCCGGCGTCGCGCGCGAGGCGCTCGAGGCGGCGATGCTGCGCGGAGGATAGCGAGATGGGCCGCATGTCGACGGGAATTCTAGCACCGGCAAAACACAGCGCGGGATGATCGAGGGTGTCGTTCGCCAGATGAGCGCCGACGCCACGCCGTGCAGAAGGCCTGGCACGAGGCGGGCAGGGAGCGCTAGCCGGCGGCCTCGGTCCGGATGAGGCGGCGCAGGATCTCGATGCGGTCGCGCGCGTCGTCCATTTCCAGCAGGCGCTGCTTGGCGGCGAGCGACAGCGGCAGCAGTTCCGCGAGGCGCGCGCTCACCCAGGCCGCGGAGCCGTAGCGCAGCGGCGGCTCGACCAGCGCCTCGCCGCCAGACTCGATCGCCTTCCGGAGCACGCGCGCGCACAGGTCGGCATCGGCTTCGAGCGGCGCATCGGTTTCCTCGGCGAGCAGCGCTACGCTTGCGCGCGCGAGGCCGTCGGGCTGCACGCACCGCTCGCGGATGCGGAAGCGCCGCTCGCCGCGCGCCAGCACCTGCAGCACGCCGAGCTGCGGCATGTCCCACGCGGCGATGCGCGCGACGCAGCCCACGTCCATCGGCGCCGCCGGCGCCCCGACCTCGCGGCCCTCGCGGATCAGGCACACGCCGAAGGCCGAGCCCTCGCGCAGGCAGACCTTGGCCATGTCCATGTAGCGGCTCTCGAAGATGCGCAGCGGCAGCCGTCCGCCCGGGAACAGCACCGTCTGCAGCGGAAACAGCGGCAGGTCCGCCAGCTCGCCGTTGCTCACTCTCGGGCCAGGCCCCGGTGGCGCACCAGCACGCGCCAGTCGCCGGCGAACGCCGCGGCGAGCTTCTCCGCCAGATACACCGAGCGGTGCCGGCCGCCCGTGCAGCCGATGGCCACGGTGAGGTAGCTGCGGCTCTCCTTCACGACCTCCGGCAGCCAGCGCGCGAGAAACGCGCGTACGTCCTCGCGAAAGCGCTGCACCGCCTCTTCACCGTCGAGGTACTCGATCACCGGGCTGTCGCGGCCGGTGAGCGGCCGAAGCCTCGGGTCGTAGTGCGGATTGGGCAGCATCCGCGCGTCGATCACCCAGTCGGCATCGAGCGGGATGCCGTCGCGGAAGGCGAACGACTCGAACAGCAGCGCCAGCGTGCCCGCGCCCAGCCCGAGCAGGTCGCGGATCCAGTTGCGCAGCGCCTTGGGCTGCAGGTCGCTCGTATCGATGCGGTGCCCGAGCACCGCGATCTCGCCCATCAGCATGCGCTCGCGCTCGATGGCCTCGGCGAGCGTGAGGCCTTCCACCGTGAGCGGATGGCGGCGGCGCGTCTCGGAGAAGCGCCGCACCAGCGTCGGTGTGCCGGCCTCCAGGAACAGCACGCGGCAGTCGGCGCCGCCCGACTGCAGGCGCGCGACGCTCTTCGGCAGCGCGGCGAGCGCCGCGCTGCGCGCGTCCACGGACAGCGCGACGCGCTCGTGCCCGGCATCGGCGAGAAAGCGCACCACGTCCATGAGCATCGTCGCCGGCAGGTTGTCGACGCAGTAGTAGCCGGCGTCCTCGAGCACGTCGAGCGCGATGCTCTTGCCCGCGCCCGACAGGCCGCTCACCAGGATGATCTGCACGCGGCGCCGCTCAGTCGGCGTCCATGGCGCGCTTCTGGCGCGCCATGAATTCGACCCCGGAGTGGATGCCGCGCAGCTGCAGGATGTAGTTGCGCCCGGGCGCGACGACGGGCTTGTCCAGATGCGCGATGAGCTTGAGCTTCATCTTCGGCCGCACCGCCGTCTCGCCGAAGATGGTGCGCACGTCCAGGAGCCCGAGGCCACGCACCTCGATGAAGTCCTTCAGCATCGCCGGGCAGCGCCCCTCGAGCGTGTCGGCGGCGAGGCGCGAGATCTCCACCACGTCATCGGCGACCAGGCCGTGGCCGCGGCTGATCAGCTCCAGGCCGAGCTCGCTCTTGCCGACGCCCGAGTCGCCGGTAATGAGCACGCCCATGCCGAGCACGTCCATGAACACGCCGTGGCGCTCGGTGCGCTCGGCGAGCGCCTTCGCCAAGTAGCGCGCGAG
>Ga0214472_10006435_pt1 | contig 12303 bp, 14 predicted proteins | sample RVTome_6_FD_207662 | JGI IMG/M metagenome (GOLD analysis project Ga0214472, IMG submission 207662) | Soil microbial communities from uranium-contaminated site in the Upper Colorado River Basin, Wyoming, United States - RVT140D175 | ecosystem: Environmental > Terrestrial > Soil > Contaminated >... | reverse complement strand
GCGCTCGCGCTTTAAAAGTTTGGCCACTTCCATGCGTTTCAAAAGCGGCGTCAAGGTGCCGCTGTCGAGAAAGAGTTTCTCGCCCAGCGCGCCCACCGTCACCCCGTCTTCTTCCCAAAGCGCCAGCATGGTCAGATATTGCGGATAGGTAAGACCCAGTTCTTTCAATATCGGCTTATAAACCTTGGTCAGCAGATGCGACGAAGAATAAAGCGCAAAGCAAAGCTGATTGTCGAGGAGCAGGGGATTGATCGGGTTTTTCATAGGTCACCTTGGTCAGGGGCCTATTATATCGCAATCAAGTCTCTTGCGCGCAATAGAGTTTGCCGGAGGGGCTCAATTATTAAACAGGAAGTGCAGCACGTCGCCGTCCTGCACGACATATTCCTTGCCTTCCGCGCGCGATTTGCCAGCGGCCTTGGCGCCCTGTTCGCCTTTGAGCGTGATGTAGTCGCCATAGGCGATTGTCTCGGCGCGGATATAGCCTTTTTCAAAATCGGTGTGAATGACGCCTGCTGCCTTGGGGCCGCGCGTTCCCTTGGTGATGGTCCAGGCGCGGGTTTCTTTCGGGCCGACGGTGAAATAGGTGATGAGGTCGAGCAGTGCGTAGCCCGCGCGGATGAGGCGGTTGAGACCCGGTTCTTCCAGCCCCAGCGTTTCGAGATATTCCTTGCGGTCATCTTCGGGCAGTTGGGCGACTTCTTCCTCGATGCGTGCCGAGATGACGACGCTTTCAGCGCCTTCGGCTTTGGCGCGCGCTTCGATGAGTTTTGAATATTCATTGCCCGAGGCGGCGGAGTCTTCTTCCACATTGCAAACATAGAGAACGGGCTTTGATGTCAGAAGGTTCAAGCCTTCCCATTCCTTCATGTCGTCACTGGCAATCTTGCCGTCGTTGGCAGCAAAGCGTGCGGGCTTGCCATCGCGCAGATAGGCGAGGGCGATGTGGATCAGCTCGACCTGAAGCTTGGCGTCCTTGTCGCCGCCCTTGGCTTTCTTTTCCAGATTGGTGACGCGCTTTTCGAGGCTTTCAAGATCGGCGAGCATCAATTCAGTTTCGACGATTTCCGCATCGGCCAGCGGGTCGATGCGCTTTTCGACATGGATGATGTCGTCGTCCACAAAGCAGCGCAGCACATAGGCCACCGCGTCCACTTCGCGGATATTGGCGAGGAACTGATTGCCGAGGCCTTCGCCTTTCGATGCGCCTTTGACGAGACCGGCAATGTCCACAAAGGTCAGCCGCGTCGGGATGATTTCCTTGCTGCCCGCGATGGCGGCAAGCGCTTCCATGCGCGGGTCGGGCACGGCCACTTCACCGACATTGGGTTCGATGGTGCAGAAGGGGTAGTTGGCGGCTTGAGCCGAAGCTGTCTGCGTGAGCGCATTGAAGAGGGTCGATTTGCCGACATTGGGCAGGCCGACGATGCCGCATTTGAAACCCATGACTATTTGTCTCCACTCTCTTCGTTCTTGCGTGTGTTTGTCTTTTCGGGCTTCACGGGTTTTTCCGCTTTCGGTGCCGGAGGGTTCAGCGCCAGATGCACCCGATTGGCAAAGCTGTTGAAGCGGCCTTCGCCCAGCAGCGGCGCTTCGGCAACAATCGTGTCGAGCAGCGGCTCCAGCCATTTCATTTCGGCCTTGCTGAAATCGCCCAGCACGGCGTTCAATACCTGTTCGCGCTCTTTGGTGCCGGGGTGGCCGATGCCAAGGCGGATGCGGCGGAAATTCTCGCCGATGTGGCTGATGATCGATTTGATGCCATTGTGTCCGCCCGCGCCGCCACCTGTCTTGATGCGCAGCTTGCCTTCCGGCAGATCGAGTTCGTCGTGAATGACGACAACGTCCTGTGGTTCGAGCTTGAAGAAGCGCACCGCTTCGCCCACCGCCCGACCGCTTTCGTTCATATAGGTCATCGGCTTCATCGCGAGCACTTTTTCGCCACCCAGTGTGCCTTCGCAGGTCAGGCTTTGAAAACGCTGGCGCTCGGGCGAAAAGGAATGGCGGCGGACAATCGCGTCCACCGCCATAAAGCCGATATTGTGCCTGTTGAAGGCATATTTAGGTCCGGGATTTCCAAGGCCCACGAGCAACAACATTGCGCGGGCTCCTTCTGTTCGTCCCGGTTAGTCCGTCCCGGAAACCGGGTTCTTACTTCTTGTCGCCAGCGGGCTTCACACCTGCAGGTGCGGCTTTGGCGGCCGAAGCGGCCTTGGCATCAGCAGCAGCGGCTGCTTCCTTGGCGTCATCGCCTGCGCTGCCAGCCGAAATAACCGACGCCGGGGTGGCGATGGTTGCAATCGTGAAATCACGATCGGCGATGGCGGCGCGTACACCCTTGGCGAATTTCACCGCCGAGATGTGGATGGAATCGCCCAGCCCAAAGCCCGTGAGGTCCACTTCAAGCGTTTCGGGAATATCGTCCGCCGGGCAGATGATTTCCACTTCATGACGCACGATGTTCAGAACGCCGCCGGCCTTAAGACCCGGTGAGGCTTCGTGATTGGAGAAATGCACAGGCACTTCAACATGGATGGTGGCGTTCTTGCCGAGGCGCAGAAAGTCGATGTGGATGATGAAGTCACGGACCACTTCGCGCTGCACGTCGCGCGGGATCACATGCTCGATCTTGCCATCGATGTCGATGTCCAGCGCATGGCTGGTGAACGTGCCCTTGTTGTAGAGCATCGTCACGATCTTGCTGTCGACGGAAATGAGTTCAGGGGTTTGCTTGTCGCCATAAATAACGGCGGGGACGCGGCCTGCGAGACGAAGCGAACGAACAGCCCCCTTGCTGCTCTTCGTACGTGCCTCGGCCTTGAGCGTCAGTGACTCGGCCATGGTCTTGATTCTCCAACAAAAAATGCCCCGACGGCGGGGTGCCTCGGGCGCATTCGACGTTTCCTCCAGGGGTGTGGACGTCGATTGGGGCGGGTTATAGCGCCCAAAAGCGCAAAACTCAAGCCGCGATAAGGGCTTGGCAAGAGCGGGGGTGAGGGAGGCGCAAAGGGGGCTTGGTGCCCGCTTTGCCTCAGTCGAACAGGCTCGACACCGAGCGTTCTTCCGCCGTGCGCAGCATGGCTTCACCGATCAGCGGGGCGATGGTGACGGCGCGGATATTGGGGGCATTGTGCACGGCTTCGGTCGGCATGATCGAATCCGTGATGACCAGTTCCTTGAGCTGCGAGGCCGAGACGCGGGCGACCGCGCCGCCCGACAGGACGCCGTGGGTGACATAGGCGGAAACCTGTGTCGCGCCCTTTTCGAGCAGGGCACCTGCGGCATTGCACAGCGTGCCCGCGCTATCGACGATATCGTCAACGAGGATGCAGGTGCGGCCTTTCACATCGCCGATGATGTTCATGACTTCCGATTCCCCGGCGCGTTCGCGGCGCTTGTCAACGATGGCCAGATCAGCCCCGATGCGCTTGGCAATGGCGCGGGCGCGGACCACGCCGCCCACGTCGGGCGAAATGATCATCAGGTCCTGATCCTTGTAGTGGTCCTGAATGTCCTGTGTCAGCACGGGCGCACCGAAAAGATTGTCGGTCGGAATATCGAAGAAGCCTTGGATTTGGCCCGCGTGGAGGTCCAGCGTCAGCACGCGGTCGGCCCCTGCCGTGGTGATGAGGTTGGCGACGAGCTTGGCGGAGATCGGCGAGCGCGGGCCGGGTTTGCGGTCCTGACGGGCATAGCCGAAATAGGGAAGCACAGCGGTGATGCGCCGCGCTGAGGCGCGCTTCAGCGCGTCGATGATGATCAGCAGCTCCATCAGGTGGTCATTGGCCGGATAGGAAGTCGATTGGATCACGAAGACGTCTTCGCCGCGCACATTCTCCTGAATCTCGACAAAGACCTCCATATCCGCAAAGCGGCGGACGACCGATTTGGTCAGCGGCAGGTTGAGATAGCTGGCGATGGATTCGGACAGCGCCCGGTTTGAATTGCCTGCGACAAGCTTCATGGTCTTGTGACTCCCGGGGAATGCCGTCCTGTGACGATGCTGCGACGGTGCGAGCGCGTTTTAACAAGGCGATTTGGGGCTGTAAACAGGACTCAGGTCAGTTTACTGCCCCAAGTGCAAGGCGGTCAGGAAGCGTTGCCTTGTTGCCGCGATTGGCTGGCAATGAGAGCGACGATGCCTTTGGCGGCGGGGGCGGCGGCGGATTTGGCAAAATCACCCCAAAAGCCTGCGATTTTTGACGGGCTGGCGGTGGTCGTCTGGGTCACTTGGCCTATTGCCGCGCCGCTGGCGTCTCTCACAGCCCATGTCAGGGCGATACCGGTGTCGCCGGTCTCGGTCGATGAAATGTCGATATGACCGTCGATTTGAAAACGTCCGTCGATGCCCTTGGGTGCGGCGGTGTCGAGAGCTTCTGCCAAAGCGCTGCATAGGGCCGCTGCGCCATCGCCGGGCGTGAAGCCCATTTTGATGTCGAACCGGGGTCGTGTAGCCAGTGCCTTGGTGATCTCGGCACTCGCCACCTGCTCGTCAGGGCCGAGGGAGGCAACGGCGATGGCTTCCAGAGGGGCCGGGTTTTCAGGCTTTTCATCGAGACTGCCGCGCAGGCTGAAGGGGACGGAGCTTCCTTGAGACGGACTTATTGGCAGCGCCTTGTTGGTTGTCGGGGCAGGATCAGTGCTGCAGGCGGCAAGCAGCAGCAGGCTCAGGCCCGCTATCGTCCGCATGCGCCATCCCCCGTGTCCTCTTATTAACGCCGTCATTGCCCCATGCCCGATTGGGCGAATCTCATGATTCGCCGGACCTCAGGGTAGCAATTTGGTCCTCAGGCGTCTGGTATCAGCGTGATCGCCGACATTTGTCGGCCATAGTCGGTCTCGCCGCGATGGGTGGTGCGCCGATAAGAGAAGAATTTCGTCTCGTCGGCATAGGTGCAGCGATCAAGCCGCGCCACGGTCTCGATTTCGGCAGCACTCAGCCGATGGGCGACATAGCCCGTCAGATCGAACATGAAATGCCGCTCGCGGGCCGATGGCGTAAACCAGACATCATGCCGCGTATCGGCATCGACAAAGCGGTCGCGGAATTCCGGTCCCACTTCATAAGCTTCGCGCGAAATGCAGGGGCCGACGGCGGCGATGATCCGCTCGCGTCTGGCTCCGAGGTCGATCATCGCTTTTATGGTTGCTTCCAGAACCCCGGTGAAAGCGCCTTTCCAGCCCGCATGTGCCGCACCGATGACGCGGGCCTCAGCATCGGCGAAGAGAACAGGTGTGCAGTCTGCGGCCAATATGCCGAGCGCAATGTCTGTTCGCGTCGTTACCATCGCATCGCCCTTGGGGGCTTCTTCATATAGCCAGGGGTCGGTGACATGGATCACGTCAGCGCTATGGATTTGGTGGACGGTGAGCAGGTTCTGGCGCGCCACGCCAAGCGAGGCGGCAACACGTGCCCGGTTTTCGATGACCGCGCCCTTGTCGTCGTCTGATCCAAGCCCGCAATTCAGTCCTTCATAAATGCCTTTGGAAATGCCGCCCTGGCGCGTGAAAAAGCCATGTCGTACATGGGACAGGGTTTCAAGGGCATTGGCGGTGAGCATGTGTCAGACCTCAAATCCGGCGGGCGTGGGCGCGCCCAGAGGTGTCAGTGCCAGAACCTTGAAGAGGCTACCCATTTCTTCGCGCGATGTCAGTCGTTGTTCGGCGCTGTCAATGTCGCGCGTCTGATCGGGCGTGGCTTTCGCTTTCAGGGTTGTGGCGCGTTCGTCGATGCCGAGTGCGCGCAAAAAAGTGCCCTGTTCGATCGGTCCATGGGCGGCGACGCCGCCTGCCTTGGCTGCAATCGCTAATGCCTCGAAATCGACATGGGCGGTCAGGTCGGCTTCGCCGGGGTTCTCAAAGACATTGACAAATTCATGGGCGCGCAACGCCTGCAATGTTTCGCCCGCCGCGCTCTTGGTGTGGCCATAGTCGATGATGAGCGCCGCGCCGCCATGTTTGGAGATACGCAGGGCAATGTCTTCGGCAAAGGCGGCAGAGGCTGGCGAGACTTCGGCAAGGCTGCCGATAGGCGCGTTGCGCTGTCCGGCGGCCAATATATCGTTGGAGGCCTGCGGCACAGGCATGATCGCGGGTTCAAAGCGCGGCTCATCTTCTGTGCTGCTCTCGCTCAGCATCACGTAGCGTTCGCACCAGCCTTGTTTGGTGCGGACGAACTGGCGGATCGGCAGGGCATCGAAGAATTCATTGGCGATGACATAAAGCGGACCTTCGGGCAGCGTGTCGAACCGATCATGCCAGGTGGCATTGGGCACATTCTGTTTTTGAATGGCGGCGAGCACGGGGCTTGTTTCAACAAAATGCAAATCAAGTGCGGGCAGCAGTCCCGGCACGGCGCGCAAGGCGCGCAGCGCGTCGGCCATCAGCGTGCCGCGTCCGGGCCCCAGTTCGGCCAGCACGAATTTCGTCGGGCTGCCTTGTGCCATCCATGTCTCGGCAATCCACAGGCCGATGAGTTCGCCAAACATCTGGCTGATTTCCGGTGCGGTGGTAAAGTCACCCGCCGCGCCCAGCGGATCGCGCGTCATATAGTAGCCGTGCTTGGGGTGGCCGAGCGCCAGCGCCATGAAATGGGAAACAGGCATCGGGCCCGTTTCCTTGATCAGACGAGCGATATGTTTGGACAGAACAGACATCAGGATTTCTTTTGATTGGTGGCAGGCTTGTTGAATTTCATCGCGGCCAGATAAGGCGCTTTCCAGACGATCAGCAGGCCGACGATGATCATCGGAATGGAGAGCACCATGCCCATCGTCAGCCAGTTGCCATAGAGATAGCCGAGTTGAATATCAGGCTCGCGGTAAAACTCAACGAAGACACGCGCGATGCCATAGCCTGCGATGAAAGTTCCCCAGATCGTGCCGGGTCGTTTGAAGGCCTCGAAGCGATGGCTGAGCAGGCGCAGGACGAGGAACATCACGATGCCTTCGAGGCCAGCCTCATAAAGCTGGCTCGGGTGGCGCGCCATCGGCCCGCCATTGGGAAAGATCACGCCCCAGGGGACGTCGGTGGCACGGCCCCATAGTTCACTGTTGATGAAATTGGCGATGCGTCCGAAGAAAAGCCCGATGGGGGCGGCTGCACTGACGAGATCGAACATCGCGAGAAGGGGGATGCCCTGCCGTCGCGCGAAAATGGCAAGCGCGATCAGCGTACCGAGCGCGCCACCATGAAAGCTCATGCCGCCATGCCACACGGCGATGATCTCGGAAGGATGCGCCAGATAGGCAGACAGGTCATAGACGAGCACATAGCCGATGCGTCCGCCCAGAATGACACCGAAGGCGGCCCAGAGCAGCGCGTCGTCAATCTGCAGCGCGGTGACGGGCGCAGGCCCTTTCCACAGGCGCGGCATCGCAATGAGCCGCATGATATAGCGCCAGCCCAGCGTCAGCCCGGCAATATAGGCCAGCGCATACCAGCGGATGGCGAGCGGGCCGATGTGGATCAGCACCGGGTCGATATCAGGAAAAGGAATGCCGGTCATGCGGGTGCGGGGTCCGATAAGATGAGGGAAGGGGGCTGGGGCAAAAGAGGTGCCAGTTTGGCTGCGGTCGGTCTCGTGTCAAGTTTCGATGAAGATAAGGTTGCTGCGGCGTCTGGTTCGTTGAACCGTGCCGCCGAGCCAGCTAGGATGCGTTCAGCCCTTGAGTATGGAGAAGACCTATGACCCAGACGCAAAACCGCGTTCTTGATGAAATCGCGCGGATGTTCACCAATGCCGCTGGTGCCGCGCAGGGTGTGCGTCAGGAGGTTGAAACCGTCTTTCGTTCTCAGGCCGAACGCTTTATCGCTGATCTCGATCTCGTGCCGCGCGAGGAATTTGAGATTGTACGCGAGATGGCCGCTTTGGCGCGCGAAGAAAATGAAGCCTTGAAGCAGCGCATCGAGGCGCTGGAAGCCTCCCTTGCCGCCAAATCCAGGGCCAGATCCACGAAATCGGCCAAACTGGACGCTGAGCCTGAGACACCTGCCGAAGGCTGAACGGCGCGGAGGCCTTTTCCGGCATTTCTGCCCACAGTTTTCTGGTCCGTTTTGCGGCCTGGCATGGTTGCAGGCCTTGCACCGACTCATCGCATCCGCCACGTTGGTGTGGTGGATGTAGGCCGCTTTACCCACAATATCTTGTGGTTAGCGGCCCGTGAGCGCTTTGGTTGGCTGTCGCGCCAACCCAGTTGATCGGGTGCATATAGATGAGGGCTTCTGTCGTTGAAGTTGAGGGGTTTGACGCAAATCCTCTGGATCTGCTGGAACAGGTGGCCTCAATCCGGGATTGGATTTACGAACGCAGCCACGAGGACGAACTGACAATCTGCGTTGCTGGCGAGTGGCGCGACCATCAGATTTCGCTGAACTGGCGGCATGACCTGTCGGGTCTTCACATCGCGACGACGCTTGATACGCGCGTCCCGCCGGAAAAACGTCCCCAGATCCGTCATCTCCTCTGCCTCATCAATGAGCAGCTCTGGTCGGGTCATTTTGATATGTGGGCCGAAGAGGGTGTTCTCCTGTTCCGCAACAGCTTGTTGCTTTGCGGCGGCGCTGCTGCCACGCCAGAGCAATGCGAAGCCATGCTGCGTCTCGCGGTTGAAGCCTGCGAGCGCTATTATCCAGCCATCCAGTTTGTTCTCTGGGCAGGCAAGAGCCCGGAAGAGGCGATAGCGGCGGCGATGTTCGAAACACAGGGCACGGCTTGATTATTTGGGCTTGAGGGTTTGTGCCGCCCTGTTTTCTGATCGATAGAAATGGTTTCAGATATGGTGATTAATCTTCAAGGGCCGCTTGTTCTGGTGGGCGCGGGCAAGATGGGCAGCGCAATGCTCGCGGGCTGGCTCGACAAGGGTTTGGCCCCCAAGGATATTTTTGTGCGTGACCCTTCGCCTGCGCCGGATGTGGCAAAGCTCATCGCGGACAAGGGCATTGGTCTTAATGCGTCGGTTTCCGCGCTCGCCGCCCGGCGTCCTGCTGTTGTCGTGTTAGCTGTCAAGCCGCAGTTGATGGGGGCCGTGTTGCCCGAGCTTGCCGAACTCGTCTCGCCTGACACATTGTTTATTTCCATTGCCGCAGGCACCAGTCTTTTTGGCCTGAAGGAATTGCTCGGCGAGGACGTGCGCGTCGTGCGCGCCATGCCCAATACGCCCGCCTCTGTCGGGCGCGGCATGACGGTTTGTTTTGCCAATCCGCTGGTCTCTGCGTCACAGCGCAATCTCGCCGATGCTCTTTTGCAGGCCGTTGGCGATGTCGGCTGGGTCGATAGCGAACCCCTGATTGATGCGGTCACGGCGATTTCAGGTTCCGGGCCGGCCTATGTCTTTTATCTCGCCGAATGTATGGCAGCGGCAGGCGAGGCGCTTGGCCTCACGCATGAGTTGTCCATGCAGTTGGCGCGCGCCACCGTCAGCGGCGCGGGCGAGATGCTGCATCAACTTCCCGACGATGCGGCGACGCTGCGCAAAAATGTCACCTCGCCCGGCGGTACCACCGCGGCGGCGCTGGATGTGTTGATGGGCGAGGGCGGTCTTTCGCCCCTGATGCGCCGTGCTGCCGCCGCCGCGCGGGACCGGGCGCGCGAATTGGGCAAATAGCCGATGGGCGGGCTGACGCTCTTCGGCCTGTTTGCCGTTACCGCCATGCTCGTCACCTATGCGCTGGAAGCGCGCAGCCATTGGTTCGTGCTCGGTTTTGCGGCGGCCTGCGGGCTTGGGTCTTTCTACGGATTTCTTCAAGGTGCCTGGCCTTTTGGGCTTGTTGAGGCCATCTGGTCTCTGGTCGCCTTGCGCAAATGGTGGTTTTTGCCAGCCAATTCATCGGGTAGGCGCGCTTGACCGATGCTCTTTCGTGCTGTTTCCTCCTCTGAGTGGCAGGAGTGATGCAATGGCAAAACGACTCGATAAATCCGGGAAAATTGTTTCAGCGGCCTTCAAGCTGGCAGCCATCCGTGGCTGGCATGGTCTGACGCTGAGCGAGATTGCGGCAGAGGCAAAAGTACCCTTGCCGGAAGTGGCGCAACTTCTGCCCAGCAAATCGGCGATCCTCGTTGCCTGGTTGCGCGGAGTGGACGCCGAAGTATTGCAACGCGCGGAAGCCGAAGAGCATGACGATGAAAGCCCGCGCGATCGTCTGTTCGATGTCTTGATGCTGCGCTGTGACGTGATGGCCCCCTCCAGGGAAGCGCTCAAGAAGATCGTCAAGGATGTGTCGCGCGATCCGCTGACGATGCTGGCCTTGCGCGCGCCCGCCTTCCAGTCGCTTGGCTGGATGCTCGAAGCGGCAGGGATCGACAGTTCAGGTCTGCGCGGGGCCATGCGTGTGCGAGGGCTTGCCGTCATCTGGGCGCGCGTCTTCCGCGTCTGGTTGCGCGATGGCGAGGATCAGGCCAAGACAATGGCCGAGCTTGATCGGCGTTTGCGCCGTGCTGAAGACTGGCTTGATGCTTGCGCCCGTTTTCGCAAACGGCGCATGTCTGAGGCGGCTGAATAAATTTTTAGACAGGCACATGGATGATGGCGCGCAAGCCGCCCATTGGGCTGCGTGACAGGGTAATGTCGCCACCGTGACCACGGGCAATGTCGCGCGCGATGGCGAGGCCAAGGCCCGTGCCTCCTTCGTCAAGGTTGCGCGCATCGTCGAGCCGATAGAAGGGGCGGAAGACTTCTTCCAGTTGTTCGTCGGGAATGCCCGCCCCGTTGTCGTCCACGATAATGTCAATGTCATCTTCGTCGCGCAGCGCGGTGATCCATACTTTGTCGGCATATTTGCCGGCATTGTCGATGATGTTTGTCAGGCAGCGTTTGAAGGCATTGCGGCGGAGCGGCAGATAGAGTTCGCCATGCGCTTCGAGATTGACGTCATGGCCCTTGCGCTGTGAGTCCTTCTGAATTTCATGGAGCAGTCCTTCAAGGTCGGTCGGTTGCGAGACCTCGTTGGGATTGCCGCGCACAAAGTCCAGATAGTCTTCGAGCATGCGTTCCATCTCGCGCACATCGGTGCGCAGCTCTTCGATTTCCGGTCCGTCCTTCATCATTGCCAGTTGCAGCTTGAAGCGCGTCAGCGGGGTGCGCAGATCGTGGCTGACGCCTGCCAGCATGGCGGTGCGCTGTTCGATCTGGGCACTGATGCGTCGGCGCATCTTGATGAAGGCCAGCGCAGCGCGGCGTACTTCGGAGGCGCCTTGCGGTTTGAATTTCTCGACGTCCCGGCCCATGCCGAAATCTTCGGCAGCTTCCGCAAGCCGCTCGATAGGCCGCACCTGATTGCGCAGGAAAAGAAGGGCGACGATGATGAGGACCGTCGAGGCGGCGACCATCCAGACGATGAAGATATGCGAGTTCGCGGCATAGACATGACTGCGCAGGGGCAGGGCGCGCATCACGCCGCCATTATAGGCGACCCTGACATCGACATAATCATCATAGCGCCCTGTATCGAGCCAGAACGGGTTTCCGATCGTCAGTCGAATTTCCTGCGCGAGCGAACGGTCGAGTAATCCATTATATTGTCGATTGGCGTCGGGCAACGTTTCACCCGGCAAAAAAGCCACTGACATGGAGAGATATTTGCTCGCCTGCGCAGAGATGCGTGTGGCCGTTGCGGGCGTCGGGTTTTGCTCATATTCGGACATCAGCATGCCGATATCGGCGATAGCGCTTTGCGACAATGCTTCCGTCACCATCTGCCAATGGCGCTCCATAAAGACATAGGTCACGAAAACCTGCAAAATGACCATCGGCAGAACAATGATCATGAGCGAGCGCCAATAAAGCCCGGTCGGCAAAAAGCGTTTCATGAAAAGGAAAGGCCGAAAGAGCATTTTGTCTCCAGACGGTCGGGCTTAATCCGGGAGCAGTATGTAGCCTTCGCCACGTACCGTTTGCAGATAGAGAGGGTTGCGCGGGTCAATTTCGATTTTGCGGCGCAGTCGGTTGATCTGCACATCGATGGAGCGTTCCGCCGCTTCATTATCGCAGAGGTCGAGGCGCGAGCGGGTCTCTCCGGGGTGAGCGGCAAAGAGGCGCATCAGTTGAATTTCGCGTGTCGTCAGGCGGATGATCTCGCCGCCCCGTTTCATCTCGCCGCGTGCCACGTTGAAGCTGATATTGCCCAGCGTGATGATTTCGTCGCGGGCGCTTTGCGCACGGGTGCGGCGCAGGATGGTCGAAATGCGCAGCAGCAGTTCGCGCGGTTCAAAAGGTTTGCCGAGATAATCGTCGGCACCGCTCTCCAGCCCGTTGATGCGGTCGTCTGTTTCTGTCTTTGCGGTCAGCATGAGGATCGGCACATGGG
>Ga0214472_10006433_pt1 | contig 12307 bp, 14 predicted proteins | sample RVTome_6_FD_207662 | JGI IMG/M metagenome (GOLD analysis project Ga0214472, IMG submission 207662) | Soil microbial communities from uranium-contaminated site in the Upper Colorado River Basin, Wyoming, United States - RVT140D175 | ecosystem: Environmental > Terrestrial > Soil > Contaminated >... | reverse complement strand
ACACATAAGTCCACATGAAATTGAGGATATAGGTCTCTACGCAATCAGGTTTAAATGGAACGACGGGCATGACACCGGAATATACACGTTCGAGTTTCTAAGAGAGCTGTGTACATGTGATGAGTGTAAGCCTGTGGCGTGACCGTGATCTTACTGTATCTCAAATACTATATTAACTGAAGCAGCCACCGTAAGTTCACCTGGTTCGATTTGAGTCGGCGGAGGAGGCTCAGAAGCTGCTTTTGCGGTTAATGCAAATTCCCTATAGACTGGTATGGGAACATCGTAAGAGGGTGAGATTTGGAGAATTTTAACTATCGTTACGCCTGCAGCTTTGGCCACAATATCTGCAGTTTGTCTGGCATCTTGAACGGCTTTGACCAATGCCTGTCTTCTATACTCATCCTTGTTATCTGTGTCAAAGCTTAAGCTATCAATTCGGTTGGCTCCCGCCTGAGTTGCAGAATCAATTAGTTTTCCAATTATATTAAGATTCTTGGTTTCAACAATTACGCCGTTTGACACACGATAACCAGAGAGCTCGGATTTTCTCTTTGTTTCGTCATACGTATAGACTGGTGAAAGGTTATACCCTGTTGTTGAAATTTTATCACCCTTGCCTATCTGTGATTTTAGATTTGCCATCACCTTATTCATCTTATCTGCATTTTCTTTTACTGCACCTGAGGCATTTTGGCTTGTTGTTTCCACAGAAATGGTAATATTAGCTTTGTCTGGTTTTGCGGTAACTACTCCTTTCCCATTTGCCTGGAGGGTGTTTTTCTCATTATTTACAGGTTGTGAGAACGCTACATTATTTATTAGGAAAGTTAGTACAAGCCAGTATAAAACGAAACATAAATTCTTTGACATTTAAATTCCCTCCAAATTGGCGATAGTTTTGTAATTTATCATTGGAAAGCTGAAGCTTTCCTCTACTTAAATTTAATTTAATTCTAGCGGAATCTCTCAGGATTCCAATTTGCCAAGACTTATAAATGATTTTTCATTAATGACTGTCATTCGCGAGTCTTTAATTGTTCCTAATCAAGAGTTCGTTAATCTTTATTTTTTCCTCTTTTGAAAGTTTCCAACCAGATCCTCCAGCGTTTTCTTCCAATTGCGAAGGCCTCTTTGCCCCTACTATTGCTGAAGTTACTTCAGGGCTGGATAAAACCCAGGCTATAGATAACTGCCCAACCGTTTTACCAAGCTTCTTTGCTATTTTTTTCAATCTCTCGACAATACTCAGGTTTTTTTTGAACTGTTTTCCATGAAATAAATTGATATGATACTGCCAGTCTCCCGGGTCGGGGAATAGTCTTCCCGATCGCCAGTCGGTTTCAGGAAACTCTGATTCTTTTGTAAATTTTCCGGTTAGAAGACCATAGGCGAGCGGTCCGTAGGTCACGATACCTATTCCATTCCTTTTACAGAATAAAAAGTCCTTTTCAATATCCCTCATAAACATATTGTATGGCGGTTGAAGGGAGTTTATTTGTCTAACCTTCAGGCATTCCTTCATCTGTTTTCTCGTAAAGTTTGAAACGCCGATGTAGCGCACCTTGCCTGATTTAACCAAATCATCCGTTACTTTCATTGTTATTTCCAATGGTGTATTTGGATCAGGCCAGTGAATTTGATATAGATCAATATAGTCGGTTTTAAGCCTCTTCAGACTCGCTTCCACCGCATTAATTAGGTGATGCCTCGAACCAGACCTGAAAAGGCAGCCATGCTCGTCCCAAACAAGCCCTCCCTTTGTAGCTATTATTACATCCTTTCTCCTCTTTCCCAGTGCCCTGGCCAGAACTTCTTCAGAATGACCGAATCCATAAACATCGGCTGTATCAAAAAGATTAATTCCTAAATCAAGTGCACGCCTTGCGGCAGCGATTGAGTCCTTATCGTCGGTCTTTCCCCATCCCCCACCCATCGCCCAGCAACCAAACCCGATCTCCGACAGCTCTAAATCCGTATTTCCAAGTTTCCTGTAATTCATATCATTACTGAATACCTAATGTAAAAATCTACATTGACCAGAGGTATTTTTATACGAGAGCGTAATAAGAATTTTTGATCCTGACGTTAAGCAAACAGTCATAAGTCGATTCGTTTTATTCCTGACACGCGGTCAAAATGCGTATCGAAAGTGGCGATCTCCGTAAGTTTGAGCTTCTCCATGAACACGACATGATAGGCGTCTGCGAATGGAAGATTAAGATCTACATATAAATCAAAGGTCCTTTTCCACATTCGTCTGCCTGATAATAGAACCCTATGCAAAAAAATCAGAGGGATTAGTATTTCTCGGATTTTTGATTTCGGCTGTTTATAACTTCTTTGAAGAGTGAAGACCGTTTCGAATATTACTAGCTCTGAGATGTGGACCTGGAGCTCCCTGTTTTCAACCCTATATAAAAAAGACGTAGCCTTGGGCGATTGCAGTGGATCATCTTGTAAAAGGTGGCGAAGTAGAATATTGGAATCCAGGAATATTTCCGACATCTACTTTCCGGTTCTTTCTAAGGTTTCCCCAGCGAGAGCTTTCTCAGCCTTCTTTCTCAATTCGACGACTTTACTGGGGCGTATCCTGCTTTTGAATGCGCCTGCAGTACGTTCAACCACACTTCTCGTGCTAGTAAGATGTATTTTGTTACCTTCTAAAATGAATGCTATCTTATCGTTGGGACCGACACCGAGGAGTTTGCGTATATTGGCAGGTATGGTAACCTGGCCTTTTTGAGTTACCGTTCTTATATACTCTTCATGTCTTTGCATAGTATTACCTATTTATCCTATCAATACGATTTGTAATTGGTAATACTATAATGAAAATCTTAAATGTCAAAGTCTGTATTATAACGCTTGGTTTAAACCGAGGTTAGAAAACCTCGGCTATGGTTGAAGGGAATAGTGAAATCAATCCCGATCGCACTGAGCACTTCGTCCTTAGCTGAGCCGAAGGATCTTCAATCGTAATTTTTTTGTTTACGATTTAAGTTAGTCAACAATAGATTTGGGCCCATCAATCGTTAAAAACCGAGTTGTACCTTTATAGCCTTTTCTACTTTCTTCATATCGGAAATCGATAGCCTATCTACCAGATTAATCATGCGAAACTTGCTCACAGTTGTGAGTTGATCAGCCATTGCTTTATTCTGTTTTCCACTCAGTGTCACATATGCTTCACTTGGGTAAAGCCGGTCAACTTTACTCGTAAGTGGTACCACTTGTAGTCGGTTCAAATATTTATTTGATGCATCATTGCTGATAATTACTGCTGGTCTTTTCTTTCGGATTTCACCACCTACCGATGTTTCAAAGTTCACCCACCAAACTTCACCGCGGTTCATCGCTAATATCTCCGATTGTGGCCTCAGACCACTCTAAAGCCTCAGCTTCTCGTTTCTCGTCTTGGGCCATTTCTCTGTAAGCATTTTCTAAATCTTGAGTGATGACATGAGGGCGAACTAGAGATTCGATAAATTGACTGATTTTCCTATGGCCAATCACTTTATGTAACCCTTTATACACCTTTTCATCGATGGTAATGGTTAGTTTTTTTTGCATTTTAAACTCCTAAAATGGCGGTGAGTACGTATAGTATACGTGTATTGAAGAGAAATTGCAACATCTATGCGGGGGCTATAGCCGAGAATACTTTCAAGCAATGATGTCTTCTAACTTTTGTATCTTCACACTCTCGCCTCTTGACTCCCGACTAACTAGACAGCTCTTCTAATTGGGCCATGGGCTCTTTCAAGTCTCTGGTGTCAAATCCCTCCGTGAACCATCTATAAATTTCGGAAAGCATATTTCGAGCCTGTTCTTTCTTGCCTTGTTTTTGCCACAGACGGCTCAAGCTCAATATTGCTCTCAGCTCAAGGGATTTTGCGCTCTGATTATTTGCAACTTCCGTAGCCTGATGAAAATTTGATTCGGACTTCACATCATTATTTTCAGTGCAGTCTAGCAGCAATTCACCTTTCAATCGATAAATTTCCGCGTCATGGACACGTTCTGCATTTTTATGCGCTGATTCAAGCGGTTCATCCAGAATAACAAGACCACCACAAGTCCTGTATGAATACCTATTTGTACCCTTGGGCTTTGTTCAAGTTCTCGTATTTGATTGGTAGCTTACGAATTGGTTCAACAATCTCCAAACCTGCTCTAGCAGCTCTTTGGGCATCGTCTTCGTGTGCCTTTGGATATCCAAAGTAAACAAGGATTCCATCACCTAGATACTTAGCTATGTATCCTTCAAATCTTTTTATTACTTTTGCGCAGGCCTCCTGATATTCCTGCATCAATTGTCGCATGTCCTCTGGATCAAGCTTTTCAGAAAGAGCAGTAGATCCCACTAAATCACAAAACATCACCGTTATCTGGCGACGTTCTGCATCTGGAGCTTGTCGTTCTCTAACGGGGAGTTGGGCCTCTCGGTTTTTTTCTACTTGTTGGGTCTTCGAAATTGGAGCGGCGCATTTGCCGCAATACTCAAAGCCAGGAGGGTTATTAAAACCACAATTTGGACAACCAGGTCCAAGCGAGGTAGCACACTTGCCACAGAAATTCATCCCATCCGGATTTTCAAACCCGCAATTAGAACAACGCATTTAACTAAATTGAGAATCTATATAGTGGGAATGAAAATAAGCTTTAAATTAATATTAATTGACTATCTATAATGACCTTACTGTACATTTGCCCTATCTATGATTTTAAGATGTTACAAATCGCAATGTCAAATAGATGCACTCGGTTCTTTTGCATAAGCACCAAAGCTCATGGACTGATGAGGGCGTCGGTTCCTGCATCGCTCGATTCGAAATTAACGTTGGAAACTTTTAAAGATTTGTTTAATTCTTGGGGAGGAAGATACTACAATTTAAATTAGAAAGATTTTAGCTTATGACTCGGCCGCCGGGCTTTTGTGAGATAAATAGGTGATTTCCTGCGCGACCTTCATCAATAAGTTTTAGGTAGGTGTCAAAATAAATTATGTGTAAATCCGTGTTTTCTTTACCTTGCTCTTTTACAATAGTATCGTAGTGCTTTTTATAAGCATCACCCCACAGCTTGTTTTGAATTCTAAAATCCCAAACGTATTCAATTACCTTGACTATCATGAACCCTGCTCGTTTTAGCTTGGACTTATAACCATCCACTGTGTCATAGTACTGGGGGATAAGATAGCCATGCGCCATATCCTCGACGATCTTTGGGTCATCAGGCATATTAAAGGTCCCGCTCAAGAAAGCGAATAATCCTTTCGGCTTTAAAACTCGCACTACATGTCGAAACAGACCTTCCTTATCTTTAAACACATTCATTACGTTGATGCTGATAGATACATCAAAAGTGTTATCCGGAAATGGCATCTCCATTGCATCCCCAAGAATGAAATCAACACGATCGCCGAGACCGGCATCGCTAGCAAGTTTATTGCCCGTTTCGACTCCGACATCTGAAATATCTATTCCTGTTAATCGGCATCCGGTTTTATTCGCTATGTAAAGAGCAGGGCCTCCAACACCGCTACCAATATCCAGAACATGACTATCGGAATCTATTCCTGTCTCCTGTATTAATTCATCTAGATATTCGGGAGTGATAAATGACTGCTGACCGATGTCTTGATCTCCGAAGATACTTTTTCGAATCAACTGATTAGCCGGGCTGTCTAACTTATGCAGTACAGAATAGTCCAACCCCTTTTTTATCTCCATTTTCTCTCCGGAAATCCGATTCATTGTGAGTTCATTACACCGTAGGTCAATTTTATCAGTATTCCTCAGGGTCGAGCTTCAGTGCTTCGTTAAAGCGATTAATCATGTTGTAAAGAGATGCAATAGCCGTTATTTCCACAATTTGTGATTCGCTATAATACTTTTTAAGATCGTTATACACCTTTTCACTTATATTACCCGGGTTTACTGTGAGAGCTTCAGCATATCTTAAGGCCGCTTTTTCGGCGTCTGAAATATTTGCTGAATTGGGATTATCCATCTCAGTAATCTCATCGCGGGTAAAGCCCATTTTGGCACTGATTTGCTCATGTGCGTGACAGCAATACCTTGAGCGGTTTATCTTAGATACTCTAAGAATGATTCTCTCTTTTAGCTTTGCGTCCAGCTCATCTGGTTGTTGAACGGCTGCAACAAATGGTCCAATTGTAGATAGAATTGAAGGTTTGTGGGCAAGGGCCTTGTAAATATTTGTCAGCTTGCCTCTTTTTTTTATCATCCGCTCATAAGCCTCCTTAATTATGGGATTGTCCGTATCGCTTTGTTCAATGTATTTAACTCGGGCCATGTTTGCACCTCCTATGTAACCTTCTTTATTAATATTCTAAAAGATATATTTATAAGAAGGGTAGATTTTTAATCCTAACTATATTTTATACATGATTATTATTAAGATTGCACTAAATCCTTCAATACGTTCCTTGCCTTTTCGGGCTGGTGGAGTGTTCCAACCTCTTCGAATTGGGATTCACGATAGTTCTTCGAGTAGTGCCTTTGACTCTTTCAAATCTTTAGTGTCAAATCCTTCAGTAAACCAGCCGTGAATCTCAGCCAGCATCTGTTGGGCCTCATTGCGAGCGGTGGATACCTATCCAAAAAGGGCAAAGAAAGTAGAGAGGCAAAAAGAGCTACCACCTCCTGGAATCTAGGGGCGAGTTCGAACTCCGCCGCCACAAGAGTCTTCTCCAATTTGGTCAGCTTCTCCTCTACAGTATCTTCCCTTGTGAACAAAAAACGTTGTAGGTGATCTATAATTGGATATAGAGCGCTATACTGATAGAAGGGTGAACACCTACTCTCTATCCTCAGGTGTTCATCATCAGAAATATTATTCTTTAGAACCTGTAAAAGGCGTGATTTGCCTATTCCTGCCTCTCCGCTAATCAATACCACCTGCCCTCTCCCCTCCTTTGCCTGTTCCCAACGATCGAGCAAAACAGCGACCTCCTGTTCCCTCCCAACAAGAGGCGTAAGCCCCTTCGTAACAGCCACTTCGAATCGGGTGCGAACAGCACTTGCCTGAAGCACTTGGTACACTTCCATTGGAGTTGAGATCCCCTTCAACGTATGTATTCCTAGGCTCCTGCAATCAAATAATCCCTCTATCAGCCTATATGTGGCTGGGCTTATGACCACCGCATCCGGTTCAGCTAATGCTTGCAACCGTGCGGAGATATTCGGTGTCTCTCCCACTATTGCCGCCATGTCACGCTTCTTTCCTCCCCCCATCTCGCCTAATACTACAAGACCTGTGTGAATGCCTATGCGTACTTGAAGGGTTTGTTGTAAGCGGGATTGTAGGGGCGATTCATGTATAGTGCGGGTAGTGAGTCGGGCACTATCAGCGAAGCTCATCGCCCCTACAGCCCCTACAATTTCTAAACCCGCTCTCACAGCCCTCTGTGCATCGTCTTCGTGCGCAAGGGGATAACCAAAGTAAACAAGCAATCCATCCCCCAGATATTGAGCAATATATACATCATAGTTATCGATTACTTCTGCACAGGCTTCTTGATAGGCGCGGACAAGGTCGCGAAGATCCTCTGGGTCTAGTTGTTCAGATAGGGAAGTAGAGCCTACCAGGTCACAAAACATAACCGATAACTGGCGGCGCTCGGCTCCAGGTGCAACCTTATCCTCTTGCTTTTCTAACTGCTTGTTTGTATTGGTGGATTTGGAAACCTGAGTTTGCCATGAGAGAGAAGCAGCACACTTGCCACAGAAAGCAACCCCAGGTGGATTCTCAGAGCCGCAATGTGGACACCTGAGACTCAGAGGACTAGCACACCTGCCACAAAAGTTCATAACATCCGGATTTTCAAATCCACAGCTTTTACAGATCATCTCTTTAACCAATAAATTTAGTTTACAATAATAGAAGGGAACTTACCTCAAACGATTTACTAAAATTTGGAAGAAGAATAGAAGAGAAAATATTTTATCTTGAAATCGGAGTGAACTAGGGCTAGAGCTTAATTCGTTTGATTCCAGGAACACGGTCAAAATCGGTATCAAAAGTAGCAATCGCGGTTAATTTTAATTCTTCCATGAGTCCCACGTGGTAGGCATCTGCGAATGGAAGGTTAAGGTCTACATATAAATTAAAAACCCTCTTCCATCGCCGCTTATTGGGTAAGATAATTCCAGGCATTGAGATCAAGGGCAGAAGGATTTCGCGAATTCTTGCCTTCAGTTGTCGATAACTCCTTTCCAGAGTAAAAACCGTTTCAAATATAACTAGTTCAGAGATACGCGCCTGAATCTCACCTTGTTCAATTCGATGTAAAAAGTCCGTTGCTCTTGTTGATTGCTTCGGATCATCATGGATAAGATGTCGAAGTAGTACGTTGGTATCTAGGAATATTGCAGACATCTATCACTTCATACGCCTTTTGTGAGGGCGATTGAACCGCTCTAGAGACTCTTCCGCCATGGCTTGTTGAGCTTCCTCTCGTAACTCTGCAGCCGTGCGGGTTGGTTTATCGCTTTTAAACACCCCAGCAGTGCGCTCTACAATGCTTTTTGTTGAAGTAAGTCGTACCTGTTTATCTTCAACCACGAAGGCTACCTTATCATGAGGGCTCACGCCCAAGAGCTTACGAACCTCAGCCGGGATGGTCACTTGGCCCTTCTGAGTCACTGTCCTAACAAATTCTTCGGACGATTTCATAGTAATACCTCATATAATTTACATTACCTTATAGTAAAGGTAATACTATCATAAAAATCATGATTATCAACTTTTATACTATTTCAACGAGATAGTAAATACATTCCTACCCTCTTTACTCTTCTGATAACTCATCAAGCAGCGCCTTTGCCTCTTTTAAGTCTCTTGTGTCGAATCCCTCGGTGAACCATCCGTAAATCTCAGAAAGCATCTTATGAGCTCTTTCTTTCTTCCCCTGTTTCTGCCACAGACGACTCAGGCTTATCACTGCTCGTAGTTCCAAAGACTTTGCGCTCTGGTGACTGGCGATGTCGATGGCCTTACGAAAACTTGATTCGGCCTCAGCTTGATTACCGGGAGAGAAGGCAAGCAATTGTTCTCCTTTGAGCCGATTAAGCTCCGCCTGATAGAAACGTTCTCCATTTTTATGTGCTGTATCCATGGCTTCAGCAAGAACGGTGATCCCCTCTTCCGCCCGTCCTAGTTTACCATAGGATTCAGCCAGTAAGGCGAGGAAATATGTCAATGCCACTTCCGATCCCCTAGCTCGTCGGGCTGTTATGCCACTCACTATATCCTCAATTCCCTCACTCTCCACTCCCTGATCGATTAGCGCCCATCCACGCATGATATTTCCCAACGCCAACCACTGGGGAAACCCCTGCTCAGTAGAGATCTCGATTAACTTGTCTGCATGCTCTTTGGTCAAGTTGCTTTCGCGTCGAAACTGATGAAGACAAGAAGAAAAAACATGTGCAATAGCTATACTGTAAGGATGAGACTGTTCTTTAGCAAGGGTCATTGCTTCGTGGCTCTTCCTTATGGCCTGGTCTGAATAGCCCATTAACGACATGGTCCAGGCAGCATATCCGCAGCAGGCCATTCCAGGATCCTGTACATAGACGAAGGCATGAGACCGGTGCTCTTGGGGACTGTAAAGGGTAAAACCTTGCTTAACATGATCCAGAGCCATGGAGAGATCTCCAATCCAGAATAATATTTCGCCAAGTGCCAGATGGGCCTCCAAGAGATAAGATGGGTTTTGAAAACTCTTAGCTAACGTGAGAAGCTCATCCGCAAGTTCGCGTGCTGTTTGTAATTCTCCCTTAACCCTATAGAACTGTGCCAGCCCCCGTAAAACAGGAATGTGTTCAGTAGTCTCTCCGGCTTGATGACATAACTCCCTGGCTCGAGTGAAGACTCTTCCTACTTCCGGAGCTGCATATCCCTTGGTAACTGTCAGGGGCACACTAAGTGTTATTTGAAGAGTGAGCTCTTGCTGAGACCGTTCACTAGTTTCAGGAAGAGTATTTAGCGTCTCCAGACCCTTGGTTAAGTGACTGATCGCTTCAACATTTGCAGAGCGCTCAATGGCCCTTTGTCCTGCGTTATGCCAAAGTGGTATTGCTTTTTCCATAAGTCCACCCTCTGTATAATGATGGGCGAGAAGTTCTGGTTGAGTCTCGATTGTTTCTGGAAACCTGTACTCCAGGACTTCGGCAATTTTCTGATGGTACTCACGCCTTTTGCTTTTTAGCAAAGATTGATAGGCTGACTCCTGAATAAGGACATGTTTGAAGAAGTACCTGGCATTAGGTGGAATACCCCTCTGGTATAGAAGTTCAGCTTCCACTAGCTTGGCCAACTCTCTCTGCAAAGTAGCTTCATCCATAGGCAACGCAGTATGAAGCAACTCGTATGTAAACTCCCTTCCAAGAGTAGCCGCAAATTGTGCCACCTCTTTGACAGTAGCCAAACGATCAAGCCTTGCCATGAGTGAGTCTTGCAGCGTGGAAGGGATAGCCAATGTGGGGAGTGGAGCTGTAAGCTCATAGCGCCCATCTTCCTCTCTTAGAAGGCCTGACTCAATCACCATCTTTGTTAATTCTTCCACAAAGAGAGGTACTCCATCGGTCTTGGCTACAATCTGCTGAACTACATCAGTGGGAAAAGACTTGCCCCCCGCTACCTTCTCTACCATTATCTCCACCTGTTTTCTGGCTAAGCGGTTGAGTGTGATCTGGGTCAGGTGCGAGCGCATTGGCCAAGACGGGCTAAAATCAGGGCGAAAAGTAAGCAGAACAAAAATTCTGGCCCTAGGGACATGCTCTACAAGAAGACTCAAGTACTCCAAAGTTGAGGGATCCACCCAGTGCAGGTCTTCTACTATACGTAGCACTGGATGCATCTCGGATACCTTAAGAAGCCATGCCAACAAGGCTTCCATGGATTTCTGCTTCTGTATTTGAGGACTTAGGTTAAGGTGCGGATAGCGGTCGAAAAGTGGGATCGAAAGTAAGGGGGCAAAAAGGGGTACCATTTCCTCGAGTGAAAAGTCATAATGGTCTAGAACCCTTTCTAGCTTGTCCAGCTTTTTCTCGAGGGTGTCTTCCCTACTAAAATTTAACAGACGCTCAATATGATCAATAACAGGGTATAGGGAACTATTCTGGTAATAGGCCGAACAGCGACTTTCTATCCTTGCATGTGGCTCTTCCGTCGCTCGTTCTTTTAACACCTCTACAAGGCGTGATTTGCCTATGCCAGCTTCCCCACTGAGTAAAACTACTTGTCCTTCGCCTTCCTTGACACGTTCCCAGCGCTCCAGCAAAAGTTCCACCTCCTGCTCCCTTCCTATTAGTGGGGTTAGACCCTTACTAACAGCCAACTCGAAGCGGCTACGTACGTGACTTTCATGAAGCACCTGGTAAACATCTATAGGTGTAGAAATCCCCTTCAACAGGCGCGTCCCTAAATTCTTGAAATCAAATAATCCCTCTACCAGTCTATATGTGGCTGCGCTCATAACAACCGTATTCTGTTCAGCTAATGCTTGCAACCGTGCGGCGATATTCGGGGTCTCCCCCACTATAGCCATGGGGTCGCGCCTTTTACCTCCACCCATCTCGCCAATTACTACAAGACCTGTGTGTATACCCACCCGTACTTGTATGGGTTGCTGTAAACGACTATTTTGTAAGGGCAATTCATGCATAGTGCTGGTAGTGGGTCGGGCACTATTATCGAAGTCCATTGCCCCTACAATCCCCAATCCAGCTCTCACAGCCCTATGCGCATCGTCTTCGTGAGCTAACGGATAGCCAAAGTAAACAAGTAATCCGTCACCCAGATATTGAGCAATATATCCATTATATTGATCAATTACTTCTGCACAGGATTCCTGATAGGAGCAAATAATATCCCGAAAATCTTCAGGGTCCAGTTGTTCAGATAGAGAAGTAGAGCCTACCAAATCACAAAACATCACCGTTAACTGGCGGCGTTCTGCTTCTGGCGCTTTACGTTCAGACATTACCGGTATGACCTGAGCGCCCTTGTCCTCTTGCGTATACGGCTGTCTATCTATATCGGTGGATTTGGATGGTGGAGCCTGATCTATGAGGGGCGTGGCACATTCTCCACAGAATTTGAACCGTGGTGGGTTCTCAAAACCACAGTTCGAACAGACATTCTTAAGTGGAGCACCACACTTGCCACAGAACTTAATCTCTATCGGATTTTCAAAGTCACAACTTGAGCAGCGCATTCACCCAACCCCCAAGGCCTGGTTTAAACATATTCTATCATATTTATGCTACTTACC
>Ga0214472_10006432_pt1 | contig 12307 bp, 14 predicted proteins | sample RVTome_6_FD_207662 | JGI IMG/M metagenome (GOLD analysis project Ga0214472, IMG submission 207662) | Soil microbial communities from uranium-contaminated site in the Upper Colorado River Basin, Wyoming, United States - RVT140D175 | ecosystem: Environmental > Terrestrial > Soil > Contaminated >... | reverse complement strand
CGAGTGTTTGGGACTGCTAAAGTGAGCTTCTGGCTCAAGGATGCCGGGAAGCGCGTGCAGCTGGAGTTTCTCGATCCGGAGGGCAAAGTGGTCGAGACCTTCACGAGCGATCGACCGGCGCAACGAACTGCGAACGATTCTCGGGGAGAGGTAGACAAGGCTCGCGTGGACAGTCTCCGGAATCTCGGTGTGCTGCCGGCCTCCGTAAGCGCCGGTGTCGCGGCCACCCCGAGTGTGACCACCCTTCGTGGTCGGGGAGGGCCGGCTCCGACTCCCAGGGTCACGAGCTCGAAGGGGATGAACACATTCACGTGGAACCTCCGGCACGCTGACGCTACTCGCTTCCCCGGGATGATCTTCTGGGCCGGTGGCACGACCGGTCCTGTTGTTGCCCCAGGTTCCTACCAAGTGCGTCTCACGGTGGGCGATGTGGTGCAGACCCAACCCTTGAGAGTCCTTCGCGACCCCCGGAGCGATGCAACTGACGCCGATGTACAAGCGCAAGTCGCGCTCCTACTCCAGATTCGGGACAAGACCACGGAAGCGAATGACGCGGTACGTCTCATTCGGCAGATCAAGTCCGACCTAGACTCGCGAACGGTCGAAGCAGCAAGCCGAGCAGGTGGATTGACCAGGGCGGCTGCGGCGTTCCTTCAGGGTCTCAGTGCCGTAGAGGGTGAGATCTATCAGGTGAAGAACGAGAGCAATCAGGATCCCCTGAACTTCCCGATTCGGCTCAACAACAAGATCGCTGCCCTCTCGGGTGCGGTGGGTGGAGCGGAGGCGCGTCCGACGAAGCAGAGTCACGAGGTTTTCCAACTTCTGTCGGACTCGCTCGCGATTCAGACACGCCGTTTGTCGGACGTCATCGAGACCGGCCTCCCCCGAATCAACCGAGAACTGGAGCGACTCGGTCTGGCACCGATCTCCGCGGTGCTGCGATCGGATGAGGCGAAAGACGAGGAGGAGGGGGGAGAGGGAGCCCGAGAGTGAAGGTCAACCTCTGCGGCGTCGGGCTGCTGCTCCTCTGGACCCTGGGGTGCAGCGGACCGGTGCGACGAGAGATTCCGCTCGTTGAGTTTGCGCAGCCGTCGGATACGATCTTGACTCAGTACGTCAATATCCCGGTCGCGGCGTGGGTCCAAGGCTCGCGCTGGGCGGTCGTGTCCGGTGAGTTCAACGAGGCGGCGATCATCGACTTCGGGTCGGGGTCCCGCAACGTCCTCGGTGGAACCGGAGAGCGGGAGATCCGGAATCCCTTCGACATCTACACCTACGCGGACACGGTGACGGTCACCGATTGGGCGTTGCGCCGCGCTACCATCTGGAGTGCCGAGGGAGACTTCATCGCCAGCATTCCGGCGGTGTCGGAGCTTCGCGGCGCCTTACCCAAAGGCCGAGACGCGGCGGGACAACTCTACTTCGAGGTGTCACCGCCCCCTGGACCGGCAGGGAGCGGTAACAGGGATTCGGCGGCAATCGTGCGGTCAACACCAGGCCTCGTCAGGTTCGATACTGTGGGTCGCCTTTCTCCCCTCGACCTCGCCGAAGTCGAGGACGCGACGGGGCGCCGATTCGAGCGCCGTGTCTTCAGCGGATCGGACGAATGGGGCGTGTTACCTGACGGGGCGGTGTGGCTCGCTCGGGTCTACCCGCCTCGTACCTACTGGATCCTCCCCAGTGGGAGGGTCGTCAAAGGCGAAGCCCTCCCCGACCGACTCCACGAGGTTACTCAGGTCGATCGGCAGCAATGGTTGCAGCAATTCCCCGAGGAGCTTCGATCGACAGCGGAGAACCTGCCGTTTTCTCCCCTCAAGCCGGCGTTCGAGGCGGGCTCAGGGTCTCCCAACGGTACGATTCTTCTGGAGCGTAGCCGGGCCGCAGTCGACACGGTTCGGGAGTATCATGTTGTGGATCGTGAAGGAGTGTTGCGCTATATCGCCGTGCTCCCGCTACGCCACGGTCACGTGATAGCGGTCGGCGACTCCGTGGCACTGGTGGCGGAGCAATACCGGGAAGGTGTGCGTCTCATGCAGGTGAGGGTGCCTCGGCCCGCACCCCTCCCGTAGTTACTCGTTTGGAGGGGAGGGAAGCTCCTCCTCAGCGGGGGCGTTCTCGGCGGCTGCGGCAGAGCGAGTTCGTCCCCGCTCAAACCAACGCCGGGTGATCTCGCCTGCCAACTCCCTGTTCCCCAACCCGAATGCCAGCCCGGCCGCCAACGCAATGGACCCGAACACGAGCGTAAACGTGGCGGTGACAATGTCCTCACCCACACCCAGTTGTTGCAGTGCCATGAACACACTGACCAATACCACCGCCGACTTGGCGAGGCGTGCGACGGTGGGTGCCCCCTCCGCACTACCGGCTGATGCCAGGATCACGGCCCGGATGAACTCACCGGCGATCACGCCGAGGATGACCGTAATGGCCGCCCCGAGGAGCGTTGGGAAATAGGAGATCAGGAGTTCGGCAATCTGACCGACGGTTTCGAACCCCAGGGCGGTACTCGAAAGCAACATGACGATCAGCATCACCAGCCAGAAGAGCAACCGAGCCATCGATCCGACCGAGTCGATCCCACTGGGCCCACTTCGCGACCCCATCAGTTTGCCAAAATTCCAGCGTTGAAGCAGGTCACCAGTCCATCGCTGGACCTGCCGAGCAAGCAAGTAGCCGGTCAGGAGAATGAGGGCCGCTGCAATTAGAGCCGGTGCAACCGACTTGAGTTGGTCGGCGCTCACCCCGAGGCGGTTCAGTAAGTCATTCATGGTGTGCCTTGTAGGACGATTGGGTCAATCCACATGCGTCCCGCACACGGTGCGAATGTGGAGCCAGTGAGACCGAACAACGGAAGTCGTTGTGGCTCAACAGGATACGAGATTATCATCAAAGATGTTGGCTTAGTAACCCCTTCTCATCTTGCACAGAGGTCGTCGTCTCGCAAGATATATGGGGCTCGTGCCCTTCCTCAGGAGGATGGATTATGGTGGCGTTCCGGAGCTTGGAGATGGGGTGGTCTGGTCAGGGCTGGATGGATCCCATGCCCTCAATGCCCGCCCTGCCTGTCGAAGAGGCCGAACCCGATCCATCGCCCGCCTCGCCACCTCGCCCGAGTCGCATCCAACCCAAGGCCAAGAGGGTCACCAAGAAGGCTACCAAGAAGGCTACCAAGAAGAAGGCCGCAAAAAAGCCCACGAAGAAGACACCGACGAAAGTTGGGCGAAAGGCAACGAAGAAGGCCCCCAAGAAAAAGGTCGCCAGGAAAGTCGCCAAGAAGAAGGTCGCCAAAAAGAAGGTCGCCAAAAGGGTCAAACCAAACCGGAAGGCGAGTCCGGCCTGGAAGAAGTAGCCCCTATGGTGCTACGGCTTTCCAGAGCCACCACAACCCCACAATCATCCCTGCCACCCCGACCATCCGGGAGACTCTTCTGCCGGTTTCAACCGAGTTGGCGGAGGCACGACCAATCGCCGTCGCTGCCACTGCTGCGAAGAGAGTCATCGATCCGGTGACGCCGATCCCGAATACGATCAGATAGGCGAAGCCCAGCGAGGTCCGCTCGAGCAGGGTGACCGGGAGCAAGGCGACCGCAGCCGTCGTTCCCGCTAGGCCGTGGAGCATGCCCACGAGGGTTATACCCTTGGCCGCGTGCACGTGGGGAGATGAGGGTGGTTTGGGGTGACGGTGGTGTCCGTGGCCGACCGTCCCGTCGGGGTGGGTGTGCAGGTGAGCATGGTCCCCATGTTCTGCTGGGAGGTGCACATGTAAGTTGCGGGTTGATCGCATGGACCAGAGTCCGATGCCCACGAGCATCAGACCGACGCCCGCTTCGGCGAATCGGTCCCATCGCGCTCCCCAGCGAAGTCCGGTGCTGAGGATCACTCCCCCGGCCGCGAAGACCGCCAGGGAGTGCCCGAGGCCCCAGCGGAAGCCAAACCGAATTGCCGTCGGCAACGTAGGTTTTCGGCTTACGAAGGCCGTTACCGCCAGCATGTGGTCCACATCGAGCGCGTGCAGGAACCCCAGCACGGCCGCAGTGGCTAGCGGAATCAAGGTCGAAGACATGCAGGCATCCACGTTCAGGGGCGAGGTAAGATATGCCAACACCACCTCGTGACGCCCGGCCGCGCATCCGGTTGTCCCATCTGTCCCATGGCGCTGGTTGAGCCTGCAAGCTCGGCAGTGCCGAACTGGCGCAGGTGCTGCGCCATCTCCCAACGATTCACGACCCGAGTATCCTGGTCGATGCAGCCAGTCGAGACGACGCGGCCGTGATCCGGATCGCACCGGACAGGGCGCTCATCGCCACGGTGGACTTCTTCACACCGATCGTCGATGATGCCGCCGCGTGGGGAGGAATTGCTGCCGCGAACGCACTGAGCGATGTCTACGCCATGGGCGGTAGGCCACTCTTCTGCCTCAGTGTGGTCGGGTGGCCGAGGGAAACCCTGCCGTTCGCACTGCTGGGGGACGCGATGGAGGGGGCCGTGCGTGTCCTCGACGGTGCCGCATGTCCGATTGTGGGTGGTCACTCGGTCGACGACCCCGAGCCGAAGTTGGGGTTCGCGGTGATCGGCGAAGTGCATCCCGACCGCATGCTCACCAATGCCGGTGCGCATCCAGGTGATCGGTTGATCCTGACCAAGCCGCTCGGAACTGGTATTCTCACGACTGCCTTGAAGCGGGACATTCTCGGTGAGAAGGAATTGGAGGAGGCGGTGCGCAACATGCTGGTCCTCAATGCGGAGGCCGGGCACCTCGCCGTCGAGCATCAGGCGACTGCAGCCACCGACGTGACTGGATTTGGACTCGTTGGGCATCTTTCCAACATGCTGCAAGAAACCGGTCTCGGTGTCGATGTCGCGTTCGAGCAGCTCCCGCTTTTGTCGGGGGCCCTGGAGTTGGCCCGCGAGGGTGTGGTGCCGGGGGGGACTCGGCGAAATCTCGAAGAGGCGGTCGTCGAGTGGGACCCCTCGCTCACCGAGGCCGAAAGGATGATCTGCGCCGATGCACAGACTTCGGGGGGCTTGTTGATTGCTATCCCGGAAAGCCGCGCCGAAGCGCTGGTCGCGGCACTCGAGGCCGTGGGCACCCCCGTAGCAGCCGTGATCGGTTGCTTCTCCGCCGAACCCGGGCTTCGGGTCTCCCGTTCGGTCTCGTGGTGACTCGGCGTTCTCATCGATGGACCCCGGCGCGGATGGCCGACCTCGAGGCCGCCGTGACGGGTCGTCGTCGGGTCGCCCTCAGCCGACGCGGGACGGAGTATGTCGTGATTGCTCAAAGTCTTCGCGTACACGGTCGAGAGGAGGTCCTGATCGCCAGACTCCCTATGACGGGAGAGGATCTCGAGTTTGTGCTCGACGAAATCGAGACCTTCGACGTGCTCGGAGTCTGAGCCTTGGAGCGTAGGCCGGCGGTCGTGTATCTCGATGAGAGTTGTCTCGTCAACGACCGGAGCCGCATCAGTCCCGGCGGTGCAGGCGGTTTGATCGAGCGGCGATCGGATGGGCGTGTGGAGCGGCGCGAGTTCTTTCTGTCGGAACCGAATACGACGAATAACCGGATGGCCCTCACCGGGGCCATCACCGCCCTCCACCTGCTCGAGGGTGTGTCGTGGCGCTCGCAGGTGCTTCTGGTGAGCGATTCGGAGTACCTGGTGCGGGGGATTCGGGAGTGGGTTCCCAACTGGATTGCGCGCGGCTGGCGGCGCAGGAGTGGCGCAATCGAGAATCTCGAACTGTGGAAGGCACTCGCCGCTTCGAACGCACGATTCGACACCCAGTTCACCTGGGTGCGAGGGCATGCCGGCCACCCGAAGAACGAGTATGCCGATGCCCTCGCGGTCGGAGCAGCCAAGCAGCAGGGGAACTCAGCCGGGATCATGATGTCACGGTTCCTGCAATGGCTGGAGGAGTGCCGGGCGGCCGGCAGGTACCTCGATTATGATCCAGATGCAGCGTTTGGCACATTGGAGATGCGGCTGCTCGCCGGCGAACAGTTTCAACTTGACGCCGGTGCGTGATTCCATTGTTCACCGTTTCCGTTGAGGACCCTCGTGACTGACTTGGAGCGGTTTTTCGAGCGGCTAGCCCGCAACGTGATTGCCTTGGACCCGACTCGGGTGAACCAACCCATCCCGATCATGGACATCAAGCAGAACATCCTCCCCTACCGGACCAATCGGCGGGCGCTCGCGCTGGAGAGCAACGATGAGTATGAGGAATTGCTCATCAGGCTCGTCGGTGAAGAGGGTGGATTCGTGAAGACGGAGCCGCCCGAAGTTGCTGAATGGTGCCAGCGGCAGGTCGCGAGTCTCACACCCGATCTGTCTGGTATCCCGGGTCAGGCCAGCGCGGCAATCGCGATCAACCCCAGCGCGATGGTCCAGGTTTTTGGCGAGGACGCGGTGGCTGAACTGGCCCAGGCAGGCCCCGAGGGCTTGGCTGCGGGCGCACTCGCCCTCCCACCCGAAAAGTGCCCCCATTGCGACACCGCGCTACCGCGGGAACGCGCCATCAGTTTCTGCCAATCGTGCGGGCGCAGCGTCATCATGGTGCCGTGTGACCACTGCGGGGCCGACATGGAACCGGGATGGCGGTTTTGTGTGTCGTGTGGACAGGAAACCACGGAAACTTCGCAGAACGCGCACTAGTCTCCCCGATGGTTGTGTTCCTCTCCGGTGTGCGCACCGGCTTCGGTGCATTCGGTGGGACCCTGCGAGGGCAGTCCGCGACCGATCTCGGAGCTGTAGCCGCCTCCGCCGCAGTGGCGCGTTCGGGACTCGCGGCGGATCGCATCGGGCACGTGATCTTCGGGAACGTGGTCCAGACTTCTCCAGACGCCGCCTACCTCGCCAGACACGTCGGTCTCCGAGCAGGACTCCCTATCGCAACGCCCGCAGTCACCGTGAACAGGCTCTGTGGCTCCGGCTTCGAAGCGATCGTGCAGGGAGCACATCGTATCCTGCTTGGTGAGGCCGAGGCCGTGCTCGCCGGGGGAACCGAGTCGATGAGCATGGCCCCTCATGCCGTGCGGGGTGCTCGCTGGGGGCTGCGACTGGGTTCGCCCCCTCCTCTCGAGGATACGCTCTGGGCCGCCCTGACCGATACTCAGTGCGGGCTCTCGATGGCCGAGACGGCGGAAGGCCTCGCGAACCGGTACGCCCTGACGCGGGAGGATGTCGATCAGGTGGCACTCCGAAGCCAGCGCACCGCGCGGGCGGCCTGGGAGGGAGGGGCGTTCCAGGAGGAAGTCATCCCGGTCGACGTCGTGCACCCGAAGACCAAGAAGGTGTCGCCATGGATCGGGGACGAGCACATGCGACCCGAAACGACTGCCGAGGCGTTGGCGACACTGCCACCCTATTTCCGCAAAGACGGCGTGGTGACAGCGGGCAATGCCTCGGGTATCGTCGATGGTGCCGCAGCGGTGGTGTTGGGGAGCGAGGAGCTGGCAGAGAGTCTTGGGCTCGAACCGTTGGGCCGACTGGTGTCCTGGGGTGTGGTAGGTGTCGACCCGGCGGTGATGGGTATCGGTCCCGTTCCCGCCTCGCGTCAGGCACTCGAACGCGCGGGGCTGACTCTGGCTCAGATGGATCTGATTGAAATCAACGAAGCGTTCGCGGCGCAGTATCTTGCGGTAGAGCGTGAACTCGAGTTGGATCGGTCACGGACGAATACGGAGGGGGGAGCGATCGCCATCGGACACCCTCTCGGCGCGACCGGAACCCGGATCGCTTTGCACTTGCTGCACGCATTGCGTCGGAGCCGCGGAAAGTACGGACTCGGTGCCGCCTGTATCGGGGGGGGGCAAGGCGCCGCGGTGGTTGTCGAAGCATTCCCCGCCTGAAGGAGTACGAATCATGGGAGTCCTCCTTGCCATCCTCGGTGGATTGGTCGCCTACTCGTTCTTGAGTCTGCGTGTCCTGAAGCAGTACGAGCGGGCGGTTTGCTTCTTCCTCGGGCGCTACTGGGGGACCAAGGGTCCCGGCCTCATCTTCCTTCCAGTCGGCTTCGCGACTCAGAAGCGCGTGTCACTCCGTATCGTTGCCATGGACATTCCGCCCCAGGATGTCATCACTCGTGACAACGTTTCGGTGAAGGTGAACGCGGTCCTCTACATGAGAGTGCAAAGCCCCGCAGAGGCGATCATCGAGATCGAGGACTACCGCTACGCGACGAGTCAACTCGCCCAGACCACCCTTCGGTCGGTCCTCGGCGAGGTCGAGCTGGATGAACTGCTCTCCGATCGTGAGAAGATCAACGGGATTCTGAAGGGGATCATCGATAGCCGGACGGACCCGTGGGGGGTCGAGGTTGCCGCGGTGGAGGTCAAGGATGTCGATCTACCGCACGAGATGAAACGTGCCATGGCGCGGCAGGCGGAAGCCGAGCGCGAGCGACGCGCCAAGGTCATCAACGCCCAGGGTGAGTTGCAGGCGTCTCAAACACTGGCCGAGGCCGCCAAGGTCCTCGCCCAGGAACCGACCGCGCTGCAACTCAGGTATCTGCAAACCGTCGTGGAGATCGCCGCGGAGAACAACTCCACCACCATCTTCCCAGTTCCCATCGAGATGATCCGGCCATTCATTCCGGAGCTGCGTCGACAGGACGCGGCGGCGGCGGCCGGGAAGCCGGGAGCCGATGCCCTCCCCGCTCCTGATCTCTCTGCCCTCCTACCACAGTTCAGGACCGGGGAGAAGACCAAGACACCCGACTCGGAGCAGTGACGAACGGACCTCCGGCTCGAATAGATCGAGAGGCGCTGGAGCGAATTCTCCAGCGGGCGGCGGAGCTCCAGGCCATCGAGGGGGACCCCGGCGATGAACTCTCGACCCAGGAGGTCCTGGCCCTCGGGAAAGAGGTCGGGATCCCCGCCATGTATCTCCAGCGAGCGATGGTCGAGGAACAGTCACGGCTCCAGTTGTCGCTCGCAGGGACCTCCGGTCTCGTGGATCGAGCGGTGGGCCCGGCTGAAATCTCCGCGTTGCGCGTGGTCAATGCGGAACCTGACGTGATCGAGCGCGAACTGCTCGGGTGGATGGAGAAGAACGAGCTGTTGGTGGTGCAGCGTCACCAACCCGGACGGATAACGTGGGAACGGATGAGAGGGATGCAGGCTGCCCTTCGGAGGGGCATCTCCGGGCTGCAATCAGGGCCTGTCCGGTTCATGCTGATGCGGGCCGACACGGTGAGGGCGACGATCACTCCCCTGGAAACCGGGTACAGCCACGTCAGTCTCAGCGCTACACTGGGCACCGCACGTTCGTCCTACATCGGCGGTGCCCTCGCGGTCGGATCCATCGGGCTGGCGGGTGGCGCTCTGCTCTTCGCTCTGGGGCTTGGCATCATCGCTCTCGCACCCCTCCCCGCGGCCTTCGGGGCAGGTTGGGGGATCACTCGCCTCTTTCCCCCGATCGCCCGTCGGGTACAGCTCGGTCTCGAAAGGGCCCTCGACCACATCGAGTCGATGGCTCAACGGGCCGGACAGGGAAAAGCCCTTCCGCCTAAAACCACCGGGTTACTGGAGGTACTTGCCGGAGAAGTCCGGAAAGCCATCGCGGCCTCTACCTCGAGACCATCCTCCCAACCACCCCGTTCTTCACCATCGCGCCGGCAATGACCCCCTTTGCGCGAATCGGTGTCGTCGGCGCTGGGCTAATGGGGCATGGTATAGCCCAGGTGGCTGTGGCCGCTGGTTTTCGGACTATCGTACGCGACCTCGACGATAGCGTCCTCGATGGTGCCAAGCGCTCGATCGAAAGATCACTCGAGAAGTTCGTTGAGAAGAGAGCGCTGCAGGCCGCGCAGCGAACAGAGGCGCTCGAGCGACTCAGCTTCACCACCGACCTGGAGGCCATGGTGGAGGCGGACCTGGTGATCGAGGCCATTCCGGAGGACCTGACCCTCAAGAACGAACTTTGGGAAAGGCTGGCACAAATCACCCCGGCTGAGACGGTCTTTGCCACCAATACATCGAGCCTTGCGATCGCGGACATGGCACCCGCCACGGGTCGTCCCGATCGATTCCTCGGGCTCCACTTCTTCAGTCCAGTACCGATGATGCCGCTCGTGGAGGTCGTGCGAGGAGGGGAAACGTCGGTCGAGACGTTGGATCGAATTTCAGAATTCGCTCGGCGACTCGGCAAAGAGGTGATCGTGGCCCGGGACGCTCCCGGCTTCATCGTGAATCGGCTGTTGGTCCCCTACCTGATGGATGCCGTTCGCGTCGTCGAGTACGGTCTGGGCACGATCCCTGACATCGACCTTGGCATGAAGCTCGGATGTGGTCACCCGATGGGGCCACTCACACTGCTGGACCTGATCGGGCTGGACACGGCATGCCGGGTGGCCGAAGTGCTTCACCGGGGTCTGCACGAGGAACGGTTCGCGCCACCGCCTCTCCTCCGGCGCCTGGTGGCGGAAGGCCACTTGGGGCGGAAGACTGGGCGTGGGTTCTACGATTATGCGACAGAGCCTCCCGTGGCGATGGAGGTCGCATGAGGTCCTGGCCTGTGTGCCTCGCGGCTGCTGTCCTCCAGGCCTGCCAGGCGAGCACGACTCGCCCCGGATTCATGCCCATGCCCGAGGAGCCGAGCTACGAAGTCCGACTCTCCGTGCCGGAGGCCACTCGACTACTTGCGGCCGCCATGGCCGATAGCTTCCCGCTGAAGCAGGTCGAGGAGCGCGATGGGTACTTGGAAACCGAGTGGTTCTCGGTGCCGGGGTTCACTCCGGTGAAAGGGCGCGTTCTGAACTCGGCTGTGGACAAGATTCGGGGGTGGATCGACCCGGGGCCCCCATTCCACAGTGTGATCACCGTCGAAATCGTCTACCGGTACGGGGACGATCCGTCTCGCGATCCACGCGAGTTCGAACAACCGGTCCACGATACCCACACCGCCCGACAGATGATGCTCGGAATCCTCAAGGGGCTGACGGACCGGTACGGAGACACGACTGGTGAGGTGGTTCTCTTCGGAAGTGATTCGCTCCGCGTCAAACCCGATACGGCGGGGAACTAGGCGAGGTAGGCTCGTACCCACTCCTCCAACTGGCCCAGGTCCACAACGGCATCTTTGCAGGGCCCGCTGGGCAGCTTCATTGTCAGGCCGAGGACGGGCACGCGACCCGCCACGTCGTGCAGCCCGCTCACCATGTCCCGCTCACACGCCACCGCGACAACCGCGCGAGGCCGTCGCTCTCGGATAGCCCGCCGGGCCATCTGACCTCTGGTCGCGACGAACACGGGAACCGTGTACTTCCCGGCCACGTTGAGAACACCTTCGAGGGTCTCCCGAGAGAGGCAGCGAGGAACCAACAGCAGGAGTTCACCTTCCCCCACCTTCCTGTTCCGGAGTCGGGCGAGTCTGTTGAATACCTTGACCGATGCGTTCTCTACCCGATCTCGCCAGCCGAATCGATCTGCCACTCGGGACGTCAGTCGCATTAGACGGAGAAAGGGACCCCGCTCCGCGAGTCGCTCGGGGAGCAGCGGCGATCCGAGTACAAAGGAGAGGGCCAGCAACACCCACCACACGGCCATAGCCCCCGTGATGACTGCGAACCCGACCGCGAGTACTGGTGGCACCCCAGGGATCATTCGGGCGAGGTGTGGTTCCAGGAGGAAGATCACGACCCGCAGTATTCCCAACGCGAAGGCGGCGGCGACCGCTGACCACACGAAGAACCAACCGGGCGAGGAGTCGAAGTTGCCCGCGTTCGGTAGCGGCGTGCCGTCCCATTCGTCCCACTCGTGGCCAAGTCGCCGATCGGTTTCCAAGTGGATGAGCTGGGCCTTGGGATGGTCTGCCATGAGGAAAACATAGCGCTGAAGTCGGCTTTTGCCGACTGTGACTCAGGAGTACCTTTGCCAGGTGGCGGGTCAAACGCTTCCTGTGGGAGAGCAGCATGCAGCAACACCTGGATTTGATGCAGTTGATTCTGGACCGAGGGTGTCCGAAATCAGACCGGACCGGTACCGGTACCCTGAGCGTGTTCGGCCATCAGATGCGCTTCGATCTGGCAGACCGGTTTCCGCTCCTCACCACCAAGAAGGTCCACCTGAAGTCGATCATTCATGAACTGCTCTGGTTTCTTCGTGGTGAAACCAACGTTGCTTCACTCCAGGCCGAGGGTGTGACGATTTGGGATGAGTGGGCTGACGAGCATGGAGATCTTGGACCGGTGTATGGATCGCAATGGCGGTCCTGGCCCACACCAGATGGTGCGGGGATCGACCAGATTGCCCAAGTGGTGGAAGGGATTCGGGAGACCCCGGATTCCCGCCGCCTGATCGTGAGTGCCTGGA
>Ga0214472_10006431_pt1 | contig 12309 bp, 10 predicted proteins | sample RVTome_6_FD_207662 | JGI IMG/M metagenome (GOLD analysis project Ga0214472, IMG submission 207662) | Soil microbial communities from uranium-contaminated site in the Upper Colorado River Basin, Wyoming, United States - RVT140D175 | ecosystem: Environmental > Terrestrial > Soil > Contaminated >... | reverse complement strand
TCCCCCTTGACGAGCACCATCTGCCGCAGCTGGGTCAGGAGGTGCGTCTTGGTGACGGTGATGTCCCCCAGCACCCGCATCATGGCATCGATGCGATCGGCTCCCACCCGAATCTGATTGGCGCCCATGGAGGCTTCCGGGCTTCGGCGTTCGCCTTCAGGGTGCACGGGACCCGGGTAGGACTTCTCCCTGGGGGATTGCGGCTGCGCCGCCGAATCCGCTGAGGCTCCATGGGCACCGCCGCCCTGTCCCACCCCGTGAATCCTGGCCATCACGGCATCGAGAATGCCGGGCGGCTCGGGCAAACGGCGCCGGGCAACCTCGGCCAGGGTGCGAATCTGGTCCAGGGCAAACAGCATGGCGTCGGTGTCATCAGGGGCGGGACTCAGATTCCTGTCGCGCAGGAGTTCCAAGGCGTCTTCGAGATGGTGGGCCACAGAGCTGATGGTGCCGAGCTTCATCAGCGCTGCGGAGCCCTTGACGGTATGGGCGGAGCGAAAGAGCCCGTCCACCAGGGAGCAGCAGAGATGGGGTCTTTTTTCGATCTGAAGCAGGCCGTCTTCCAGCATGTCCAGATGCTCCTGGGCCTCCTCCAAAAAAAGCTCCAGCAAGCCTTCGTGCTGCATCGCCATCAGGAAGCTCCCACAGAGTAACGGTGCAGAAACTGCCCAAGATCCACGGCAGTTCCCCGGCACTCCAAATCCAGGCTTGGAACCCCTTCGGTGAGAAATGCCAGTCGCTGCCCGGCGGCTGCGGCCACCACCAGCCAGTCCGAGGGTCGGGGAGGCTCGGTGGCTTCCTGAGCCCCCAGCAGTCCCAGATCGACGACGGGCACGGCTTCTCCGCGGTGGACCATAAGCCCCCGCACATGGGGGGGGGCCAGAGGCAGGGCCGTGAGGGCGGAGGGTTCGGCGATCTCCACCATGTCCTCGATGGGCACATGATACGCCTTGCCGCGGCATTGAAAATGACAGCTGCGATACTCGGGACGCTCGCCCTGCCCCACGGGCTCGATGCGGGTGGTCGTGGCGCCGCTGAGCAGGCGGGCCCGGATCCAGGTGGAAAACGAAGCGAAGAGCTCCGCGCTTCGGGCACGGTCCTGTTGGCTGTGGCTCTGCGCGCTGCTGGCCTGAGCGCTGAGGCGCTGAAGCAGGGCAAAGCCCTCCATGAGCGCCTCGTCCAGGCCTTGGGGACAGTTGGCTGCATCCAGGCTTTTTGCGTCGAGCGCTTCCTCCATGGCAGCGGCCAGGCGGCTGATGTGCTCCAGGCCCACCAGCGCCGCAGCCCCCTTGACGGTATGCACGGCCCGTATGGCCTCCTCAAGGCGGGCGCCTTCGCAGTCGGTGCCGGCGAAAAAATCCCGGAGCACCCCGAAAGCCGCGTCGGCCTCGGCAAAAAAAATGGGGAGTAAGGTGTTGCGCAGCTCGCTCATGGCGCCCCCTTAGTCGTTCCTGCTCCGCAGCAGGCCGACCTTGCGCAGGGCATAACAGATGTGCTTGGCGTCGGTGGAGTCCAGAGAGCTCTGTTCGATGAGTTCCCTCAGGGTCTTCTTGCCGTCGATGATGGAGAAAAACGCCAGCTCCTTCTGGTTGAGGCGAACCGACTCCAGCGCATCCTCGTTGGTGATGAGGCGGATGAGCACCATGTCCTCGTTCTTGAATTCGGACTCGGCCAGCAGTTTCTCGTCCACGAGGCGCAGTCCATCCATGAGCACCCCGATGAGGGGAATCCGGAAGCGGATGTCCTGGAGGCTGGGCGGTAATTTGTCGCGCTCGAGGAAGAACTTCCCGTCGGCGACCTCCAGGATCTTGTTGAAGGCGTCCTGGGCGTGGCGCCGCAGATACTCCATCAACTCATCCTCGGTGACGATGCCCCGCTCCACCAGGATCTGCCCCACGGGCTTGTTCTTGGTCCTTGCCTCGGCAACCAGATTGCGAAGGCTGTTGATGTCGCACTGCATCTTGCCGTCGCGGCAGATGAGATCGGTGAGAAACTGGTGGCTGTCCTTCCGGCTGACCGTGGCGAAGACGAAGTTGCCCGCATCGATGAAGATCTCGCCGAAGAGGTCGCGGGAGAAGACGGAGAGCCTCCCGGAGAGGCGGGAGTTGTAACAGAAGTTGAGGATATCCGGCAGGGGGATCCGGGAGAGATCCCCGGAGAAGATGAGGGTGTCGCTCTTGACCAGCCCGGTTTCCCGAAGGGTGTCGGAGAGCACCGTCTTCATCAGCAGGGGGAAATCCTTCTGGAAATACTGGCGCACCACGCGGTCGAGGCGATCGTCGATGGCGGCAAGCATGTCCCCTTCGAAGACCGAAGGAGCCGAAGGTGCCGCCTGTGGAGCGGGCTCGGGGAGCTTGCGCTCCTTCATGACCCGCTCCAGCTTCTGGATGAGATCGTCGGGCTCGAAGGGCTTGGAAAAATAATAGAGTACGCCGAACTCCTCCTGCATGGCCTGGCCGACCACCTCCCCCTTGGAGGAGATGAGGATCACGGGGATATCGCAGAGACCGGGTTCCTGCCTCAGCTGTTTGCAGAAGGTATGACCGTTCATCTTGGGCATGAGATAGTCCACCAGGATGACGGCGGGGGCGATTTCCCGGGCCAGCCGCAGCCCCCGCTCCCCGTCCTCGGCCAGGTGCACCCTGTATCCCTCTTGGGACAGAATCAGCTCGACAAGACGGCGTACGGTCGGAGAATCGTCGATGACCAGAATGGATGCGCCCCGTTTGCTCATTTTTGGTCTATTCCTCCCCATGACGGAAATAAGAATCGATGGCGTATCAGCCCAGATACTTCTTGACGGCCAGGAGGATGTCCCCGGGCTGTACCGGTTTGACGAGATACTCGTCGGCCCCCTGCCTCTTGCCCCAGAACCTGTCGCTATCCGTGGACTTGGACGTGGTCATGATGATGGGGATGGCCCTGAGGTCATCGGTCTTCTTGAGATCGCGGCACACCTGGAAACCGTTCTTGCCGGGCATCACCACATCGAGCACGATGAGATCGATGCTCTGGTTGCGCACCAGCGTTTCGGCCTCCTCGCCGCTGGCCGCGAGGATCAGCTCGTGGCCCGTGGCCTTGAGGATTTCCGCCATGTAGGTCCGCTCCGTCGTACTGTCATCCGCAATCAAAATCCTTGCCATGGTTCGTCTCGCTTTCGCCGCCCGAAATCCTGCCGGCTGTTTCGACAGGAATTCACATAAAATATGAAATTTTAATCCGCAATCTAGGAGATCGGCCCCATGCGGGTCAAACAAAATCGACCCTGAACTTCATGAACAAGATACAATCCAGGCCGGTTCAGTTGTGTTCCCGGGTCTTGTGGAAAGTCACGTCGGGCCATTGCTCCATGGTGTTGCCCAGGCGCCATTCGCTGGAGGCCAGATAGGCCGTGTTGCCCTCGGCATCCAGAGCCAGATTTCCTTCGTTCTTCTTGACGAAATCCGCCATCTTCTTGCCGTCGGCGCAGCTCACCCACCGGGCCGTGGCGTATTCGACCCCTTCGTAGACGGCATCGACGCTGTACTCGGCCTTGAGTCGGGACATGATCACGTCGAACTGCAGCACCCCCACGGCGCCGATGATGTACTCGGTATTGCGCAGGGGGCGAAAGAGCTGCACCGCGCCCTCCTCGGCGAGCTGGGTCAGCCCCTTTTCGAGCTGCTTGGCCTTGAGGGGGGTTTTCAGCCAGACCCGGCGGAAATGCTCCGGGGCGAAGCTGGGCACGCCGGTGAACTTGAGGGGCTCCTTCTCCGAGAAGGTATCTCCGATCTTGATGGTGCCGTGGTTGTGGATGCCGATGATGTCGCCGGGCCAGGCCTCCTCCACGTTGGAGCGATCCTGGGCCATGAAGATGGTGGCGTTGGCCAGGTTCACATCCTTGCCGATGCGGTGGTGGCGAACCTTCATGCCCCGGGTGAACTTGCCGCTGCAGATGCGCAAAAAAGCGATGCGGTCGCGGTGAGCGGGGTCCATGTTGGCCTGAATCTTAAAGACGAAGCCGGAAAACGCCTCCTCATAGGGGCTGACCTCCCGGGTGGTGGTCTCCCGCTCGCCAGGGGCCGGGGCAAGCTCCACGAAGGCATCCAAGAGCTCGCGCACGCCGAAGTTGTTCACGGCGCTGCCGAAGAAGACCGGGGTCTGGTTGCCCTTGAGGTATTCCTGCAGATCGAAGGGGTTGGCCGCCCCCTCCAGCAGCTCGATGTCGGTGCGCAGCTCCTCGGCCTGGGAGCCCAGAAGCTCGTCGAGCTTGGGGTCCGAGAGATCCTTGATCAGCACCCCGCCCGAGCTCAAGCGCTCCTGCCCGGGGGTGAACAGATGCAGCTCCTTGCGAAAGAGGTTGTAGGTACCCCGGAAGCGCTTGCCCATGCCGATGGGCCAGGACAGGGGCGCGCACTCGATCTGCAGCGTCTCCTCGATATCGTGGAGCAGCTCCAGCGGCTCTCTTCCCTCGCGGTCGAGCTTGTTGATAAAGGTGATGATGGGAGTGTTGCGCATGCGGCAGACCTCCATCAGCTTCTTGGTCTGGGTCTCGACGCCCTTGGCGCTGTCGATGACCATCAGGGCGCTGTCCACGGCGGTGAGCACCCGGTAGGTGTCTTCGGAGAAGTCCTGGTGACCGGGGGTATCCAGCAGGTTGACGTCGAAGTCCCGGTAACCGAACTTCATCACCGAGCTGGTCACCGAGATGCCCCTTTCCTGCTCCATGGCCATCCAGTCGCTGGTGGCATGGCGCGAAGCCTTGCGTGCCTTGACGGCGCCGGCCATCTGGATGGCGCCGCCGAAGAGCAGCAGCTTTTCGGTCAGGGTGGTCTTACCGGCATCGGGGTGGGAGATGATGGCAAAGGTGCGGCGCTTGTCGACTTCTTCTCTATGACGTTCTGTGCTCAATGTCGAAAATCCTGAGGCTCTTTTAGGTTGCGATCAAAAAAAATGGGGCCGAAGCCCTGTTTGCAAGTAAACTACCGGACTATACTACAAAGCAGAAAATGGCGTCAAATAATCGAGGACGCCTGCGGACCAAAAAAACCCTTTCCGGAAAAGGTACTTATGCTTCGAGCACGCTCCAGCGGCATCCTGCTCCATCCCAGCTCCCTGCCCGGCCGATTCGGCATCGGCGATCTGGGGTCGGAAGCCTTTCGTTTCATCGACTTTTTAAAGCAGGCGGGCCAGAGCCTCTGGCAGATACTGCCCCTTGGGCCCACAGGGTACGGCGACAGCCCCTACAGCACCTATTCGGCCTTTGCGGGCAACCCCCTGCTGGTCAGCCTGGAGCTGCTGCTGGAGCAGGGAGATCTGCTCCCGGAAGATCTGGATGGGCAGGAGCTGCCCCAGGGGAACATCGACTTCGGCGAGGTCCACGATCGCAAGGAGCGCCTGCTGCACCGGGCGGCGGAGCGCTTCTTAGGCAGGCAGGGGGATGAACGCCATCAGCGATTCGATGCCTTCTGCCGTAACCACGAGTACTGGCTCGAGGACTACAGCCTCTTTCGGGTCCTGCGACGGCATTTCGGCCAGAAGCACTGGAACCTCTGGCCCGAGCCCGAGCGCCTCAGGGATCCCGAGGCCCTGCAGAGAGCCCGGGAGGAGCTGGCCCAAGCCTGCGCCTATCACCGCTACGCCCAGTTCGTCTTCTTCGAGCAGTGGCAGCGCCTCAAGGAATACGCCGCGCAGAACGGCATCTCCATCCTGGGGGACATTCCGATTTATGTGGCCGAGGATTCCTGCGACGTCTGGGCCAACCCGCACCTTTACCATCTGGACGATCGGGGCGCGGCCACCGAGGTGGCGGGCGTGCCTCCGGACTACTTCAGCGAGACCGGCCAGCGCTGGGGCAACCCCATGTACCGCTGGGACCGCATGGAGCAGGACGGCTTCGGCTGGTGGATCGCCCGGCTTCGCCACAACCTGGGCCTGACCGATGCCCTGCGCATCGACCATTTCCGGGGGCTGGAGTCGGCCTGGTCCATCCCTGCCGACTCCCCCACCGCCGTGGACGGTCGCTGGGTGGCCGTCCCGGGGGACAAACTTCTGCAGAAGGTGGCAGAAAACCTGGGCGAGATCCCCCTGGTGGCCGAGGATCTGGGCGTCATCACCCCGGAGGTGGAAAAAATCCGGGACGACTTCGGGCTGCCGGGGATGAAGATCCTCCAGTTCGCCTTCGGTTCGGGAAGCGACAATCCCTACCTGCCTCACAACGTCGAGCGCAACTGCCTCATCTATACCGGGACCCACGACAACAACACCAGCCTCGGCTGGTGGCAGGGCCTCGGCGAGCAGGACCGCGCCCATGTCGCCTCCTATATTGGCAAACCCTCCCCCAACATGCCGGAGGATCTGATCCGCCTGGCCATGGCCGGCGTGGCCGGGCTCTGCATCCTGCCCCTGCAGGATCTTCTCGGCCTGGACGGCTCCGGCCGCATGAACACCCCGGGCAAGGCCCAGGGCAACTGGTGCTGGCGTTATGAACCGGGCGCATTGAAGCCGGAGCTGGCCCGGCGGCTTCATGAGATGACGGCAATCTACGGTCGGCTCCCCGCCAAATCGGACACCTGAAACTGCGCGGCCCTAAAAACCCCCTTGTCTGAACTTTAATGTTCGTGCTAACTTGGCGTCGTTTGTTCGACCCACTCACCATCAATTCACAACAACTCTCGGAGGTCTAATTGTGAAGAAAAGTTTGTACCTGTTCCTGGTCACCACCCTGGCCGTAGCCCTTCTCTCCGGATGCAAGGACGAAACCCCTGCGCCCGCCCAGGCCCCGACTCCTGCCCCTGTCGCAGCCCCGGCACAGGCTCCCGCGGCTGAAGCCGGCAAGGCCGGTTCCGTTGTTGAAACCATGAACGCGGCCGGCTACACCTACGTCCAGGTCGATACCGGCAGCGAGAAAATCTGGGCTGCCGCTCCCCAGTTCAACGTCCAGGTCGGCGACGAGGTCGTGGTTCCCCAGGGTATGATGATGCAGGATTACCACAGCCAGACCCTGGATCGCACCTTCCCCGAGCTCTACTTCGTCCCCAAGGTGATGGTGGCGGGCGCCGAGGAAGCCTCCGCCGGCCAGATGCCTGAAGGTCACCCCGCCATCACCGCCACCACCTCGGGCACCCCGCCCGTCTCTGCCGTCGCGGACATCGATCTGAGCGGCATCGAGAAGCCCGCAGAGGGCGTGACCGTGGCCGAAGTCATCGCCGGCAAAGAGACGCTGGCAGGCAAGGAAGTCACCCTGCGCGGCAAAGTCGTGAAATACAGCTCCCAGATCATGGGCAAAAACTGGGTTCACCTTCAGGACGGCTCCGGCGAAGCTGGCACCAACGACCTGACCATCACCACCAGCAGCGAAGCCAAGGTGGGCGACACCGTCCTGGTTTCCGGCGTCGTGGTCACCGACAAGGACTTCGGCTACGGGTACAACTACCCCGTGATGATCGAGGACGCCAAGATCGTCGTCGAGTAACGAAGAACCCTTTCGTCACCAACCTGAAAAGCCCCCGGCAAACGCCGGGGGCTTTTTTCATGATAAAGTTGCCTCCATGCCCAGAATCTCTGCCTTAAGTCACAGCCTGCCGGAGCACCTGGCCCATCAGCAGGACGTCCGGGAGCTGGCCGCCAGGCTCTTCTGCCGGCATGTGGAGCATCTCGACGAGCGGCTCGGGGTCTTCGATCATGCCCTGATTCGCCGGCGGCCCCTGATCCGCCCTCTGTCCTGGTACCTGGACGCCTGCTCCCCCAAGATGCGCAACGACATCTACCGCACAGAGGGGCTCGCCCTGGCCGAGGCGGCGGCGCGAAAATGCCTGGAAAAAGCGGGGCTTGCGGCAACGGACATCGACCACATCATCTTCGTGAGCACCACGGGATTTTCCACCCCCAGCCTCGACTGCCACCTGATCAACCGCCTGGGGATGGGCAGAAGCACCAGCCGGGCCCCGCTCTGGGGACTGGGATGCGCGGGGGGCGCCGTCGGCCTCTCCCGGGCCCTCGACTACTGCCGGGCCTGGCCGATGCGGCGGGTGCTGTTGGTGACCCTGGAGCTGTGCAGCCTCACCTTCATCGCCGACGACAAGAGCCTCAAGAATCTGGTGGCCACCGCCCTGTTCTCCGACGCCGCGGCGGCCGCCGTCATCGAGGGAGAGCATCTGGAGTCCCGGGGCCCCAGGCTCCTGGCTTCCGGCTCCCACCTCTTCGAGGACAGCTACGCCCTGATGGGATGGGACTTCACCGACCAGGGCATGGAGCTGGTGCTCTCCCCCCGGCTGCCCGCCGTGGTCAACGCGCGGCTCAAGGGGATTGCAGAAGACTTCCTGAACGCCCAGCGCGTCCGGCGGGAGCAGCTGAAGCATTTCCTCTGTCATCCCGGCGGCGCCAAGATCCTGGACGCCTACGCCCGGGGGTTGGAGATAGGAGACGAAGAGCTGCAACACAGCGTTGAGGTGCTGCGCAGTTTCGGCAACCTCTCCTCCAGCACCCTGCTGCTGGTACTGGAGCACTGGATGGAATCGAAGCGGGGAGCTTCGGGGGAGCTGGCCCTGGCCTGCGCCTTCGGACCCGGCTTCAGCGCCGAGATGCTGCTGCTGGAGTGCTGATGGACGGATCGCTCATTTTGCTGTTTCTGCTGCTCCAACGCCTCTTCGAGATGCGACTGGCAAGAAAGAACGAGCGCCGGATGCGCGCACAGGGTGCGGTGGAGATCGCTGCCCGGACCTATCCCCCCATGGTGGCCATGCACCTGTTTTTCTTCCTTTTCCTGGCAGGCGAATCCTGGCCCTGGCACATGGACTGGAACGCCCGCAGCCTCTCCCTGCTCGGGGTCCTGCTCCTGCTTCAGGGACTTCGCTACTGGTGCATCGCCAGCCTGGGGCCCTTCTGGAACACCCGTATCCTCGTCTTGCCCGGAAGCCGGGCTCGAAGGCGCGGCCCCTACCGCCTGCTGCGACATCCCAACTACCTGGCGGTGACCCTGGAGCTGGCCCTGCTGCCCGCGCTGCTCGGCGCCCCCCTGACACTCTTTCTCTTCGCCCCGCTCAACCTGCTGATTCTGCGGCAACGCATCCGCCTGGAGGAGGCGGGCCTCAAAGAGCACACCGACTATTCTCAAGCCTTTGAAGAGGTATCGACTGCAGGCTGAAAATGCTCGAAGAGCCTGCGGGCAACCTCCGAAGGCAGCCCCGGCACCTGCTGCAACTCTTCGAGACTGGCCCTGCGAAGGTTTTTCAGGCTCCCGAAGGTCTGGATCAGCAGCTTGCGCCGGGCCTCCCCGATGCCCTCGATCTCATCCAGCTCCGAGTGCAGCGCCGCCTTGCCCCGCAGCTTGCGGTGGTAACCGATGGCGAAACGGTGGGCCTCGTCCCGCAGCCGCTCCAGCATGAAGAGGGCGGCGCTGCCCTGGCGAAGCAGCACGGGGTTCTTCCGGCCGGGCAGAAAGACCCGCTCCTCGCTGCGCTCCACGGCCCTGCCCCGCACGTTTGCGATGACCCGGCTCTTGGCCAGACCCGCCAGATCGATGCGGCCCGCAAGCCCCAGCCCCCCGAGCACCTCCTCCACGGCTCCGAGCTGTCCGCGTCCCCCGTCAATCAGGATGAAGTCGGGCAGGTTGTCCTCGTCGATGCCCCGGCAGAGACGGCGCCTGAGCACCTCCTGCATGGAGGCGAAATCGTCGGCGCCCACCACGCTGCGGATGCGGTACCGGCGGTAGGCATCCTTGGCGGCCTCGCCCTCGATGACCACCGACATGCTGCCCACCGAGTACTCGCCCTGGACATTGGAGATATCGAAACACTCCATGCGTTTGGGCAGCCTCGAGAGGCCCAGGCGCTGACGCAGATCCTCCAGTGCGTCCAGCCGCCGCCTGCGCTCGTCCCGGTTACGGCGGGCGGCTTCCAGGGCGTTTTTCCGGGCCATCTCCACCAGCTCCAGCCGAGGTCCCCGCCTGGGCACCGAGAGCTGCACCTTCCTGCCCCTGCGCTCGGTGAGCCATTCGGTGAGCACGTCGGGGCTTGCAGGCTCGAAGGGCAGCAGGATCAGCTCGGGGATGAGCACCTCCCGGCCGTAGAATTCCTGCAGGAAGCCGTCGAGCAGCTCGTCCTCGTCCAGCCTCCACCGCAGGGCGTAGTGGCGGCTGTCCACCAGCTGCCCCTGGCGCACGAAGAGCAGGCTGAGGTGCACCTCCCCTTCCTGACGGTGGATGCCCACCACATCCATATCCCCGCCTCCGGCCTCCACCACCTTCTGGCGCTCCACCGTGGCGTCGATGTCCCGGATCTGATCCCGCAGTCGGGCCGCCTCCTCGAACCGCATGGAGGCGCTCGCCTCTTCCATCTTGCGCCAGAGCATCTGGCGCACCTCGCTGGGGCGCCCGGAGAGCAGCGCGACCACTGCCTTGACCAGCTCGTCGTACTGCGCGGCGCCGATATGGCCGAAGCAAGGGGCGCTGCACTGGCCGATCTGGAAAAAGAGGCAGGGGCGCTTTCGCTTCCGGCACTGGGCGAGGGGGTAATGACGCAGGGGAAAGATGCGGTAAATCTCCTTCAGCGTGGCCTTCACCGCCCCCGAGGAGGCGTAGGGACCGAAATAGAGGGCTCCGTCGCGCTTCACCTTGCGCACGACGGAGAGGGCCGGAAACTCCTCCTGCGGGTCGAGGCGAAGCGAAACGTAGGTCTTGTCGTCGCGCAGGTTGATGTTGTAGCGGGGGCGATGCTTCTTGATGAGGGTATTTTCGAGGATAAGGGCTTCCTTCTCCGTATCGGTCACGATGGTGTCGATGGAGCAGACCTTCGCCATCAGGAAGCGGATATGGACCCGGCCGTCGCCGCTGCGGGAAAAATAGCTGCGAAGCCTGGAGCGCAGATTCTTCGCCTTGCCCACATAGAGCACGGAGCCGTCTGCGGCCTTCATCAGATAGACGCCGCTGCCGGTGGGAAAGCTCAAGGGATCGAATTCGACTGCGCTCACGAAGACTCCTGTACCTGGGAAAAAGCGAACTGATGGCTGAAGCACCCGGTTGTGAAGATATCAACCGGCCCGAAAAACTGTCAACGGAACCTCCTTGCCAGAGCCTGCCGTCCATACTATTCTTGCAGCCGCAAGAACCCGCCCCCTATACGCCTGCCGTTTATCGTTCTTTGCCCGGAGGGAATCATGAAACGCCTGCTGTGCCTGCTCATCTTTGCCCTGCTGCTGCCTGCAGGCGCCCTGGCCTCGGAGGAAATCGCGCTGCTCGAAGAGCTCTCCGTCACCCCCCTGGTTCAACAGCCCGGCCTGCGCACGTACCGCGTCGAGGTGATGACGGAGACGATTTCCGAGATGCTGGGGGCCATGACCGCGAACATCCCCGAGAACATGCCCCGTCCCAAGACGCCGAAAATCGTTAAATATTGGTCGGCCGATCCTTCCGGCTCCGTCTTCATCGCCGAAGGCAGCGAGACCTTTCCCTACATGCAGGAAATGGTCGATCGCTTCTCTTCCGAACTGGCGGTGAACATCAACAGCTTTTTTCTGCCGCCCTCAAAGGCGCAGGCCCGGGCGAAGCGTCTGGAAGGAACCCGGCTGAGCAAGTCCAGCATGGAGCTGGGCGAGAGCCTCATTCAGTCCGTGAGCATCGAGTTCCCCTCGCCCGCCTCCCTGGATGGCGCCTTTTACGGCGAAGGGCTGGAGCTGCCGCAGGACGGAATCGTCAAACTCCGATTCGACATCGCCCGGGACCCCTTGAGAATCATCCGGATGGATATTTTCCTGGCGGACGGCCAGCCCCGCATGCTGGAGATGCGCTTCACCCGTCGGGAGGACGACCTGCTGCCGGAGGAGATCCGCATCAGCAACCCCGCAGGCAGCATCGACGATCGCTTCTACATGCGCTTTGCCTCCGTTTCAGGCTTCATGCTGCCCACCGAGCAACGCCGGGTCCTGAACCGCTCCGGAGCCAAGGAGGAGATGCTCGTCGAGTTTCGCGACTACGCCGTGAACGAGCCCCTGCCGGGAAGCGTCCTGAAAAAAATCCAGCTTTCACGCTGAGACTTCGAGCGAGATCTACATGCAGAGCCTCTGGAAAAACATCTTTCGCACCCAAACCAGCCGGGAATCCTTCGCCAGCCTGCTCAGCAGCACCCCCATGTTCTCAAAACTGCGGGATCGGGATCTGGACATCCTCAAGAGCTTTTTTCACCCAAGGCACTACAGTGCCGATGAGCTGATTTTCGAGCAGGGAGAACCCGCCTCGGGCATGTACCTCATCCGCACGGGCTCGGTCCGCATCCTTTTTCATAAACCCGACGGCACCGGGGCGGAGCTTGCGCGGCTGGGGCCGGGTGACTTTTT
>Ga0214472_10006428_pt1 | contig 12313 bp, 14 predicted proteins | sample RVTome_6_FD_207662 | JGI IMG/M metagenome (GOLD analysis project Ga0214472, IMG submission 207662) | Soil microbial communities from uranium-contaminated site in the Upper Colorado River Basin, Wyoming, United States - RVT140D175 | ecosystem: Environmental > Terrestrial > Soil > Contaminated >... | reverse complement strand
GCGCCCTCGACGAATTCCGGCTCCTGCGCTCGCCCATCTCCGATCACCGGGTGGGCCGCTGGCGGGACGAGCTGTCGGCGGCCGAGATCCGCGATTTCGAGCGTGTCGCCGGCCGGCTCCTCGACGCCTACGGGTACTCCTTCGCCGCGGCCGGCGGCGGCTAGCGCCGCGAGGCCGCGCGACCGCGCCGCGTGGCCTGCCGGCGGGTCTCCTCCCGCGCCCAACGGTCGGTCTCCAGCAGCGCGGCCAGCGAATCGACCGCGCGTGGCTCGTGGGTCTCGAGGACCCGGGCGCAGAGCCCCGCGATTTCGGGAAACGCGATCCTCCGCTCGAGGAACAGCTCGACCGCGATCTCGTTGGCTGCGTTGAACACCGCCGGCGTCGTGCCGCCAGACTTGCCGGCCGCCCGTGCCAGCGCGAGGCAAGGGAACCGATCGGAGTCGGGGCGCTCGAAGGTGAGCGTCGCCAGATCGGCGAGGTCCGCCGCCGCCGGCCCTTCCATTCGGTCCGGCCATGCCAGCACCGACCGGATCGGAGCCCGCATGTCCGGCTCGCCGAGCTCGGCGAACAGCGCCCCGTCACGCCATTCCACCAGGCCGTGCACGATAGACTGCGGGTGGACGATGACGTCCAGCCGATCGTAAGGGAGCCCGAACAGATGATGGGCCTCGATGATCTCGAGCCCCTTGTTGGCGAGGGTCGCCGAGTCGATCGTGATCTTGGGCCCCATGTTCCAAGTCGGGTGCGCGAGCGCCTCCTCGGGAGTCACATGGGCGAGTCGCTCCGCCGGGACCAGACGGAACGGCCCGCCGCTCGCCGTGAGCACGATGCGACGGATCTCCTCACGTGGCCTGCCGGCGATGAGCTGCCAGATGGCGTTGTGCTCGCTGTCCACCGGAAGCAGTCGGCCGCTCTGCTGGAGGTCGCCCCCGGCGGCGGCGACGACCAGCTCACCGCCCACGACGAGCGATTCCTTGTTGGCGAGTGCGACTCGCTTGCCTGCCTCGAGGGCCGCCAGGGTGGCGGCCAGCCCCGCCGCCCCCACGATCCCGTTCAGGACAACGTCGGCCTCGTCGGCGGCGGACAGCTCGGTCAACGCGAACGGGCCGCCCAGCACGCGCACCGCAGGCCCGAACGCACCCGCGTCCCTCGCCTCCCGCCACGCGGTTTCGTCGGCGATCGCGACCGCCGCAGGCCGCCAGCGGGCTGCCAGCGTGGCGAGCTCGCGCCAGCTCGAGTGGCACGAGAGACCGACCACCCGGATCCGACCCTCCATCTCCGCCACCACGTCCAGCGCGCTGGCGCCGATCGATCCGGTCGCCCCCAGGACCACCAGTCCGTCGCTCACGACGCCCCCCTCAGAGAACGATGGACTGAAGGTAGTACCAGTACACAGGGGTCACGACGATCAGGCTGTCGAACCGGTCGAGCACCCCACCGTGACCTGGAATCAGGTCGCTCGAGTCCTTGACGCCCGCGTCCCGCTTGAAGCCCGATTCGACCAGGTCCCCGAGCGGGGCGACGAACCCCACCAGCGCGCCCAAGGCCAGTGCGTTCTCCAGACCGAACAGCGGCACCCAGCGGTCCACCACCCAGAGCGTCGGGATGGCGGCCAGCACGGTGACGAGGAGCGCCCCCACCGCACCCTCCACCGTCTTTCCCGGGCTCACCCGCGGCATCAGCTTGCGCCGTCCCCAGCGGTGGCCCACCAGATACGCGGCGGTGTCGTTCACCCACGTGAGGACGACCGGCACGGCGACGAGGAACGCTCCCGACCAGTACGGCATCCCGGGGACGACTCGCGAGACCTCGCGGATCAGGACGAAGTGTCCGAGCAGGAGACCGGCGTAGGCCGCTCCGTACACGGTCGTCGACACGCTCCCCAGCATCTCCTCCCCCGCGGGGTCGAGCAGCTGCGACACCGCGATGCCGATCACGCCGAACGTGACCAGGGCGGGCACGGCGAGCGGGTGCGTAGGAGCCCAATAAAGGAGGGGGGGAAACCCAAGCGCCAGCCCGATCCCGGAGATCGGGCGGGGCCGGAACGCCTTGCGCCCGGCCATGCGGAAGAACTCCCACGCCGCGATGCCGGACAGCAGCATCACCGCGCCGAGGAACACGACCCGCCCCACCACCACGGAGACGAGGAACAGCGGCACCAGGACGATCGCGGTGACCAGTCGCTTGCGGAGATCCTGGCGGCCGGAGCTCGGTTCGAGCCCGGTCCTTACGCTCACGCCATCACCCGGCCGAAGCGTCGCTCGCGCGACTGGTAGTCCTCGATGGCCGCAAAGAACGCCGCGCGATCGAAGTCGGGCCAAAGCGTGTCGGTGACGTACAGCTCGGTGTAGGCGATCTGCCACAGGAGGAAGTTCGAGATCCGCATCTCCCCGCTCGTCCGCACCAGCAGGTCAGGATCGGGGAGGTCCGGGGCGTAGAGGAAGCGGCAAAACACCCGCTCGTCGAGGGCGTCGGGATCCAGCTCGCCCGCCAGGACCGCGCGCGCGATCCGTCGCGCGGCTTCGACGATCTCGGCGCGTCCGCCGTAGGACAGCGCCAGCGTCACCCGCAGCCGGTCGCAGTGGATGGTGGCCGCGATCAGCTTGTCGAGCTCGTCCCGCGCCGCGGCATCGAGCTGGTCGAGGTCGCCGATCGCTTCGACGCGCACGCCGCGCTCGACGAGCTCAACCCGCTCCGACTTCATGTAACGGCGGAGAAGACCCATCAGCGCCTGGACTTCCGTCGGGGGACGCTTCCAGTTCTCCTTCGAGAACGCGTACAGGGTGAGGGCCTCGATCCCGATGTCGCCGGCCGCTTCGATCACCGCGCGCACCGACTTCATCCCCGCCCGATGCCCCAGGATCCGCGGCTGTCCTCGACGCTCCGCCCAGCGACCGTTGCCATCCATGATGACGGCCACGTGTCGGGGCAGGTTCCCGTGCGCGACGATCGCGCGCGCCCTCTGCTCCAGCGAAGTCATCGAGCCGCCGATGGCATGGCCCGGCCGGGCGTGAAGGTACCGGGGCTCACGAGCGCCCTCAGACCTCCATCACCTCCTGCTCCTTCCGCTCGAGCATCTGATCGATCGAAGCGATGTGCTTGTCGGTGAGGTCCTGGATCTCCTTGAGCTGGCGGCGCATCTCGTCCTCGCTGACGTCGCCGTCCTTCTGCGCCTGCTGGATCCGCTTGTTGGCGTCGTGGCGGATGTTGCGGATCGCGATGCGCCCTTCCTCGGCGATCTTGTGGGTCAGCCTCACCAGCTCCTTGCGCCGTTCTTCGGTCAAGGGCGGGATGGGGATGCGGATGATCTTGCCGTCGTTGTTGGGCGTCAGTCCGAGGTCGCTGGCCATGATCGCCTTCTCTATCGTGCCCAGCTGGCTCGGGTCGTAGGGTTGCACGACGAGCAGGCGCGGCTCCGGGGCGCCGACCGTCGCCATCTGGTTCAGGGGCATCTGCTGACCGTAGGCCTCGACCTTGATCAAGTCGAGCAGCGCGGTCGACGCCTTTCCCGTTCGCACGGTGGCGAACTCGTTGCGGATCGCCTCCACGGACTTGTCCATGTGCGCGCTGACTTCCCTCAGCTCCGAAGAATCCATTCCCCCCCTTTCAGTCGCCGACGACGGATCCCACCGACTCGCCGGCCAAGATCGCGCGGACAGCTCCCTGACGACGGATATCGAACACTACGATCGGAAGGTCGTTCTCCTTGCACATCGAGACCGCGGTGGCGTCCATCACTCGCAGATCCCGGCTCAGGACGTCCAGGTAGCTGATCCGGTCGATGAATTCGGCAGTCGGATCGGTGCGGGGATCGGCCGTGTAGATTCCGTCCACCTTGGTGGCCTTGAGGATCGCGTCGGCGTCGATCTCGATGGCCCGCAGGACGGCCGCCGTGTCGGTCGAGAAATACGGATTCCCGGTGCCGCCGGCGAACAGCACGACGCGCCCCTTCTCCAGGTGGCGGATCGCGCGTCGCCGGATGTACGGCTCGGCCACCGCATCCATGCGGATCGCGGTGAGGACCCGGGTCTCCAGGCCCTTGCGCTCGAGGAGATCCTGCAGGGCGAGAGCATTGATGACGGTGGAGAGCATGCCCATGTAGTCGGCCGCCACCCGGTCCATCCCGCCCTCGCTGGCGGCCGTCCCGCGCACGATGTTTCCGCCGCCGACCACGAGCCCGAGCTCGACGCCGGTCTGATGGATGGAGACGATCTCGTCGGTCAGCTCGTCGACGACGGGGGGGTCGATGCCGAAGCCGCGCCCGCCGGCGAGCGCCTCGCCGGACAGTTTGAGCACGATGCGGCCGTAGCTCAGGTGCTCGCTACTCTCCGACCTCGTAGCGGGTGAAGCGGCGGACGATGATGTTCTCGCCGAGTCGCTGGACGGCCTCGTTGACGACATCCGACACCTTTCGGTCGGGGTCCTTGATGTACGCCTGGTCGAGCAGGCAGACCTCCTGGTACCACTTCTCGAGCTTTCCGGAGGCGATCTTCTCGACGATCTCCGCCGGCTTGCCCGATTCCTCCGCCTGCTGACGGTAAATCCCCTTCTCCCGTTCGACCACCTCGGGATCGAGGCTGCCCCGGTCCACGGCCAGGGGCGCCGCGGCCGCCACCTGCATGGCCAGGTCGCGGGCGAGCTCTCGGAAGTCGTCGGTCTTGGCCACGAAATCTGTCTCGCAATCGACCTCGATGAGCACGCCGATCTTGCCGCCCAGGTGGATGTACGCTTCCACCCGGCCTTCGCTGGTCTCGCGCCCGGCCTTCTTCGCGGCCTTCGCCTGACCGCGCGCCCGCAGCAGGTCGATGGCACCCTCGAGGTCGCCCTGCGTCTCTTCCAGTGCCTTCTTGCATTCCATCATGCCCACGCCGGTCCTCTGGCGCAGCTCCTGTACCTGAGATGCCGTGATCGTCGTCATGCCTTACTCCTCTTCCCCTTCTTCGTCCTGCTCCGGCAGGCGGGCGCGGATCTTCCTGCGTGGGCGCTGCTGCCGCGCCGGCTTGTCGTCCTCGGCCTCCTGCTCCGCCTTCTCCGCGGCCTCTTCCTTGACCACCTGCTCACGCGCTTCCGCGATCGCGTCTGCCACTTGGCTGGTGATCAGCCGGACCGATTTGATCGCGTCGTCGTTGCCTGCGATCGGCACCGTGATCAGGTCGGGATCAGCGTTGGTGTCGACGATGGCGATCAGCGGGATACCCAGCTTGTTCGCCTCGTTCACCGCGATCCGCTCCTTCTTCGCGTCGACCACGAACACAGCCCCCGGCAGCTCTTCCATGTCCGCGATCCCGCCGAGGTTGCGCTGCAGCTTGTCGTATTCCCTCTCGATTTCGATGACCTCCTTCTTGGGAAGGAGGTCGAACGTTCCGTCCTCTCGCATCCGCTCGATCTCCTTGAGCCGCTTCAGGCCCTTCTTGATCGTGCGGAAGTTGGTCAGCGTGCCGCCGAGCCACCGGTTGGTCACGAAGAACTGCCCGCTGCGCTCGGCCTCCTCGCGGACGACGTCCTTTAGCTGCCGCTTGGTGCACACGAACAAGACCTTCTTCCCCTGACCGACCAGCTCGCCGACGAGCACCTTGGCTCTCTCGAGCTGACGCAGGGTCTTGTTCAAGTCTATGATGTAGATGCCGTTGCGCTCGGCGAAGATGAACTTGCGCATCTTGGGGTTCCAGCGCCGGGTCTGATGCCCGAAATGGACCCCCGCCTCCAGCAGAGCGCGCAATTGGGCGGGTACCGCCATGGGTCTGAGCTCCTTCCTGGTTGAAACCTCCACCGGGTTCAGCGGGGCCGCGAATCCACCCTCGAGGAGCGGACACCGCGCGGAACCCTCCACCGGTGTGTGGATTTGGCCGTTACCGACGACCGATTTAGCGCTTGGAGAACTGGAAGCGCTTTCTCGCCTTCGGCTGGCCGTACTTCTTCCGTTCGACCATGCGCGGATCACGGGTCAGCAGCCCCTCGGTCTTGAGCTGCCCGCGCAGCGCCTCGTCCGCCGTCACCAGCGCACGAGCGATGCCCAGCTGGATCGCGCCGGCCTGACCGGTCGAACCGCCGCCCACCACGTTCACGTTCACGTCGTACTGGTTCTCCGTGCGCGTGACCTCGAACGGCTTTTGACACTGCTGCGAGTGGAGCAGACGCGGGAAATACTCGGCCAGCGGACGGCCGTTGATCTCCCACGCCCCTTTACCCGGTCGCAGGTAAACGCGAGCGACCGATGTCTTCCGCCGCCCGACGCCGTTGAACTGCTTCGCCATCTGGGTCCTTTCGCGTATCGGTTCTACTGCTTCGCTGCGGCCGCTTCGCCCACCTGGGACTGGGGCGGCCACGCGTCCAGATCGATCGCAACCGGCTGCTGCGCCTGGTGCGGGTGCTCGCCACCGGCGTAGACACGCAGCTTGCGGGTCATCGCGCGACCGAGCTTGCCCTTCGGCATCATCCCCCAAACCGCCTTCTCGATCACCCGCTCGGGATGCTTCTCGAGCATGAGACGGATGGGGATCTCCTTGAGGCCGCCGGGAAAGCCGGTGTGATGATGGTACCGCTTCTGGTCGAGCTTCTTTCCGGTCAGCCGCACCTTCTCGGCGTTGATCACGAGCACGTGGTCGCCGGTGTCCAAATAGGGCGTGTAGATCGGCTTGTGCTTGCCCCGCAGGATCTGGGCGACGCGGCTGGCGAGGCGGCCGAGTGTCTGCCCTTCCGCATCGACCAGATACCAGCGCCGGGTGATCTGGCCCGGGGTCACCTGATGGGTCTTCATCCGTGTCTCCTCGAGGATCATAGGTCCGTGCGCGGTTCGCACGCGACCCGGAATCGTCCGAAATACAACTTTGGAAAATAGCGCGAGACGGGGGCATGGGTCAAGCGCACCCCCCTCATCCGGCGGGTCTCGGGTCAATCCGGCTGCGTTTCTCCGCGCAGGACCTGGAGCGAGGTCTCGTACGGCGGCTCCAGCAGCCCGGCGTCGGTGAAGAACCCGGTGATGTAGCGGGCTGGGGTGACGTCGAAGGCGGGGCTGTAGACCTTGACCCCGGCCGGTGCGGTCGCCGCGCCGAACCCGTGGGTGACCTCGGCGGGATCGCGCTCCTCGATCGGGATCCGGCTCCCGTCGGGCAGCGAGAAGTCGAAGGTCGTGCGCGGCGCCGCCACGTAGAACGGGATGCCGTGCTCCTTGGCGAGGATTGCCACCCCGTAGGTACCGATCTTGTTGGCCGTGTCCCCGTTGGCGGCGATCCGGTCCGCACCGACGATCACGAGGTCGATCTCGCCCTTGGCCATCGTCGCGGCGGTCATGTCGTCGCAGATCAGAGTGACGTCGACGCCGCTTTCCATCAGCTCCCACGTCGTGAGCCGCGAGCCCTGCATGAGCGGGCGGGTCTCGTCGGCGTAAACGCGGATCCGCTTGCCGTCCTCCTGCGCCACGTACGCGCACGCCAGCGCGGTCCCATACCCCGACGTCGCCAGGCCGCCCGCGTTGCAGTGGGTGAGGATCCCGGCCTTCTCGCGGATCACCCCGCGCGCGGACTCGCCGATCCGGCGGCACATCCGGCGATCCTCCTCGAAGATCACGAGCGCCTCCTGCTCCAGCCGCTCCCACAGCGCCGCGGCCGCCATGTCCGGGTGATGCCGGGCGACGTCGCTCATGCGTCCCACCGCCCAGGACAGGTTGACCGCCGTCGGCCGCGCGGCGGCCAGCGCCCGACCGTATTCCTCCAGTTTCGAGCGGAACCCGTCCTCGTCGTCGCGGTGAGGGCGCAGGGCGGCCACGAGCCCCATCGCGGCCGCGATCCCGATGGCGGGAGCGCCGCGGATCCGAAGCTTCTGGATCGCTTCGACCATCTCCGCGACGGTGCGAATCTCGATCTCGACCCGCTCGCCGGGGAGCCGGGTCTGGTCGATCATGCGCACGTGGTCGCCTTGCCAGGAGAACGTTTCGATCGGCACGGACCACAAGGTGCGTCCGGAGGTGGCTCTTGTCACCCCACGCGGCCGGCGGGGCGCGGCGGTCTCACCGGTCGCGTGCCACCAGCAGCCCGGGGAACTCGTAGCGCCAGCCGGTCTCGGCCAGCAGCGCGAGCACGCGGACGACGGGAAATCCCATGACGTTGAAGTAGCAGCCCCCCACCGACTCGACGAGCGCGGCACCGTAGCCCTGGATCCCGTAGGCGCCGGCCTTGTCCAGGGGCTCCCCGGTGGCGACATAGCGGTCGATCTCGTCGGCGCCGAGCGGCCGGAAGCGGACCCTCGTGCTCTCCAGGCCGACAGCGACCGACCGCTCACCACCCGCGCCGGGCGCCTCGACCGCGGCGCCCGTGTGCACGATGTGCTCTCGCCCCGCGAGGCGCGCCAGCATGCGGCGGGCGTCCGCTTCGTCGTCCGGCTTCTCGAGCACCTCCCCCTCGAGCACCACGACCGTGTCGGCGGCGACGACGAGGGCGTCGGGCCGGACTTCGGAAACCGCGGCTGCCTTCCGTCGCGCCAGCCGCACGGCGAACGACGTCGGCTCCTCGGACCGGTCCCACGGCGTCTCGACGCCATCCGGCGCTGCGAGGGCCTCGAACGCCAGTCCGAGTTGCGCGAGGATCTGGCGCCGGCGCGGGCTGCCCGACGCGAGCACCAGCGCCGGTGCGCGACTCGCGGCATCCACCAGCGTCACCGCTCGATCCACAGCGTCACGGGGCCGTCGTTCACGAGGCCGACTTCCATCCGGGCGCCGAACTCCCCGCTCCGCACGCGGCCCGGAAGCTCCGCCTCGCAGCGGTCGAGGAGCTCGCGGTAAAGCGCCTCGGCGCGGGCGTACGGGGCAGCCGCGGCAAAGTCGGGACGGCGCCCCTTGCGAGCGTCGCCGTAGAGCGTGAACTGGCTGACGACGAGGAGGCCTCCGCCGGTCTCCCTCAGCGAACGGTCGAACGCGCTCGAGCCCGCGCCCTCGAAGACGCGGAGGTCGGCGATCTTGGCGGCCATCCATCCGATCGCCTCGGGTCCGTCCTCCGCGGCGAAGCCGGCCAGGGCCAGCAGGCCGGGTCCGATCCGCCCCGCCTCGCGCCGATCGCCCGGCCCGTCCAGGATGGCCACCCAGGCCTCGCTCACGCGCTGCAGGCAGACCCGCATCAGCCCTCCACCTTCCGGCTCAGTCCGCGTCCAGCATCCATCCGAAACGGGTTCCGGCGAGCTCGCGCTCGACCTCCTCGAAGTTCTCGAGCATCGCCCGAACCGGAAAGGGATTCGATCGGCGGAGCGGGACTTCGACGGCGACTGCCGGAACACCCAGGGCGTCGCAGAGCCTCCGGTAGCCGACGCGGGGGTCTGGAAGCACGTCCTCCTCGTAGGTCAAGTGAAGTCCCCCCCGTGCCGCGACCAGCGGGCGCGCCTCCGCATAGCCGCGCTCGAACTCCTCCAGCCACGCGATCAGCGGCAGCCGTACCCGCGTGAACTCCACCGCCCCGGGATCGATCCGGAAGGTCTGCGGTGTGGTCTCTCCGGACGCGGGGACGTGCCAGTCTTCCCGCAGGGCCCCCGCGTAGCGAGACAGGATCACGCGCAGATAGTTGCGCCGCTCGAGCAGCGCGAGCCGCTCGATGCGTCGTTCCGCGATCGCGTCCAGGAACGCTTCCAGTCGCAGGTCGACGAGACCCGGGCGCAGGTGCTGGTCCCTGAGGAAATGAACCGAGAAGACGAAGTTCCGCCGCCCGACGCGCCGCATCTCCCGTTCGAGATAGCGGAGCGGTTCCGGGCGCCGGGCGCGGGAGCCGTAGATCGTGTCGTATCGGTGGAAGACCTCGCCGCGAGAGGACACGCGGGGATGCGCGTCGAGCATCCGCATGAGGACCGTCGAGCCGCAGCGGCCCGAATTCAGGATGACGAGGCTTCCGGGACGAAGTGGAGAAAGAGCGACGTTCCAGGCGAGCTTGGCGACGAACGGGACCCGCGTGCGCCTGGCCCACGTCTTCCAGCGCGGATCGGGGGACGCTTCCAGGGGCCGGCGCTATTCCACCGTGACGGACTTGGCCAGGTTCCGCGGCTTGTCCACGTCGCATCCGCGGAGCACGGCGATGTGGTAGGCGAGCAGCTGCAGCGGGACGACGTTGAGGATCGGGGTCAGCATTCCGTCGGTCTCCGGCACCTCGATGACGTGGTCGGCCAGCCGGGCCACCTCGCTGTCCCCGTCGTTGACGATGGCCAGGACCCGACCGTGCCGCGCTTTCACTTCCTCGACGTTCGAAAGAACCTTCGGGTATACCGCGTCGCGGGTGGCGACCACGACGACCGGCATGTTCTCGTCGATGAGCGCGATCGGCCCGTGCTTCATCTCCGCGGCCGGATAGCCCTCGGCGTGGATATAGGAGATCTCCTTGAGCTTGAGCGCCCCTTCGAGCGCCACCGGGAAGTTCAATCCCCGCCCGAGGTACAGGAAGTTGCTGGCCTCGCAGTACTGACCGGCGATCTCGCGAATCAGGTCGTCCCGCTCCAGCACCTGTTGGACCTTGTCGGGAAGGGCCCACATCGCCTCGGCGAGCTGTCGTCCCCGCTCGGCCGACAGGTGGCGCCGGCGACCGAGGAACATGGTCACCAGGGCCAGCACGGTGAGCTGGCAGGTGAACGCCTTGGTCGAGGCGACGCCGATCTCGGGGCCGGCGTGGATGTAGATCCCCCCGTCCGTGGCGCGCGCGATCGAGGACCCGACCACGTTGACGATCCCCAGCACGCGCCCCCCCCGGCGCTGGCCTTCACGAACGGCGGCCAGCGTGTCGGCCGTCTCGCCCGACTGGCTGATCGCGAACATCAACGTGCGTTCGTCGATCACCGGGTTGCGGTAGCGGAACTCGCTGGCGTACTCGACCTCGATCGGCATCCGGGTGACGTCCTCGAGCAGGTACTCGCCGACCAGCGCGGCGTGCCAGGACGTCCCGCACGCGGTAAGCACGATCCGATCGAAGCTCCGCCAGCCGTCCTCGTCGAGGTGGCTCAGGCCACCCAGGACGGCGGTGCCCTCGGACTGCTGCAGGCGGCCGCGCATGGCGTTGCGGATCGCCTCCGGCTGCTCGAAGATCTCCTTGAGCATGAAGTGCGGATAGCCGCCCTTCTCGATCTCCTTCAGATCCCACGAGATCTCGTCGATCGTCTTGTCGACGTGGGTGTTCTCGAGGTCCCGCATCACGTAGCCGTCCCGCGACAGCGTGACCATCTCGCCGTCGTCGAGGTAGATGACCCGGCGGGTGTGCCCCACCACGGCCGCCGCGTCGCTGGCCACGAACAGCTCGCCGTCGTCGATCCCCACGAGCAGCGGGCTGCCCATGCGCGCGGCCACGATCTCCCCGGGGCTGTCGAGCGACAGCACGGCCAGACCGTAGGTTCCCTCGACGTGCCGGAGCGCGCCGCGGACGGCCTGTCCGAGATCGCCCTCGTACTCCGCTTCGATCAGGTGGGCGATCACCTCGGTGTCGGTTTCGCTCTTGAAGACGTGCCCCTGCTTCACCAGCCGCTCGCGCAGCGCCCCGGCGTTCTCGATGATCCCGTTGTGGACGACCGCGATGCGGTCGCGGCAGCAGGTGTGGGGGTGGGCATTGATCTGGGTCGGCGCTCCGTGCGTGGCCCAGCGGGTGTGGGCGAGGCCGATCGTCCCCGCGGGCGGGGCGGACTCGACCAGGTCCTCGAGTCCCTGGATGCGTCCTGGAAGCTTGGCGATCCGCAATCCCTTGCCGTTGATCACCGCGAGACCGGCCGAGTCGTAGCCCCGGTATTCCATGCGCCGAAGCCCCTCGAGGAGGATCGGTGTGGCCTGGCTGCTGCCGATGTATCCGATGATTCCGCACATGGTTCCGCTCTCCCTGCCTGCCGCTCGAGGCGTTCGCCGATATCCTTTGAGCTTAGCAGGAATCACGCCGAAAAGGAAGGAGCCGCGGCTGGCTTCAGCGAGCGGCCGCCAGCTCCCGGGCGCGGTGGAGGAGTCGCCCGGCGGCGGCCGCGTTCGGCGCCTCGGCGATCAGCCGGACGACCGGCTCGGTGCCCGACTTCCGCAGGTGCAGCCACTCCTGCCGCTCCGGCCACAGCAGCTTGAGCCCGTCCGTGCGGTCGATTCGCGCCCCCTCCAGCTCCCGCTCCGCCCGAGCGAGCAGCGCGTCGCCGTCGATCCGCTCGAGCGGGACCTTGGCCTTGACGATCGCGTACGCGGGGAGCGCGGCGGCCGTGGTCGAGAGCGGGCGCTCGTCGCGCGCCAGGTACGACAGGAGGAGCGCGATCCCGACCAGGGCGTCACGGGTGTGGTGCAGCGCGGGGTAGATGACGCCGCCGTTTCCCTCTCCACCGATCGGGCTGT
>Ga0214472_10006427_pt1 | contig 12314 bp, 9 predicted proteins | sample RVTome_6_FD_207662 | JGI IMG/M metagenome (GOLD analysis project Ga0214472, IMG submission 207662) | Soil microbial communities from uranium-contaminated site in the Upper Colorado River Basin, Wyoming, United States - RVT140D175 | ecosystem: Environmental > Terrestrial > Soil > Contaminated >... | reverse complement strand
CTCGGGGAGCCAGCCGTTGGCTTCTCGCAACGGCATGATGTAGCTCTCGGCACCGGCGAACATGGTGCCCACCTGGTAAACCGGATAGGCCGGATCGGGTATCAGGGCCAGGTCCCCCGGGTCCAGGAAGCAGAAGGCCACGTGGCCGATGCCCTCCTTGGCCCCAATCAACGGCAGGACTTCGGTATCCGGGTCCAGCTTGACGTCGAACCGGTTCTGATACCAGTGGGCCATCGACCGGCGCAGTTCGGGCAGTCCGTCGGTCTCGGGATACCGATGGTTGGGCGGGTCCTGGGAGGCCTTGAGCAGCCGCTCAATAATCGGTTGGGGCGTGGGAAGGTCGGGATCGCCGATGCCGAAGGTGACCACGTCCGCCCCGGCGGCCCGCTTTGCCGCGATGATCCGGGAGATTTCGACAAAGGGATAGGGCTTGAGCTTGCCCAAACGGCTAGAGAATTTCATTGCTCTCCGAAACGTCAATCTGATTGAGACCGATTACCGTTGAATGCTATGGTAGTCATTTGAGCATCCACTCACCGCTGAAGACTTCCTCGGCTGGGCCCGTCAAATAGACTTCACCCTCCCCGTCCCAGTCAATGATCAAAGTCCCGCCGGGTAATGTTATGTCAACTGAATCGCCGGTATAACCCAGCAAACGTGAGGCCGCGGCGATGGCGCAAGCACCGGTGCCGCAGGCCATCGTCTCGCCGGAACCCCGCTCCCACACTCGCGCGGTGAGGTGCCGGTCGTCTTTACGATTCACAATCTCAAAGTTTACCCTTCGGGGAAACATCGGGTCACGCTCTACCAATGGGCCAACCTGGTGCAGCGGAAAATCCTCCACGGGCTGGTCCAGGAAAGTTACCGCGTGGGGGTTACCCATCGACACGAAACCCATCAGCAGCCGGAGGTCGCCCTGATGGAACGGGTACTGCAGCACCGGCATTGGGGGGTCCATCAAGGATGAGTCCAGAATAACCGGTATCCTTTCCGGATCGAAGGCAGGCACTCCCATGGATACCCGAGCACCGGTGATTTTCTGGCCCTGGTACACCGGCTCAACCCGACGTATCCCAGCCATGGTGTCGACATTGAGGCCCCCCAGGGGAGGGCTGACGATGCGATGATCGATGGCGTACTTGGTGAAGCAGCGGATGCCGTTGCCGCACATCTCCCCTTCCGAACCATCGGCGTTAAACATACGCATCTTGAGGTCGGCCACTTCGGAATCCTGAATCAGGATCAGGCCGTCGCTGCCGATACCGAAGTGACGATCGCTCATCTTACGGGAAAGACTGGACCAGTCCTCATTCTGACCGCGGGCGTCAATGTAGATGTAGTCGTTACCCGCGCCCTGCATCTTGGTGAATTTCATGGCTAAAGCCCCTGAAGCATGCCTTCGCACCGAGGCCAGTTGTGCTCTCTTGGGAATACGACTATTGTACCACGTGCCTCTGGCGAAGGTAATCTTCGACCAGCCGGGCCGCGCTGGTCTCCAATGCCGGGTCGGCAGCGTTTAGCCAGTGGATTCGGGGGTCGGCGAGCTTGAACCAGGTGTACTGACGACGGGCCAACCGGTGGGTCTGAAACTTGGTGCGCTGCACCGCCTCCTCCAGGGAAAGGACTGCCGAAAGATACTGTCCCAGTTCTCGGTACCCCAGACTGTCCAGCGGGCCGGTGCCCAATCGGTATCCCATAGCGGCCAGGCGGCGCACTTCGTCCAGGAACCCGGCGGCCATCATGTGGTCGACGCGCCGGTCGATGCGGGCGTAGAGTTCCCGCCGTTCCAGCGTCAAGCCAATGACCAGGGAATCTCGTACCGGCGTGGTGCGGTCGCTGATATCGGAGGGTTTTTGGCCGGTAACGTGAAAAATCTCCAGGGCGCGAATTACCCGACGGACGTTGCGGAAATCTATCTGGCTGGCCCGCAGCGGGTCGACGGCCTCCAGTTCATGGTGCAACGCCCAGGAACCGATTTCTGCGGCCTCCCGCGCCTTGGCCCGCCGGAAACCTTCATCCGGCGGTATCTCAGGCACGTTCCAACCTTCCAGCAAGGCCCAGATATACTGGCCGGTGCCACCCACCAGCAAAGGCAATCGCCCACGGCTACGAATGCCTTCCTCCGCGCTTTTGGCCCGGGTGACAAAGACGCCCAGGCTGAAATCCTGGTCGGGATTCAGCAGTTCCAGCAGGTGGTGGGGGACTTGTTGCTGCTCTTCGGCGGTGGGTTTGGCGGTGCCGATGTCCATGTAGCGGTAGACCTGGCGGCTGTCGGCGTTGATAATCTCGACCGGAAATCGTTCAGCAAGGAACATAGCCAGCCCGGTCTTGCCGGAGGCGGTGGGCCCAACAATAGCTAACGTAGGGTTCCCGGATTGTCCCAACTACCTGGCGGAGGTGGCCAGCTTGACAATTTCCACGAACTGGTCGGCTTGCAGGCTGGCGCCGCCCACCAGCGCGCCGTGGATCGGGTCTTGACGAATAAAGCTGACCACATTGCCCGGGTTCACGCTGCCGCCATAGAGGAGGGGCACACCATCCGCCGCCGGGCCGAAAATCGCCCACAGGGTCTCCTGGATGGCACCACCCATGATCTCCGACGCGATTTCCGGCGTGGCGGCCCGCCCAGTGCCAATCGCCCAGACGGGTTCGTAAGCGACGATCAGTCCGGTTATGTCAACAATATCGGAAAGTCCGGCCCGCACCTGTCGCTCGATTACTGCGCCCGCCTGCCCGCCTTCCCTTTCTGCCAGCGTTTCGCCGACGCACATGATGGGGCGCAACCCGTGGTGCAGGGCCGATCTAACTTTCCGGTTCACCAGCTCGTCGGTCTCGCAGAAGAATTGGCGGCGCTCGGAATGGCCCAGAATCACGTATTCGCAGAGGTCGCGGAGCATCAGCGGCGAGATTTCTCCAGTGAAAGCCCCGGAATCCTCGAAGTGCATGTTCTGGGCCCCGACTCTGACCGGGGAGCCTTGCACCACATCCCTGACGCCAATGAGGGATATGGCCGGCGGGCAGAGCACTACTTCTGTACCTGGCCGAATACCTGCCTGGCCGGCAAGGCCGTCTTTAACTGCCCGGGCCAGGGCGACGGCTTCGGCGGCGTTCTTGTTCATCTTCCAGTTGCCGGCGATGACCGGGTTGGGCATGGCTGGCACTCCTCAAGGGCCGAACTTGTTCAGCTTGCCGGAATGGGACAGAGCCAGCAGCATGACGTTGGTGGCGGGAATCCTGCCCAGGGAACCCTGAGCGCAGGCCCGCTCGTTAAACCCGGGTATTCCCTCACCCCGGGTCAGGCGGGAGTTGAGCATGAAGGGCACCGGATGCCAGCTATGGGCCGCCATGATCGCCGGAGTTGAGTGGTCGCCAGCCACCATGAATACCTCCGGACTCAACGCTTGGATCTGAGGTATGAACGGGTCAAGGTCCTCCAGGGTCCTCACCTTGGCGTCGAAGTCGCCGTCCTCGCCGGCGGCGTCGGCGGGCTTGTAGTGGATGAAGAAGAAATCGTGGAAGGCGTAGTTCTGCCGCAGGGTTTCGACTTCGTCGGCGAAGGTATGGCCGGTGGGTATGATCTTCATGCTGGCGACCGTGGCCAGACCCCGGTACATGGGGTAGGCAGCAATTCCGGCCGGATTCAGGCGGTAGACATCGCCCATTGGCGGCAAACTGGGCAGTTGGGCCCAACCGCGCAACAACACCATGTTGCCGCGCTCTTCTTCGGCCAGCAACTGCCGCGCCCTGGTGACGAACTGGTTGACCAGTCGGGCAGTCTTTTCGGCCGCAGGTTGGGTGGGCATAGCCTTTAAATCCGGGACTCCGGTAATCTGAGGGTCGGTCTCGGTGATCATCTCAGACAGCCCTTCGCCCCGTAGTCGCAGCACAAAACGATAGTCCTGCACCGGGAACACATCGCACTGCACGCCCTCCAACTCAATCCGGTCCAGCCGCTCACACAGGGGCGTGGACAGCTCGGTGGGAATGCGTCCCGCTCGGCGGTCCACCAGATTTCCAGCATCATCGACGGTGCAGAAGTTACCCCGAGCCGCCACGTCGCCAGGCCGTAGCTCCACGTCGATGCCCAGGGCCTCCAACGCCCCTCGCCCAATGATGTACTTCAGCGGGTCGTAGCCGAACAAGGCCAGGTGGCCGGGGCCGCTACCCGGAGCTACGCCGGGGATTACCGGTGTGGTCAACCCACAGGCGCTCTGCTGGGCCATCGCGTCCAGATTGGGAGTGTTGGCGGTCTCCAATTCCGACTTGCCCGTCTCCGGGTGGGCCAGACCGCCCAGGCCGTCCACCACCAGCAAGACTATCTTGGAGCTGGTGCTGACGTAACAATCGTGCAGTTGTTCCAGACCGATCATTTTGGTTCATCCTCTTTCGGGATTACGCATCCGGCAGCGCGGCGATTCCCGGCAATTCCTTGCCTTCCAGAAATTCCAGCGACGCTCCGCCGCCGGTAGAAACGTGGGTAATCTGGTCCATCAACCCCAACTCCTCCACCGCTTCGGCAGTGGAACCGCCGCCCACGATGGTCGTTACGCCTGGCAGGCCGGCGATGGCATTGGCGACTGCCCGGGTGCCCTGGCTGAACCTGGGCATTTCGAACACGCCCATCGGACCGTTCCAGATGATGGTCTGGCACTTCTTGAGGCTCCGGGCAAATTCGGCGGCGGTTTCCGGCCCGATGTCCATCACGTACCACCCAGCCGGCACCTGATGGGCGGAGACGGTCCGGATCTGACCCGGTTCAGCGGCGAACTGGTTGGCGATGACCACATCCCGGGGCAGATGAACTTCAATTTTCCGGGCCCGGGCCCGCTCCAAGATGTCCCGGGCAAACCCCAGCCGGTCCTCCTCCACTGAAGATGCGCCCGTCCCCACGAATCGGGACCGCAGGAAGGTTACCGCCATTCCGCCGCCGATATACAGGTGGTCCAGCTTGTCCAGCAGGTTTTCCAGCACCAGAATCTTGTCGCTGACCTTCGCCCCACCCATCAGGGCAGCCAGGGGAGGTTGAGGCGATTCCAGGGCCCTGGTCAACGCTTCTACCTCCCGCTGCACCAGCAACCCCATGGCCGACGGCAGATGCTGCGTTATGCCGACGGTGGAAGCGTGGGCGCGGTGCGCCACCGCGAAGGCGTCCATCACGAAGCAGTCGGCCAGGCTGGCCAGGGACTGGCCGAATTTCGGGTCGTTCTCCTCTTCGCCCGGGTGGAACCGGAGGTTTTCCAGCAGGACGATATCCCCGGCCCGCATCTGGCTCACGGCGGACTCAACCTCTGGCCCAACGCAGTCGCGCAGGCTGGTGACCGGATGTCCCAGCAGCACCGCCAGGCGGTCGCCCACCGGAGCCAGCCGCAGTCCGTCATTTACCTTGCCCTGGGGACGACCCAGATGGGAGCATAATATCACCCGGCAGTGCCGCTCCAGAAGATAGTTGATCGTCGGCAGGGTAGCGCGGAGCCGCTGGTCGTAAGAGGCAATGGCCTCAACGCCCTGCTCGATGGGCACATTGAAGTCCACCCGGACCAGGACTTTCTGGTTCCGAACGTCCAGACTGGCGAGACTGCGCTTTACCATATAACCCTGGAGTCCTCCCGAACCGGTTGGGTGTAATTCTTCAAAACGTTGGACGGCGCTTTCAAGCCCAAGCCGCCACTTCCCGGAATGCCTGCTGCTGCCCCTGGCTTAAACCCAAGCCCGCGAGCATTGCAAAAGCCTCCTCGACCAACGCCGCTGCCTGCCCTTCGGCCTGCTGGCGGGCGTCGACGCCGTCAAGGATGGCGACGATGCGAGCAGAATCTTCATTTTCCAGCACTCGTTTCATATAAATTTTAGTCAACTCTCTCTGGTCGGCGGTGCTGGCGTGTTCGAAGGCATTGATCAGGGGCAGGCTCTTTTTCTTGTTGAGCACGTTACTGGGAGTCACCCCATCACCATGCTTTCCCCATAAATCGTCAACGTCCCGGCCAATCTGCCAGGCCATCCCCAGTTTGGATCCCAGCTGCTGATACTTTTCCGATATCGTATCGTCGGCCCCCGCTGCCAGCGCGCCCAGCCCGGCGGCGCAACCGGCCAGGGACCCAGACTTACGTTCAATCATCGTGAAGTAGTCCAGCCGGGTAACCAAAAGCTGGTCTTGAAAGCTCAGGTCCATGAATTGGCCCTCGCATAAAGTAAGACAGGTTCGATCCAGCATTTCCACGGCTTTAAGCACCCGTTGGGCGGTTACTCCTCGTTGAGATAGCTTCATTATTGCCGCCCGACCCAATGCGTGCAAACCGTCGCCGGCGTTGATGGCCTGAGCCGGGCCCCAGACCCACCAGATGCTGGGCCGGTCCTGGGCGTCGATACGTCCCGCCTGGACTTCACCGTGAACCAGGGTAAAATTGTACACGAGCTCTACCGCAATGGCAGCAGGCAAGGCCGGGCTGAATTCTCCCGAAATTGCCTCGCTGGTGACCAATGCCAGAGTGGAGGCGAAGTAGGGCCTAAAAGGCCCGTCTTGCGGCTGACCCCGCTCGTCGGTCCAGCCCAGGTGATACCGCAACAGGTCGTACAGAAACCCCTGACGAGACGCGAAACAGTCCTGGAGTTCCGCTCGCAGGGCCTGAGCGTAGGTCTCATATCTGGCTATTGGAGAAATACTCTAACCTCGACGCGACAATGCTAGCAAGACTCGAGGATTTCCTGGAAGGGGATTGCTCCCTCTCGAATCAGCCTGGGTGGGCCGGCGGCTAGGTCGACAATGGTCGAGGCGCTGCCCGTCGGTGCTGGCCCGCAGGAGATTATGTAATCTACATCATGTCCCAGTTCTTCTTGCACCTCTTCCAGCGATCGCGGGTTCGGCCCACCACTCAGGTTGGCGCTGGTTCCAGTCAGCGGGCGGCCTAACCGGCGGATCAACCGTTGGGGCACCCAGTGTCCGGGGCTGCGCACCGCCACCGTATCCCGCCCACCGGTCACCAGATCGGAGAGCCCGGACCCCCTGGGCAGCACCAGGGTGAGCGGGCCAGGCCAGTACCTTTCGGCCAGCCGTTGGGCCACATTGGACCGTCTTCCCGCCACCATTGCCACCATTGCCCAGTCGGATACCAGCAGCGGCAAAGCCAGATCGGACGCCCGGCCCTTGATGGCGAATACCCGTTGCACCCCAGCCGGGTTAAAAACGTCCGTAGCCAGCCCAAACAGGGTATCGGTCGGCAACACCACCACCCCGCCGGAAATCAGGTGATGCAGCGCTTCGCAAATTTCACGGGAACATTGGGCAGCCGTCATTCGCGCCATCGTTTGATCGAGTACGACTAAAGAGATCGCTGGAAGATGAGTTTAGCATGCGGATCGCGTCGGGTCGAGAATTTTCTGGAGTTTTCAGTCCCCGCCGGCCGGTTTACCCGAAATCGATTTCAATACGCATTATAATATCGAGAACAGCTACTTCGGGCCGCTACTTGAAGAACTAACGATACCGGGTTGAGCCAGCACCAGCCGGTAACCCACTTCCGTGCCTCCGAAAATCGTAGGAACCCCCACGTACTGTTGCGGCAATGCCCAAAGCCTTGTCCCAAACACATAGACCGGCCTTTGATCGTAAGAACGTGCAATCAGATTCGCTTCGTCTTCCGCGGATATCAAGTAGCGGTCCACCACCTGTACGTCAGTTCGCAACCTCTCCACCTGCTGAAAATAATACATTGGCGCCGAATCCGGCCACCAGGCCACCACGAGAGAGTTGGCCTCGAAGGAATTCAAAATGTTCGGATAGCGGTCCTTGATGATGGTGAAGGAGCTCAAGTCGGCGTAGCTGAAATTGATCATTAGGGCCACCACCGGCAGTAACAGCGACACTGCCGTGAACCTTTCGACCGGTATTCTCAATTTCATACGGGCCGTAACTCGGCCCAACCACCTGGATTCGCCAAATCTTTCCAGATGGTTCTGCAACAAATAAAGGCCGTCCAGCATCCACACCGCCCATACCAGGTATCCGATCAGGAACATGAATGGTCGATCCAGCGATCCATAGCTGGCGAAAAACACTACGCTGGGCACGAAGATCAGGCCCAGAAATATCAATCGTCTCCTGTCAACCAGGTAATTTTGCACTATGCCCAGCAAGCCTAGAGTCAGACCCACTCCCAGAAAATTCGCTGCAAGCCAGTAAGTCACCTGACCAAGTTGGTAAACCAGGTCCAGGCCCCGGTGGACAAAGAAGAAAGGTTCAAACTGTTGGGCAGTTAGAACTATCCACATGCCCCGGATGGTGGAGGTGTCGGTCCGGATGAAGACGCCGTCGGAGTTGTAGCCACCCAGGGCGTAAGGATGGACTTCGGCAAAATACCTGATGGGTATATAAATATAGATCGCAAGAGGAAGCAGGAAGCACGCGGCCAGCAGGGCCATTTGACGTACACCAACCCTCCTGCGGTACAACCCCTCAACAACGAAGAAGGCGAAGGCGGGGCCAAGTAACGCCGTGGTCATGTGGTTGCCAAAGCTGAGGCCCCACAGGGCGCCCGCCAGGTACAGCAGTCTGTTGCCGCCGCCCCGGTGCCAATACACCAGCAGGTAGATGGTGCACGCCGTCAAAAAAGCGTGTAGCGAATAAACTTCCGCCGCGACTGCGGAGGCCCAGAAGTAGAAAGAGAAGGCCAGGTACCCCGCGACGCTGGCGGATATCAAAACCCGGCGAGACAGCAAATAGGACAATTGATAGACTACCAGGACGGTACCGGAGGCAAAGAACGCGGACATCAAGTTCATACGATAAGCGACATCACCCACTGGCAGGAACGTAAACAGCTTCCCCAGCAGGAGGTACAGGGGATACCCGGTGGGATGAGGGACCCCCAGATTGTAGGCGGCGGCGACGTACTCAGCACTATCTAAGGCGTAGACTGTGGGAGCCAGCGTCCGCAGGTACACTGCGAACGTCCCCCCGAAGACCAGTACCGGTACGAATCGGCCCGCATTTCTCGACGCCAACCCCAACAATTCATTGAAATTGAAGGGCTCGGCAAATCGACGTCGGAAAAGAGATACCGGATAACCAAACATCGGACAACCTCGGAAGGGTGATCCCCTTCACCCCATGGTCAGCGACCTGAATCCAGCATCAGCCGCTGGCCCGGGGCGTGCCCCAACTATCTCTGCCGGGAACCGGATTGACCGAGGTGCCAGCGCCGCAGTAGCCACTGCGATTTCGGGGCAGGCTCACCCCCGGCACCCACCCCGGAGCGGTTACCTCCTGGACTCACCGTTGATGGTGTCCAGAGGGTAGGCCCGGTACTGAATACCCTTGCCCGGGGATGATATCTCGATTGCCGAGACCGTTTCCCCCTGGGCACCGGCCTCCACCAGCGTGAACACCCGGCAGCAACTTTCATGGGCAGGATCGCTACCGAATACTAACACGCTATTGCCATTCTCCAGGCGCTGTACGTCGGAGCAGCAACCGGCGTACAGGTCAGGGGTATACCGGTACTCCCAGGCCTTGCGTGCCACCAGGTTGTCGAAATCTAACTCCAACTCCAGGGCCCGGGAATACTGACCGCCCTCGTCTTCCGGTCGAGCGTTGCCGTTGTCGAACAGCAGCAAGTTACCGTTGGGCAATAACTTGGCCGAGTGTTGGAAGTAAAACTGGTCGTTGGGGTCCGGGAAGCTGAAATCGCTGCCGGGACCGCCCAGTCGCCACAACACCGACTGAAGGTCCGGCGCGATGGCAATGACCTGATTGAGATGCCGGACGGAAACAATGTACGAACCATCTTCCGCCACCCAGATAGAGTTTGAATGGGTCCAGTCGATGCCGGGAGCCTGTCCGTCGCACCCCTGCCAGACGAATCCGCCGGTGATATTGGAGGCATCGGTACGGTCGATGGCCGGGTCCAACAGGTCAAAGAGACTTACCAGGGGGGTTGCCGTACCCCGGTCCTGGTCCCATTCCATGATGACGTCCCCCGTCAGTTGTTGGTTAGAACCGTTGATTTGCATTTCCCGAATCTCGCTCCCAAGAAAGAGGACTTTGCCGTCCGGTGTGATCAGAGACTCATGGTGCCACCGGCCGCCGGGTGCGCAGGGCGTGCCATCGTCCAGCACATCGGTGACTCGGCTGACCTCGGTGCCGTCAGGCTTGATCTCGACGTGATTCCGGCCGTTGAGTTGCCCAAATACCAGATTGAGATTATCTTTTTGAGCAATAGCATACATCCCAGCGTCATGCTCGTAATACCACACTATATCGGCGTCGTCATCCAGGGCCACTATGCCGGAGAAGTCGGCGTCGTTGAAATCCAACAGCGTCAGGTCGTAGGTCTGGGTCCCAATAACTTTATTGAAGCTGCTGTCCGCCAGGCCCGCCGGCAAAGGCCCGGTGGAGAACTGTCCCGGGAAGGAGTCGGATACCGGGCCGCTGCCGGAATCCGACCGGTCGTAGACCTGGTAGCAGTACTCGGTCTCCGACGCCAGCTGCATTACCTGGAATTGATGTACAGTGTCGAGGTTGGGGGTCGGGCCCATGGTCAAGACCTTCCCAGCATTGTCTTTCGGGAAGTAGTCAACCCATACTTCACCCGGTCCGCTCAGTTGCACTTCGAAATTTTGAATCAACGAGTTGGTTGGATGCACGCCAGCATTCACGCCGAGGATGACAGGCGAACCATCTTCGCCAGCCACAGCACCCGGGCACCCAACATTGGCATCCAGCAGCAAAAAGATCGGGTCGAGCTTGACGTCATCCTCAGCGACCACGAACCCCAGCGTCTGGGAGGCCCACCCGGTGCGGGTTGCCGTCAGGCGGTAAACTCCCGGTACCAGGGCCAGAGCAAAAGATCCGTCGAAGGAGGTGAGGACGGTAATGGGATCCCCATCGTCCGGTCCCGCAATCGCCACGGTAGAACCCGACAACGCCTGCTGATCCCCACCCTGCGGGATAACCTGGCCCGAGACGTACAATCGGGGATCGCCGTAGGGGTTACCCTGGGCGAGTACCTGACTCAAGGGAGTATAGGGGAGGCCGGCAAAGGCGAGAACCATTGCCGAACCCAGCATGCTGACCAGTCCGGCGATAACCAGGGGGATTGAATACCAAGAACCCATTGCTCTACCACCATCCAATTTCCCAGGATTACCTCTCGCAAGCTGAGGCAAGGCTCTTGCTGGTTTGATGTTGTGTTTCGCCCATAGCTGATCCATCCCGTCCCGTTCAAAGGTCTTTCTATAGTTATTTCCATTTATTTGCCATTTAATGGAACAGTAAGGGAGAGATACGGGCCAGCTACGGAAAAGTACGCCTTATCGGCCGTAAATATAATACACATAATAAAAGATATTACAAGCCCTGCTGCGTACAGACCCATCGGCAAGTCCATCTTCCGGCGCATTTCCAACTACGTATTTGGGTCTCAGGTAGTCTCAGGTTCAGGTAGTCTCAGGTTCAGGTAGTCTCAGGTATTGAAGCGATCGCCCGGCGAATCGACGGGGCAGCCCCCCGGGGCTGCCCCGTCCTGGATACCCGTACGACCTGGCAAAGGAATATCCGACCCCGGCATCCGGCCCAGTCCAGAAACAGTGTTCGATGGTTTCAGCCGAGTGGCTTCGTGGATTCGGAAAACAAAAGCAAAAAAATAAATGTTATAATCCGACGAATTACGATTATCGACAAAAGCAATTTAGATATTTATAACTTTATTGTCGGGTAAAATGCAGCATTTCTAATTATGGGGTAAGTCCGGGTCTTTGATGGCTTCTGGTGAGCCTAAATTGTAGTGGTAGATCGGTTCCAGAGGCACATTTGCCGATCCCGTAGTTGCCGTCTCGATAAATTTGAGCCGGGCCAACCATGGGGTAGGGTCAGGCAATGCTCCCGGTCCTTCTGAAACCTAATCTCCCAGGGAACGACCGGCCGGGGTCAACTTAGCTCGGATCAGCAGCCTCCAGTTCCAGCCCCCGCATCATGAATTCCAGTAAAGCACCCCAACCGGCAAAGTAAAGGTATCGGGTTAAGGCCCGCACATCATCGAAAAAGGTCTGACGCGTCGGGAGCTTGCCACGGATTTGTCGATACCGCTCATCCGCCAACTCCAGCATGGTATGGAACAGAAAGGCCAGGATGTTGAAAGTAGCCATCAGGGCGGCCAGGTGCTTCTGGCCATGTCCGTAGTTATGTTCCAGGTGATACCCTTTGGTCTTCAACGTGTTGTTGTTTTCATTTTCCACCTTCCAGCGCGCCCTGCCCGCGGCGACACACGCTTCGACATTGTCCGCAGTAATCAGGTGATCGGTGACCAAGGTTTGGTGATACAGCA
>Ga0214472_10006425_pt1 | contig 12315 bp, 8 predicted proteins | sample RVTome_6_FD_207662 | JGI IMG/M metagenome (GOLD analysis project Ga0214472, IMG submission 207662) | Soil microbial communities from uranium-contaminated site in the Upper Colorado River Basin, Wyoming, United States - RVT140D175 | ecosystem: Environmental > Terrestrial > Soil > Contaminated >... | reverse complement strand
CTCGCAGGCTCGGCGCCCCCTTCGCTATCGCCCGCGCCGCTGCCGCCCGTGCGGTCGGCGCCCTGCTGGCCATCTCCTCGCGCCGCGACCGGCAAGAGCAGGTGATGTCCCACCGCCTCGCCGCCATCGAAGTGGCGGCGCGCCAGGCTCTCGCTGACCAACGCCACGGGCGCCGCGTCGTCGTCGTCGGCGTCGAGGAAACCGCGGCCGCGGAGGAGCGCCGTGCGCGTGACATCGAAGTAATCGGGCGTGACCGCGGCGAAGCGGGCGACCGGCATTCCCTCGGCGGGCTCTTCGCCGGTGACGCGAAAATCGGTGGTGCCCATGGCGACGAGAGGCAGCCCCGTCGCCAGGGCAATGACGCCCAACTCCCCGTTTTCGGCTCTCCCCGCCGCGGCCGCCACGTTCGGGTCGGCCTGCAGCGCGGTGAGCAGCTCGCTCCAAAAGCGGGCGCGCGCGCCGTCGTCCGGATAACGGTCCTCGGGAAGGGCGACGTCAGCCATGAAGAGGTTGCCCGGCTGCAGCTCCAGACCGAAGCCCCGCGCGCTCGCGATGGCTCGGCCGAAGAGCCCGCCGACGAGCAGCAGCGCCGACGCCAGCGCCACCTGCGTGATCACGAGGAAGCGGCCGGTGCGACCGATGCGGAGGCTCGAGGCCGCCGCCTCGCTCTTCAGAACGCTTCCGGGCCGCGAGCGCGACACCCGCAACGCCGGGACGACGCCCGAGACGAGCGCGGCGCCAGTCAGCGCCGTGAGGCTGAACAGCAGCACCCGCGGGTGAATGGCGGCGTCGACGTACCAGGGGCGGCCGAAGGGCATGGCGTCCATCGCCGCGTCGAAGGCGCGCATCGCCAGCGCCGCAATGCCGATCCCCATCACGGTGCCGAGCGCCGCCACGGCGAAGGCGTCGAAGAGCATCTGACGCACCAGCCGCGCGCGCCCGGCGCCGAGCGCGGCGCGCACCGCGAGCTCGCGGCGCGCCACGATGGCCCGGCCGAGCAGCAGGTTGGAAACGTTGAGGCAGGCGAGCAGGAGCACGAGCCCGACGGTTGCCATCGCCGCCCATCCCGCCAGGCGCATCCCGCGGCCCCAGAAGTCGGTGAGCCACTCGTCGACCACGATCAGCACCCCGCCGTGCGTCTCGGGGAACTCCTCGGCGAGGCGCGCGACCAAGGCCCGGATCTCGGCCTGCGCCGCCGCGCCGCTGACGCCCGGGCGCAGCCGGCCAAAGGTCCAGGGTTGGCCGCCCGGCTGCCCGCGCCCTGCGGCCGGGTCGATGGTGCGCGGGAGCCAGAGCTCGCCGTTCCAAGGAAACTCGAAGCCTTCCGGCATCACGCCGATGACGGTCGTCGGGACGCCCTCGACGCGCACCGTGCTGCCGACCACCCCGGGGTCGGCAGCGAAGCGGCCCCGCCACAGCGCGTAGCCGAGCAGCGCCACGGGCTGGGCGCCCGGAACCGCGTCGGCGGCATGGAAGCCGCGGCCGATCACGGGCTCGACCCGCAGGACGTCGAAGCCGTTACTGGTGATGCGGAACGCCGTGACCTGGTCGGGAACGCCGGCCTCCCCGGCGAGCGTCACGTTGCCGGCGATGCTCCAGGCGGCGAGGTCCTCGAAGCTGGTGTTGGCGTCGCGCAGGTCGAGGTAATAGTCGATGCTCGCCGGCGCGCGGCTGTCGGGACCGAAGCGCGGGTTGGCGCGCCGCACGGCGACCACGCGATCGGGCTCCGGTACGGGCAGGCCGCGCAGCATGAAAGCGTCGAAGATGCTGAACATCGAGGTGGTCAGGCCGATGCCGATGCCCAGGGTCGCGGCCGCCAGGAGCGCGAAACCCGGGCGGCGGCGTAAGCCGCGGAAGGCCTGGCGCAAGTCTGTGACCAGGCCCACGCCCAGAAACATCGCGCCACGGGGGGCCGGGAAACCGCCCTGACGGTTCGGCAGGCCGGGCGGGGCGCCGGCGACCCGGCGCCGCGTATCATCCGTTCCTGCATGACCGCCGCCGTTCCTCGTGCCACCGCAGCCCTCGTCGCTCGAGACGCCTCCCGGTTGCGCGCGGGACACGCCATCGGCGACGTTGCGCCGGGCGCCGCGCCGCCCGAAGGCGTCGCTCCCCCACACCCGCATGCTCGTGGAGACCAGGTCCCCAGCGGCGCGCAGCCAGAAGCGCGAGCCGGCGGATCCGGCGCGCCGGGCGCTGTCGTGCCGGGCGCGCACCTCGGCGACGATATCGTCGGCGTAGCGGCGCCGGAACGCGGGGGGGTATAGCCAAAGCAGAATGCGGACGATCCGCTCGCCCATCGTGGATCGCATCAAACTTCCTGGCGGCCGATCTTCTTGGAGCGCGCGAACGAGATGACCTGTTGCCAGGTTTCGGTCTCGCGCTCCAGCACGGCGCGGCCGGCCGCCGTGAGGCGGTAGTTGCGCCGGCGCCGGGCGCGGCCATCGACCTCGCCGCCGGCGGACCCGTCTTCCAACCCCTTGCCGGCCGCGGCATCCGAATCGGGCCCGGTGCCGCCCTCCACCTCCGCGATGAGCCCCGCCTCCTGCAGCCGGTTGATCGTCCAATACAGTGACGCCGGCCCGAGCTCGACCGACCCGCCCGAGCGCTCGCGTACCTGCTGACCCATGGCGTAGCCGTGGCTCTCACCGTCGACCAGCGTCAACAGCAGGTGGAACATCGGCAGAGTGATGCGCTTCGGCTCTTTGCTCGGCATGATTCAGGGACTTATATCAGTTTTTGTAGTAATTGCAAGCACCGGGGCGGACCCGAGCATCGCCGGGACGGAAACTTTTGGGTAGACACTCTACGCATCCAGGGTAGACTGTCTACACCATGAAACGCGCCCGCAACGCTCGCGTCGAGCTGCTCCAAGGCACGCTCGATCTGCTCATCCTCCGTACGCTGCTGTTCGGCCCCAGCCACGGCTACGCCATCGCGAAGCACATCCGGCGGACGTCGGAGGACCTCCTGCAGGTCGAGACGGGCTCCCTCTACCCCGCGCTGCACCGGCTCGAGGCGCAGGGGTGGATCGCGGCGTCGTGGGCGACGTCCGAGAAGGGCAAGCGGGCCAAGTACTACCGGCTGACCGCCGAGGGGCGGCGGCAGCTCGACGCGGCGCGGGCGAAGTGGGAGGCCTTCTCCAACGCCGTCGGCCTGGTGCTGAAGCCGGCAGAAGGAGAGCGCTCATGAGACGGTTGCTGCACCGGCTGTCCCCGAATCCCGCCGTGGCCACCCGGGCCCCACGGGCCGGAGAGCAATCGTGAGGCGGCTGCGGAACCGGTTACTGTGGCTGTCCCGCCGGCGCCGTCGCGAGGCCGAGATCCGCGCGGAGCTCGAGTTCCATCTCGAAGAGGAGACGGAGGAGGGTCGCGCCGCCGGCCTGAACGAGACCCAAGCGCGCCGGGCTGCACGCCTCGATCTCGGCAACCCGGCTGTCCTCCAGGAAGACATCCGCGACGCGTGGGGCTGGGCGTGGCTCGAGCACGCAGGTCAGGACGTGCGCTACGCCGGGCGGCTGCTGCGGCGACGACCGGCGTTCTCCGGTGCGGCCATCCTCACGCTGGCCCTGGGCATCGGCGGCGCCACCGCCGTCTTCAGCCTCTACGAGCCGCTGTTCGTGCGTCACCTTCCCGTTGAGCGGCCCGAGGAGTTCGTTCGTCTCGTCGAACCGGGGAAGCCCGACCTGTTCCGCGAAGTGTTCACGCTCGCCACGCACGACTGGCTGCGCGCGGCGAGCCGGACGCTCTCGGGAGTCATCAGTACCACCAGGAGCTCCGGCGGCGAGATCACCGTCGACGGGCAACCGAGGCCGGCGAACCAGCAGTTCGTGTCGGACAACTACTTCGACGTGCTCGGCGTCGGCGCGCAGCGGGGCCGCGTCTTTCACGAGCCTGGCGCCGGCCTCTCCGATCCGCTCGAGGCCGTGATCAGCGCCGACTACTGGCGAACCGCATACGCCTCGAGTGCCGATGCGATCGGCGCTCGATTCCGGGACGGGAATCACGAATACACGATCGTCGGTGTCGCCCAGCCGGGATTCCGCGGGGTTGACATCGACGTGCCGACCGACATCTGGGTGCTGGTAGACCAGCGCTTGGCGCCTGCGGACGAGTACCGTACGCGCGGTCGCTTCGTGCGCGTGATGGGTCGACTTGCGCCCGGCGCCACGCCCGCTCAGGCAGCCGCCGAGGTGTCGGCAATCCTCGGTCCATCGTTCGAGGTCGCCGACGGCGCGATCGGCTACTCGTTGAGGCTTCGCGAACGCCTCGCGCAGCCGCTGCTGCTGGTCGCCATCGTCGTCGGCTTCGTGCTGCTGATCGCGTGCGCGAACCTCGCCAACCTCATGCTGGCCGGCACGAAGGCGCGCGAGCGCGAGCTGTCCGTCAGGGCGGCGATCGGCGCTTCGCGCATGCGGGTGGTCCGGCAGCTCGTGACGGAGGGGCTGGTCCTCGCTTCGGCCGGGAGCGTGCTTGCGCTCGGCGTCGCAGCGTGGATCAACGGCGCCCTGCTTGGCTTCTTGCCCCCGGAGGACGCTGGGGCGCTGCCGAACCTGCGCTTCGCGCTCGACGCCGGCGTCCTGGGCTTCGCCGCGTTGCTGACCTGCGGCACGTGCCTGCTGTTCACGGTGGCACCGGCGCTGCGCACCACCGGCCGTCTCGACCGGACCGGCCTCAAGGCACGACTGGGCGCGCGGCGGCGCGGATACAGCCGCCCGCTGGGGCGCACGCTACTCGTCGGCCAGGTGGCCCTGTGCACGGCGTTGCTCATCGTTGCCGGCGTGCTCGTACGCACCCTCGCCAACCTCCGCGGTCAGGACGCCGGCTACGTGGAGGACGGCCTGTTGGTGGCCGATGTGCAACCGCCTCGGTCGCTGGACGGTGACGCCCGTAAGGTGCTGCTCGAGGAGCTGCGGACGCGCATCGAAGCACTTCCGGGCGTCGAGGTCGCCGCGTTCAGCCAGCTCGGGCAGCTCGACGGCGCCATCGTGTTCAGCATCGGCTTTCCGGATCGCGACATCCCGGAGGACGAGCTACCGACGGTGTTCGAGCAGCGCATCTCGACCGGCTTCTTGCGTGCGATGGGCAACCCCGTCATCGCCGGACGCGACTTCACCGACGACGACACGGCGACGGCGTCGCACGTCGCCATCGTCAACCAGTCGTTCGCCCGCCAGTTCTTTCCCGGTGAGGATTCGCTCGGGCGGCGCTTCTATCGGGCGGCGGGGAGATTCGGAGTGGAGGGGGTCCGGGGTAGCCCGGATGGCGAGCCGATGACGATCGTCGGCCTCGTGCACGACTCGAAGTGGGTCGATCTGCGCCAGGCGCCGGAGCCGATGTACTACCGACCGTACCGGCAGATGGGCGGGACCGAGGAGGTACGGTTCGCGATTCGCACGAGCGACGCTGCGAGCGTCGTGGCCGGCGAGATCCGCGGGCTGGCCCAGGCGATCGACGCACGCTTCGTCGTCGAGAACGTCGTGCCGTTTCGCGAGATCGTCGACGACACGCTGGTTATCGAGCGGATCACCGCGCATGTGTCGACCGCGTTCGGCGCGCTGGCGTTGCTGATCGCCGCCGTCGGACTCTACGGCGTGCTGGCGTACAACGTCGCGCAGCGACGCCCGGAGATCGGTGTGCGGATCGCGATCGGCGCCCGGCCGCGGATGATCGAGTGGATGTTCCTACGCGAGTCGCTGGCGCTGCTCGGCGTCGGCGTCCTGCTGGGCCTGCCGGTCGCCATCGCCATCACGCGCTTCGTCGCGTCGATGCTCTACGGGCTGGGCCCGCAGGATCCGGCGAGCATCGCCACTGCCCTCATCGTTCTGACCGCTGCGACGGTCGCGGCCTCCTACCTGCCCGCCCGGCGCGCCGCCACGGTCGATCCCATTCAGGCGCTGCGGCAGGAGTAGCTCCGCCGGCGCACGGCGCCGCGAACTTTCCGCCAAGGGGCTGCCCGAGGCGCGCGCCGTCGCGCGCATGCGCGACGGCCGGCCGGTCGGTGACGCCGGTATCATGATCTGCGGGGAAGCCCTGTATCAAAGGGAGCCGAAGCGCACGGAATGCCATGGACATATCCCGATTCCAACACGCATACCTCCTCGGCCTGGCGTTCGAACAGCAGTGGCCGGCGATGCTCCTCAGCGTTCTCCTATGCGCTGTCGCGTGGGTGAGCAGGATCAACCGAGTTCCCGAAGCGCTGCGCGAGAGGATCGCCTGGCTTACATCTCCCGGAGTTCTGATCGCCGCGCCGGTCTACCTGTGGGGCTCCGGGGCGGCTCTCGAGTCGTTGCGCGTGATGGAAATGCTCGCGCGCTCGGCAGTAAGCTGGCCACAGGCGATAACCTTCTTCGACACCATCTGGGCGATCCATTTAAGCCAGTTCGTCGCTCTGTTCGCGGTCTTCTTTCCAGGCTTTGTCACGGCGTTGGCCGGCGACTCGTCGATCAAGACAAAGGACGTTGCCGGGGCGCTTTGGGCGATTGCCGCGGTTGCCGTCGATACTCTTTTCCTCCTTCGCATGGTGACGCCGATCGGGCCGCGTGCCTGATGGACCCACGGTGCGACCACGCCAACCCATCGCCGCTTCGGAAACGGCGTTGAACAACGCCGAACGCCTTCACCCGCTGCGCAGGGCGATCACCGGATCGACCCGTGTGGCGCGCCGGGCGGGCAGCCAGCTCGCCACCAATGCGGTGCCCACGATCAGCGCGGTGGCGGCGCACAGGGTGGCCGGATCCGTGGAGCTCATCTCGAACAGGAGGGGGCGCAGGGTCCGCGTCACGGCAGCGGCCGTGGCGAGGCCGAGAGCGACACCGATGGACACGATGCGGACCGATTCCTGCAGCATCGTGGCCAGTACCTGCGAACGTTGCGCACCCAGCGCGATGCGGACGCCGATCTCCCGGGTGCGCCGCTGGACCGCGTGGGCGGCCACGCCCCAGATCCCGACAGCCCCGAGAAAGAGCGATGCCGACGTCGCGCTCAGCAGCAGGACGGCCAGGAACCGCTCGCGGGCGACGGACGCGGCGACGATGGCGTCCATTGTTCTCACGCGTGCCACGCTCATCGTGGGATCGAGCTCGGCGACGAATTCCCGGACCGTCCTTACCAGCGACAGGGGCGCGCCGTCCGTGCGAACGACCAGCGTCATGCGGGTCGGCACGATCGACATCTCGACCGCGGGCTCGAGGAGGGGGATGTAGACGATCTCGGCCGGCCCGGCGCGGAGCGATTCCTCCCGGACGTCGCCCGCCACACCCACAACGGTGAAGGGCGGCACGGCTCGCCTTTGTCCGGAGGCAGGATCCCGCATCACGACCTCGCTGCCATCGGGCCAGAGCCGCCGGACCTCCTTGCCGATGGCGCTTCCGCCGGGGAAGAGCCGACGAGCCAGGGCCGCGCTCACGATCACCGGATGAGGCTGGGTGCTGCGCTCCCCTCGGGCGAGACCGACTCCATCCACCACCGGGATTCCCATCACCTGAAGGTAGCCGGGCGTGAAGAACTTGAACTCGACAAGCGGCTCCGCCTCTCCCGGCCGGGTCGCGGGCTCGACCACGCGGAGCGGGTAGGTGTACGCGCCGCCGGCGAGGGGCACGGCGCTGACGGCGGTGGCATCTCGGACGGCGGCAAGGCTGCGGATCCTTGCGAGCAGCGGGTCGTACGCCTGCTTGGGACCACGCTCGGCGCGCCAGACGAGACCGGTCTCGACGGTCAGCAGCCCTTCGGGCTCGAAACCGGGGTCGACCCGTAACAGTCGCCAGAAGCTCTGGACCATGAGGGCGGACCCGACGAGCAGGACGAGCGCCAGGGCCACCTGCACGACCACGAGACCACGGTGCTCAATGCGGCGGCCGCGCGTCTCGGTGACGGCTGCTGCGCCTCCCTTGAGCACCGCCGTGAGTCCGGACCGCGAGCGCCACAGGACGGAACAAAGCGCGAAGATCAGCGCCGCGGCGGCGGCTACGGCCGCGGCGAAACCGAGGACCCAGGCGTCCATCCGCACCTCGTGCAGCCGCGGCAGCTCGACAGGAGCAAACGCAACCAGCGCGGAGAGACCCCAGTTCGCAAGCAGCAATGCCAGGATCCCGCCGGCCGCCGAAAGCAGCGTGGCCTCGCTCAGAAACAGGCGCAGCAGGTCGGTCGAGCCGGCGCCCAGTGCCTTGCGTACCGCGACCTCGTGGCCCCGGTAATCCCCGCGGACCAGGAAGAGGGTCGCCACGTTGGCGAACACCACCAGCATCAGGAAGCCAACGCCACCGAGCTGCGGCCACAGGACCGCTCCCGCACCCCCGATCACCGCGTCCTTGAGAGGCACCACGATGGGGGTGAGCTTCACCTCGGCCATCCGCACCGGCGTGGCATCACGGTACACGCCTTCGATCGACGGGAGGAGACGCGTCAGCTCGGCTTGGGCGGCGGCCGGCGTCACGCCGGCTCGTAGCCTCCCGATCGCCTCGTAGTCGAGCGACCGGGCGAAGTTCGCGGTGACCGGCGGCGGCAGCGAGAGCCTCCAGATCTGCGTCTCCGGGCTGGGGAAGGCGAACCCCGCCGGCAGCACCCCGACGACCTCCCGCTGGTGCTCGTCGATCGTGATGATCTGGCCGACGACCGCGGGGTCCCCGCCGTAGCGGCGCTGCCAGAGCTCGTGACTCAGGAGCACGGGAATCGTCCACGTCTGGTTCATGAAGCCCGGGCGCCCATCTTCCTCGGTGAACATGCGTCCCAGGGCGGGGCGGACGTCCAGCACCCGGAAGAAGTCGGGGCCGGCTGCCGCAATCCGGATGCTTTCGGCCGCCTCCCCTCCGCCGGACAGGGTCTCGACGTCCTCGTGGTACACGGCGATGGTCTCGATCGACTCGGAATGCGCTTGGTAGTGGAAGAACGTGCCGCTCGACAGGCCGGCCTCCTCGAGGCCGAGCCCCGGAGCCGCGTGCTTGATGGCCACGAGCCGATCGGACGCGGTATACGGCAGCGGCTGGATCAGGATCGTGTTGACGAGCGCAAAGATCGCCGTGGCGGCCCCGAGCCCGAGCCCCAGCGTCAGAACGACCATGAGGGCGAATCCGGGGCTCTTCCTCAGCATGCGAACCGCGCCCAGGTTCCTGCCGTTTCCCGCCCGCCGCGGGATCGCCGCCCGCGCCGACGGCGGTCTCCCCGGTCCACGGCGGCGACGCGGAACACGAACGCCGACCAGGACGGCCACCGAGTGTCGCCACGCCCAGAGCCGGGCCCGCCCGTGCGGGCCGGTCATCGTGCGTTCCCGGTAGAGCTCCTCGAGATCGCCGACGATCTCGTCCCGCAGTTCTGCGGGGAGCAACAGGGACAGCAGCGCCCTCGGGATCAGCGGGAAACGGAGCATCACACCTCCTCCAGCACCGGATCGAGCCCTTCCCACATCGAGCGGAAGGCGTCACGTGTGGCGCGCACCATCTCGCGGCCCGCCGGCTCGACCCGGTAGTTGCGGCGTGCCTTGCCGCCACGCTCTGCCACGGGATCGCCGAACCAGGACGACACCAAACCGCGCTCCTCGAGGCGCCGCAGGGTCACGTAGATCGCGGCGCGTGCGACGGAGCGGCCGGCGCGACGACGGATCTCCTCCGCAATAGGGACCCCATATGCTTGATCGCCTACGCGGAGAATCGCCAGGAGGACGAGGAACTCGAGCTCGGCGAGGGTTTCCTTGGGCATGAATGGCCTCTCCGCGGGACGAAACGATAATGTATAGATAGTTACTGATATCTGCTAGCTGCGATTCTGTCAAGTGGAACGCTCCCAGATCATCGACGTAGATGATCGCGCCCGGGGCCTTCCCGGACGCGGTGCGCCGGGGGTCGCATGATGCTCGTCGACGTACTACCGGCGTTTTCATCGTCGACGCCGCCGCGTTGCGGTCACGAAGGGCGAGTATCGCGGCCGCTGTGCCAACGGGCATCACCTTCCCGGTCTCGCGGGGCCGGAATCGTCGTCGGCGTGGCCGTCTCAAAGAATAAAGATGAGGCTCGCCGGGGCGATTCGATATCGGAATCCGATATATAATCACCCCATGAAGCCGATTTCCGTGCACGTCTCTGAAGATGACTATCAGGAGCTGAAGTCGATGGCCGCCCGCACCGGCAGACCTGTCGCCGAGCTGATTCGGCGGGCGATGTCCGAGTTCGTTCAGCGAGAGCGACCGGAGCAGCGATCGGTCCTGCACTTGCCTGCGCACGACAGCGGCAGGGCGAGAGAGCCCTGGACGCGCAGCGATCTTCTCGATGAAATGCGAGAGCGATGACACTGGGGCTCGACACCGACGTGATCGTGAGCTGGGCGATGTCCGGCGCGGAGCACCATGAGGCTGCCCGCACGCTGCTGCGCCGGGAGGTCCGGCAGGCGGGTCATACGCTCGCCTGCACGCCGCAGGTGCTCTTCGAGTTCATCCACGTGGTCACGGATCCTCGCCGCTTCGAGCGCCCGATGTCGATGGCGAAGGCCCTGGACACGGCGCGGGACTTCTGGGACGCGCCGGAGACGATCCGCGTGCTGCCCGGACCGCTCGTCATGCATCGAACGCTGGAACTACTTGGCGAGCTGAAGCTCGGTCGCAAACGGATTCTCGATACCGCGCTGGCGGCGACCTTCCATCAAGCCGGAGTCACCCGGCTGGCAACGCTCAACGGAGCCGACTACAAGGTCTTCCGGTTCCTGGAGATCGTCGATCCGCGCGAGCCCTCGCCATCGAGGGCCGCCGAGACGCGCGCGGCAGCCGCTACGGACGAAGAGGAGTAACCCACACTATCGGGCAAGGTCCAGGCGGCCGACGGGGTCGTCCACGTGGTCGTGGACAAACTCTGGGACCCGCGCCAGTATGCAAGACCAGCGGCGATGGCGAGCCGCGATTTTCATTGAGCGAGCTCGACGGTCGGCGCGCCAACAACCGGTTGGAGGAACGGAATGGTTCAGGAGGCACGCATCGAGAAGACCGAGGACGGCGACGTCGTGGTCAGCGACGGCTGGTTCGTGATGCACGTGTCGGAGGCGCCGTGGATGCGATCGGAGCGCTTCGGCAAGGGCTGCCGGTTCGAGGGGCGCACGCGGTTTCCGCAGGTGGCCATCAACCTGCGGGTGCTGGAGCCCGGCAAGCCGGCCTGCCTGTACCACCGCGAGAACGCCCAGGAGGACTTCCTCGTCCTCTCCGGCGAGTGCATTCTCCTGGTCGAAGAGCAGGAGCGCCGGCTGCGGGCCGGCGACTTCGTCCACTGCCCGGCGAACGCGACGCACGTCTTCGTCGGCGCTCCCGACCAGCCGGCGGTGGTGCTGATGATCGGCTACCGGCCGGAGACCGAAGAAATCTGCTACCCGGTCAGCGAGATCGCGGCCGGGTACGGCGCCTCGGTCGAGGTCGAGACCACCGATGTCGCCGAGGCCTACGGCCCGCGCAAGATCGTGCCGATTGCCTCGCAGTGGCCGCTGCCCGGCTTCGACGGGGGCCAACCGCGACCGGATCTGGAGGGTGCCGATGGCTGAGCGGCCGATCGCCTGCCGCCTTACCGCCGAGGAGCTACGCGAGCGCCAGCTCCTGCCTGGCCTCCTGGCCGCTGCCGTCCGGCGAACGCCGCTGGGTATCGCATGTCCTCGCAGGACCGCGGCCACAACGGAGGTGCATCTGCCGCGCACGTCGGCCGCGCGCAACGATGGAAGACGCGCGACACCCGCGCCCGGGCTGAGCGCGTTGTTTGTTCGTCAGCAGTTGCTCATCAGTTGCTCATCGACCGCGGCCGACCCTGGGGGGTAAGCGGCGGTCACGTGATGCTTGACAGGAGGGTAGAAATGGTCCCGTTGATGTCGCTCTGGCTGCCGATCGTGCTCGCGGCGGTGCTGGTGTTCGTCGCCAGCTCGATCATTCACATGGTTCTCGGCTACCACAACACCGACTTCGGCAAGGTGCGCGACGAGGACGGCGTCATGGCCGCGCTGCGCCCGTTCGAGATCCCTCCCGGCGAGTACGTGGTGCCGTGCGCCGGCTCGATGAAGGCCATGGGCACGCCCGAGTTTCAGGCCAAGGTGAAGGAGGGCCCGGTGCTGTTCATGAACGTGTTTCCGCCCGGGATGCCCGGGATGGGCAAGAACCTCGCGCTGTGGTTCGTCTACTGCCTCGTCGTCGGTGTCTTCGCCGCCTACCTGACGGGCCGCGCGTTGGCGCCGGGGGCCGAGTACCTCGAGGTGTTCCGCTTCGCCGGCACCGTCGCGTTCACGGGCTACGTGCTCGCCCTCTGGCAGGCCGTCATCTGGATGCGGCGCAGCGCGGTAACGACCTTGAAGTCGACGTTCGACG
>Ga0214472_10006424_pt1 | contig 12315 bp, 7 predicted proteins | sample RVTome_6_FD_207662 | JGI IMG/M metagenome (GOLD analysis project Ga0214472, IMG submission 207662) | Soil microbial communities from uranium-contaminated site in the Upper Colorado River Basin, Wyoming, United States - RVT140D175 | ecosystem: Environmental > Terrestrial > Soil > Contaminated >... | reverse complement strand
GCTGATCCTCCCGAGGGTCGCCCACCCGCGTTGCCAGGGCGAACGGCGCGCCGACCAGAAGCGGCCGGCGCGCCGACCAATCCGCGAGGGACGTCACCCGCCTGGCCGCGTCCAGCTCCGCTAGTGTCCCGCGTCTGAAGAACGTTGACGGGTTGCGTGAGGCAGGATCTCGTCGGCGGTCTTGGTCCAGGCGAACGGGTGGCAACGCTCGTTCCAGCCGTCGATGAAGGTCCGGATCGCGCCGACGAGCTCCGGGACGCTCGCGAAGGTGCCGCGGCGGATGGCCTGGCGGGTGATGATCCCGAAGAAGACCTCGACCAGGTTGAGCCACGAGCCGGAGGTCGGGGTGAAGTGGAGCGTCACCCGCTTGCGCTTGGCCAGCCAGCGCTCGACGTCGGGGTGCTTGTGGGTGTGGTAGTTGTCGAGGACGACGCACAGCCGGCGCCGCGGGTAGGCCCGCGCGACCTGCTCCAGGAAGGCCAGGAACTCGGCCTTGCCGTGCCGCTCGTAGCAGCGGTCGGTCACCTTGCCGGTGGCGACCTCGAGCGCGGCGAACAGGTTGGTCGTCCCGTTCCGCTTGTAGTCGTGGGTAGCCCGCTCCGGCAACCCCGGACGGAGGGGCAGGATCGGCGCGGTCCGGTCGAGTGCCTGGATCTGGCTCTTCTCGTCCACGCACAGCACGATCGCCTTCTCGGGCGGATCGAGGTACAGCCCGACCACGTCGCGGACCTTCGCCTCGAGCTGCGGGTCGGTGGAGAACTTGAACGTCTCCCGTCGCCATGGCTGGACGTGATAGCGGCGCCAGGCCCGGGCCACGGTGGCGTCGCCGATGCCGAGCCTGGCCGCGAGCAGCCGGGTCGACCAGTGCGTCACCCCGAGGCGCTCGGGCGGGGGGTCCAGCGTGGCGGCGATGATCGCCGCGTCGTCCACCCGCTTGGGTCGACCGGAGCGCGGCTCGTCGTCGAGCCCCGCGACCCCGTGCTCCGCGAACCGGTCGCGCCACTTGATGACCGTGGGCCGCGACACCCCCAACCGCCGGGCGGTCTCCGAGGTCCCGGTGCCGTCGGCGCAGGCGAGCACGATCGCCGCCCGTTCGACATGGCCCGCGGACACGGTGCTGGCCCTCGTCCAGCTGGTCAGGGTCATGCGGTCCTGGTCGGTGAGGGTGAGCGTGGCTGACTGCATGCCGCCATCATCCCACACCGTGTCAATGAACTAATGACGCAGAACACTAGCTAGGGCCGGACGAGGCCGTGGCCGAGCATCGACGCGACGACCATGGCGTCCGCCCTACTGGGCGCCGGCAGGTTGACCGGGTGGCGGTTCCATGAACCTCAGGAGGACCTGCGTCTCTTCCGGGGTCAGTCTGTGTGGTCGCCCCGCATCGGGCCCGAAGAGGTTCAGGGGCTTCGGGGCGAACTCCGGGTAAGTCTCGAAGAATCCTTTCGGTCGCTGGACGCAATGACAGCTGGGACACTCGCCGCAGTAGTTTGGGATGAATGTGTCCGGCGAACCTGGGCCTGCGAAGAAGTCGTAGATCGCTTCCGCTACCCGACGGGCTCCGATGGCACCGAGGAGCCCGCCCCCGATCGCCAAGATCGGCGAACACACCCATGCGCCCGGACCGCAGAGCAGTCCGAGTTTGGCCCCGGCTGCGCCGGCCGCAAGCCCTCCCCCCAAGCCCGAAGACGCGCCTACAAAGGTCCGCGCGCGCTGACCTTCCGGAGCCGTGGCCGTTTCGTACGGAACACTGAGGATCCCGATTGCAAGGAAGACGCGGCCTCCCCACCGGTATACCTTCATGCCGGTCGACATGCCACCGGGGGTTGGTGTGGTGGCACGCGGAACCTCAGGAAATTCGTTGCTCCGGAGGAACTTCATCAGCTCCCCCTGCTTGGTCGAGGCAGGACCGATTCGACTACCCAGTCCCTCCTCGGCCGTTTCGAGCGCCCAGTTGACGCAGTTGGTACCGGTACACCACTCCAGGGGAATGCCGGCCCCGGGTCGCACGGGCCCCGGACGGGGAAGTCCTCGGGCATACGCCTCGGCGACCTCGGGTGCGACCGCATATTCCAGGCTTCGCGCGCCGGGCTTGGTGAACAGACCGATGTCGTTGGCAATGGCCGATGGTGACCCGAGCCTTCCTGCAAGGATGGCTTCCTCGTTCAATCCGGCGTGTACGAGAGATTGGACGCTGAACCCACGGACGACCGTGATCCGACCACCCTGTCGGACGTAGGTCGCGGTGTGTCCCCACGGGTCCGCTTCTGCGATCCAACCGAAGCCGACGTTCCCCGGCGTCCCGGCCCGACCGATGCCGATGATCCCGATCGCGTTCTCACCCGCCTGGGCGAAGCCGAACGTCTTGAGGTAGGGCAGCGGTCCGGTGAACGTGCCTGCGCCAGCGCCTCGGACCAGATCACTCATGGAGAACGGTGCTCGCCGTTCGGGACCAGGAGAACCCACGGCAGGCGTCCCGCCGCCTCCACCGATCCCCGTAGGAATTGGCACGATCGAGATCTGCCGATCAGGCAGCAATTCGATGAACTCATGCGGAACGTCCTCGAGTGGGATCAGCTGATACCCACCGTCGAGAGGCAGCCCGGGCGGCCGGGGCACCCACGGCTGGCTGCGTACTCCCGATTCGACTGACGGATTCGCCCCAGGCACCTCGAGGTTTGCGGCCGGCACCTCGAACGGCTCGTGGGCGTGGAGGAACGGCGGCGGCAGCTCGACTGTCACGATCGCGCCGTGCGGATCGGAGAGGGCGATCACCGTCTCTCCCCCGTTCAGGACGATTTCGCCGGACTTGAATGGCCGGGTGACTCGAAGCGTTTCGCGCTCCCTGTCGCCAGCCGCCCCAGGTATGGCCTGGCGCTGGATCATCATTTCGACGGACGGCACCAGTCCGTCAGCAAATTGGTGTGTTCCAGCCGACTGCTGGACGACATGAACGAGCTCGTGGACGAGGGTGTGCAGGCCAGCCGTCGTCCCGGGGGCGAACTCCCCCCGGCCGAAGAAGATGTCGGAGCCGTGCGTATATGCGCGTGCTCCGATGCTGGCGGCCGAGGCTGCGGCGTCGTCGTCCGTATGTACGCGAACACCTTCGAAGCGGGCGCCGATGCGCGCTTCCAGCGATGGGCGCAGTCCCGACTCGAGAGTGGCGCCCGATCCGCCCCTCACCGCCGACTCAACGAGCGGCGTGGCCTTGCGGCTTATGCCGTGCGCAGCGTCAGCCGAACCGGCGATGGGAGCCGCGCGAGCCATACTGAAACTGCCCTCGTCGGTGTCCTGCCCCAGGGCAATGGCTCCGGATCCGTGGCACGGACAGTCTGCAGATGGGATCGGCCCGCACCGTTGAATGTGCGCGACGCGCCCACTGTGGAGCGCCGACGGAATCGCCTGAGCCGGCCTGGATCCGGCAGTGCCACCCACGACCGCAGCAGCGACCCGGTCAGCCTCCCGTTCGAGTGGATCGTCACGACTGCCGACCAGGAGGAGTGGCTGGACCATGGCCGACCGGGCCGACAGGTTGCCCAGCCGGAACGTCGCGGAGGGTGACATTGAGCCGAACCGGCTGCTCGATCGCGCGTGATTGGGAGCCTCGTCGGACCCGCGTACCGCCGAGCGCAGCACGACCTGGTTGCTCTGCGATGAGACCTGGGTGATCGATGCGACCCGTGACGCGAGCGTGACGGGCGCCGTCGCCGGCGCCTGGATTCGCGTGTGACGCGGGCGATCCGCGGTTACGCGCGGAAGGGTGGCCAGAGCGCCTTCGCTCACGAGGCGCCAGCCCACAGCCCGATCCCGCGAGTGCGGGCTCGGCGCTCTCGGGCGAGGTAGTCTGCTCGCTCCGGGAACGCGCCGTCATCGACGCGCGCCAATCCCTGGTCTAGCAGCGATGCCGCAAGGTCCTCCCAGACATCACCCGATTTGTCGCGCCAGGCCAGGTATGAGATCCGCGCGCGAGGCAACGACCCCTCGTCCGTCGGCGGCTCGAGCGCGCAGCGCAGTGGCGGGCGCGTGGCCGGATCCAGCCGCTGGAGCAGGTCGACGACGGCCCCTCGTGATTCGCCAGGGACCAGCACGCCATAGAGCAGCGTCGTGCGTTCCTCTCCGGCGATCTGCAGCACCACGTGTCCGTCGTCGAGAACGTCCGCGAGCTGACAGTCGATCGGCTCAGCGCGGTCCATGCGTCGCTCCTGCCTGCAGCCGGCTCATGGTCCCGACAGGAAGATCAGCTCGACGCGCCGATCTTGGAAGTGCTCCGTCGGTCGCGTCGAGATCGGGATGCGTTCACCGAAGGTCGTCGCCGCATCAATCTGTCCGGCGGGCACCCCCTGAGCCACGAGGAACTTGCGTACCGATTCAGCGCGCTCGCGACCAAGACGTTCGTTGTATGCCGCATCACCCCTTGGGTCAGCGTGACCCTCGAGGATCACGTGGGTACTCGCGTGCGTGCGCATGAAGATTCCCACGAGCTCCAGGGCGCTGGCCGCGTCAGGGCGAATCGCTCGGGAATCGAAGTCGAACATAACCCGAGTCGGGAGCAGGTCGCCAGTCATGAACATGCCCAGCACCTCGACGGAGCATCGTGCAATGGCTCGCTGGCGAAGCAGCGGGTTGGCGACGGCGCAGGCCGGTCCTCGACAGGCGTCGTACGCGGTCCGCGCGGCCGGGTCGTCCCGCAACACCTCGTTGAGGAATGTGAGGGTCGGGAAGCCGATCCGGGTCGTCCCCGACGTCTCGCGAATGATGTCCGTCACGATCCGCTGCGCCTGTGCGTTGATGTCGATCTCCTCGCGGCATGGGTCGCTCGCGCCGGGCCCCGCCAGCCCTTGTCCGAGTGGAGGCAACGCTCCCGTCCGGGGCGCGACCGTTGCGGCGCCGGCGAGCGGCGCGGGCGGTGAACCGGCGGCCACGCATGCCCCCTCCAGGTCGAAGACGGCGTGGATCACCTCGTGGACGATCGTGTCAACCAGTTCCTGCGGGTTGCGGACGTGCTCGGCCTTCGTCGGATTTATCTCCAGGGTCCGCGTGAAGGGGTTGTAGCCACCGAAGCGCTCCACTCCGCCGATCCGCAAACCAGGCGTCACGAGTAACTCGAGCGGGCCCAGGTCTTGCCCGGGAGATGCGGCGCATGATCGGAGGTAATCCCACAGCAGCAGGAAGGACGGGTTCGCGAACAGCGCGTCGATCACGACCGCCTGCTCCGGTCGGGCTCCGAGCTGCCGACGAAACTCGGCCTCCGACAGGAGACCGAGCCGCTGGTTCTCGTCGCGTTGGTCGGCGGCATGGCGAATTTCGTGCGCCAGGACGAAGTCACCAACGGGCGTTTCGGGTCGCCAGCGATCCAGGTCGGCGTGAACGGTGGAACCGATCGTGAACGCCACGGCCCCCCAGCGCCGCGCGAGCTGCTCACTCTCGGGGCCCCACGAGATGGAGATGTTCCCAGCTGGCTCGACCATCCCGCGCCGACGGGCGATCGCCCGTGCGGGCGTATTGAAGGGTCGGGCTTGCTCGACCAACGCAGGCCCCTCGGAGCGGGCCTCGAGGTTCCCGCGCAAGCTTTGCGAGCGCGGCGTCATCGGAAGGATCGAGGGATCACGCACCTCGTCTCGGTGCCGCATGGGACCTCGAATACGTTCTGCGATCCGCAGCGCTTCCATCCGACCCGTCAACCTGAGGCAGCTTGGCCGGCGTCGAGCAACGCGTAATGCTCGCGGAAGTCGATCGCCGTCGGGATCCGACCGGACTTGGTGAACTGGTGTGCGACGGCGCGCAGCAGGTTCAGAAGTGTGATTGCGTGGGCCTGCTGTGCAGCCTGGTAGGCGGCTTCCATGATGACGTTCCGGATGTCGGCGCCGGTGAACTCGAACTGACGGGCTAGGTAGGCGAGATCGACGTCGGGATCCAGCGGAGCCGCAGCCGGAATCATCGCCCGCCAGATCCGTTCCCGGCTCTGCTCATCCGGCATCGGGAACTCGATCACGAACTGCATCCGGCGGGAGAACGCTTCGTCGACGTTCTTGGCGAGGTTCGTGGCGAGGATCACAACCCCGTCGTGATCCTCCATCTTCTGCAGAAGGTACGCGATCTCGATATTCGCGTATCGGTCGTGGGCGTCCTTGACCTCCGAGCGCTTCCCGAACAAGGCGTCGGCCTCGTCGATGAAGAGCAGCGCGTTCCCGCGCCGTGCGGCGTCGAAGGCGCGGTCCAGGTTCTTCTCTGTTTCGCCGATGTACTTCGACACGGTCGCGCCAAGCTCCACGCGATACAGGTCGATGCCCACGGTCTTCGCGATGATCCCGGCAGCCATGGTCTTGCCGGTGCCCGGAGGGCCCGCGAACAGCACCTTGATCCCCCGGACGCCCCCCATCGCGCGAGAGAATCCCCACGCATCCAGGACCTGCGCACGAAGCTCGATCGCCCGGACGACGTCTTCCAGATGCTGTTGGGCGTCGACCGGAAGAACCAGGTCGTCCCAGTCGAAGAGGGTCGAAAGCCGGCTCGTTGTTCCTCCCGAATCGACAAACGAGATCGCGCGAGCGGATGTGTAGAGGTCGTCCATCGTGATCGAACGGCCGGCCAGGTCCGCGATCTCTCGCGCATGCCGCGCAGCCCGAACGATGGACGCGCCGCCGATCACAAACCGGTCCGCCAGGGCCAGGAGTTCGTTCGGCGTGCCCGCGTCACGGCCGACCGCCCACTCCCAGGCGGCCGCCCGCTCCCGGGTGGTCGGCTCGGCAAGGCGGATCTCCACGACGCCCGAGTCCGGCTGCAGGTCGGGAAACGAGCTGCCGTTGGTTGCGGCAATGACGGTCGCCGGGCTGCGCTCGGCGATCTCCCGGATCAGCCGGCCGAGGCCATCGCGTGCCCTGCTGTCTGCGCCGAGCCCTCCATCGGGCGGGTGCACGACCGCAACTAGTCCGAGGACGCGCTGGGCGAGGTCGATTCCGTCCGCCACACCGGCCGTCGTGGGACGCTCTCCAAGGGTCTCGAGGTCGACCGCCAGCATCTCCCGACCGGCCGCCGCGACGAGGTGTTCCGCCACCAACCGCGCGTCCGCGGAGGCGGAACCGGCGACGATCACGACCGGGGTCCGGGTCCGATGCTCCAACCGACGCACGACCTCGGCCAGCTGTGGACGGGCTGCTGCTGGGAGCGCGTCAACTGGCATCGCTCTCGGGACTGCGGAGCTCGCGACGCCGTCTAGTCGATGATCCACGTAGGGCAAGCCCTGCAGCCACGGGATGAGCGGGGCGGCAATCCGCATACCACGACTGGCCATCGTCGCGTCCCGCCCAGGCGGCACGAACTCGAGCGTCATGGCGCTCACTCCGTAGCCGCCGATCAGACGTGCGGACAGGGAACGGCGATGCTCGTCGACCTGCCCGAGCAACCGGCCGGCGAGGTCGGGGGTCGGCAGTCGCCGGGTCACGTCGTCGTTGAGATACGCGTAGAGCGTTTCGTACTTGGGATTGAGCTCGGGCGCGAGGCAGACCAGGAGGATGTCCCGCTCGTCGTGCGTCAGCTCGAGCGCAACGGCGAGCTGGCGCCATCGAGACTCGGTGTCGGCGGCGCGCGCCGCCGAGATGTCGGGCACGAACCGCGGCGGATCTGGGTGGGTCCGTAGCAGCGCATCGACCTGCTCGTCGGTGATGTACAGCCCGCGGAACTCGTCGAGCGTCAGCTCGTAGCGGGCGCGCATCCGTCGCATCTCGGCCTCGATCAGCGCGTCGAGCCGCGCCAGCTCGACGTCGAGCGCGTCGATGTCGGCGCTCACGGGCCGAGGCCCTCCGATAGGGCGAGACGCCTGCCGTCCGGGAGCGTCACGGACGCACGGGTCAGGCCGGAGAGCCCGAGCAGCACGTCGAAGGGCGCTCGCCCGAGCCGAGCGGACGTCCCGTCGCCGCTCACCGAGGCCGGCATCGAGAGCAGTCGGGTCCGCAGATAGCCCGGACTCGAACCCTGGCACCCGGGCACCGAACGACCGAACGCCTTGAGGAGCTCTCGCGCCTCCGCCGTCAGCCAGGACGACGTCGCTCGGCGGCGTTCTTCCACGTTCACGCCGAGCGCGGTCCACACGGCATCCGGCGCGCGGGTCCAACCACGTGGCTCGGGCGCGGCGCCGCCAAGGATCCGCCAGAGCACCGGATCGCGCTCGACGCGCGACGGGTGACTCGGGTCCAGTGCGCGCGCGACCACGCGAAGCGCCACACGCGAGGCGAAGGCGTCGACCTGCTCCGCCGATGCCACGCGGGCGATGCGTGCCTGCCATTCGTGCCATCGCCCCGTCCGGGCGAGGACGACCGCCAGGAGCACCGCTCCGCCGTTCGGGGTGAATGCGGTATCGAATAGTGCTCCGCCGTCGGCCTCGGGCGAGACGGTCCCAGCGGGCGGCTCCTCGAGAACACCAGCGACCACCTCCGGGGCATCGAAGGCGAGGAGGGCCTCCCGGCCGGCGGCGTCGATCCCTACCGCATCGCACCACGCAGCGATCGTCGTCGCCGAGGCTCCCGCGGCCGCGAGCCGACCGTGCATCCCGGCGTCGACGATCGCGGCGAGCGCGCCCAGCGCCGCGGCATCACCGGCCGACGCCGGCCCGGCGGGCGACCCGAGCAGGCCGACGAGCGCGAGCAGGACCCGGTGCTCGAGGCCGGGGAGCGAGTCCGCCGCAGCCCCACGAAGGGCCCCGAACAGCTGGGACACGTCGCGCGTTGGCGGACCGTTCGCGAGGGAGTGCACCATGGCGGCAACATCGAGGCGGTCAAGCGTCAACACGACCTGCCGGAGGAGTTCGGGCGTGAGCCGGGCGAGCGCATCCCAGGCTGCGTCGCCCTCCTGGACGACCACGGTCCGGACCGCCGCGGAGACCGGGAGGGGCCGGAGGCCGTCGAACTCGGCCAACCACCACTGCGCACCCGCGCTCCCTGCGACGAGCGTCCCGAGGTACGCGCCCAGGTACTCCGGCCGGTCGCGAAAGACCCTGACCCCTTCGCCGGCCGATGCGGCCGTCAGCTCACGGGCTACCGGATGGGCGAACGCGGACGCCATGACCTCGGGCGCCCAATCGGAGCGGATCGCGCACGTCACGTCAAGGCGATCGATGAACACGTAGGAGTCGTCGTCGTGGACCGCGGCTTCGATGGCGGATCCGAGCGCGGCCGGCACCTCCATTCGAAGCGCATCGCGCGCTCGCCGCCATACAAGCTCGGCCCGTTCGGACGACGTCGTGACGAACGTCAGGGGCATCCGGTCGATCTCGACGACCGTGTCGATCACGCGCCCGCCTTGGCAGCCCGTGCACGGGACGTGGCTCGAGGCGGCATGGGCGCGGCTGCCTCAGCCGACGCCGAGAGGCGCTTGACCTCCGCGCGCAGATCGTCGACCTGGTCCTTGAGCTCCTTCACAGCCCCGATCAGGATCGGAACGAGCTTCGTATAGTCGACCCCCATGCCCTCGCGGGTCCGCGTAACAGCCTCCGGGACAACCGACTCGACTTCCTGCGCGACCACACCTACCTGAGGCCCTTCACCGAACGCCGGATCCTTCCACTTGAAGCGCACGCCGCGAAGCTTCGCGACCATCTGCAGGGAGTCGTCGATCGTCGTGATGTCCTCTTTCAATGCAATGTCTGAAATCGGCGAGAGACCGTTGTACACGAGGTTTCGCACTCGAAGGTCCATGGCGCTGTTGGTCGCGGTGTTCCACACCGTGACGCGCTGGATCGCCGAGTTCATGCTCCCGAGCTGGACGTCCCGCGCCGCGCCGTCCCCGCCGAGGTACGCCATCTCCTGAAATCCGCCCGAACCGAGTCCGTCCACCCGAAGGAAGTCCCCGGCGACGTGAAGCGCAACGGACGGAAGGGGTGTGCCGACCCCGAGCCGGTTCTGGAGGAGTGCCGTCCATCCCAGGGCTCCGCCGTTCTGGATGACGAAGATGCCATTCCCACCCGGGTTCAACTGCATGCCCACCGTGGACGTGAAGAATGCGACACTGCCTTGGCCGGGGACCGGACTCGCGACGATCAGTCGTCCGCCGAGTGCCGGAGCGCCGATCGCGACATTACCTTCGAAGCGGGTCTGGGCCGCCTCGACATGGAGGCGCGGCAGGGACGCGCCGGCGTTGCCCGAGACCCTGAGCTCGGGCGCGTTCCCGTTTCCGGCGGTATTCCGCGCCTCGAGTTGAATGCCATTCGGCGCGATCGGCGAGACCACGAGCTGCCCGCCGTTGCCCTCCTCGACGCCGAGCTTGAGCGTATGGCCCTTCATGTCGACGTCATGTTTGGGCGAAGCGACCCGGATCCCAACCTCGCCTGGCCTCGTACCACCCGGGTTGAGCAGGACACGGTTCCTCGTTGGCGATGCCCCCAGCCCGGCAATGGATACCGAGTCGGTGGACGACTCGAGCCCGACGCCCGTTCCGTCCGTGCGCAGGTCGATCCGCTTCGCGGCCGTGGTCGTCGCACTCTGGACCCTGAGCTTGTTGCCGACGACGTTCAGCCGGGTCTCGGGGTCGCGCCGGCCGATCCCCACGTCGCCGCTGCTGACCACGACGAAGTGCGGCGCGATTGAGGGTGCCGGCGTGGCCGGAACCTCGGGACCGACGATGAATCGATTCTTTGGATCGCCGGTCGGCCCGATCACGACTCGCAGGTCCCGCTGTGCCGTGGTCGGGTTCGGCGGATCGTCCCCACGGCGGGCGATGTAGAAGGGCACGCCCTGGTCCTGGCCGGTGGCGTGGCGGAACAGGAGGTCGCCGCCGGCGAGCCTGGCGTTCCCGACGACCCGCAGGTTGCCCTCGACCCAGACCAGGTCTTCGAGCAGGCTCGCCGGATTGGCCGTCGAAGAAAGCAGGTCAGCCAGGCCGTTCGGTGCCTCGGGGTCGGTGCCGCGGTGGTGCAGCACGATCGCCCCATCGGCCGCCTCGATCCGCTCGGCCACCGCTCCCACGTAGCGCCGGAACGCGCGGATGCGCGCGTCGGCATTGTCGGCAGGGTTGAGCCCGCGGGCCGCGAAGTAGCCGAGCGCCTGGTTGCGGGCAATCCAGCGGACGTAGCCCACGGGGATCAGCCACAGCGGCGGGCGCTCGTCGAACGGAAACGACTGGTGCGGCACGGACGTGTCGTAGAGCGGCGGCGCACCGGGGGCGAACGTCGACAAGGCGGCCGCTGCGTCGAGGGTGTTCGTCCCGATCCGGATCCGGCCGCGCTGCTGCGAAGCGGGTCGCTGGCCGATGACGAAGCGGAAGGTCTCGCCGATCCGGGCGTAGTCGTCGTCGGTCGCGCATGTCTCGAACCCGGGCTCCGGATTTCGGCTCTGGGTCTCGTCGTACGCCAGCCAAACCTCGACCAGCCGGCCGCTGCCCCCGGGACTGTCGAGTGCCGGGGCGTATGGAATTGCCGCGAAGAGCGCCTCGTTCAGCCGGGTTGGCCGTGCATTGGCGACCGGCCGAGCGAACCCGTCCCAGGCGAAGCCCGGCTGGAGCGTCACCTCAACCCGATTCGGAGCGCCCGGCGCTGCCTTCTCGGTCAGCTGCAAGCCGATGGCGATGCCCCACGTGTGGGCACCCAGCGCGTGGCGCGCCTGACTCCTGCGCTCGTAATCGACGATCGTCGAGAGGTCGTCCGCGCCGAGATACTGGCCCTCATGGAAGCGGGGCCGAAGCTCGAGGTCCATCAGCCCGTGCCACCCTTCTTCGAGAGCGTCGTGATCCGTCGTCCCTGATCCCGGATGGTCTTCTCCGCCAGGTCCAGCCGCCGCGTCAGCTCCGCGACGTTCGTGTCGCGCGTCGCCCGTGGCGCCAGGATCGTGCCGTCGAGGACCCGCGCGGCGATGCCCGCCCAGGCCGGGCTGCCGGTCGCCTCGGGTCCCTCCCGGCTGATCCGGTCGACCTCGGCGAGCATGTGCCCGAGCAGATCGTCCGCCTCGAATGCGGCGTCCAGCGGATCCTTGTCCGCCGCCTTCGCGGACGGTTCTCCGGCTTCGTGCATCGCCGCCTCCCCCATGGCCGGTGCCTCGGCGACGAAGGCCGCGGCCTTCGTGCGCGTTGCACCCTGGCTGAAGATCGAGTTGAACATCAGGGCGAGCAGCAGGTACGCGTCACGCCCGCCTTCGGTGCCGCAGCACAGCTTCTGGACCCAGCTGAGAAGCCGGCCCCACGGGAGCCATGACAGCCAGTAGGTGACCGTCGGCCAAGTGATGAGGATTCGGCGCTGCGACCAGTTGCAGATGTCGACGATCCGGCAGTCGTCATCAGGATCGATGGTGACGACGGCGAGTGGGACGCAGTTCGTGGTCGCGGGCGGGGGGC
>Ga0214472_10006422_pt1 | contig 12317 bp, 12 predicted proteins | sample RVTome_6_FD_207662 | JGI IMG/M metagenome (GOLD analysis project Ga0214472, IMG submission 207662) | Soil microbial communities from uranium-contaminated site in the Upper Colorado River Basin, Wyoming, United States - RVT140D175 | ecosystem: Environmental > Terrestrial > Soil > Contaminated >... | reverse complement strand
AGCGCTGGAACGCCTGGAATCTTTCCAGGATCTGCCGCAGATTATTAAGGATCTCAAGTCTGAGAAGCGTGGCCAGCGGATCAAGGCGATCTTTGCCATGGAAAATGTCAAGTCTGCTGACGTCTTTCCGCACCTGATTAACCTGCTCAAGGATCCTGATGCCGATATCCGGGGCGCGGCGATTCAGGTGCTCGGCGTGAAAGCCCATCCGAAGTCACTTAACAGCCTGATCAAACATCTCAAGGATCCTTCGCCTGCGGTACGCGTGCATACGGCTGAGGCGCTTGGCCATTTCGACGACGTGCGCCTGGTACCTTATCTGGTTTCCCTCCTGGGTGATGACGATGAACAACTGGTCGCCAGTGCGGCCAGCTCTCTTGGTTCTCTTGGCTCTCCCGAGAGTGTCAACCCCTTGGCGAAACTGGCCAAAGACAAACGGGCTACGGTCCGGGTTGCTGCTGTCAAGGCTTTAAGTGAGCTGCCGCTGAAAGGCTAAACGAATAAATCAAGGCCGGAAGAGAGATCTTCCGGCCTTGATTGTTTATTGCGGACCCAGATCAAAAAAATCGGTAACATCGATCCCCTTGGTGTACGGGTCGACCTCGGCAATGATGCGGCGTGCCTGAGTCGGATGCAGTTGCGTCATAAACGGTTCTTCGAGGAGTGTACCGACAGAATTATAGAGCATTTTGATATCGGCCAGGTTGGTGTCTTGAGTGTCAACTTTGGTGACCAGGCCGATTTCGTTGTTGTCGAGGCGCACCAGGCTGCCCACCGGGTAGGGCCCGAGTGACTCAATGAAGTTCGCGGCGAAGCCCGGATGCAGATAAGAACCGGAGATCTCTTTGAGTCTGGATATTGCCCTGCGTGGAGTGAAGGGACGTTGGTAAGAGCGTAGAGTCGTCATGGCATCATAGGCGTCAGCGATAGCAGTCATCTCTACCAGAGGTGAGCCGATGTTGGCGGCAGCGACAGCAGGATAACCGGAACGGTCATAGCGCAGATGGTGGCCGAGCACTATCTCCATGACTTCGGGGGTGACGTCTTCCATCTCTTTGATGATGTCGGCGCCGAAGCTGGGATGCTCCTTGATTGCATCAAATTCAGCGTCGGTCAGACGACCCGGTTTTGTGATGATGTCGACATCGATACGCAGTTTTCCCAAATCGTGCAGAAGGCCACCCAACCCCAGAGTTCTCAGCTGCTCTTCAGGGAGGCCGCAGGCCCGGCCGACGGCGAGCGCAATCACTGAAACGTTGACCGAATGGGTGAATGTGTAGTTGTCGTAATCCTTGAGCATAGACAGGGCCATCATGGCATGAGGTTCCGTCATGGTCAGCTGCGCCATGCTTTTGACAACCTTGATCGCTTCAGCTGAAGATGGAATCTCCCCCATGCGGACGTCATGGAAGATCTGATCTACGACCTTGAGCGCTTTGCGATAAACCTTGCGTGGTTGCCGGTCATCATCACTGTTCTCCACGGCGACTGCACGAATTTTTTTGACACCCTGTGACGACAGAGCAGCGACGAAATCCTGCCCCTTATCATTGCCGGAGTGCAGCAGATGCAACAGAGCCTGAATCTCATTGGCGGAGAGTCCGGCCTCGAATTCAAGGCCTGCCAATTCGCGTGATTCCAAAAGTTTGGCAAGCTCCTCAGCCGCTGAAAACTCCTGCATGAAGAGATGGTCTTCGACAAAGAGGGTCCCTTCAAGGACGCCAATTTTGATCAACTTCTTGTGCAGCAGCAGGCTGTACAAGCCATTCTGCAACGTCTCAACCTGTCTGGTCGTGGCCGGATGGTCGACAGCGTAGAGACGCAACCCCTTGATGGCAGCCGCCAGAACCTGCACAACCTGTTTTATCTCATTGATATTCATGCGATTGCCTTGTCCAGTTGTTTGAGAGCCTGGGCTGCTGCCCTGGCAACTGCTGCGGTGCGGTCATGGGTGGCTTTTTCAAGGGTGTTCCGCGTGCTTTCGTCAGAAATATCACCCAGGGCCGCGGCTGCTGCCATGCGGAGTTCATTGTTAAGCTGACGACGAAGCCAACTTTTACTTTTGATGATTTTTACCAGCTCAGGGATGGCTTTGGGATCACGAATTTCTCCAAGCGCGCGGATAGCGTCTTTTTTGAGGTCAACCGCACGCTGGCTCCAGTCCGATTTCTGTAACAGCTTCAGCAAGGTCGGCACGGCGCTGGGCGTACGAATGGCACCCAGGGAGAGGATTGCCTGACGGCACAGCTCCTGATCATCAGCGGCCGCTGTTTGCAACAGAATTTTGATAGCGCGATTGCCGCCGATTTTGGTCAGAGCGCGAATCGTCTCCCTTCGCACGCGGATTTCCTCATGTTGGAGCAGGGGAGTCAGATGCTGCAATGAGTCTTGACTGCGTATGTCTCCAAGGATGGCAATGGCATTGCGCGTCACATACCAGCGCTCGTCGTCGAGATACTCATAGATGACAGGCAGGACAGTGGCACCGTTGCGTACCATAACTTTATACAGCAGCTTGCGCTTTGATGCGGTACGCTCGTTGGCCAGCAAATCCATCAGCTGATTAGCAACCTTATTGCCCAGGAAAGCAAGGATCTGGACCAGCGTGTCACGGGTTTTTTGATCGTTATTTGCTGCAAGCATATAGGCTGCCAGAAAGTCGGTCATCTCCTTAGTTGCCAGCTGGTCAAGAGCCTGGAGTACGTTTTCCGTGCGTTCTTGAGAGAATCGCTTGTCGGTTGCACAGCGACACAGGAGTAAGAAGGCTCGCAGCACCAACGCTCGCCGTTCCACGATGAGTTGCAAGCGCAGCAGGGGAACCAACTCCTGTAAGAAATGCTGAAAGCGAGCGTCATTCTCCTCGCGCTCCATCTTTTCAAGCAGCCTTTCCAGGCTCGCCGCGTCGATGTGTGCCTGGGCATCTTGGGCGTCATCGGTTTTGGTGAGCACGGCTGCCGGATCGAAATCCGCATTCATCGGCAAACGTTCGATCGCCTTCCTGCGTTTCAAGACATCATCCAGATCGCGGACATTGGTCCAGATCGTGGTCAAACGCGCTTTTTCCAGTATCGACTGGATTCCCCCCTGTCTCTGGATGATCAGCGGGTCGAGCAGGAGATAATGAACAAAATGATGCAGGTCGCTGCTGTTAAGATCGGCAAGAAACGTCAGGTGCTGAATGCGGCGGGCAAAACAGAAGTTGGCGAGCTGGACGAGAATCTGGCTGCTTTTGGCGATCTGGTTGTCGTTAAAGAGAAAACCTTCTTTACGCACCGTCAGCAACAGGTGCTTGTTGTCTGCAAGGACTGGTTCAAAGCCACGCAGGCTTTCCTCTGCCGTAGCCTGCAAGGCCGGATGCTTGTCCGGATAGTACCTGATAGCCTTGATCTGCTTGACCACCCCTATGAGTGCGGTAGCTATCAGGTTGTGAAATTCGTTGGCATTCTGCATGTTCCGGTTTCCGGTGGCTGCATGTCATAGCGGTTTTGCGCCAGGGGCAAAACCTCAGAGCATTCTAGCGGATTTAATTTTTTTTGAACAGTGCCAGCCTCTTCGCAGATTGCCTTTTTGGTTCATGCCAGCGAGGCGGAATCATTTTTGACGATAATGCAGGATGCGTGAGCATGCAATCCTTTTGCAAATTTTGGTCAGATGATATGATAAAAAATATTGTTTTTCCGGTTGGCAGGCAGGTCAAGGTTTCTTTTCTTTTCCTGAGATAAACCTGTCAGAATTATTCCGGAATGGTCGATTCAAGTGGGAGTGCTTTGTCATGATTCTTGGTCTTACAGGAAGCATTGCCTCGGGCAAAAGTTCTGTCGCCGACTGCTTTGTCGGCTGTGGTGCCATTCTGGTCAGTGCCGACTTGCTTGCCAGGGAGGTTGTCAATCCTGGAAGTCCGACGCTGACAAAATTAGTCGACGCCTTTGGTGTGGATATCCTGACGCCGGGAGGCAGCCTGAACCGCGAGGTGATGGCACAAAAGGTTTTCTCCGACCCGGCTGCCCGACGACTGCTTGAGTCGATCACGCATCCGGCAATTGCTCATCTGGCCGAATGCCGACTGGCTGAATTGCAATGTTCTCCACATGATCTGATCGTTTATGAGGCGCCCCTGCTTTTTGAGGCCGGTGCCGAGAACAGGGTCGACCGGGTGCTGGTGGTTGTGATCGACCCCGACATCCAGCTGGCGAGACTTCAGAAACGCGACAATCTCAGTGATGTAGAGGCAAGACAGCGCATTGCCGCTCAATGGTCTCAGGCAGATAAGGTGCAGAAGGCTGATTTCGTGATTGATAATTCCGGGTCGTTGCAGCAGACCTGTACCATGGTTGCCTCGCTTTACGACTATCTCGCCCGTACAGCTGTGCCTGGATTCTCGAGCTCCTGAACAAACCGGACCGCCTGGGCAAACATTGTCCTGCGAAAGGGGTTCTCTTCGCGGGTCAAAACGTGCGAGACATCGGGACCATACCGCTCGTGAATCTTGACGGAGCTGCCCATGAGATCGACCAGCTGGCGTCCGCTGGCGATGTCCACTGTTTGATCACCCTCACCATTAAAAGCCAGAACCGGACAGGTGATGTGCGGCAGTTGACTGCGAAGTGTTTGCAGCAGCCGGTTGATCTGGTGGATGCCGGCTAGCGGTCTGCGGTTGTAGTAGCGCTCGCTTAAACCGTCTTCCACAGGTTTTTCATGGTAAGGCCAGAGCCATCGCAGCCATCCTGCATAGGGTGCGAGCTTATGCAGAACCCGCAGGTAGGGAGAAAAAAGCACCAGTCCGTTGAACGCTTTTGTCTGGGCCATCGTCAGCAATATCAGGCAGCCAGTGCTCATCCCCATCCCGTAGATAACCTGAAAATCCTTGCTGAGGATCTCGTAGCCATCGAGACTGGCGCCTAACCAATCCTCCCAGCGGCGGGTCGCGAGATCTTCAGGCGAAGTCCCGTGGCCAGGTAGACGGACAGCCAGGCTGGCAATGCCGGACTCAGCAAGAAACTCCGCGAGGGAGCGCATCTCCCAGGGTGTTGCAGTAAACCCGTGAACCAGCAATACAGCCATCGTTGCCCCGGGCGGGCAGAGCATAAACGGCAGGTCCTCCGGATCATTGACCCCCAGACTGCGTGAATCATGGCGTAGAGTCCGGCAGTCGGAGTGTGTTTCCGAGCAGTCGGTCCGGCTGTGTGGATGCGTTGTTAATGAACTCATAAACGTCCAGATTTGTTGAGGAATATTTTCACGGAATCATAGCATCCCCAGCTTTAGTGTCAATCGGACTGTCTGTTGCTTGTCGAACAGTAATATTGACGGCAATGAATGCGTTTTTCAGAGAATCCCGGATGAATCATAAAAAAAGCCCCTGCAGAAAGGCAGAGGCTTTGCAACCAGATATGGAGACATGCTCATTTGTGATAGCCCAGCCGGGTTGAAAGCTCTTCGGAGGCACTCAAGACCAGGGGGACAAGCTCTTTGACGATTCGCTCTTCTCCTAGACGCATGCTCGGCCCGGAGACGCTGATCGAGCCGACAATCCGCCGTGTGTAGTCGCGGATCGGCGCGGCGACGCAATGAACACCAAGGTCAAGCTCTTCATTGTCAATAGCATAACCCTGCTCAGCAACTTTTTCCAACTCTTCCTTGAGAGTCTTTCGGGTTGTAATGGTCGTATCCGTATGAGCTTGAAATGTATCTCCCGGCAGGATCTCGTTGATTTCATCTTCAGACATGAAGGCCAGGTAAACTTTGCCGGCGGCCGTGCAATAGGCCGGCAGGCGTGAGCCGACGCGGGAGACGACGCGGACTGTCATGTCGGTTTCCACCATGTCGAGATAGACCACATGGCCCTCTTTGAAGATCGCAACATAACAGGTTTCGTTGCACGCGGTGACCATCTTTTCGAGGATCGGCTTCGCCTGGCGCAACAGGCCCATCTGCTTGATGAAGGTTTGACCGAGCTCCAGGGCCTTGAGTCCGAGCCGGTAGTTTTCGGTAGCTTTGTTCTGCTCAATGTAGCCGCGGGACTCGAGAGTTGCCAGGAGACGGAAGACATTGTTCTTGTGCAGCTTCAGTCGCTTGCTGAGTTCGGTTACACCGAGTTCGTCCACATCGTCATGGAACTGCTCAAGCAGGTCCAGTGCGTGGGAAACCGCCTGGATGATATATTCGGACTTTTCTTTTCTTGCCATTGTCTGAAAATCCTTAAGTAATAATATAATTAATAAGACACTTCATTTTAAGCAAACTATATTTTCTAACGAAACAGTTGGAAACTGTCAAGCCAGAATGGATGTTTTTGTGATAAATGGTTGAATCTGAAATCCGACAGTGCTTTAAATTTTTACTGTTTTATGAATTCTAAAATAGTGTTTTATAGAAGTCAAACAGATTAGTGTCTTTTCTTGAATATGGGGTGGTTGACACATCAGTGGCCGGCAGGTAAATTCAGGCTAATGAATTTTGGGAGGGCTCGACATGTTGACACTCAGTAAAAAAATTATTGTTGCTATTGATGGCTCCCCCCAATCCGATAAGGCTGCAGAGGAAGCCGTGCGCCTGGCTCTGGTGTCCGGCACCAGGTTCAAAAGTCAACTCTATGCCGTTATGGTCCTGCCCAGTATGAAAACACCGTCCTTTACGGATTTTTTCCCTGATAAACCTGCGACTGAAATGCCCGGTTGGCAGGAAAAACGCGACCGCCTCTTCTACGTGGTCGAGAAGGCCGCTGCAGAAGCTGGTGTCCAGCTGGAGTCGCTGGTCGTGTATGGCGATCCCGCCGAAGAACTGATGGTGGTGGCAGAGGAGAAGAGCTGTGATGTTATTGTTGTTGGCTCTTCTGGAAAAGGTCGAATGAAGCGAACTCTTTTAGGAAGCGTTTCCACAAAAATTTCTCTGCACGCCCACTGCTCTGTGTATATTGTTCGTTAATTTAAGAACTTATAACCAAAGAAAAGGTTAAGCACGAAGTCACCAAAACACGAAATAAATGTTTGCCTGAATGATGCCGCCTTAGCTCCCACGTGCCGCTTCCCCTGGCCTGGGTGACTGCCTGGTCTCCTTGCATAAATATTCAAAGATCTCAATCAAGGTTTCCTTGATCATCTCCGGCTCTTTGGGAAATTCACGAGGAGAGAGTTCCAGTACCAGCGAATGATCGTATCCTACTTCCCGCAGATGATTGAGAAAACGGGTCAGTGGGAGTGCGCCATGACCGGGCAAGAGGTGTTCCTCACCGTTGCCGTAATCGGAAAAATGGATGTTACGCATCCGGCCCGAGTCATAGAATCGGTGAAAGTCGCCCAGAAAATCGGTGTGCATTGAACCGCAGTGAGCCGTGTCGAAAGTCAGGTAGAGGTTCCTCTCTTCCATGAAACGTATCATGTTGTCGATCTTTGACAGCAGGTAGGGATTTATTTTGATGTGCGACAGACAGGGCATGTTCTCAATAGTGACCAGAACGCCATCCTGGCCGATTTCGGCCTGGAAATCCCTGATTTTGTTAAACCATCGCCAGAAATTTAATTCGAAAAAAAGCCAGTTTGGCGGGTGAAAATTGACCAGGGGAACCTCGGCATTCAAGGCCAGTTCCGCACATTGCTTCAGTTGGTCGGATTTGTTTCCCCAGCCGTCGATCTCAAAAAACGGGGCATGAAGCGAGTGCACCGGGAATATGCTTTGCAATTCTCGTAGATGTTTGAGGTTCGTCGAGCCGGAAAAGTCATGATTAATAATGACTTCCATACCGTCGAAACCGATATCCCTGGCCATTTCAAAGACCAGGGTCTGTGGTAGGGTGAAAAGACATCCTGCGGATAAGATCAACTTCATTTTATATGTTCGTCGACGTTTTAATAAAACGATATTTTATTTTAGGCACATATAAAGCGAGCCCGGTATGGATGTCAATGCGGTCATGCATCCAAATGTTGTCTCAAGGGCTGTGAACCTTCTCGACCAGGAAGCGCCTCAAATGCTCTGGTGGCGGCGGTGTCAGGCGAGAAACGATGATCATCGTCAGGATGACAAGTGGTGCGCCGATGAGGGCCGATGAGGTCGGCGGCAGTACAGCGCGTAGCGTTGGAGACAGGTGTCCGAACAGAATCGGTGCAAAGGTGATCACGGTTCCGACCAGCATTCCGGCAATCGCACCGTATTTGTTGGTCCGATCCCACCAGATGCCAAGCAGGAATACCGGAAAGAGCGTATTGCCGGCCAAGGCGAAGGCGACTGCAGTGATCTGGGCAATCAACCCTGGAGGGTTGACGGCGATCACCAGAACCAGAAGCGCCAGGACCAGGGTTGCACCCTTGGCCACCAACCGCAGGTGGCGCTCGTTGGCGTTGGGATTGATCAGGCGATAATAAATGTCGTAGGAAATTGTCCCGGCACCTGTGACCAGCAATCCGGTAATCGTGCTGACAGCAGCGAGGATGCCGCCGATTGCAAGCACGCTGACCAAAATCTCGTTAAGGCCGACCCACTCGGCGGTTTTGATGACGATGATATCCGCGAGTGCCAGTGCCTCGACCGGGTCAAGGACCATGCCCGATGTTGTCATCCAGGATCGGGCGAAGGCACCGAATGCCGGTGCGCTCCAGTAGAGCAGGCCGATAAAGAAGAGCCCCCAGACCACCCCCCAGCGGGCGTCGCGATTATTCGGTGCCGTATAGAAACGCGAAAGCACATGTGGCAACCCTGCGGTGCCAACCATCAGGGTGAAGCAAAGTGCAATCCATTCGTAAGGTGTGCCGAACGTCCAGGGGTAAAGATAGTCGCTTGAGACCTGTGTCGGAAGATCGCGTAAAGCGCTGCCGTAGCTGAATTGGGGGACAAGCCAGTTGTAGCCCAGTTTTTTTGCGATCATCATGAGTGGAATAATAAATGAGAGAATCAGGATCAGGTAGTGCATCTGCTGATTGCGTGATGCTTTTATGGCGTCGGCAACCATAAGAAAGGCAAATGTTACCAGAATGCCGAAAATCAAGGCCTGGGTGTATTCGATGCCGAACATCCATGCGAAGATCAGGCCGATCCCTTTGTATTGAGCGACACAATAGATCAGTGAGATGACAACCGCGATAACGGCAGAAAAGACCCGGGCCACCGAGGAGTCATAGCGTGCTTCGACAAAGTCCGGGGCAGTATATTTGCCGAAGCGGCGGATTTGACTGCCCATCAGCACCAGCAGGAGGACGTAGCCACCTGTCCAGCCAAGGATGTAGGCGAATGCGAAGTAGCCGTGCAGAAAAAAGACTCCGGCTATACCGAGGAAGGATGCTGCACTCATCCAGTTAGAGGCGATCGCGGCACCGATTTTGGCATGGCCAATCGAGTGAACCTGAATACCGTAGCCACCCTTGTCGTGTTGCCTGGTCAACAGGCCAACCACTAAAGAGACAATCAGGACACAGCCGAGCAGGAGCAAAGGCGTATATTTAACTGTGGACTCAATCACGCCATTCTCCTAACGCCGTCTGCGATAACTGGAATTCAGCCAGTCGATCAGAACATTGAAGAAGAAACAAAGGAAAATAAACCAGAGGATAAGGAACTGGCCGCTGTACCAGAAGTAAGCGGGAATGCCGAAAATATAAGGAACTTCAGCGAGAGTGCGGGCCGGGTCGCTGTGAACCATCGCCAGGTGAATCGGCATGCCGAAGGTCATTATTGCCCAGGCGGCCAGCGTGATCCAGATGATCGTAACCTCTTTGCGCATGAAGCCGGGGCGTGGACGAAAGAAGTTGATGCGAAGATCCTCTCTTTTGAGAGGATCCTGTCCATTGGTTTGCGGCATGGCCATAAGTTCCTCTAAACCGGGGCAAAGTATCCAATGCAACGAAATAATCACGGAGTTAGTGTAGGTTAATGCCAGTGTTTTGACAATTTTAATCGAAACTCCCGGTTTTCATAACTTCATCAAGCACGATTGTTGCGAAGCTGCCTTTCGGCAGTGAAAACGAGATCAGTATATCATCCCCGTCCGTTAAAGCTTCGGGTGAGTGTATTGGCACTCGCAAGGGCCGTCGCTCACCATCCATCGACAGTCCTCCCGATAGATGGAACGACTCCAGGGTGAGGTCTTCTTTGTCGAGCAGGCTTTGTTCGAGCAGGCCGGCCTGACCCTCGGCAAGTTTCGTTTTGCAGCCAAAAAGCGGTGCCGTCGGACTGATCTCGAAAGTGTCAGCTCGCAGTTGCTCGACAGCTGGATCGGTCACCAGAAAGCAGGCACCGTTGATATGCTTGTACGCCAGGTCGCCTGACCAGAGCTGATTCAGGGTGTCCAGGCGCATATCGATCAGGCGATCGAAAAGACTTGACTGATACGCAGAAAGGTAGAGCCTCAGCAGTTTACGGGGCATGGCGCGGACAGCCTTGTCTGAACTCTTGCCATCTCTGATCATTTCAAGCAGACGACGCTCCGGCCTGCAATGGCGGGGCAGTTTCTCGATTGCAGTTCCCAGGTCTTTGCAGCGATACGCTTCAACAGCCTGCTGCCAGGCGGGATGATTGATTTCTGCCGGATCACCAATAATTTCGTCAATGGCAGCGCTGTAATCGCCGCGAAGAATCGCACGGCCGATGCGGTGAGAGTTGCCCAGGGCGCCGTAACGTTGCTCACCAAAGCGATTGGGGACACCGATATCCTCCAATATCCCGAGAATTGCTGTTGCACGCTGCAGCCCCTCAGGTTGCGGTTGATGGATGCGAATCCGAAAGCGATTTCCTGCCAGGTGACCGGGACGCAGTTTGTTGCGATGCAGGCACGCAGAAAGAATGGTCACCCCTGGAATCTCCAGCCCTTTGACGTCATCCGGCTTGCGCAGTGGCACGGAGACGGTTTGCCGGGTGATTGCTTTGGCATCTTTTAGCCCGGCATAGCCAAGGTCGCGTTCGTTGCATTTAAGGGCGTTGGCCAGCTCCCGGAGCAGGTCATAGGTCGTCAGCCCGCACTTTTCAACGCTCAGGTAGAGATGGTCGCCTTCGCCGCAAGGCTCGTAAAGGGGGATCTCGTCAACCTGAAAATCTTCCGGTTGCTGGCGGATGCTTCCCCCTGTTCCGGCAAGTTTTGAGGTGAGGTATTCAGCCATTTTCAGCCTTTTGCCAGTCGACGCGAAAGCCGCGTTGCGCTGTGGGAGAGGGGAGCTTGCCACGGGAGACTCGCGCATCGCGCTGATGGTGAATGAAATAGATGTGTTGGCCTTTGTCGAGAAAACGCTGCATGTATTTGGAGATCGGATAGCCGGGCAGGTCATGCACCCAGTCCGATTGCAGCATGTTGCCGTAACCGGGCAAATTACGGATCTGTCCGGCGACATCTTCAGCATAATTGTCGAAGTCAGTACTAAAGAAGAAATCGCCGCCCGGCAACAGGTAGTGAGCCAGTGATTCGAGAAAATCCCGGTTGACCAGGCGCCTGCGCCGATGGCGCTTCTTTGGCCATGGATCCGGGCAATTTATGTAGACAGCAGCGAGGCTTTCCGGCCGCAGCCCTGTTTCCATCAGCCAGCGGGCTTCAACGCGCATGACGCGAACATTTTGCAAGCCGGCTTCGTCAATTTTTGCGCAGGTTTTCAGACATCCTTTGTTGTAGATATCTATGGCCAGAAAATTAATGTCCGGTTGCTTGCGAGCCTGTGCGAGGATGAAGTGACCGGTACCACAGCCTATCTCCAGGGCCAGGGGTCGGGAGTTGCCAAAGACGGCTGTCCAGTCCATGGGGCAGTCCAGGATCTTGTCGGCGATAAAGTTGGGAGAAATAATCGGGATAATTCGTTGTGTCATCAGCTGTTCCAGTTGCATCAGGAGATTAAAAAACTTTGCTTGTGTTGTCCGGAGTTTCCGTTCTTTTCACCACAGAGATCACGGTGAAATTCTGAAAAGTTCATGAAAATCAGAGAGTCTCTCGGTTTTAAAGCCAATGGATTTTCGTTTGTGCCCTATGTGCTGAAAAACATACAAGGTGCCCTTATAGTTACGGTTCTGGTTGTATGAAGCTTACCAAGGCCTCAATCTCTGCACTCGACAGATGACTGAAGTCCGGAATCGTATCGTTGCCGTGTTTCCCGCCGGGATTGATCAGCTGCAACCGGATCTCCGCCCTGGAGCGCTTTGCGCGGATTTCTTCAAAGCTTGCGGCCACATTCCCGCCGTCAGCTTCCAGGGTATGGCAGGCTTTGCAACCCTGGGCGTTGATCAATTTGCGTGCCGGCCCGCCACCCTGTGCTTCACTGATGGCTGGTAAAGTCGTCATGCCAAGCAGTACAATGGCTCCGATGATCAAGGTTCGGTTCATGGTGTCCCTTTCAACGACTTACCAGGAA
>Ga0214472_10006421_pt1 | contig 12318 bp, 9 predicted proteins | sample RVTome_6_FD_207662 | JGI IMG/M metagenome (GOLD analysis project Ga0214472, IMG submission 207662) | Soil microbial communities from uranium-contaminated site in the Upper Colorado River Basin, Wyoming, United States - RVT140D175 | ecosystem: Environmental > Terrestrial > Soil > Contaminated >... | reverse complement strand
GCCGGTGAGGGCCAGCGCGGCCAGACGGCGGATGCTCATGGCCGGCGGCCGTCGTCGGTCACCGTCAGTCCCGGAGGAAGCCCCACATGCCGAAGGAGCTCCCCATCAGGCCGGTGGCGGCACCGAACCCGAGCACGAGCAGCGCCTGGCGCCACATGAAGCCGAACGGGACCTCCACCGCCTCGGTCGACGTCGAGAACAGCTCGGCGATCGAGCCGCTGACGCCGAAGATGAGGAGCACCGCCAGCGCTGCGCCGAGCAGGCCCTCGATCACCCCCTCGAGGAGGAACGGGATCCTGACGAACCAGTTGCCGGCACCCACCAGCTTCATGATCCCCAGCTCCTCGCGTCGGGCGAAGATGGCAATGCGGATGGTGTTGGCGATCAGCACGACGGCAGCGCCGCCCAGGATCACCACGATCCACACGGCGAAGGTCGACAGTCGCTCGGAGCGCGCCACCAGGGCGTCGATCGCCTCGTCGGCGGCGGACACCAGCAGGATCCCGGGGATCACCACCAGTCGATCGGTGATCGTCGAGTACTCGGCCGCTTGGAGGGGCTGGATGCGGAGTGAGGCGGGCAGGATGCCCGGGTCCTCCTCCACGACCTCGATGAGCGACGGCTGATCGGCGAACAGCTCGCGGAACTCCTCGAGCGCCTGGGCCTTGGAGAAGTACTGGACACCGGCCACCTCGTCCCACGCCTGGATCTGGGCCTGCAGGCCGTCGATCTCCTCGAGGGTGAGGTCGTCGCCGAGGAAGGCGATCACCCGGACGTTGTCGTCCCAGCGCCCGATGTCCTGGTCGATCGACCAGCGGAGCACGATGGTGCCGAAGACGAGGGTGAGCATCACCAGGACCGCCACCACGGCGGCCGACACCACGAGGACGTTGCGCCGCAGGTTGGCGAGCGCCTGGCTCAGCAGGTACTGGAATCGCACGGGTCAGCCCTCGACGATCGTCTGCTCGCCCGTCGGGTCCGACGGGGTTCCTGCGGGGAGCGGCATCTCCTCGCCACGCTCGTACGTGGAGCCGCTCTGGTCACGGACGACCCGGCCGCGGTCCAGCGCCACCACGCGACGGCGCATCGCGTCGACGATGGCGTGGTCGTGGGTGGCCATCACGACGGTGGTGCCGGTGCGGTTGATGCGGTCGAGGAGCCGCATGATCCCCACCGAGGTGGCGGGGTCGAGGTTCCCGGTGGGCTCGTCGGCGAGGAGGATGAGCGGGCGGTTCACGAACGCCCGGGCGATCGACACCCGCTGCTGCTCGCCGCCCGACAGCTGGTTGGGGAGGCGGTCGGCCTTGGCGGCGAGGCCCACCAGCTTGAGCACCTGGGGCACCTGGTTGCGGATGACGTGACGGGGGCGCCCGATCACCTCGAGGGCGAAGGCGACGTTCTCGTACACCGTCTTGGAGGTGAGCAGCTTGAAGTCCTGGAACACGGTGCCCACCGAGCGGCGGAAGAGCGGGACCTTCCAGTGGGGGAGGCGGTTGATCGCCTTGCCCGCCACCCACAATTCGCCGTCGGTGGGCAACTCCTGGCGCAGCATCAGGCGGATGAGCGTGGACTTGCCCGACCCCGAAGGGCCGACCAGGAACACGAACTCACCCTTGGGGATCTCGAGCGACACGTCGCGCACCGCGACGGTCCCACCGTCGTAGACCTTGGAGACGTTCTCGAGGCGGATCATGTGCGCGGCTCACCCGGGATGGACACATTGGCCGGGACGGGGCGAGGGTAATACCGCGAGTGTGTTTTGCAGCACATATCGCACCCAACCCTCCCCCACGGTGTGGGGGAGGTGGGCCCGCCCGCAGGGCGGGATCGGAGGGGGGAGGCCGAACGCGACCGGGAACGAGGGGAGGTGGCCCCGCCCGCAGGGCGGGGTCGGAGGGGCGAGATCAGACGCGACCGGGAGCGAGGGGAGGTGCCGAGCGCAGCGAGACGGAGGGGGCGGGTGAACGCGACCGGCAGCATGGCGCCCGACTCACCTCTCCGGGAAAGGCAGGTGCAGGCCGGCGAAACCGGCCTGACCGGAGGGGGGCGGCTCCCAACACCGGGACCGCAGGGTCGCATTCGCGAGCGGAGGCGGAGCCAACGCTCATTCGCGCCGGCGCATCCCGCGATTCGCGGCTCGCCACGCGAGCCATTGGCCTTCCCCTACTCCCCCGTCGCCCGCTGCCGCCGCCACTGCAGATAGGCATCGATGAACGGCTGGATGGCCCCGTCGAGCACCCCCTCCACGTTCCCCACCTCGATGTCGGTGCGCGTGTCCTTCACCATCTGATAGGGCTGCAGCACGTAGGACCGGATCTGGCGGCCCCAGGCCGCCTCGCCCTGGTCGCCGCGGATCTCGTCGATCTCCGCCCGCTGCTCCTGGCGGGCCCGCTCGGCGAGTCGCGCCGCGAGCAGTTGCATGGCGCGGTTGCGGTTCTGCATCTGCGAGCGCTCGGCCTGACAGGCCACGACGATCCCGGTCGGCTCGTGGGTGATACGCACCGCCGAGTCGGTGACATTGACGTGCTGACCACCGGCGCCCTGCGAGCGGAAGGTCTCGATGCGGAGGTCGTCGGTGTCGATCTCCACCTCCTCCACCTCGACCTCGGGGATCACGTCGACACCGGCGAAGGAGGTGTGGCGTCGCGACGCCGAGTCGAACGGGCTGATCCGCACCAGGCGGTGCACACCGCGCTCGCCCTCCAGCGTGGCGTATGGGCGCTCGCCCCGCACCGTCAGCGTGGCGGAGCGGATCCCGGCCTCCTCGGCCTCGAGCACCTCGTCCACCTCCACGCCGAACCCGGCCTGCTCCAGGTACCGGGTGTACATGCGGAGCAGCATCTCGGCCCAGTCGGCGGCATCGACGCCACCGGCGCCGGCGTGCACGCTGAGGATCGCCGGGCGCTCGTCGTAGGGCCCGAAGTAGAGCGTCTCCTCCTCGAGATCGAACAGTTCGGTCTCGAGGGACGACAGCTCCGCCGCCACCTCGGCGGCGGTGGCGTCGTCACCGTCGGCTGCTGCGAGGTCGAGCAACTCGGCGGCGTCGTCGAGGGTGGACGAGATGCGATCCACCATCGACACGATCTTCTCGTACGACGAGAGGCGCCTGGTCACGTCGCGCGCCCGCTCCTGGTCGTTCCAGAGGTCGGGAGCGGCGGCCTGCTCCCTCAGCTCCTCGAGCGCCTCGGCCTTGGCGTCGACGTCAAAGGAACCTCCGGGCGTCGTCCAACCGGGTACGCAGCGAGGCGATGAGGGCGCGGGGGTCCTGGTCCATGATGCGTTCAGGTTAGGACGGGAGCGGATGGCGAATGGCGAGTGGCGAATGGCAAGAGCCGCGCATCACGCGGAGACGGGTTCACTGCAAGGGAGGCCCCGCCAGGGGCCGGCCACGAGTCCACCCCAGGCATCCGGCGGCAGCCGCTCGATGGGCCGCCCCAGCCCGTGGAGCCGTGCCACGACGCGGAGCCAGCGAGCAATGGGCTCAGAAGAACCACCCGTGGTGGGGCTCCGGCAAGGCGAACGCCTCGTCGAGCGATCGCAGCAGATCGGGGGGCCCGCTCACCCCGCCCGACACGGCCAGCGTGGAGGCGTTGCGCACCCCCAAGGGCCGTCCGCCGGCTGCTGGCCGCGCAGTCGTCGCCCTAGGCGACCGCCCCGTGGCACCGCTTGTACTTCTTGCCGCTGCCACAGGGGCAGGGGTCGTTGCGGCCCACCTTGTCCTTGGCGGTGGCCTGCCGCTTGAGGGCCGCCCCGCCGGTGCCGCCCAACTGGACGACCGGGTCGGGACGGCTCTGCTGCTCGACGACCTGGGCGTTGTAGAGGTAGCGCACCGAGTCGTGCTTCACCCGGACCACCGTGTCGGCGAACATGTCGTACGCCTCCCGCTGGTACTCGGTGAGCGGATCGCGCTGGCCCATGGCCCGCAGCCCGATGCCCGACCGCAGGTAATCCATCTCGGCGAGGTGCTCCCGCCACTTGTTGTCGACGATCGACAGGATCACGGTGCGCTCCAGCTTGCGGAGCAGGTTGCCGCCCAGCTCCTCGGTGCGGCCGGTGTACACCGCCTGGGCGTTCTCGGTGACCCGTTCGACGAGGTCGGCCACCTCCCACACGTCGTCGGCGAGTTGCTCGGGCGTCAGCTCGATCGGGAACACGAGGGAGAGGCGGCGATGGATGTCCTCCCAATCCCAGTCCTCGGGGGGCGTCTCGTCGGAGACGGCCTCGCGGATGGTGTCGTCCATCACCTCGTCGATCCAGTCCCGGACGAGCTCCTCCGTGTCGCGGCCCGCCAGGACCCGTCCTCGCCAGCCGTAGATCACCTCGCGCTGGGTGTTCATCACCTCGTCGTACTTGAGGACGTTCTTGCGGATCTCGAAGTTCTGTGACTCCACCTGCCGCTGGGCGCGCTCGATGGCGTTGGTGACCATCTTGTGCTCGATCGGCACGTCCTCGGGGATGCGGAGGCGGCGCATGATCGCCTGCACCCGATCGGTGGCGAACCGGCGCATCAGGTCGTCCTCGAGGGAGAGATAGAACCGCGACTCGCCCGGATCGCCCTGGCGACCGGAGCGGCCCCGCAGCTGGTTGTCGATCCGGCGCGACTCGTGGCGCTCCGTGCCGAGCACGTACAGACCGCCCAGCTCGATCACCTTCTGCTTCTCGGCGTCGGTCTCGGGCTTCAGCTGCGCGTGGGTCTCGGCATGGGCCTTCTCGTACTCGGGCGTGTCGGGCTCGAGGCCGCGCTTCTTCATCTCGAGCGCCGTCATCTCCTCGGGGTTGCCGCCCAGCTGGATGTCGACACCGCGCCCGGCCATGTTGGTTGCGACGGTCACGGCCCCGAGGCGGCCCGCCTGGGCGATGATCGCCGCCTCACGCTCGTGCTGCTTTGCGTTGAGCACCTCGTGCGGGATGCCCTGGCGGCGCAGCAAGTTGGAGAGCCGCTCGGACTTCTCGATGGACACCGTGCCCACCAGGATCGGCTGGCCGGCGGCGTTGCGCTCGACGATGTCGGCGGCGACGGCGTCGAACTTGGCGTCCTCGGTCATGTACACCAGGTCGGCCTGATCCATTCGGGCGATGGGCTCGTTGGTGGGCACTTCGATGACGCCGAGACCGTAGATCTCGTTGAACTCACCCTCCTCGGTGAGGGCGGTGCCGGTCATGCCGGCGAGCTTGTCGTAGAGCCGGAAGTAGTTCTGCAGGGTGATGGTGGCGAGGGTCTGGTTCTCCTCCTTGATCCGCACCCCCTCCTTGGCCTCGATGCCCTGATGGAGTCCGTCGGAGTAGCGGCGGCCCTCGAGGATGCGCCCGGTGAACTCGTCGACGATCTTCACCTCGCCGTTGGCGACCACATAGTCGACGTCCCGCTCGTACAGCGCCTTCGCCTTGAGGCCGACGTCGAGGTGGTGCACGAGGTCGACGTTGGTGTGGTCGTACATGTTCTCGACGCCGAGGTACGACTCCACCTGGGAGATGCCCTCCTCGGTGACGATCACCTGGCGCTTCGCCTCGTCGACCTCGTAGTGGACGTCGCGCTTGAGGCGCTCGGCGATGCGGGCGAAATCGCGGTACCACTTGGCGGTGTCCTGCACGCGGCCGCTGATGATGAGCGGTGTCCTGGCCTCGTCGACGAGGATCGAGTCGGTCTCGTCGACGATGGCGAAGGCATGCCCGCGTTGCACCATGTTCCTGGGGTCCATCGCCATGTTGTCGCGCAGGTAGTCGAAGCCGAACTCGTTGTTGGTCCCGTACGTGATGTCGGCTGCGTAGGCGGGACGACGCTCGTCGGGCAGCATGTCGGCCTGGATGAGCCCCACCTTCAGGCCGAGGAAGCGGTGCACCCCTCCCATCCACTCGGCGTCGCGGCGGGCGAGGTAGTCGTTGACCGTGACGATGTGGACGCCCTCCCCGGCCAGGGCGTTGAGGTAGGCCGGCATCGTCGACACCAGCGTCTTGCCCTCACCCGTCTTCATCTCGGCGATCTTCCCGCGGTGCATGGCGGCGGCGCCGAAGACCTGGACGTCGTAGTGGCGCTGGCCCAGCACCCGCTTGGCGGCCTCGCGCACGACGGCGAAGGCCTCGGCCTCGAGGTCGTCGAGCGTCTCGCCTTCCTCGATCCGGTGGCGGAACTCCTCGGTCTTCGCCTTGAGCTGCTCTTCGCTGAGGTTCTCGATCGAGGGCTCGAGCTCGTTGACGGCGTCGACGACGGCGTCGAGCTGCTTCAGTTCCTTGCCGGAACCGGCGCGCAGGATCTTGTTGATGATCGACATCGGCACCTCATGATACGGAGGCTGCTGTGTTGACTGAACAGGTGCGCCGAGCGGTGTGTTCCGCCAACCCGACCTGCGATGTCCGACGTCCGACGTCCGATGTCCGCACCGGGGTGTCACCGCCCATCCACATGCAGGCGACCGCGTCGTCAGTCGGACCACGGACTACGGACCACGGACTACGGCGAGCCCTCCACGGTCTCGAGCATGGCCGCCGGGTCGACGCCGGCGTCGGCGGGGAGCAGCTGTGCCTCCACTTCGAGGCCCTCGACCGACAGCGGCTCGGGCGGGTCCACCGGCTCACCGCCGGGGTGGCGCACCAGCACCGCATCGTGACCGGACACCACCATGACCACCCGTCCGTCGGAGAGACGGAGCAGGGAGCCCGGCGGGTGCATGCCCATCATCTCGATGAAGAGCCGGACGAGGTTGGGGTCGTACTGGGGCCCGGCGCCCTCCAGGAGGATGGCCAGGGCCTCGCCGGGGGTGCGGGCCGGCCGGTAGGGGCGGTGGCTGGTGATGGCGTCATAGGCGTCGACGATCGAGACCATGCGGCTGAAGGTGTGCGGCGCCCGCCCGGCGAGGTCGGGGTACCCGCCCCCATCCATCCGGGCGTGGTGCTCGAGGGCGACGGCGGCGGCGATGTCCTGGCCCGGCCCGGCCGCCGCCATGATCGTCATGGCGCCCTCCTGCGGGTGCAGCCGCACCTGCGCCCACTCCTCGTTGGTGAGCCGGCCCGGGTTGTTGAGAGCGGCCTCGTCGATGACGACGCGCCCCACGTCGTGGAGGAGCGCCCCGAGGCCGAGCAGGCGCAGGTCGTCGTGGTCGAAGCCGATGTAGCGGCCGAACGCCAGCGAGAGCAGGCAGGCGTTGACCGAGTGGTAGTAGGTGACCTCGTCGTGGTTCTGGATCGTGGCCAGCAGCAGCGACGGGCCCGGCGCCGCCGACGAGTCGGCGAGGAACCCGTCGACGACGTGCATCACCTCGCCGAGCTGCAGCGGCTCGCCCCGCGAGACGGACCGCAGCGTGTCGAGCGAGTCGGCGTAGGTCTTGCGGAGGCCAGAGACCGGCCTGTCGTCCATCTCGCCCGGCCGGTGGGGCCGCTCGTTGAGGCGCACGGTGCCCTCGGCGGGGATGTCGGTGGAGGCGCCCGCCACGAGAGCCGCCAGGTCGGCCAGGTCGGCCCGGCTGGCGTCGCGCAGGATGGTCACGGTGTCGATGCCACGCGAGCGCATCGAGCGCAGCAGGCCGTCGAATTCGGTGGACGCGTGGGGCAGCAGCGTGGTCTCGAGGTAGAAGCCGGCCTCGCCGGCCGTGATCACGACCTCGTTGCGACCTGCGGTGAGCACGGACGAGGCGTGCCGTAGCGCCTCGATGGCGGCTTCGGCGGCGTCATCGACGTCGGGACCTTCGTCGGCGTGCAGCAGCCGCTGACCGGCGTGATGGAGCGCCCTCAGGAAGGTCCGGCCGAGCAGCTCACTCATACTCGCCCCGCTCCACGAGAGCCTGGCGGGCCGCCTCGCGCGCGACCCGGGCCACCCCGACGACGAGCCGCTTGGCGGCGAGCTCGGAGAGTGCGTCGAGCGGTGCGTCGCCCTTGCGTTCTGCGATGACCTCGACGAGGCGTCGGGCGTCGGCGGCGTTCAGCGACCCGCTGTGGATGAGCCCCATGATCCCGGGGACGACCTCGGGGTCGGGGCACGCCCGCAGCAGCGAGGTCGCCGCCTGGCGGACACGCGGACTCGCGTCCGAGAACCCGGCGAGGATCCGGTCGAGGGCGTGCTCGGTGTCCAGTGACACGAGAGCGCGCAGCGCCTCGACGCGGACACGATCGTCGTCGTGCGCCGCCACCCGCTCCAGTGCGGGGATGGCCTCGGGGCGGCCGGTGCGGCCGACGGCGATCGCGACGTTGCGGACGATGAACCAGCGGGGATCGGCAAGCCGTTCGACGAGCAGAGAGAGGTCGCCGGTCCCGGACATGCCCAGGTACTCGACGAGGTGACGGCGGTTGACCGGAGGGTCCTCCACCTCCATGCCGTGGATGAGGTGATCGACCAGCGGCCGGCCCCAGGCCGACAACAGGTCGCGGGCCTCGGGCGGGTCGCCGGCGGCGGCGAGCCGCAGCACGAGCTCCTCGAGGAGGTCGGGGCGGGTCAGTTCGGCCATGGCGAGCTGCATGCGCTCGGCCAGCTCGGAGGAGTGGATCGGCGCCTCGGTGAGCGCCCGCATCCACAGCCCGGCGGTGGCGAAGTCGCCTGCCCGAATCGCACCTGCCACCTTCCCCACCCAGGTCCGGAGCAGGCGGTGGTAGCGCGACGTGCGGGTCTCGATGCGGAGCAGGTCGCGAAATGCCACGATCCCCGGCTCGCGATGTGCGGCGGCGGCTGCCAGAACCCGGTCGGCGATCGCGGTGGTGGCGGCACCGTCCTCGACGGTGTCCAGCAGACGGCGAAGCGCGGCGAGCTGATCGGCGTGCGGATCGCCGTCCCGGGGCTGGAGGTCGGTCGCGCCGTTTGCCCCGGGCATGTCAGAGCTCGATCAGGTTCTCACGAATCGCGTAGAGAACGGCCTCGTTGCGAGAGTGGAGCCCGAGCTTGTCGAGAATGTTGCGCACGTGGTTCTTCACCGTGTTCTCACTGATGAATAGCACGTGACCGATCTCCTTCGATGTCATTCCCTCGGCGACGTGGGAGAGCACCTCGATCTCGCGGCCCGTGAGGGTGGGCTTGCGGGGCGCCATGAAGTCCTGATGGCGCAGGAGCTGCGTGAGGACGTCGAGCAGCTTGCCGGTCATCTTGGCCGAGATGGCGGCGCCCCCGCCGGCGACGTCCTTGAGTGAGCGGGCGAGGTCCTCGAAGTCGGAGTCCTTGACGAGGTAGCCCCGGGCGCCCGCCTTGATGCAGTCGAGCAGGTCCTCCTCGGACTCGCTGCCGGTGAGCATCACGACGGCGGAGCCGGGCGAGATCGCCCTGATCTTCTCGACGGCGTCGAGGCCGGGCACGCCCGGCATGAGGATGTCGAGCACGACGAGATCGGGCTGGAGCTCCTCTGCCTTGCTGATCGCCGAGTCGCCGTCATCGGCCTCCCCGACCACCTCGAACCCCACCTTGGAGAGAGCGGCGGAGAGCCCGGTGCGGAACAGGTCGACATCGTCGACGACGAGTACGCGAGTCATTCTGGCTCGAGCAACCCGAGCGATTCCCCGCGACGGCGATACACGACCGAATAGCGGTCGCTCTCGGCGTTCAGGAACAGATAGAAGCTGTGTCCGAGCAGTTCCATCTGAAGGGCTGCCTCCTCCGGCGTCATGGGCTTGACCACAAAGCGCTTCACGCGATCGATCCTCACTCCGTGATCCTCTTCGCTTGATGTTTCGACGCCGGAGGCGGACTCATTGAGTCGTTTCTCCCTGGGCTGACGGGACCGCTGGATGAGCCTCTCCTTGAGACGACGCAGCTGTCGCTCGAATCGATCGACCGCAGCCTCCAGTGCGGTGCGGTCGTCGCCGGCCGACTCCTCGATGCGCACCAGCTGGCCCGCAACCGTTGCCGTGATCTCCACGCGGTACCGGTCGGCGATGCGCGGGTTGTGCTCCTCGCTGAACTCGACGTCGGCCGTGGCGGCCGGGTCGTCGAACACCCTGGTGGCATGTGCCACCTTCTCGGCGGCGAGGTCCTTCAGGTCGTCGTGCACGGCGGTGTGGCTGCCATGGATCCTCACGTCCACGTCGGGCTCCTTTCGGCGCGCGCGTGTGCGGCGCATGGTCGGGGGGCGTGCCGGGGAGCCGTGCGCGATCCGGGCTGAGCGGCCCGGTCGGCGAAGACTCGAAGGGTCGGCACTGCGCACCATGGTACCGACCGCCCCGGACGGAGCCAGGGCCGGCTGTCACATCCCGGTGACACGATCGCACCATGCCGTGCCTCGCCTGCGCCCGATTCACCGGAAGCCCACTCTGTGGCGGCTGCGCCGAGACCCTCGACGCCGCCCCGCAACGGATGGCCGGGCCCGTGCTCGTCACCCCGGCCCTCCGGCACGGCGGCGCCGCCCGGCGGCTGGTCCATCGCCTCAAGTACGGCGGTTCGCAGGCGGCGGCGCGGCTGCTGGCAGGTGCGATGGCGCCGCTGCTGCCCGCCGCCGCCCGCGCCCTGGTCCCGCTCCCCCGCGCCCGGCTGCGGCGGTGGGCGCACGGCGTCGACCCGGCGCTCGAACTGGCGCGAGCGGTCGGTGCGATCGTCGGGATGCCGGTTGTCCCCTGCCTGCGCCCCGCCCCGTGGTGGCCGCACCGCGCCGGCCCGGCGGGCCGGGTGCGCGGCGCCCCGCGGTTCACGGTCCTGCGGCCCGCCCCACCCGGCGCCGTCCTGGTCGACGACGTGCTCACCACCGGCACCACGATGGAAGCCGCCGGCACCGGCCTCGCGGTGGCGTGGGGAGTGACGGCGACGAGTGCGCGGTAGGTCGCGATTCACACGTCCCCATTCGGAGACGCGACCGCCACCGCGACCGCGACGGCGACGGCCCGAAGGACGCCGTGCTGTCTGATCGCTGTGGCTGTGGCTGTGGCTGTGGCTGGGCGGTCGGCCCATCGCGAAACCCGACACCCGAGGGGAGATGGCACGAAGTGCCGGAGGGGGCGCACCCGCACCACGCGACAACTTCCCTGCGCCATGAACGCCACACTCAGCCGAGACGCGCACGATGAACGACGTGGTGCATCGAGGGAGGGCCCGCCAGGGGCCGACCACGAGACACGCCCAGGCATCCGGCGGCAGCCGGGAGGTGGGCCGCCCCGTCACGCGGGACCGATCCGCGACGCGGCTCCACCGACCCACGAGCACTAACTAGTCACTCCAGCACCCGCCACTTTCGGCATTGTTGAAACCACCCTATGTGGTTACCTTGGAGGGACCGCACCCCAGCGAGGAGCCCCGGAGAATGCAGGTCGACGTCCACGCCACCCGTGAGCGGCAGCGCCGCCGCCGTCTGCGCCGCATCGCCTGGGTGCTGGCGCCCCTCGTCGCATGGATGTGGCTCCGCATCCTCGACGGCAACCCAGTCTCCCCCGGCTGGCCGCATCTGCCCGAGGAGGCGATGATCTGGCTCCCCGGGATCGTGATCATCCTGCTGCTCGGCGTGGTGCTCATCGCCCCGATGCTCGGCAACGGCCGCTCCCCCGAGGTGGTGTTCCTCCCCGAGCAGATCGACGTCGGGTTCGACGACGTGGTGGGCCTCGGCCCCGTGCTCCACGAGGTGCGCCACACCCTCGACGTCTTCCTCAACCACCAGGCGTTCCGCGACCGGATGGGCGGGCAGCCCCGCCGCGGCATCCTGTTCGAGGGGCCGCCCGGCACCGGCAAGACCCACACCGCCAAGGCCCTCGCCCGCGAGGCCGGGGTCCCGTTCCTGTTCGTCTCGTCGACGGCGTTCCAGAGCATGTGGTATGGCGCCACGGCCCGCAAGATCCGCTCCTATTTCCGCCGGCTGCGCAAGGTCGCCCGCGACGAGGGCGGGGCGATCGGGTTCATCGAGGAGTTCGACGCCATCGGGGCCCGCCGCGGCGGCATGGACCGGGCCACCATGGCGGTGGAGAAGTCGATCCGCAGCGAGGGCACCGGCGGCGTGGTGAACGAGCTCCTCGTTCAGATGCAGTCCTTCGACGACCCGCCGCGCGGCATGAGGTTCAACAACTGGATGCGCCGTGCCGTCAACAAGCTGCTCCCCCCGCACCTGCACCTCAAGACGAAGCGCCCGGCGTTCGCCAACGTGCTGCTCATCGGAGCCACCAACCGCGCCGACAGCCTCGACCCGGCCCTGCTCCGCCCGGGCCGCTTCGACCGCATCCTCCACTTCGCCGAGCCCGCACGGGCCCAGCGCCGCGAGCTCATCGACTTCTTCCTGGGGCGCAAGGCACACGACGAGTCGATCGACGAGATCACCCGCGACGACCTGGCCGCCACCACGATGGGATACACCCCGGCGTCGCTGGAGCGGCTGTTCGACGAGGCGCTGCTGTTCGCCCTGCGCGACGGCCGCGAGCGCCTCGGAGCCGCCG
>Ga0214472_10006420_pt1 | contig 12319 bp, 9 predicted proteins | sample RVTome_6_FD_207662 | JGI IMG/M metagenome (GOLD analysis project Ga0214472, IMG submission 207662) | Soil microbial communities from uranium-contaminated site in the Upper Colorado River Basin, Wyoming, United States - RVT140D175 | ecosystem: Environmental > Terrestrial > Soil > Contaminated >... | reverse complement strand
CTCGTGCTCGGAAACCACCACGTCGCGCCGGGCAAGAAGCTCTGGACCTGGGGAAGCGGAGACCACGGCCAGGCCTGGGACAAGCTCCTGACCGACAGCGACGGTCCCGAGCTCGAGCTCATGGCCGGCGGGTACTCCGACAACGAGCCGGACTACAGCTGGCTGCAGCCGCACCGCACCAAGGAGGTCAGTCACTACTTCTATCCGCTCCGCGAGATTGGATCGTTGAAGAACGCCAACCTCGAAGCCGCCGTCGGCCTGGAGCTGACCGGCACCCTCGCCAGGATCGCGTTCAACACCACTTCGCGGCGGGACGGCGCGCGGGCCGTGCTAAAGGCGGGCGAGAAGGTCGTCTTCGAGGAGCGGATCGACATCAGCCCCTCCAAGCCGTTCTCACGGGACGTCTCCCTGCCGCCGGGCACGCGAGAAGCGGACCTCGTCGTCGCGCTCTTCTCGTCCGACGGCACGGAGCTCGTCGCCTACCGGGCGAAGAAGACCTCTCCCGGGGCGTTCCCCGGACGCGAGTACGAAGGTGACGCCGCGACCGGCAGGAAATCACCTATGCCGGAGCCGGTGAAGCCTCCCCCCGCTCCGAAGGACATCGAATCGCTCGAGATGCTCTACCTCGCGGGCATGCGCCTGGAGCAGTTCTACAACCCCGCCGTGAATCCCATGATCTATTACGAGGAGGCGCTGCGACGGGATCCCGACGACCTGAGGGTCAACACCGCCGTCGGCATCCTGATGCTCAGAAAAGGGATGTACGAGGAGGCCGAGAAGCACCTCAGGAAGGCCGTGAAGCGGGCGACCTGGAACTACACCCACCCCAGGGATACCGAGCCTCTCTACTACCACGGTCTCGCCCTCCGGTACCTCGGCCGGTACAAGGAAGCTCACGACACGCTCTACGAGGCGACCTGGGACGACGCATTCAGCTCGCCGGGCTACTTCCAGCTCGCCGAGATCGCCGGCCAGAGCGGGCAGTATACCGAGGCCCTGCGACACGTGGAGCGGTCCCTGAGCACGAACGCTCTCGACCTCAAGGCGCTCAACCTGAAAGCCGCACTCCTCCGAAGGTCGGGGCGGGCGGAGGAATCCCTGAAGCTCGCCTCCCAGACGGCCTCCGGGGATCTCCTCGACTTCTGGTCGAGAAACGAAGTCCATCTGGCGCAACTGGCGACGAACCGGACGGACGAGGCCGGCCAGACCCTCGCGTCGCTCCGAAAGCTGATGCGCGACGAGGTGAGCTCCACCCTCGAGCTTGCCGTGGACTACGGCAACTTCGGCGCCTGGGATGAAGCGCTGGGTGTGCTCGATCGACTGATCCGGTCCGGGAACGAGCGCGCGAGCTCCTATCCGCTGCTGTACTACTACGCCGGCTACGCGTCGCAGAAGAAGGGCGCCGCGGCCGATGCGGCTCGCTACTTCAAGCTCGCCGCGGAGATGCCTCCCGACTACTGCTTCCCCTTCCAGCTGGAGATGATCGACGTGCTCCGCGCGGCGATGCAGCACAACCCCAAAGACGCGATGGCTCCGCTCTACCTCGGCAACCTGCTGTTCGACCTGCAACCGGAGGCGGCCATCCAGGAGTGGGAGAAGGCCGCCGCCCTCGGCTCGAAAGTCGCGACCGTCTATCGGAACCTGGGTGTCGGCCACGAGCAGACGAAGCGCGACCGGACGAAGGCCATCGAGTACTACGAGAAGGCCGTCGAGCTGGACCCCACCGACACCCGGGTGGTCCAGGAGCTGGACTCGGCGTACCGGAATGCCCAGGTGCCGGTGGAGCGCCGGCTCGGAATGCTCCGCAAGCACCATGGGACCCTCGTCTCGGACGTCTACACCATGCCGCTCGCGAGCGAGATCGAGCTCCTCGCGTTCACCGGACAGTACGAGGAGGCCTTGTCCATGATGCGGCCCCATCGCTTCCGCATCTGGGAAGGCGGCGAGGGGCTGCACACGACGTTCGTGGACGCGAACGTGCTCCGCGGCCTCGAGCTCATGAAAGCCAAGGAGCCGGCCCGGGCGCGGCCGTTCTTCGAGGCGGCGGCGGAGTTCCCGCTGAACCTGGAGGCCAAGAAGTACTACGCGAGCGGCAGGTCCTGCGAGGTCTTCTACCACCAGGCGGTCTTCTACGAGGCGGCCGGCCAACCGGCCGAGGCCCGGCGGGCTTTCGAGAAGGCCGTCGCCGAGAGGCAGTACTACCACTCCTACGACGTGCCCCACTACTATCGCGGACAGGCCCTCAAGAAGCTCGGGCGCGGAGCGGAAGCGAAGCCCCTGTTCGAGGCCTTGATCGAGCGCGGGCGGCGCGAGCTGGCGGAGATCGAAACCAGCACGGGCATCAGCTTCTTCGCGAAGTTCGGCGATCTCACGACCGACGAGATCCGCAAGTCCAATGCTCACTACCTCGTCGGGCTCGGACACCTCGGGTTGGAGGACACGGCCCAAGCCAGGACCGAGTTCCAGCAGGCCAAGAGCCTCGATATCTACAACCTCTGGGCCAAGGTCATGTCGGCTCAACTCGAGTGAAGAGACCCGGTCTTTGATCACGCCACTTGGCATGATAGGATATGCTATATGGCGGAGGGTCGCATGGAGCACGTTGTTGAGGGCAGGGCCGCGGGGGAGTACCCCGATATCGACGTCTACTGGCGGGCGGCGAAGGGCGGCCAGGCGGGTCCGTATGGGTACGTGTTGCTTCTGGGGCTGAGGCTGCAGGATCCAATCCGCATCGTGAGGCGGGTGGAAGCGGGTCTGAAGTTCCAGGCCCTCGAGCGCTTTCAGAAGAACACCCAGTTCTCCACCACTGACCTGGCCGAGGTCGTGTCGATCAAGCTGCGGACCTTGCACCGGCGAAGGGACCAGGGTCGCCTCGAGCCGGATGAGTCCGATCGTCTCCTTCGCGTGTCCAGGATCTTCGGCAAGGCCCTCGAGCTGTTCGAGGGCGATGCGGATGCCGCTCGGCGGTGGTTCTCGACCCCCCTGAAGGGGCTTGGAGGTGAGCCTCCGATCGTCCTCTCCAGGACGGATGTCGGGGCGCGAGAGGTCGAGGCGCTCATCGACCGCCTCGAGCACGGCGTCCTCAGCTGATGCCATCCGGCTGGCGCCTGACGAAGACCCGGTATCTGGCCACGGCCTGGGACGGTGAGGGGGCGAGGACCAGTGGCGGTCGCTGGAACAGCGCCGGGACGGCGGTCGTGTACACCTCGGCCACGCTGTCTCTCGCCCTCGTCGAGACCCTGGTACACGTGCCGAGTGGAGTCCTGCCGGCGTATACAGCCGTGCCGATCGAGTTCGACGATTCGCTCGTAGCAGTCGTCGACACCGCGGATCTGCCCGCGAACTGGAAAGACCAACCGGCCCCGCCGGAGATTAGGGCCATAGGCGATACGTGGGTCGGGTCCTCGAAGAGCGCTTTGCTACGGGTCCCGAGCGTCGTCGTCCCGAGCGAGTTCAACTACGTTGTGAACCCCAGACACCCCGACTTCGGCCGCATCAGGATCGGAGCTCCGATGCCTTTTCCGTTCGACCCACGGCTGCCGCCGCCCTAACTCGCGCACGGAGGTCACCATGCGGCGAAACCGCCGGCTCCTTCTCCCCACCCTGCTCCTGCTGGCGCTCGCCACGCCGCCGGGCGGCAGCGTCGACCGCGACGAGGAGTGGCAGGACCCCCTGGTCATCGGCCGCAACAAGCAGCCCGCCCACGCGACGCTCGTGCCGTACGCGACGATCGAGCAGGCGCTCGCCGGCCGGCGCGACGCCTCGCCGTTCTACCGCTCGTTGAACGGCCGCTGGAAGTTCCACTACGCGTCGAAGCCCGCCGACCGCTCGCGCGACTTCTACCGCGCCGACTTCGACGACAGCAGCTGGGGCGACATCGCAGTCCCATCGAACTGGCAGCTGCAGGGCTACGACAAGCCGATCTACCTGAACACGCGCTACCCGTGGGCGCCCGACGACCCGCGGCCCCCCTTCATCCCGCCCGACTACAACCCCGTCGGCTCGTACCGCACGCGCTTCGAGATCCCGGCCGGCTGGGCGGGCCGCCGCGTCTTCCTGCATTTCGCCGGGGTCAACAGCGCCTTCTACCTGTGGCTGAACGGCCAGCCCGTCGGCTACAGCGAGGACAGCATGACGGCGGCCGAGTTCGACCTCACCCCGTACCTGCGGCCGGGGCCGAACCTGGTGGCCGCCCAGGTCTTCCGCTGGTCGGACGGCAGCTATCTCGAGGACCAGGACACCTGGCGTCTCAGCGGGATCTACCGCGACGTGTTCCTGTTCTCGACCCCCGCCGTCCACATCGCGGACTTCGCGGTGCGCACGGACCTGGACGACGACTACCGCGACGCCACGCTGCTCGTCCGGCCGAGGCTCGCCGTCGCAGGCAGCACGAAGGCGGACGCCTGGCGCGTCGAGGCCCGCCTCTTCGATCCCGAGGGCCGCGCCGTGTTCGAGGCGCCCCTCACGAAGGAGGCCAAGGCGATCCTCGAGGAGCGCTACCCGCAGCGGGACACGAACGCATTCGGCCTGCTGCAGGCGAAGGTCAAAAACCCCCGGAAGTGGTCCGCCGAGACACCGGACCTCTACACGCTGGTGCTCTCGCTCGTCGACGCGGGCGGCCAACTGGTCGAGACCGAGAGCGCGCGCGTGGGCTTCCGCGAGGTCGAGATCCGGGACGGCCGCTTCCTGCTGAACGGCCGGCCGATCCGCCTCTACGGCGTCGACCGCCACGAGCACGACCCGGACACGGGACAGGCGGTCCCCTACGAGCGCATGCTGCAGGACGTCGAGCTGCTGAAGCGCAGCAACATCAACGCGGTCCGCACCAGCCACTACCCGAACGACCCCAAGTGGTACGAGCTTTGCGATCGCTACGGCATCTACTTGATCGACGAGGCCAACCTCGAGACCCACGGCGTCACCGGACGGCTGACCAACGACCCGCAGTGGCTGCCGGCGTTCGTGGGTCGCGCGGTCGGCATGGTCGAGCGCGACAAGAACCACCCCTCGATCCTGCTCTGGTCGCTCGGCAACGAGTCGGGGATGGGGCCGAACCACGCCGCCATGGCCGGCTGGATCCACGCCCACGACCCGACGCGGCCCGTCCACTACGAGGGCGCCGCGGCCAAGCCGCGAGACCCCGACTGGGTCGACGTGATGAGCCGCATGTACACGCGGATCCCCGAGCTCGACGCGATGGCGAAGGATCGAAGCGACACGCGGCCGATCATGCTCTGCGAGTACGCGTACGCACGAGGGAACGCGGTCGGGAACCTGAAGGAGTACTGGGACCTGATCGAGTCGCGCGATCGCCTGATGGGGGCCTTCATCTGGGACTGGGTCGACAAGGGACTCCGGAAACGGGACGCGAACGGCCGGGAGTTCTGGGCCTACGGCGGGGACTACGGCGACGTGCCCAACGACGGCACCATGGTGTGCAACGGCCTCGTGCTCCCCGACCGCACGCCGGAGCCCGAGCTCTTCGAGGTGCAGAAGGTCTACCAGCGGATCGACACGACCGCAATAGATGCGGCGGCCGGCCGATTGCGGGTGCGCAACGACTACGACTTCCGCGGGCTGGACGAGATCGAGGTGGCGTGGGACGTGACGGAGGACGGGCAGGTCGTGCGCGAGGGCCGCCTCCCGGCGCCGGCACTCGGGCCGAAGCACGAGGGCGAGCTGCTCATCCCGCTGCAGGGGCCCCCGCCGAAGCCTGGCAAAGAGTCGTTCCTGAACGTCCGCTACGTCCTCAAGACCGACACGCTCTGGGCGAAGCGTGGCCACGCCGTCGCGTGGGAGCAGATCGCGTTGCCACCCGGGCCCGAGGCGCCGCTCGTCGCCCTGGCTTCGCTCCCAGCAGTGGACCTACGGGAATCGAGCGAGGCCTTCACGATCAGCGGCTCCGGCTTCAGCGTCGCGATCGGCCGCGCGACGGGCGCCCTCGAGTCGCTGCGGTCCGCCGGCCGCGAGCTGCTCGCGGGGCCGCTGGTTCCGAACTTCTGGCGCGTGCCGCTCGACAACGACATCGGCTTCTTGCTCCTCAACGACATGCCCAAGCGCTGCGCCGTCTGGAAGACGGCCGGGCCGGAGCGCCGCGTGATCTCGGTGCGTGCCGAGCGCATGGCGCCGCAGGCAGTTCGCGTCACGGCCGAGTCCGTCCTGCCCGCCGCAAGCTCGCCCTACTCGACGAGCTACACGGTCTACGGCAGCGGCGACGTGGTCGTCGAGGCCCGCTTCACGCCGGGCGGCGCGCTGCCCGAGCTGCCGCGCTTCGGCATACAGATGGCCGTGCCCGCCGCGCTCGGAACGATGACCTGGCTCGGCCGCGGACCACACGAGAACTACTGGGATCGGCACTCGGGCGCGCCGGTCGGACGCTACTCGGGCCGCGTCGACCAGCTGATCCACGACTACGTGCGCCCCCAGGAGAACGGCAACCGGACGGACGTGCGCTGGATTGCGCTCACCGACGCAGACGGCGCGGGCCTCGTCGCGGTGGGCCTTCCCCACCTGAGCGTGAGCGCCTGGCCCTACACGATGCTGGACCTCGAGACCGCCACGCACACCAACGAGCTGCCGCGCCGCGACACGATCACGGTGAACCTCGACTACCGGCAGACGGGTGTGGGCGGCGACGACGGCTGGGGCGCCCGCCCCCACGCCGAGTACACGCTCGACCCCAAGCCGTACGCGTACCGCTTCCGCCTGCGCGCCTACGCGCCGGCAATGGGCCCGCTCGACGACGTCGCGCGTCGCCCGCTGCCGAAGCCGTAGCACTCTCTTCGACCCATGCCTGGCCCCGATCACGCTCCCACAGATCCCCTCAGCCGCTCCCGCAATGCCTCCGCCACGCCCTATCGACCTCAACCCGGCAACCGCGGCTGCTCGCGCCACCACCCACATCGAATGGCCTATGGGTCGACTGGGTCGAGTAGGCGGTCGGCCCGCGTTGGGCCAGACCTCATGACCCTCATGATTCGTAATCAGCAGGTCCTCGGTTCAAGTCCGAGCGCTGGCTCCATTCAAGATAGGCCGTCACTACAGGGCCATTCTTCGTTGCTGCGCTTCAGATCGCGACGACGCATCGGGGAGGGGGTCACCCGGGTGTCGGCGCGCGACGAAGACTCAGCGTCCCTTCCTAAAACGGACCCACCCTGACCGGAAACGGTGAGATGCTACCGACCGGAGGTTCGCAGCGGTGACGCAGACAAAACAAATTCGAGGCGATACCGATCTCAAGCTAACGGGCGACGTCAACGCTTCGCTCCTGAAGGGCGCCCCGCTAGGCGGCGTCTCCTACAACCTGACCGTGACGGACGCGGCGCAGGCGGACGGAACCTTCGGCGTCGCGACGGTCAGTCCACCGTCGGGCGGCGCCGTCCCGGTCGACTTCGGCGCAATCCCGATAGGGAGCGCGTTGACGATCGGCGTCCCTGACGGCACGATCGAATGCGTTCTCGTTGCGTACTCCCCTGCGACGCGTGAAGCGAAGCTATCGCTGCGCGGACCCCTGACCCCGCACGACTACCCGATTTCCTGGCAGACGAACGAAGGCGCGGCCGCCAAGCCGCCGACCGACCGGGCCGACTGGGTCAGGATCATCAGAGCGACGACCCCGCACGACGGCGTCCGCGTTGTTCTGACGACGGTCGACCGGGGACACTGGCGCGTGTCGGTGGCAGACGAAACCCCCGTCACCGTCGGCTCGGGACCCGTGGATCTCGTGCCGATCAACCATCGCGCCGCAGTCACCGAGGCACTTCGTGATGCGGGAAAACCTGTCCGGGACTAAGCGCCCCCAGTGACAGCGAAGCCTACCAACACCGAGCAGCGTGCCCGCGCGCTTTGGCCCTCACGAAAACAGTGGGAAGGTTGGAGCCTACCCAGCCGACACACCGCACTAGGTCTGCTGATGGCGATCGTATCCTTGGGCCTCACGATTGTGATCTGGCTGTGGCCTGCACCGCGCACGAAGTTCACGCGGGCGGAACAGGAACGCATGACGTCGCTGCTCAAGAAAGCACCGCAGCCGCATGAACCCATTCAGCTAGGCTGCCCCGACACCGACGACGACGCTTGTCTAGTCGCTGGTCAACTCGTCAACGTGTTCACCGGTGCGGGATGGGACGTGCTGGGGGACAAGGTTGCGCCTGTCCGGTTGGGTAAGCCCGCGCCGGGAATCACTATCATGCGAAGGGCGGAAGGCACCGGCTGCACAATCGAGGACACTGACCCTGAGGACGATTGGGCGCCCGAGCCCGGTTCCAAAGGCAGATGCTTCCGCGAGACGCCTAGTGTACGAGCAATCAGAGCGGCATTCGCGAGCGTTGAAGTTCGTGCCCGGCGACGAGGTGATGTGGGCGGCGCCCTTCCGGAAGGCGTGCTCGGCGTCTTTGTCGGTCCCCGGCTATTCGATCGTCAACTGAAGGAATAGGAAGCGAAAGAAATACACCGTCAGGGACGGCGAGTGGAAGCGGTCATCGAGCGCATCGCCCGCGAAGGCGGCACGATCAGCACCCGACCGATCCGGTGTGAAGTCAACATAGGAGGCCGGCGGCACCGCGGAATGATCGTCGGGCATGTCACGATCGACGGTCGACGGGTCCGCATGGTCGTCAGGGAAATGGACTGGCGGCACTACGCCGCCGCCGTGCGCCATCGCCGGAAGGAACGGAACAGCAAGTAAAGGTCCGACGGGAAGCCCCGACCTCAAGGCCCCGTCGACGGACTGACAGGCCGTGCCCCGCTAGCCAAGAGCGCGCAGGCAACTGCGCTCATTCCAGCCAGGTCCTTAGCTTAATGGTCTGCTTCATAAATGAAGTGACGCATTCTGATGGCGTGATTCGGCACGATCTGCTAGCCTCTCACGTGGGAAGGGACGCCAAGAAAGAGCCCATACATCGTCACCCTCAGTGCGCAAGAGCGCGACGAGCTCGAAAGCCGCGCCCGCCGATATACGTCACCGTATCGAGATGTCATCCGCGCCAAAATCGTCTTGCTCGCCGCCGCGGGCATCGGCAACGACATCATCGCGGCGCGCCTCGATACGCCACGCCAGATCGTCAGCAAGTGGAGGCACCGGTCTTTCTTCGAACGCCTCGCCGGGCTGGACGAGCAGCCCCGGGGCGGGCGCCCAGCCCGCTTTTCCCCCCAGCGTCGTCGTCGAGGTTAAACGCCTGGCCTGCGAGCTCCCCTCCCACCTCGAGTTGCCACTCGCGCGCTTCACGATTCCTTAGCTCCACCGCGAGGTCCTCGCCCGTGGCATCGTGGCGCAGATCAGCGGCGTGACCATTTGGCGCTGGTTGAGTGCAGATGCCTTGCAGCCCTGGCGTCATCGCAGCTGGATCTTCCCGCGCGACCCGCTGTTTGCAGAGAAGGCCGGGCGCGTGCTCGATCTGTACGCACGCAGCTGGGAAGGCGCCACCTTGGGCCCGGACGAGTTCGTGATATCCGCAGACGAAGAGTCGAGCATCCAGGCGCGCCGCCGCAAACATCCCTCGCTCGGCCCCGCTCCCGGTCGGCCCATGCGAATCGAGCACGAGTACTTGCGTGAAGGCGCGTTGACGTACTTGGCCGCGTGGGATGTCCATCGAGCGAAGCTGTTTGGCCGGTGCGAACCAAAGACCACCATCGCTGCTGTCGATCGTCTGCTGGCCCAGGTGATGAACAGCGAGCCTTACCGATCCGCGCGCCGGGTCTTCTGGGTGGCCGACAGCTGTTCGTCGCACCGTGGTGAAAAAGCCGCTGCTCGTCTGCGCGCGCAGTGGCCAACGCTGACTCTCGTGCACACGCCCGTCCACGCGAGCTGGCTCAATCAGATCGAGATCTACTTCTCCATCGTTCAGCGAAAGGTCGTCACACCGAACGACTTCACGTCGCTGAACGAACTGGAGGACCGGCTTCTCGCCTTTCAAGCACGCTACGAGCAGACGGCGCGGCCGTTTCGATGGACGTTCACCCGCGCTGACCTGGCCAAGCTCAAAGCCAAGCAATTAACGAGCGCGGCTTGATGCGGGATACGTCACCGTAATTGTGAAACACTGAACTTCGCTAGACGACCTTCATTCTTGACGCCTTCGTTGCTGCCGCTGAACTGCAGATCAGATCCAGCATGAACGCCCAAGGCTACAACTCTGATCCCGTGGATGCCGGTTACTTCCGCGAGGGGCATCAGGCTGACTTCGACCGACACGAGGCACGGGCCGAGCGTCATGAGGTTGCGGCTCCAGCTTTGAACGAAGACGAAGCCGAGCAGCAGAGCGAAGGTCAACCCGCCGACCATCATCCATAGGGCGAAGGCCCAAGCTATCGCATCGCTCATCGTGGCCCTAGAAGGATGACGCTATCCTGTCGCAGGGTGGGGCTTGACGGGTGATCTGGCATCCTAAGAAAGTTGACGCCATAGGTCAGGCAGCCAGCGCCAGATGGCCCACCAAGGCGCGTGCAGCATCTTCAACCGGATATCGTTCGCGGGCCGGAGCTGGCCGGGGGTCGTGACGCTCTTCATGCCCAGCACGAACCTCTCTCGCTCGGTAAGCTCCCGCCAGCGCCGATAGAGGTGGCCGAGGAGGGAAGCGACGAAACCCAGGCCACCCACAACCGCGAGCAAATAGAGCCCTGATCGCATGGCGTACCGTGGCGGCTCTCCTGTCGAGCGGAGGGGAGCCGCGAGTCTACACCCGGACGCGTGGAGGCCGCGTTTCTAGGGCTTGACTCCCGTTTTCCGGGCGATGGCGACGAATCGAGGGTTCGAGCGGAGGTTGTCCCATTCGGGTTCGACCCTCAGGGCGATGACGCGGGCCGCGTGCGGAGCGGCCCGGTAGCCCAGCTCGCTCGCCTTCTCGTACGCCGCGGCGGCTTCTCGGTAGGCTCCCCGCGCTCTGAGCACGAAGCCGACGCACATGTGACCGGGGGAGTTCTTGTCGAGCTCGAGGGCCTTGTGGCAGATCGCGCTCGGCGGCCCGCGGGTCCCAGTCGAGGGCGGCCCGGAGCAGGCCCTGCGCCGTGTACGCCTCGGCCGAGGAGGCGTCGAGGCTGATCGCCTTGCGAGTCGCCGCCTGCGCGGGCGCGATCGCGTCTCGCGTGTGAACGAGCAGGTTGGCCGACGCCAGGTGAGCACGGGCGAGACCAGCATAGGCGGGCGCATGGCCGGGATCGTCTCGGACCGCCTGCTCGAGCATTTTGTCGCTTGCCAACCGCGGCTGCAATGCGCACTTTGTTGCCAACAGAGCGTCCGGCCAATCCAACGGAAGGATTCGCCCGGGCAAGGAGACTTCCATGAAACCTGGGGTCACCCTCAGGCTCGTTCTCTTGTGTGCGGCCGTCCTGCCGGGTCGCGCGGCCGAGGCCCAGACCCGCCCGGTGACGGTCGACGACCTCATGCGCCTGCGGTCGATCTCGGACGTCCGGATCTCTCCGGACGGTCAGAGGGTGGCCTACGTCGTCTCACAACCCTCGGTGGAGAAGAACGCCCACGAGGCCGTGCTGTACGTGGTTCCCGCCGCGGGGGGGGCCGCCACCCGCATGAACTACGGCACGCGGATCTTCAACCAGCCACGTCCAGCCCCACACCTCCGCTGGTCCCCGGACGGCGCGTCGCTCTCCTTCGTGGCGCTCGTGGACGACGCGCCCCAGGTGGTGAGCCTCAGCGCGACCGGAGGCGAAGCGCGGCCCCTGACCTCGACCAAGGAGGGAACGAGGATCTACGAATGGGCTCCGGACGGCAAGCGCATCGCCTACCTCGGCCCGGACCCTGTGCCCGAAGAGGAAGAGCGCCGCAAGAAGGAGAAGTCCTACGTCATCGAGGTGGACCGCAACGACCGGCCGACGCGAGTCTGGATCCAGGAGGTCGCGGGCGGCGCGGCCCGAGCCGTCACTCCCCGTGACCAGTTCGTGGCGGGCTCCTCCTGGTCGCCCGACGGGACCACGATCGCCTACGCCGCCTCGCCCATGGGTGGCTTCAACTCCCAGTTCAACACGCGGATCTACGCCGTCGCCGCCGCCGGCGGGGAGCCGCGCCCGGTCGTGGACCGGCCCGGCATGAACACGTCCCCCCAGTACTCGCCGGACGGACGCTGGATCGGGTTCATCTCCACGGACGGTGTGGCGGAGATGATCTCGACCTGGGGCCTGCACGTCGCCCCCGCGGCCGGGGGCCCGGGGATCCGCAACCTCAGCAAGGAAACCGGAAACTGGGTGGGCGAGTTCGCCTGGGCCGCGGACAGCCGCTCGATCCTGCTCATGCCGAACGAGGGCACCGCCCAGCGCGGTGCGGGCATGTTCGAGCAGCCGATCTTCCGGACGACGCTCGACACCGGGC
>Ga0214472_10006419_pt1 | contig 12319 bp, 12 predicted proteins | sample RVTome_6_FD_207662 | JGI IMG/M metagenome (GOLD analysis project Ga0214472, IMG submission 207662) | Soil microbial communities from uranium-contaminated site in the Upper Colorado River Basin, Wyoming, United States - RVT140D175 | ecosystem: Environmental > Terrestrial > Soil > Contaminated >... | reverse complement strand
CGAAACTCGAATAGGCGAACCTCGTCGCTCCGGGTCCGCCCGGGAAGAGCGTGTCGCCGGAGAAGACCAACCCCTCGGTCACGATGCACATGGATCCCGGCGTGTGGCCGGGAGTGTGGCGGACGTCGAGCACGAGCTCGCCCACTGCGAGGTCCCCCTCGGTGAGCGGCTCGTCGGACCGCATCTCGGCGATCGGCAGGTCCGCCTCGTGCAGGCGGAAAGGCACCGCCAGCCGGTCCGCAACCTCCCGGGCCGCTCCGACGTGGTCGAGGTGTCCGTGGGTCGTCAGGATCGCCTCCACCTCGACGTCCTTGCACTCTGCGACGAGCCTGTCCGCCTCGGCTGCCGCGTCGATGAGCACCGCCTTTCTCGTGGCGCGGCAGGCCACGACGTAGGCGTTGTTCTCGTATGGCCCCACCGTCACCTTGCGCACGAGGGCGCCCCCCGTCTCGATGTGCCAGGGAGCGCTCATTGCGCCGAGGCTAACGCGACCTGGGGGTCATTTCCGATTCCGGCGTCCCCAGATCGCAGTGGTGCGACGAGGGGACGCCGGAACGGGTGGGGGGACCCGTGCGGACCCATCCTCCAACATGCGACAATCGCCGCCGCATGGAGTTCACGTTCACACCGGAGCAAGCGATGCTGCGCGACTCGGTGCGCGCCTTCGTCGCCGACAAGGTCCCCTCGTCGCGAGTCAGGGAGCTCATGGCGACGGAGACGGGCTTCGACGAGGCGCTCTGGCTCGAGACGGCGCAGCTCGGGTGGCCCGCCATGCACATCCCGGAGGAGTACGGCGGCGCAGGGTTCACGCACACGGAGCTGGCGATCGTGCTCGAGGAGACCGGCGCCGCCCTCCTGCCCTCGCCGCTCTTCTCATCGATCGTGCTCGGGGCCAACCTCGTCCTGTTGGCGGGCTCACAGGAACAGAAGAAGGCGCTCCTGCCGGAGGTTGCCGCCGGGGAGCGCCGCCTGGCGGTCGCCGTGGTCGACGAAGGTGGGAACTGGGATGCCGAGACCGTGGCGACGACCGCCTCCGCGGCAGCAGGTGGGTTCCGGCTCGACGGCGTCAAGTCCTTCGTCGTCGACGGGCACAGCGCCGACACACTCATCGTGGTGGCACGCAGCGACGAGGGTTCCCTCGACCTGTTCGCCGTCGAGGCCACGGCGACCGGCGTCGCCCGCACTCGGCTCGAGACCCTCGACATGACCCGCAAGCAAGCGAGGGTCGCCTTCGATGACGTCTTCGTGCCGGAGAGCGGCAGGCTCGGGGGTGCCGGAGGCGACGTCCTCGATCGCTTCTACGACGTGGCGGCGGTCGGCTTGGCGGTCGAGTGCGTCGGAGCGGCGCAGCGCTGTCTCGACATGTCCGTCGACTATGCCAAGAGCCGCAAGCAGTTCGGGAGGGCGATCGGCAGCTTCCAGGCTGTCAAGCACATGTGCGCCGACATGCTGGTCGCAGTCGAGTCCGCTCGCTCGACGGCATACCACGCGGCTTGGGCGGCCTCGGCGAGCGCCGTCGAGCTACCGGCGGCCGCAGCCATCGCCAAGGCACATTGCGTCGACGCCTTCTTCGGCGTCGCGGCAGCCACGATCCAGGTCCACGGTGGGATCGGCTTCACATGGGAGCACGACGCCCACCTCTACTTCAAGCGAGCCAAGGCGTCGCAGCTGATGTTCGGAGAAGCCGGCGCCTGGCGAGCGCTCCTCGCCGAGCGGATCGGCTTGTAGGAGCCATTGGCACCGTTTCTCGCCCTCATGTCCGCCGTCTCGTTCGGCGTGGGCGACTTCATCGGCGGCATCGCGACCCGAAGGTCGTCCGCCGCCATCCCGGTCACGGCCATCGCCCAGGTGGGGGGCCTGGTCGTGGCGCTCGCCCTGCTACCCCTGTTCCCGGGTGCCTGGGGCCTCGAGATCGTGGGGCGCGGAGCTCTCGCCGGGCTGGCAGGGACCAGCGGCGTTGCCTTCCTGTACCGGGGAATGGGGCGAGGCCGCATGGGCCTCGTCGCCCCGGTGACCGCACTTGGAGCCGCCGTCCTGCCGGTGCTCTACGGGCTCGTGACCGGTGAGCGCCCGGGCGCGGTACCGCTCGCAGGTGTCGCCGTCGGCATCGTCGCCCTTCCGTTGCTCTCCAGGAGCCATGCGCACGAGCGAATCGCCCGCCAGGGTGCCGGGCTTCCGCCGGGGCTCCTCGACGGTGTGATCGCCGGGCTCGGGTTCGCGCTGTTCTTCATCATCCTCGACACGACGGGCTCCGACACGGGCGTCGTTCCGCTGGTGGCGGCTCGCCTCACCACCATCCCGGTGTTCACCGCGATCGCGTTCCTCAAGGGACAGTCGCTTGCGCTGGCGCCTCCTGATGTGCGGCTGTCGCTGGCGGCCGGGGCGATCGACATGCTGGCCAACGCCTTCTTCCTCGGCGGCGTCCGCCTCGGCTTCCTGACGCTGGTGAGCGTGATCGCCTCGCTCTACCCGGGGTTCACCGTCGCCCTGGCGCGTTTGCTCACGGACGAGCGGATCGAGCGGGTGCAGACGGTCGGGCTGGTGCTCGCCGGCGTCGGTATCTCACTCATGGCGGCAGGCTGAGCACCCGGCGATCTCTACCATTCGTGGTGATGAGTCCGTACCTGGCTGCCGGGATCCTGTTGGTCCTGTTCGTCGCGATCGCCGCAGGCTTCGCGTGGCAGGAGCGACGCGGCCGGACGGGCGAGGTCGTCGTGTACGGCGTCGAGGAGTCGATCGACCACATCTGGGAGCGTCTCGACGACCCCGCCAGAGCCCGTCTCGGGCGCGCCGGGGTGAGGCGGCTACTCGAGTGGGAGGTGCGCTACCTCCAAGCCGCACCCGCCGGCTCGCCCGCCTCCGTCGTGGGAGGCCTCGACGCCGCCGCCTATGCCCAGGAACAACTCCATCGACGGGGCCACACGTACGATGGTGCCGACGTCGTCGCCGTCCTCGACCTGCAGGCCGACTACCTGGCTGCCATCGGCGCGATCGCCGAGCCGGCGACACAGGACGAGATCGACGCACTGTGGAAGGAAGAGGCGTGACCGGCACGGGTCGCCACCGGTGGCGTGAAGAGTACGAAGCGTCCCGTCTCAGGAAGCAGCGCTTCGAGACGATGTCGTTCGAGGAGGTCCCCGTTCTGGGGCTGCCGGCGGAAGGAGAGGTTCCCGACGCCATCGGCTATCCGGGCCAGTTCCCGTACACGAGGGGTGTGCACGCCTCGGGCTACCGCGGCAGGTTGTGGACGCAGCGCCAGTTCGCAGGGTTCGCCTCGGTGCGCGACACCAACGAGCGGTTTCGCTACCTCCTCTCGCAGGGCCAGGGTGGGCTCTCCGTCGCCTTCGACATGCCGACGTTGATGGGCCTCGACGCCGACGATCCCCGCTCCGCAGGCGAGGTCGGCCATTGCGGGGTGGCGGTGAGCGCCGCCGACGACATGGTCGACCTCTTCGCCGAGATCCCGCTCGGCGACGTGTCGGTTTCGATGACGATCAACGGTCCCGCCGAGATCCTGTTCGCTTTCCTCCTCGTGGCAGCCGAGGAGCAGGGCGTCGCCTGGGACCGGCTGGAAGGCACGCTGCAGAACGACATCCTCAAGGAGTACATCGCCCAAAAGGAGTGGATCTTCCCGCCCAAGCCGCACATGCGGCTCATCGTCGACATGATCGAGTTCTGCACCGAGCACGTGCCGCGCTGGAACACGATCTCGGTCTCCGGGTACCACATCCGCGAGGCAGGCGCCACGGCCGCCCAGGAGCTCGCCTTCACGCTCGCCGACGGTTTCGCATACGTGGAGGCAGGTGTGCGCCGGGGGCTCGACGTCGACGCCTTCGCACCGAGGCTCTCGTTCTTCTTCGACGCCCACATCGACTTCTTCGAGGAGATCGCCAAGTTCAGGGCGGCACGCCGCATCTGGGCGAGGTGGATGCGCGACAGGTACGGCGCCCGAGACGTGCGCTCGATGAAGCTGCGATTCCATTCGCAAACCGCGGGTGTCTCACTCACGGCCCAGCAACCGGCGAACAACGTCGTGCGCACGGCCGTCGAGGCGCTCGCAGCCATCCTCGGAGGGACCCAGAGCCTCCACACGAACGCCATGGACGAGGTGTATGCCCTACCGACGGCGGAGAACGCAGAGCTGGCCCTGCGAACCCAACAGGTCATCGCCGAGGAGACCGGCATCGCCGACGCCATCGACCCGCTCGGCGGCTCGTGGTACGTGGAGGAGATGACGGACCGCATCGAGGCGAGCGCCGAAGAGATGTTCGCCTACATCGACGAGATCGGGAACGGCTCGATGCTCGATGGCGTGCTCGCCGGCATCGAGGACGGCTGGTTCCAGAACGCCATCGCCGACTCGGCGTACGACTTCGAGAAGGCGGTGGTTGCGAGCGATCGGGTGATCGTCGGCGTCAACAAGTACGTGAAGGGGGATGAGCAGCAACTCGACATCCTCAGGATCGGCGCCGAGATCGAGCAGGGCCAGCGGGACCGCCTCGCCGCGGTCCGCTCCGGTCGCGACCAGCAGGCGGTTGATGTGGCGCTCGCCGGGTTGCGCGCCGCCGCCTCGAGTGACGTCAACATGATGCCGCTGCTGATCGACGGGGCCCGCGCCAGAGCGACCCTGGGAGAGATCACCGAGGCGCTCCTCGACGTCTTCGGCGGGTATCGCGAGCCCCCTCGGGTCTGACGTCACCGCAGCCCGAACCAAGGCCCCCTGGCCAGCTCGGCCTCGACGATCTCGAGAGCCGTTCTGACGATGATCGAGGCCGGTCAAATGGTGATTCTCGGTACACTCGGTCCGCCCGGCGAGTGCCGGGAGGGGCCATTCCACCGGAGACGAAGACTTGCGATCGCGCCTGATGACCTTCCTGGCCGCTGTGCTCGCTCTCCTCGTCGTCTCGCTCACGGCGTGCTCGGGCGATGCGAGCACGCCGACGGGGAGCGTCGAGTTCGGCGAGGGCGAGATCCCGGAGACCGTGCCGGACGACTTTCCCATTCCGCCCGAGGCGGTCATCGGCGCCACGCTGGTCGACCCTGCCCGGGATTACACCGAGGTCATCTTGAGGGTGAGGGCCGAGCTCGGGGAGGTCGCCCTCTACTACGAGCAGAACCTCGGCGCCAAAGGGTGGGAGGTCACCCGCTCGGAGCCGGCCGGGGAGCGCTGGGAGATCGAATTCACCCGCTCGGACGACCCGGACGGCTCGGTCGAGCTCTCCGTCGGCGCCACGGGCGTCACCCAAGCGGTCGTGACGATCGGAGGCACGTGATGGGTCGCCTGCGGCGCTTCGACGGGAACCGGTTCGTCGGCACCCGGGATGACATGCGGGTGTACGACTGCGACGACGAGGCTCAGGCCGCCGCCCTCGAGGCGAGAGTGGAGGCCGACGACCTCCTGCGCCGCAACCTGCTGCAGGCCTTCGGCCCGGACACGCTCGCAGAAGCCCGCAACCGAGGTTTCACCCCTCGATAGCCCCCTCGACCGACTTGCGCCTTGCCGCGAATGCCTCGTCGGAGAGGACGGGACCGTCCGGTCCGTAGACCCGTAGCACGGCGATGTCGCCGTCGGGGACATGATCGAGCACGTGGCGCGGCGAGCCGGCCTCGGCGTCGAGAACCGCCGATGGCACGAGCGCCACCACGATGCCGGTCCAGGGGCCCGGTGGCGGCGGATCGGCGTTCCAGCGGACGTACGCTGCTTTGACCTCCTCCGGCTGCCTCGGCCCGCCGGCATCCAACTCGAGCTCGTCTCCCTCGTCGACCGTGTGCCGGGGGACGAAGGCGATGACCGTCTCTCCTCCGATGAGGGCTCGCAGGTCGGGAGTCGGGATCGTCGTCACTTCACCTCTCAGAATTGCGAGAACCAGACCGCTGCCGCAACGAGTATGGCGATGCCTGTCACGAGCGCCGCCAACAGGAGATATCGGGTCTGCATCGTCGGCTCGATCGTAACGATCGCGGCTGCGACCCCCCGGCGGAGTGGGAATCCGGGCTGCGCTAATCTCGACGCGGTGCCCGGAGCGGAGGCTCATTGTACGACGTAGCGATCATCGGCGGCGGCCCCGGCGGATACGCCGCCGCCCTCTACGCGCACAACTTCGGCCTGTCCGTCGCCCTCGTCGAGAAGGACCGCGTCGGAGGAACCTGCCTGCTCAGGGGGTGCATTCCGGCCAAGAGCTGGCTCCAGACCGCCCATGTGTTCTCGACGGTGCGCCGCGCCGCCGAGTTCGGAGTCGTCTCAGACGAGCCGAAGATGGATTGGCTCCGTGCCCTGGAGCGCAAGAACAGCGTGGTCGACGGGCTCGTCAAGGGGCTCAGCGGGCTCCTGGCGGCTCGCGGCGTCGACGTCATCGACGGGCTCGGCAGGCTCTCGCACGAAGGAGGGGTCGACGTCGTCTACGGGGACGACACGACGGGACACCTCGAGACCGCCAACGTCATCCTGGCGATGGGCTCCGTCCCGAGGACGATCCCCGGTTACGAGATCGACGGCAGGCAGGTCATCACCAGCGACGAGGCGCTCGACTGGGAGAACCAGCCGGGCCGCGTCGCCATCATCGGCGCAGGGGCGATCGGATCTGAGTTCGCCAGCCTCCTCGGCGACATGGGCTCCGAGGTGTGGCTGTTCGAGATGTTCGACCAGGTCGTTCCCGGACTCGAGCCGGATGCGGCGAAGATCCTGGCCAGGGAGCTGAAGAAGAAGGGCGTCTCGGTGCACACAGGCGTCCAGGTCGGCGAGCCCGAGAAATCCGAGAGCGGGGTCACCATTCCCTATGGAGGCGATTCCGTGACCGTCGACGTCGCCCTCGTGGCCGTCGGCCGCGCCCCGGTGTCGGACAATGCCAACCTCGAGGGATCCGGCGTCGTCGTCGACAAGGGGTTCGTCGTCACCGACCTCGAGACGATGCTGACCGGGCGCCCGGGCGTGTACGCCGTCGGCGACATCGTGGCGGGAACGCCGCAACTGGCGCACGCCGGCTTCGCTGAGGGCATCGCGGCGATCACCCACATGGCGACCGGCGGGGTCGCCCCCGTCGACTACCGGGCAGTGCCGCTCGTCGTGTACACGGACCCCGAGATCGCCTCGGTCGGCCTCACGGAAGCGAAGGCTCGCGAGGCCGGTTACGACGTCGAGGTGTCGTCGCACGGCATGCGCGGCGTCGGCAGGGCCATCATCCAGGGAGAGACGGGCGGCCTGGTCAAGGTCGTCGCCGAGAAGGAGGGTCCGATCCTCGGCGCCACCGTCGTCGGGCCGGGCGCAGGAGAGATGATCCACGAGCTGATGTACACCGTTGCGTGGGAGGCGCTCCCCGCCGAGGCGGCCGCTCTGATCCACGCCCATCCGACGGTTGCCGAGGCGATCGGAGAGACGCTGCTCTCCGCAGCCGGGCGCAGCCTCCACTGAGCCACGGCGGCTGCGAGAGCCGACAGGACGACAAGGAGAGGACCGCATGGCCGTAACGGTCACGATGCCCCAACTGGGTGAGACCGTCACAGAAGGCACCATCCTCAGCTGGGCCAAGCAGGCCGGCGACGCGGTCGCCGAGGACGAGGTGCTGCTCGAGATCTCGACGGACAAGGTCGACACCGAGGTGCCTTCGCCCGCAGCGGGGGTGGTCAGGGAGATCCTGGTCGCCGAAGGCGAAACGGTCAGCGTCGGCACCCCGCTCGCCGTGATCGCGGAGGCCGGGGAGGCAGAAGATCCGCAACCCACCGAAGTAGCCGCCCCTTCCGATGAACCGAAGGACGAGGCTGAGGCGGCGGTGCAGGAAGCCGAGCCCGCCGCGGCGCCGCAGGAAGCCGAGGCCCCCGTTGCCGACGCAGGCGAGGCTGCCGTCGCCCCGTCTGCGCCTTCCGAAGCTCCTGCGGCCGTAGAAGCAGGCGCCGGTTCCCCGGTGCGGGCGACGCCGGCGCCAGCCATCGAGGGCGACACGTCCCGGCGCGGGGTCCTGTCACCCGTCGTCCGCAGGCTGGCGGCCGAGCACGACGTCGATCTCGACCGGGTCCGGGGGACGGGAGAGGGCGGCCGCATCACCCGCAAGGACGTCATGACCTTCATCGAAGACGGCGACGCCGCCGCCAAGGTCGCCGTCGAGCCCCAGCCGGCGACGGCAGAAGCGTCGCCGCCCGATGTGGTGGCTCCGGAGGCGCCACCCGTAGCGGCTCCTGAGCCGGCCGCACCCGCGGCCCGGCCTGCCCCTCCGGAGGCGCCCGCCCCCGCACCTGTCACTCCCGCCCCGCCACATGCCGTCCAGGCGGGTGAAGGTGACCGCAGCGTCGAGCTGACGAGGCTGCGGAGGCGGATCGCCGAGAACCTCGTCCACGCCAAGGCGACGGCCGCCCACGTTTGGGCGTCTATCGAGGTCGACTACCAGAACGTCGAGAGGGTCCGCCAGGCGCACCGTGACTCCTTCAAGGAGAAGGAAGGCTTCAGCCTCACGTACCTGCCGTTCATCGCCAGGGCAACCATGGATGCCCTCGGGGCGTTTCCCGCCGTCAACAGCTCCTTCCTCCTCGACGAGGGGAGGCAGATCTTCCACGGCAGGGTCAACCTCGGGATCGCCGTCGATCTGAACCAGCAGGGGCTCGTGGTGGTGTCGGTTCGCAACGCAGACTCCCTGCAACTCGTCGGGCTCGCCCGCGAGATCAGGGCCATGAGCATCAAGGCCCGCGACGGGAAGCTCGATCCCGACGACATCTCGGGCTCGACGTTCTCGATCACGAACCCAGGGCCGTACGGATCGTTCATGACGGCGCCGATCATCAACGTCCCCAACGTGGCCATTCTCTCGACGGACACCGTCGCCAAGCGCCCGACGGTGATCACGCTGCCTGACGGCTCGGACGCCATCGCCATCCACCACATCGGATACTTGAGCCTGACATGGGACCACAGGGCGTTCGACGGGTCGACTGCCGTGCTGTTCCTCAGCCGGATGAAAGCGAACCTCGAGACCTGGGACTGGGAGCAGGAGCTGACGTGACCCGTCCGATCCCGGACACAGAAGCGGTCCGGGTCCGCTGGCTGGGCAGGCTGCCATACGACGAGGCCTGGGACCTGCAGCGGGCCTTCTGGGAGGGAAGAGTGACGGGGCGCACTCGAGACGACTATCTGCTGCTCGTCGAGCATCCGCACGTCTACACCATCGGCCGCAACGGAGACGGATCGAACCTCCTCGTCGGAGACGACACATTGAGCGCAGTCGACGCCGAGGTGCATCACGTCGATCGCGGCGGCGACATCACCTATCACGGCCCGGGGCAGCTCGTCGGGTATCCGATCCTGGCCGTTCCCGCCCTCTCCGGCGGCTACGACATGGTCGGCCACGTACGGCGGATCGAGAGGATGCTCGTGTCGCTGCTCGGCGAGTTCGGCATCGACGCATGGGCGGAGGACGGCTACACGGGCGTGTGGACGGCTCGAGGCAAGGTGGCCGCCATCGGCGTGCGGATCTCTCGGGGCGTGTCCATGCACGGCTTCGCTCTCAACGTCGCAACCGACCTGGCGTACTTCGGGAGCATCGTGCCGTGCGGCATCCCCGACCGTCCGGTCACGTCGATGTCGCAGCTGCTCGCCAGGCAGGTGTCGCTCGAGGAGGTGACGGAGCGGCTCGTGCGCCACGCCCGGGAGCTCTTCGGCGCCGACCCGACAGACGTCCAGTTCGGCGCCTTCGCCCGCGGGACGAGGAAGCGCTCGTACGACGTGGACGCGATGCTGGCGGCCGGGGTGTTCGCCGGGCGCGATCCATCGACCGTGCCGATCACGATCCGCGGGATACTGGCGGGCGAGCCGGAGCGCCCGGAGTGGATGAAGGTGCGCGCCACGACCGAGACCGACGGATACCGCCACCTCAAGTCGCTGATGCGCGACAAGAGCCTCCACACGGTGTGCGAGGAGGCGAAATGTCCGAACATCTACGAGTGCTGGAGCCAAGGCACGGCAACCCTCATGCTTCTCGGCGACCGATGCACTAGGGCATGCGCCTTCTGCGACGTGACGACGGGGCGACCCGGCGAGGTCGACGCCGACGAGCCGAGTAGGGCCGCCGAAGCGGTCGACGCCATGGGGCTTCGCCACGCGGTGCTGACCTCCGTGAATCGCGACGACCTCCCGGACGGGGGTGCGTGGGTGTTCGCCCAGACGATCAAGGAGATCCGCGCCAGAGTGGAGGCGAGGCTGGAGCATTGCGACGTCGAGGTGCTCATCCCGGACTTCAAGGGGGACCGCGCCGCCCTCGAGACGGTGATGGCGGAGCGACCCGAGGTCCTCAACCACAACACGGAGACCGTCCTCCGCCTCCAACGCGACATCCGCACCGCGGCCAGCTACGGCCGGTCTCTCGCCCTCCTCGCGAGGGCGAAGTGGCTCAACCCCGACGGGTTCGTGAAGTCAGGGCTCATCGTCGGCATGGGAGAGACCGAGCCCGAGGTCATGGGAGCGCTCGCCGACATGCGGGCCGTCGGCGTCGACATCGTCACGATCGGCCAGTATCTCCGGCCGACGCCACGTCATCGCCTCATCGACCGCTACGTCCACCCGGACGAGTTCGCCCGCTATACGGCAGAGGGGAAGCGGCTGGCACTGGCGCACGTCGAGGCGGGCCCGCTCGTGCGGTCGTCTTACCACGCCAGGGACGCGGTGGAGGCGGCGTCATGACATTCGACTTGGCGGCGCGGCTCGATGCCGCCCGGCGGCGCATGGCGGAACGAGGCGTGGACGCGCTCCTCTTGTCCGTGGGCAGTGATCTGCCCTACCTGCTCGGCTATCGGGCGGTCGAGAACGAGCGGCTCACGATGGCCGTCGTTCGGGCAGACGACGAAGCCATCCTCGTCGTCCCCGAGTTGGAGGCGCCACGGGTGGACGCCCTCGCCGGGGTGTTCCGAGTCCGGCCGTGGCGCGAGACCGAGAGCCCCGTGTCGATCGTGGCTGGGCTGGCCGCCGGAGCCGCCACGGCCGCCGTCTCGGACGAGACATGGGCGCGTTTCGTCCTCGAGCTCCAGGTCGAGCTGCCGGCCACTCGGATGATCCCGGCCGGGCCGTTGATGGAGCAGCTACGCATCGTCAAGGAGCCGGCCGAGATCGACCGGTTGCGCGCCGCCGCCTCCGGGGTCGACCGCGTCGCAGTGCGCCTCGAGAAGCACAGGTTCTCCGGCAAGACAGAGCGCCGCCTCTCGCAGGAGGTCGGCGCGATGACCGTCGAGGAGGGCGCCGAGATGTCCCACTTCGCCATCGTCGCATCCGGACCGAACGGAGCGTCGCCCCACCACGAACCAGGCGAGCGTCTCATCGGGCCGGGTGACGTCGTCGTCGTCGACTTCGGAGGCCCCGTCGGGGGCTACCAGTCCGACACGACCCGGTCGTTCGTCGTCGGCGAGCCGACCGCCGAGCAGGCCGAGGTGCACGCCGTGGTAGCTGCGGCACAAGAGGCTGGTGTTCGGGCGACACGTCCCGGGGTGGCGTGTGGAGAGGTCGACGCGGCGGCGCGCGCCGTGATCGAAGCCGCCGGCTGGGGAGAGCGGTTCATTCACCGGCTGGGGCACGGGATCGGGCTCGACGTCCACGAGGAGCCGTACCTCGTGGACGGCAACGAGAGACTCCTCGAGCCCGGAATGACGTTTTCGATCGAGCCCGGCATCTACTTGCCGGGCCGGTTCGGCGTCCGTATCGAGGACATAGCCGTTTGCACTGATGACGGTTGCGAGAGGCTCAACGCCTCGAATCGTGACCTGGTCGTCGTCGACTGAGAGAAGGAGAAAGTCATGAAGACCCTCGTGAAGCTGGGCATCGTCGGGGCGATCGCGTACGCCGTCGCCCGCGTCGTGAGACGTCAGAAGTTCGAAGGCCTCACCGAGCCGGAGCTGCGTGACAAGCTCGCCGAGAAGTTCGGGAGCCGTCTCACGCCCGAGCGCCTCGAGAAGCTGCAGGACAAGGTGGTGGCCATGGTGCGGGCCCGCGGCAAGCTCGTCGAGCCGGATGGCACCGAGCCCTCGCCGGCGTGACGACCGGAGCGCCGTTCGTCGCAGGGCGAGCTCGATGACGGAGAAGCTCGCGGCGGACACGATCAGGGTGCTGGCCATGGACGCCGTCCAGAAGGCCAACAGCGGTCACCCGGGCATGCCGATGGGGATGGCGGACATCGCCACCGTGCTGTGGGGTCACTACCTGAAGGTCGACCCGCAGCACCCGACGTGGCCCGACCGCGACCGGTTCGTGGTGTCGAACGGACACGGCTCGATGCTGCTGTACGCGCTGCTCCACCTGAGCGGCTTCGACATCACCATGCACGACATCGAGAACTTCAGGCAGTGGGGATCG
>Ga0214472_10006418_pt1 | contig 12323 bp, 15 predicted proteins | sample RVTome_6_FD_207662 | JGI IMG/M metagenome (GOLD analysis project Ga0214472, IMG submission 207662) | Soil microbial communities from uranium-contaminated site in the Upper Colorado River Basin, Wyoming, United States - RVT140D175 | ecosystem: Environmental > Terrestrial > Soil > Contaminated >... | reverse complement strand
CCGAGCACGTCATCGTGTCCGACCTCCCCCGCCGGACCGCCCTATTGGCGAGACTTCTGGAAACGCTGTAGTAGACCAATAGGGGTTCGATCTAGAGGACCCCTGCCAGTCGAACTCCTGACGATCTGCGAGTGGGTAGGAAGCTCCATGCGGGCGACAGAGGTCGTCCAAGGCGGCGGAGCCACCCGAGCTACTCATTGTTGGTGGTCGATCAGGGCACTACCCGCACAACTGGATCCTTGATCTAGCCACTGCCCTCCGCGCCGCGCGGGCGTTTTACGTCAGCGGGCGATTTGAGGGCGACGTGACCTGGATCCGATCGTGAGGACCGGGCGACCCAAAGGGGGAATGATCCGTCTTTCCGTGCAGCAGGCATAACAAATGGCTTGGAGCCAGAGGCTCAGCCGTGTGTCAGTTCGGCTCGGTCGGTGCAATCGTCGGGGTCACCGGCTGGCGGAATCCAAACACGATGTAGGCGAGGGAGTCGACGGGTCTACCTTCTCGGCGAGCGGGGCGAAACTTCCACTGAATCGCCGCCTTCGTCGCCGCGTCATCGAAGCCGGCGACGGATCTTACCGGGCGGGCCTGCTTCACCGTGCCATCGCTCTGCACGAGGGCTTCCACCAGAACCACCGCGTCCGTCAAAGCGGCCGGTGGATAGTTGGGGGTCGCGGCGCTGTAAGGGATTGGGATCTCTTCGGTGGCGGTGCCCACATCCCGGCGAGGCTCCCCCGCGGTCGGGCCCATAAGAGTCGGTGGGCGGAACAACCCGGCTACCAGGACCGCTGACTCCACGGCTCTTCCCTCCTGCTCGGCGGGCGCGAATCGCCACAGGCGGATGGCCTCCACCAGGAGCTCGGTGAACGGCGGCGTATCTCTGAGCGTCGATGCCTGGATCACCTTGCCATCGAGGCCCACCTTAACCTCGAGCAGCACGTCACCGCCGCCGGCGACCTGGGGAGGTTGCGTCGGTAGCGAGCCGCTCCGGTAGCTCGCCGGTACGAAGAAGGGCTGGAGGGCTTGCAGCGATACCAGTGAAAAGGCGGCCAACGCCATCGCTCTCATCATCTTTCTATCCTCTGCCTATGATAACTCAGAAGTTGACAATCGAGCCCCACACCGTAGAATGGGCGCGCCGTTCATGCTGGTTTTCGGACACATCGCGTCCGCCTCGCTCCCCGCTCGGTGGGCGTCGCCCAACGCCGATCTGCGATGGGTCATCTTCTTCGCGCTCCTTGCCGATCTGATCGACAAGCCCCTGGGGCTCGTGATCTTCCGGGAAACGCTCAACAACGGGCGGGTCTATTTCCACTCGCTGCTCGTCAACCTGCTTCTCACGGTGGCGCTCGTCCTGTGGGACAAACCTCTGGTTTACGCTCTCGCGCTCTGGATGCATCAGCTCGGCGATCTCATGTGGATGCGCCCATGGGTGGCCCTATGGCCTTTCACCGGCAGGTTCAGCTATCGGGATCTCCCTCTGGAGGACTGGGTCTACAGTGTCTTGAATCCGTACAACCTCTCGACCGAGGCTATCGGTCTCGCCGTTACCACCTGGGTAGTCATCGGTTTCCGTTTATACGACCGGCGGCGACTCCGAGCCTGGTTGCGAAGCGGCCGGCTGGAAGCGCCCTAATGTCCGCCGCGACGCAAGAAACACCGGAGTCCCGCAGGATCTTGCTGCGAAAAGGCTGGCGCCTAGAGATCGTCACAGTCACGTGGAACGCGCTCGAGGGAATCATTGCCGTCGCCGCAGGAGTCACCGCGGGCTCGATCGCGCTCACCGGCTTTGGCATCGATTCCTGGATCGAGACCACGAGCGGTATCCTGGTCGGGTGGCGCCTTCGCAAAGAGCTCCATGGGCTTCCAGTCGCGGCGGCGGAGGAGCTCGAGCGCCGGGCTTCGCGAGTGGCCGGAGCGTTGCTCATCGCTCTCGCCATCTTCATTTTCGTCGAAGCGGGACGGCGCCTTCTGGGGTCCGGTGAGCCGGCTTCAGAGAGCGTCGTCGGAATCGTCCTGACGGGGGTTTCGTTGGCGGTGATGCCCTTTCTCGGATGGGCCAAGCTGAAAACGGCTCGAGAGCTGGGGAGCGCCGCCTTGCGGGCCGACGCCTACGAGACCATCGCCTGCGCGTGGTTGTCTTTCACCACCCTGGCGGGCCTTCTGCTCAACAGTCTATTCGGCTGGCGTTGGGCGGATCCTCTTGCCGCGCTCGTCTTGGTGCCCTTGATCCTTCGTGAAGGGTGGGAGGGCTGGCGGGGAGGTGATGATGACTAAGCCCCGCAGCTTTCGACCCCCGCTGGCCTCTGTTATCATTTAATAATTCAATCAAAGTCCACATGAGAATCATTGCGTGCCAGGAGTGCAAGCGGCAGTGGGATGCGACCCGCTACCGCGTCGGCCAGAAGTTGAGATGCGTCTGCAACTTCGTGATGGAAGTGCCGCCGTTGCGCTCCTATACGCCGGACGTGCACCATTGCCAGTCCTGCGGGGCGTCGCGTGCGCCCGGCCATACGCCCTGCCAGTACTGCGGCGCCGTCCCAGTGCGGGACTCGGCGGACCTGACTCTGGTCTGCCCGCTCTGTCTTCGGCGCACGCCGAAGGAAAGCAAGTTCTGCGCTAGCTGCGGGGAACGCCTCAATCCGGGACGGCTCGACGCGACGACGGGCGAGCTGGTCTGTCCACGATGCCGCGACCCGAAGCTTCTGAATCGCAAGATCGGCCAGTTCATGGTCGACGAGTGTCCCTCTTGCTCCGGCATGTGGGTGGAAGCGAAGGCGTTCGATGGGATCGTACGTCAGCAGGCTGAGCGTGGAAAAGAAGAGTACCGGGGAGGGGAGGGCACGAACCCCGAGCGATCGAAGCTCGATCGTACCCAGACGAAGGTGGCGTACTTGAAGTGTCCCGCTTGCGGCCATGGGATGAACCGACGGAACTTCATGCGCGCGAGCGGAGTGATCGTCGACGAATGCCGCGCCGACGGCGTTTGGCTCGACTGCGACGAGCTCGGGAAAATAGGCGCCTATGTCGCCAGCGGTGGTCTCGAGCACAGCCGGAAACTTCTCAGAACGGAGGAAGAACAGACGCGACCGGTCGCGATGGAACCGTCTTCCTATGTGGTCGGCGGAGCGTCAGGCACCTTCGCCGCTAAAGTCGATACACTGAGCTCGGTGTTGTCGTTCGTCGAGGAGCTCCTCCGCTGAAATCCTAGGCTGCGTTCTGGGCGTCTGGACATGGTCAAGCGCATCACCGTGAGCACGTCGGGCCAGGGGCTCCATGAGATTACGGATCAAGTCGAGTCGGTGGTGCAGCAAGCCGGACTCGCGGAGGGGCTCTGCACGGTGATGGTGCAGCACACGTCCGCCAGCCTCGTCATTCAAGAGAACGCGGACCCGGCCGCGCGCCGCGATCTGGAGAATTGGCTGAACGCTTTGGTTCCGGAGAAGAACCCTCTCTACACCCATACCACCGAAGGGCCGGACGATATGCCGTCGCACATCAAGTCGGCCTTGACCGCGACGAGTATCGGCATCCCGATCGTGTCGGGTCGGCTCGGCCTGGGGACCTGGCAAGGCATTTTCTTGTGGGAGCACCGTCGCCGGGGAAGCCGCCGGCACGTGCTCGTTCATGTCGGCTCGTGAGGCTTCATGCTTTCCACTGTCGCCAGCCCGCCGGACAACCGCTCGGTCTCCCGCGCGGCAGTTGTGGGAAACCTCGCAATCCTGTACCCTAAAATCAAGCCATAAAACCGAATAGCTTTGGAAACGCGCTGCAAAGGGGCTCGTGTATGGACGACAAGCGGCTCGACAAGCAGAGGACGGAGATTTTTCACTTCGTTCTCTGGCTCCTGCTCGTGCTGCTTGCGGTGATTGGCTACCTCTCGTTCGCACAGAACCAGGAAAGCGCCATACCCTGGTTGGTCGTGGTTTCCCTCTTTGCCTGCCTTTACGCCGTTGGGAAGGAACGCCGGCTCAGGCGGCGACAGAGGGAGCTCGGGCGAAAGCTTTCGCAGGAGCAGGACAAGTCGGCGGACCTGGAGTCTCGTCTCAAGGAGCTAGCTGGACTGTACCGCGCCATCAGCGCGGTCAACGCGGGTGCCGTGCCGGAGAGGACCTTCGCGGCGGTCCTAACCGCGGGGCTGGCGCTGGTCGGTGGGAATCGAGGCTCCCTGATGCTGCTCGACGAGAAGGAAGAGAATCTGGTGATCGCCGCCGCCGAGGGGATCGGTCATGAGATCGTCGCCCTCACGAAGCAACGGTTGGGAGACGGGGTGGCCGGCTGGGTCGCCGCCAACCGGGAGCCCGTTCTGCTGAACGGGCCGGCGGCCGAGGACGGTCGTTTCGAACGGCTCACCGCGCACGACGAGGCGGTTCGGGTTTCGATCTCCGTGCCCCTGCAGTTGCGGGACAGCCTACTCGGGGTCCTCAACGTCGGGATCGTGATCGACGATCCCGAGCTGCAGTTCACGGACTACCACATGCGAATGGCCACGATTTTCGCGCAGCACGCCTCGATCGCCATCGAGAACGCCCGGCTCCGTTTGATGCAGAGCGTCCTGCTCACCGTGGTCGAGTCGTAGTACCGGCCGCCCGGGGTAACTGATCCACCTTCGCCGCCAGGACGAAATCACTTTCCGTCAAGCCATCGATCTTGTGCGTCCAAATCGTAAGCTTCACCTTTCCCCACGCCAGATAGATATCGGGGTGATGACCCTGGGATTCCGCCAGCTCGCCGACCTCGTTCGTGAATGCGAGGGCCTCACGGAAGTCCTTGAAAGCAAACTCCTTCTCCAGATGGTGCTGGTCGATGGTTCGCCAGGAACCCCCCAGTCTCTCTTCTAGATCCGCGAGCGCGGAGCCCTTCAGGGGAGGGACCCCCCCCTTGCAGGGCACGCACTCCATGCTTGCTAGCTCTTTGGCCATTCGCCCTCCTTGCGTCGCCTTTCCCGCCTTAGCTATTTATAGTACGAAAAATTACTCTAAATTTCCCTTGCTATTTCTCTTTTCTTTCGTTAATAGTGGGGATAAGCGGAGGCGGCGCCATGATCCTTACCAAACGCCAGAAACAAATCTTGGACTTCATCGGAGAGTCCATTCGAAAGAACGGTTACGCCCCCAGCCTGGTCGAGATCAGCCAGCACTTCAAGCTCAATTCCATCTCCACCATACACAAGCACCTCGTCCACTTGGAAGAAAAGGGACTCATCCATCGCCACTGGAACCGTGCCCGGGCCATCGAGGTCGTTCCCACGCAGTCGAAGCCGGAGGCTCGGGACGTACCCCTCATCGGCTTGATTTCCGCCGGGCAGCCGATCGAAGCCATTCGCACCAACGAGGTGGTGGCCGTCCCGGAAGACCTGATCGGACGTCGCGACGTCTACGTGCTTCGAGTCAAAGGGGAGTCGATGGTCGAGGATCAAGTGCGCGACGGCGATTACGTGATCGTGGAGAACCGGGCTTCGGCGCGAAACGGAGAGATGGTGGTGGCGCTCCTGCAAGGAGAGAACGCCACGCTGAAGAAGTACTACCGGGAAAAAGGCCAGATTCGATTGCAGCCCGCGCATCCGACCATGAAGCCCATCCTGGCCAAAGAGGAAGACGTGAAGATTCAGGGCGTGGTCATCGGTCTCATGCGGAAGTACTGATGGCCGCGGTAGGCGCCGATAGGCTTCACCCCTGCTGAAACCAAAGAGAGGACCGAGTCATGGAGCAAAAAAAGTCGATCAACTTTACCGTCGTTCCCAGTGAGGGCGAGTCGACCCAGCGCGTCTACGCGAATTTCTGCGCCATCGCCCACACGCCGTTCGACTTCACCCTGACCTTCTGCGAGATGGTTCCGATCTCGGAGCGCGACATCAAGAAGGCGCAAGACGGCTCGACTCAGGTCGTACAAGCTCCGGTCCGAGTCAAGGTCGTGGTTCCCGTGCAGCTCATCCCCGCTCTGACGGCCGCGCTCCAAGAGAACATGCGCATCTTTCAAGAGGCCTATTCGAACGTCGGCTGGGGAAAGAAACCGGTGCACTAGCCCAAGACGTGATGAAAAGTGAAGCACCCCAGGTCGCTCACGTCACGCTCGATAACTTCTTCGAGGAACGGCACGTGGGAGGCGACCTGGATGCCCTCCTCGACCGAACCGCAGGTTTCGAGCGCTGCCTGGCACGGCATGGTGCGGGTTGGCAACATCCTTCCGCCGACGAAGCGTTCCTCGTACGCCCAGGAGAGATGACCGCGGACGCGGCGCTGGCGCTTGGCGTCCCCGACGCTCTGGACGTCAACTGGGCGGAGCGCCTGCGTGAGGACATCCGCAACTCGATCGGCTTGGATTCTTCGATGGGCATCGCCTCGACGCGACTCGCGGCTCGGATTGCCTCTCGCCTTGCCAGACCGCGGGGTTTGCTCATCCTTCTCCCGGGCTATGAGGCCCGATTCACGGCGTCCGTTCCGCTCGCCGAGCTGGACGAGCTGCGGCCCGCTCAAACCGCAGCACTCCATCGCCGCGGGATCGAAACGCTGGGCGAGTTGGCCCAGCTGACCGGTGAGGAGGCGCGCACGTTATTGGGACCGGGAGCCTCAGGGCTGCTCGATCTGGTGCGCGGCATGGAAGTCGGGAACGCGCCGGCGCGGGCCACGCGCTTGGAGCGTGGCGTAGGTCTTCTCTGTCGTCGCGCTGCCAGGAGGCTGGGCGCGTTGCGGTGTGGTGCCCGGGGGATGGAGTTGGAGCTCGTTTACCATGACGGCGTCTCGCTGAAGCGTTACAGCCTCGCGCCCCATCCGATCGCGACTCGAATCGAGCTCGAGATTTCAGCCAGGAAGCTTCTGGGATCCTTCTCGACCCGCGCCGAGCCGCTCGTCGGACTGTCGCTCACGTTGACCGCGCTCGTGACCCGCCCGGAACAGCTCCCGCTCTTTTCTCGCCCTCCCGTTCGCGATGTCTCGGTCCGTTTGGGTAGACACTGGGATGCCGGCCCGCGCTCACGCGGCGGCGCCCATCAAGCTAGTCAACAAAGCTCTCCCAAGGACTCTCTCTTTCTTTTCTGAGGGTCGCTGGATCCGGAGGGGCCAGCCATCAACCCCCCACACAGCCTGTTGTGTTTTTCACGCGGGCTGCGGTGTGGATCCCACAACCAGGCCGGCCATTACGAATGTTAATCCATTTATTGTCTATGAGTTATGGGATTCGTTGGCTGCCTGGCAACGGAACGGGTTTTGCACAGAAAACGGATCGCAAGGAGGAAATCACATGGATCGTCGCCGACAGCCTCGCGTCCGAACGGAAGGAGAGATTAGGGTCCGCATTCTCGCCCCGGGCAAGCTGTCGGAGGGCCTGCTCGTCGATTTGAACAACGCGGGCGCCTTCGTGGCCACCGATCTCGTGTTGGAAAAAGGCGAAAAGGTTCATCTCGAGCTCGACATCCCCGGCGATTCCCAGACACAACCGCTCCAGGCAATGGTTGCCCGTCACAGCGCGGAGATTCAGGGGCACCACCGGGTCATCCCCGCTGGCTTGGGTCTCGTCTTCGTGGGTCAGGATCAAGCCGAGAAAGAGCTCATCCAGCGGGTCGTGATGATGACCCTGGCGGTCGATCTCCTTGGGTACGGCGCACGCAAGAACCCCCTCAAGCCCGACGATACGCGGGGTATCGAAGAGCCTGCCTACCGTCCCGGCCCGCACGTTTCCTGAACGCGCTCGCCCGAGCTCAGTCCGGTCCGTCCGTCAAGCTCTCCTCTTGGATGATTTTTCTCAGCCGGACGTAGTCGATGTTCCCGCCGGTGAGGAGCAATCCCACGCGCCGCAGTCCCGGATCGACGAGACCATCCAGCAAAGCCGCCACGACGACCGCCGCAGAACCCTCGATGGCGAAATGATGCGTGCGTAAGACCTCTGCGATCGCGTGCGCCAAGGATGATTCCTCGGCGACGAGCACGTCATCGACATACTTGTCGGCGAGCTCGAAAGCCCGCTGAGAGATCCCGCCTTCGAGTCCTTCCGCCAAGGTTGGTTTAGACTCGAGCGTGAGACGGGCCCTTCCGTCCAGACGGGAGAGGTACAGGGCAGGGGAGGCCGACGTATTGACTCCAATGATCCGTGTCGAAGGCGCGAGGGCTCTCGCCGCGATGGACACACCGACCGCGAGTCCTCCCCCACCAACCGGAATCAGCAACGCATCGAGATCGTCGAGCTCTTCGAAGATCTCGCAGCCGACGGTGCCTGCTCCCGCCATGACCAGCGGGTCATCGTAAGGAGAGATCCAGGTCTTGCCTTCTCTTTCGCAGGCGGCCAGTGCCTGCTCCTCGGCGGCGTCGTAGGCCGCCTGGGGGCACACGATGACCTTGGCGCCAAAACGCTCCATCGCTCTCCGTTTCGTGTTCGGGATCACCGGGGGCACATAGACGGTCGCCTCGATTCCCATCTCGCGTGCGATCCAGGCGACGCCCTGGCCATGATTGCCGGCGGAAGCCGCGACGACACCACGGCGCATCTCTTCCTCGGTCAAAGAAGTCATCTTCGCGGTCGCGCCCCGGATTTTGAAGGAACCCGTGCGTTGGAGGTTCTCGCATTTCACGAAGACGTCCCGTCCGGCGAGGTCGGAGAGCCCCGGCGAAGGATCGAGTGGAGTGCGGCGCGCTCTCTCTTCGACGCGCGGGCGCACGTGCTGGATCAATTGGAAGTCCAGCTCGACGTTTGGTTTCAAGGGGGCGTTTGGAGCTAGTCCAGTCCGGTAATATGAATCCCGGCGGACTTCACACCGTAGTTCTTGTTGATTTGAAGCATCAGGGCGGTGATGGCCTCGACGATACGAGCGTGTTTCAACGCACCGGACTTGATGCCTCGCAGGCCGCCCTGACGCATGCAGTCGATGGCTTCCTGACACGCCGCGGCGTCGTCACCGCAAACGAGAACGTCTTCGTGCATCTCTTGATCGAGGGCTTGAAGCGCCAGGGCGGAAACGGTTTGAAACGCGGCCACGACGCGTACGCTGTCGCCCAGCACGGTTTGCGCCTCCTCGGCCGCCGAGGGATGGTCCGTGGAACCGGGAGGCCAAACGACCGTGGCCACCATCAGAATCTTGCCTTCGAGCTCTTGGCGGAGGCCCTCTAGAATCTCGCGATGACCCTGGTGGGGCAGAGTCGATACGACGATCTCCGCGTTCCCCGCGGCTTCGCGATTGTCGAGTCCTCTAAACGCCCGGGCCGAGGATTGTCCCAGCCGTTCGCCTAGCTCCGACGCGATGCGCTCCGCCTTGCTCCGCTCCCGCGAGCCGATCAGGACTTCGGCGCCGCCTCTCGCCCAACGGAGCGCGAGGCCACGTCCTTCTTCCCCCGTCCCCCCGAGTATCGCGATCTTCACCGGAGCTCCTCACTCATCGAAAGAGGTCTCTTTCAGCCGGCCGGACCAGATCCACTGCCTTGCCGGTCCCGGGCTCGAACGCATAACCCCGGATCAACGCCGCGGGGACCCGATCCAGTTTGCCCATGACCAACTCGGCCGCGGAGGCGAGCTCGTCCGCGACCGCGATCACCGTGGCCAGAAGGGGACGACCCTGCGGATCCGTTTGTCCTCGATAGTCCAAGAGGGGGGACAGGCCGTCGACGCCGATGGCGACGTTGACGAGCCCTTCGCGCCAGGGTCGTCCGAACGTATCGGAGATGATGACGGCGACATCGGCCCCCGCCCGCTCGCGGATCCTTGAACGCAACGTAGCGGCCGAACGATCGGGATCGGCGGGAAGGAGAGCCACGGAGTCCGGATCAGGAACGTTCGACGCATCGACGCCGGCATGGGCGCAGACCATTCCCTGATTCGTTTCGGTAATCAGAATGCCGCGATCCATTTTCACGATGCGCCGGGCCTCGCTCAGAACGACCTCGACCGAGCGAGGATCCCGGTGTCCGTCCTGGGCGAAGGATTCGGCCAGTGACGAAGGCTTCACTTCGGACAGTCGAACGAGGCGGCCTTCCGACTTCGAGACGACCTTCTGGGTGATGACCAGGATGTCTCGATCGCGGAGTTGGAGATCCTGGCGGCGGACGCCTTCCAGGAGCAAGCCAACGAGATCGCTGCCGGGAGTCACCTCGGGAAGCCCGGTGATGCCGACGACTCGTATGTTCGGGAACGCGTTCATGAGCGCGGTATTATCTCATAGGCATGCTATCATCGCGCCCATGAGCCACCGGGCCGCGGACGCAGCCAAGCGTTATCACGAAGACACGAAGCACTCCGGCATCAGCATCCGCACGACGCCGCATTTTCTCGATTGGCCGAATCAACCGCTGCCGTTCAAGCTCTATCGCGATTTGGAACCATTGTCCTTGCCGAAGGAAAGAGAGGTGTTGCCGGTTCCCGCTCTCGACGTCATCGGCGCGGGAGGAGTCGCCGCGCCCAGAAATGGAGCCGAGAAAGCCGAGAAGTCCGAGAAAGCCCCCGCCGTCGAGGATCTCGCGCGTCTTCTCTACTTCTCGGCCGGTATCACTAAAGTGAAGACCTTTCCCGGCGGTCAGATCCTGTTTCGCGCCGCCGCTTGCACCGGAGCGCTCTACCATGTGGAGCTCTATCTTGCGTGCCGCTCGCTCGCGGGTCTGGAAGCGGGCGTCTACCACTTCGGCCCGTCGGACTTTGGCTTGAGAAGGCTGCGGTCAGGCGACTGGAGGGCGGTCTTGGCGGCCGCGAGCGGGCACGAGCCCGCGATGGAGTCCGCACCGGCGGTGCTTGTTCTTACCAGCACGTATTGGCGTAATGCCTGGAAGTATCGGGAGCGTGCCTATCGGCATTGTTTCTGGGACAGCGGAACGTTGCTCGCGAACCTCCTGGCCGAAGCGGCGGCCCTCGACCTGCCGGCCCGCGTGGTCTTGGGATTCCAGGATGCGGTGGTCAACCGGCTCCTGGATGTGGATTCCGATCGGGAGGTGACTCTCGTGCTGGTCGCCTTGGGTCGAGACTTCGAGCCGCCCCCGGAGGCGCCCGGCAAGCCCGACATGATGGCCCCGCTTGGTTATCGGACCGTGCCGCTTTCTCCTTCCGAGGTCGACTATCCCGAAATCCGGCAAATCCACCACGCCTCGGCCTTCGAGACTCCGGAGGAAGCACGCGAATGGCGGGAGCCCGCCGCGAAGACGGAGCCCGCCGCGCGCGATCTCTCGAAGCCCTCGCGACCGATTTTTCCGCTGAAGGACACGGAGGCGTCCAAACTTCCAAGAGATCCCCTCGAAGACGTGATTGTGAGACGTGGATCCTCGCGTCGATTTGCGCGCGAGGCAATCTCTCTCGCGCAGCTATCGACCATACTGGAGCGTGCGACGCGCGGTATACCGGCCGATTGCCTCGAGCCTTTCGGGTTCCACCTCAATCATTTGTATCTGATTGCCAATGCAGTGGACGGACTCCCCGCGGGCACTTACTACTATGACCGGGAACGACGGGCGATCGAGCAGCTTCGGGAAGGTGACTTTCGCCGCGAGGCCGGGCATCTCGATCTGGGACAGGATCTCGCCGCGGACGCCAGCGTGAATCTATATGCCATGTGCTCTCTGGATCTCGTCTTGGAGCGGTTCGGAAATCGGGGATATCGCGCCGCGCAGCTCGAGGGCGGCATCGTGGGAGGGAGGATCTACCTGGCTGCCTATGCGCTCGGTCTCGGCGCGACCGGCTTGACCTTCTTCGATGACGAGGTGACGAGATTTTTCTCCCCCCACGCCGAGGGGAAGAGCGTGATGTTTCTCGTTGCGGTGGGCCGCCCGGCGCGAAGGCGCGTGCTCTTCGAACGCTGAGCCGATCTATCGCGAGCCGCCTCCGGAGTCGAGCTGCCGAAAGTCGCCCTCCTCGGTCTCCACTGAATACTTCTCGTACTCGGAGTAGGAATAGACGATCCGCCGGCGGTACTTCTTGAGAAAGTAGAATCGCGCGTCGAGAGTCGCGGTGATGTTGTCGAGGAGCCAGAGACCGCTCTCGTCCTGCCATTGTTCGGCCGTAGCTTCCGAGCCCTTGGACACTCTTCCAAAGAGTCCGAAGAAGAACTTCATGTCTTCCCGGAAAATCATGTGAAGCTTCGTGATTTGCGACTGCCTGGGATCGATCCAGACGGTGCCCTCGATACGATTGAGGATATCCGTTCCGCGGGAATGGGGGCGGTAGCCCCCGCGTGGCGCGAACTGAAACCGCCGGAGGCGCCTGCCCTCGAGTTTCTCGTCGGGAAGCGGCGTGAACTCGTATACCTCGAGAGCCTCCCGGAGGCGGGTTTGAAAGCGGCCGACCCGGCTGGCGAGCTTCTCGCTGGTCTCACGCTGTCGCTGCGCGTCCGACAGCTTCAGCTGCTTTTCGATGTGCTTCCG
>Ga0214472_10006417_pt1 | contig 12324 bp, 6 predicted proteins | sample RVTome_6_FD_207662 | JGI IMG/M metagenome (GOLD analysis project Ga0214472, IMG submission 207662) | Soil microbial communities from uranium-contaminated site in the Upper Colorado River Basin, Wyoming, United States - RVT140D175 | ecosystem: Environmental > Terrestrial > Soil > Contaminated >... | reverse complement strand
CTAAGCAGGCCGGAAGCGGGCGATACGCCTTGTTCGATTCCGCCATGCAGCAGACCGCGATCCTGCGTCTGGACCTGGAAAACAGGCTCCGGCTGGCCGTCGAGTCACGCAGCTTCCAGCTCGCCTTCCAGCCCATCGTGTCCCTCCACGATGGTTTGATCCACAGCTTCGAGGCTCTGTTGCGCTGGCCCGACGCCGGGACCGCGCCCCTCGACGAAGCCATCCGCGTGGCCGAAGAGACCGGACTCATCATTCCCCTTGGCACATGGGTCCTCGAACAGGCCTGTCGTCAGGCCCAGCGCTGGAATGAACGGCACGCCGGCGTGAAGCCCATCGCGGTCGGAGTCAACGTTTCGAAATGCCAGCTCGCCGATGATGATTTCTTCGGCGCCGTGCAGTCCATCCTGGATCAGACCGGGGTCCGGCCGCAGTGTCTCCACCTGGAGGTCACCGAGAGCACCGTGATCCAGTCAACGCCCGGCGTGCTCGAGATGCTCCGCTCGCTCAAGCGTCTCGGCGTCGGCCTGCACATGGACGACTTTGGAACGGGCTACTCCTCGCTGGCGTGTCTCCACCAGATCCCCTTCGACTTCATCAAGATCGACCGTTCGTTTATCAGCTCCGGCGCGATGAACCGGGAGTGCATGGCCATCGTGCATGCCGTCATCGGACTGGCCAAGAACCTGAACATGAAGGTCATCGCCGAAGGCGTGGAAACCTCCGAAGACCTCGCGGCGCTGGTCGCACTGGATTGCGACTTCGCTCAGGGGTACTACTTCTCCAAGGCCGTCGGTTTCGACGCCGCCTGGCAGCTCCTCTCCTCCGGCGGTCCGTGGGCTCCGGTCGCCGAGGAAACGATGGCCTAAGTCAGCCGCCACCACTCCGGCCCACTCGCCTCGAACGGCCCACTGCGTGGGGGCTGCTGCTGATAGTGCGGTCGATGGCTTCGGTAGCGTTGAACCGAGCCGCGGTCAGCCGCCCCCCTGCAAGGGGCCACGCCGTCGATCCTGGAAGGCGGGCCTGTCGCACAGTAACATCGCGGCTCAAGGAGAAACCCGGAAAGCATGGCTACAATATCGCAGTCCGTGGAAGCTGGTAAATGAGTCGCGGACGCTAGCGAGCCGCAGGCTTTAGCCTGCGCGGGTCCGCGAGGGCTGAAGCCCCTTGCAGGGGGGCGACTGTCCCTCGGCTCGCTTTCCGGCGCCGGGCGCCGGTTCGGTTTACGAGACCGTAGAGGAGAATTCATGCGTACCCGCTTCATGGTGAAACGAGGTTCCTGGATTGTGACCACCGTAACGGCTTGGACGAGAGGCGCGATCGTTGCTTCAGTTTGTAGTGCGGCCACGATCGCCGTCGCGCAGGCACCGACGGAAGAGGGCAAGGCACCGCCTCCTTCATCAAAGCCGTCAACGCCGGCGCCGGCCGCGGCGGAGGAGCCCGCGCAGACAGGCCAGACGCCGAAGGCGGAAAAACCAGCGGCACCAGAGTCAGCCACAAAGCCAACGAAGGATACGGAAGCACTGGGCGTGGGCGGTCACTGCCTGGTGTCGTACTTCGACAAGCAGGAGGCCATCACGGGCGACGCCAAGCACGAGCGCGTGTACGGCGGTGTCCGCTACCGCTTCGCAAGCGAAGCGAATCGCAAGAAGTTTGAGTCTGATCCGGAGAAGTACTTACCGCGACTCGGCGGTTGGTGTGCGATGGCCCTCGGTGGCCCGTACGAGAATCGCATCGCGTCGGACTCCAAGGTCTTTCTGATTCACGACGGAAAGCTGTATCTCTTCTCCTCAGAGCGGGCCAAGCGGGCCTACGAAGAGAATCCTGCCGGAGTGCTGGAGAATGCGGAGACGCTCTTTGCCGTGCCCTTCCTGCGGGGATACTGCCCGGTGTCCTATCAGACTGCCAAGCGACCGGTGATGGGCGACGCGAAGTACGCCGCTGCGTTTCAGGGTCGGCTCTACCACCTGGCCAGTGACGAGGCCCGCAAAGCGTTCCTTCGCGATCCGGCAAGGTACGTCCCCCGTTTTGACGCTTACTGCGCCTGGGGACTGTCGGCCAGCCGGCGGGAGCCGGCCGATCTGACCGTGTTCAGCGTTTTCCAGGATCGAAACTACTTCTTTGTAGACTCGAACGCCAAAGCTGCGTTCGACGCCAATCCGGAGCTGATCATTCCCCGGGCCGAGAACTTCTGGAAAGTGATCAGCGAGCGTTGATTGCAGGCCAAACGGTAATCAGAGCCGTTCCGCGCCACGACACCGGGAAACGCGGTGGCACGTCCCGTGATTGGCAACGAGCGGTCCAGTCAGGCGTGGAGCGCCGCTGCACCGTCGCTCGGCTCTCTTTCAGTCAGGATTGACTCCAGCGAGTCGCGCGTCCGGACCGATAAACCCAGAACGTGCTTTTCAGCATTCGGACGGCGGCTTTCTCGCAAAAGAACGGCCGGGCGGGTGGGTTGCGCACCGGGAGCCCGCCGGCCGACCGAACGCCAGGCAGGACGCCATCGTTGGCCGAGGGCATCGAAATCTCAGTGTTCGACAGGAGGAGGCCGCTGACCACGAATGCCTCGGGAGCCTGACAGGTCTGCCCCGCGCCGCGTGGTGTGGCCGCTGCTGTTTCTGGCGCTGTGCCTGTTCGGCTGGGCGGCGGTCCTTACGTTTGACCTTGGCGATTGGCCAAGTCCCCATCAGTATCCCCACAACCAGCCCGTGCACAACGCATGTGGCCGCCTCGGGGCGTCGGCCGCCTACGGGGTAGGTTACACGCTGGGAGCGGGCGTCTATCCGCTGTTGCTCTTTGCGACCCTGAGCGGGCTGACCTGGCTCGTCCGGGGCTCGGTAGGCTCGGCCATCGAGCGCGGGGTCGGCCTGCTGCTGGTCGTGACGTGTACGTCCGTCTCGGTCCATCTGATCGCCGGCGGCGTGGACAGTGCCCTCCCACTTGAGAACGGCGGAATTCTCGGTTTCGCGTTGGGCGAACTGCTGCGGGGCAATGTCTCCTCTGTCGGGACGTTCATCGTGGTGGCCGCCAGCCTCTTCGTGGGCCTGGTCTTTGCCACGGAAGGTTGGGTTTTGAGCCTTCCCTCGCTGGCGCGAAGCGCGGGGGAGGCGTCGAGTCGAGCGCTCTCCGGGGTGGCGGCCCACGCTCTCCAAAAGACTTCTGCCTTTACGGCGCCGATTCCACGCCCGGCGGCCGCAACCGCGGGTGTAAGCCAAGACGAAAGCGCAGCACTTCTCCAGCTTCGAAAGGAAGCGGAAAGAGAAACGCCGGGGCGGTCGAGGCGGGAGGAGTCGGCCCCTTCAACGGCGGAGGGTGCCCCTGTCGATTCGACAGAGGCGGAAGTGCAGCCCGGTTCATCCGACCTGCCGCCCGGGGAGCTTGCGTCTGAGGAGACCAGTCCACCTGCGGGCGCCGGGGAGGGCCAGTACGCGGCGCGTCTCGCCAAAGCCCGGAGCGCTGCCCGACTGGCCGCGGGTCCGATCGTTCGCTTCTCGCAGCCCATCAAGGCCAGCCGGACGGAAGCCTATCCGCGGCAGATTGAGAATTGGCGGCTGCCCGATCTCTCGTTGCTGAGCGATCCGGAATACAGCTACACGGCGCAGCAGGAGAGCATGGTCCGCGAACAGGCACGCGTGCTGGAGCAGACGCTGGAGGAGTTTCGCGTCGAAGCCCGGGTGGTGGAAATCGACACCGGCCCGGTGATCACCATGTTCGAGCTCAAGCTCGGGGCGGGCATCAAGGTCTCGCAGATTGCCAGCCTTTCCAACGACATTGCCCGGGCCTTGAAGGCCCACGCCATCCGTGTGGTGGCGCCGATCTCCGGAAAGAACACCGTAGGCATCGAAGTGCCCAACCTCAGCAAGGAGATGGTGCGCCTCAAGGAATTGATGACGCTGGCGGGCAAGCGTGCGAGCGAGATGGGCCTGCCGCTGTTTCTGGGAAAGGACGCGGGCGGCGCGGCCCTGGTCGCCGACCTGACGAAGATGCCGCACCTGCTCATCGCGGGCACGACCGGGTCGGGGAAAAGCGTGTGTCTGAACGCGGTCATCCTGAGCATTCTCATGACTCAGCGGCCGGACCACGTGAAGATGATCCTCGTGGACCCGAAGATGGTCGAGATGAGTCAGTTCAAGGACGTTCCCCACCTGATGTGTCCCATCGTCACCGACATGCTGCGAGCGGAGAAGATTCTGGAATGGGCCGTCACGAAGATGGAGGAACGCTACGAGCTGCTCGCCGAGGCACGAGTCAAGAACGTCAACGGCTACAACGCCCTGGGCGACGAAGAACTGCTTCGCCGCTTCGATCCGCAGAGCGAAGAAGAAGCCGCCCAGATCCCCAGACGCCTGCCGTACATCGTGATCGTGATCGACGAACTCGCCGACCTGATGATGACCTCGGCCAAGGAGGTGGAGCACCACCTCTCCCGCCTGGCGCAGAAGTCCCGGGCGGTGGGAATTCACATCATGGTGGCCACCCAACGCCCGGAGGCGAAGGTGGTGACCGGGCTTATCAAGTCGAACCTCCCGTCGCGGATCTGCTTCCGGGTGGCCTCCCGGATGGATTCCCGGATCGTGCTGGACCAGAACGGCGGCGAAGTGCTGATGGGGCAGGGCGACATGCTCTTCCTGCCGCCGGGCTCGCATAAGCTGATTCGAGCCCAGGGGACGTTCCTGGACGACTCGGAAGTGCAGGCCGTGCTCCAGGACCTCAGCGGCCGGGCGAGGCCGGAGTTTCATCCTGAACTGGAGCGAATGCGGAACGCGTCCGGCGACGAAGGAGCGATGCTGCGCGACCCGCTTTTCGACGCGGCCGTGCGGATCATCCTTGAATCGAAACGCGGCAGCGTCAGTCTCTTGCAGCGACGGCTGACCATCGGGTACTCGCGGGCTTCGCGGCTGATCGACCAGATGGCCGAGGCCGGAATCGTCGGCGTCTACAAGGGCTCGCAGGCCCGGGAAGTGCTGATGACCCTGCCGGAATGGGAGGCCATGCGCCGCCAGGTGGAGGCGGAACTCGAGGAGGGTTATGCAGCGGATTCCGACGAAGACGCCGACGGCGAAGAGGTCTACACGACAGTCTCGGAACGAGCAACCCGCGATGGTCGCTGACACTCGAGGGGCTTCGCCGGGCGCATTGGACGACGATAGTCGTCATGCTGAGCGCAGCGAAGCATCTCGCTACGCGTTGGACGACACCAAGTGTCAGGCCGAGCGCCGGCGATGCCAGTTACCCGCGCCTTATGGGGCGAACTCGTCGGTCTTGGTAAAACCGTCGGGCACGGCGGTATCAAACGCGCTCTCATCAAGCGGTGGATTGGGTTGGACGTTGCTCAGAACGAGTGAGGTCGTGGCGACTCCCTGGTCGGGATTTGTGTAGGCCCGGTCGACGCGCATCGGGAGGTAGCCCTCGGCCGAAAAGTACCAGGTGGCCTCCTGGCTCGAGGAGTACTTGATCTTCACCTTGTGGCACGCAACGTCGTTGACCTTCTCGGTGCCGTCCAGGGCAAGTTCCTCGGCCTTGAGCTCCTCCTCAAACGGTTTGTCCGAAACGTAGTCCCGAAGGAGCAGTCGCTGGAGGTGACGCCCGTTGGAACCAAGAACGACGGGGTCCATGTCTTCGTGTACGGTCTTCGTTTTGGTGTCGACCACGTAGAACACGTCACCATTGCAACCGAGCGTATGACTCGATTCTTTCTCTGCATCTCCGGGGTTCAGCGTGACCGCGGAACGAAACTTCTCGATGCCGTACTTGGACGGCGCGCCGAGAAGCGCGATGCCCTTCACAGGCGACACGTACTGGGCCACCCAGCCCTCGGCCGTGTAGGATGCCTCGTACCGGACGGCGTTGATTTTTCGCACCGCTGCCTCGGCCCGGCGAAGCACTTCCTTGCCGTCGAGTTTGTCCTCGGCGCGCGCAGTCGAGCCTGACGCCAGGGCCAGAACGCTGAGAGCGACCAGAAGCGTCCGAGGCAAATGCTGACCCATTCGCGTACCTCCAGTGTGTTTGGCCGGTTGTCGGAATACAGCGGCGCGCCAGCCCATGCGAGCCGCCTCCACGGAAAGGCACATGATACCGGCAGAGCGACCGCGCCCCAACCCCGCAGTCGGAGGACGGCAGAGCCGAGCGACATGTTTTTACGAATGGCGACGCGTACCAGCAATCACGACGTTCGCTCCGCAAAGCCGCTCTCGCCGCGCGGGGGCAGACGGTCACACGATCGCACGGTCACACTACGGAGGTGCAAGCTGGCCTTCCATCCAGGTCTCCATGCGCGCTTCGAGCAGATCAAGAGGCATCGCTCCGCCGGCCAGCAACGCGTCGTGGAACGCGCGAAGGTCGAAGCGATCGCCGAGGCGGCGCCGGGCACGGGCCCGAAGGTCGAGTATGTGAAGCTCGCCTACTTTGTACGCCAGGGCCTGGCCCGGCCAGGTAATGTAGCGATCGACTTCGGCCTCGATGTCCAGGGGAGCGAGACTGGTGTTCCCGGCCATGAAGTTGATGGCCTCACTACGCGACCAGCCCTTGTGATGCAGACCCGTGTCGACGACCAGGCGGCAGGCCCGCCACATCTCGAACGTAAGCTGACCATACCGGTCGCTGGGTTCGGAATAGCCGCCGATTTCATATCCGAGCTTCTCCGCGTAGAGCGCCCAGCCCTCGACATAGGCGGTAAAGGACGCGTGCCGTCGGTACGCCGGTAGCTCGGTGTTTTCCTGGTCGAGGGCGAATTGCAGATGATGTCCAGGCACCGCCTCGTGATAGGTCAGCGCCTCGAGCGTGAAACGCAGGCGTTCTCCGGGTTCATAGGTGTTGATGTAGTAGTAGCCGGGCCGCGAGCCATCAGGCGCCGCGGCGTTGTAGTAGGCGACTGGCGCCGCCGGAGCCCGGAAACTCTCGATTCGCCGCATGACGCAATCGGCCCGTGGAAGTCGACCAAACAGCGAGCTTAGACGCGGCTTGGTTCGCTGGAGGACTTCGTCGGCGGCGGTGTACAGCGCGTCGGCCGAGTCGAAACGATGTCGCGGATCCGTTCGCATGTGGGCCTGGAACTGATCGAGCGTTCCCTCGAAACCGACCTGTTGTTGAACCGCGGACATTTCCTGCCGAAGGCGGGCCACCTCGCGAAGTCCGAGTTCGTGAACGTCGTCGGCCGAAAGAGGGAGCGTCGTGTGACGCCTCACCAGACGCTCATACCACGCGGCACCGCCTGGCAGGGTGCTTAGCCCGACGGTCTGGCGAGCACGCGGCCGATACTCCTCGTCCACGAAGGCCAGAAGTCGCCGATAGGCCGGGACAACGTGCGCGGATACGGCGACGCGAATCGCGCTCTGTGCCTCTTCGCGCTCAGGCTCGGGGAGCCGCTGGACCTCCTTGGCCGCGTACAACTCGCATTTCTCCGGGTCGTCCACCGCCTGGAGGCGAAGCTGCACCAAGACCTTCTCAACGATCGGCAGGGGCGCGACAATGCCTGACTCCCATCCACGGCGCATGGCAGCGATCAGTTCGTCGACCTGTCGCGGGAACTCCAGCAAGCGTGCCACGTAGGCCCGGAAGTCGCCGGCGTCGTTCAGCGGTTGCGAAACGAGAAGCAGTGGCAGCCGCAAGTGGGCACCATAGAGGGGGTCGAGCGGCATGAGGTTCTGAGGGGAATCGACACGGTCCAGCTCGTCGAGCATCACGCGTTCCAGGACTGTGCGATTCAGCCGATCAGCCTCCGGCAGGTGATCCGCCGGCACGGAACGGACGCGTTCCAGGAACTGCCGGACGGTGTTCAGCCATTGCTGTCGTGCGGGTTCGCCAAGGTCTTCAAGCTTGTGGTCCCACCGGTGCTCGCCGATGGCGGTGGCGAAGGTGGGATACCGTTGGAGGTATACTTCCCAGTAGGCGTCGGCGGCGTGACGTACGAAGTCGGTGGACCCGGCCGGGTCGGAAGCGAATCCCGCCGATTGCCACACCACGGCCGCCAAAAGGCCAGCACACGACAGACGCGTCAAGTTGGCTCCTCCCGCTCGCTGTTCGATCCGGGCACCGGTCCGCGAGGTCCGTGTAGCGGCGGCACCCGTGCAAGTCAATCGAAAACCCTGGCCGTTGCCGGGCACACGGCGCGGTTCGACTGCGGCCCTTGATCGGCATTGCGGCCGGGCCTATACTCCCCGGCTGGTGTGCTCCACGTCAGGCGGGCAGACAGATCGCAGTGTGGAGTCAATTGGAGAAAACGCCTTGGAGAATTCGCTGGAAGGCAAGAGCATTCTCATCGTGGAGGACGACCCCGACATGGTCACGGCCCTGACCAGTGTCCTCGACGGCACGGGGGCCAAGGTGGCCACGGCCGTGGACGGAAATCAGGCGCTCGAGCAGGCCGAACGCTTCCACCCCGACCTGATCGTTCTCGATGCCATGTTGCCCAAGCGCAGCGGCTTCCTGGTCCTCGAGAAGCTGAAGTCGAAGAAAAAGAAAGGCGAGAAGCCGTACATCATCATGATCACCGGCAACGCGGGCAAGCGGCATCAGGCTTGGGCCGAGAGTCTCGGTGTGGACGGCTACCTCAATAAGCCGTTTCGCATGGAGCGACTGCTCGAGTCCATGGGCAAGCTGCTCGTCCCCTAGCCTTCCGTCCGGTTCCCTTCCCCTCCGCAGGACTGTTCTCCGCGCCACCCACTCCAGCCTACTCTGTAAGGGGCCCTGATGACGCCGTGGAAGACCGGGCATTTTCGCTCGGGCACGTGCCGAGTCCGTTCGACTGTGGCCGGGATTTGCGCGCTCCTCGCCCTCGGGTGCAGCCCCGCGACGGCCGGCCAGCCTCCCGCGCAGTCTGGTTCGCCGCCGGCAACGGAGGCACCGTCCGAGCTCACCGCCGTGCGCGCCGCCGATCTCCTTCTGGAGGGAAAGTGGGAGGAAGGCCTGGCGGCCTACGAAACCCTCTCTGCCAAAGAGCCGGCTTCCGAAGAAGCGCTGCTTGGCCGGGCGAGGTGCCTGGAGCGCCTGGGGCGCTACGCGGAGTCTCTCGAGACGCTCGATACCGGCGGGCTACTGGCGAGTCCGCAAGCACACGTTCTGCGGGCCGAAGTCTGTGCGCTCCTTGGTGATTACGTGGAATCGCTCAAGCTCGCCCGCACGGCGATCGAACTGGACGCCGAAAACGCTGCCGCCCGACTGCACGTTGCCCGGACACTGGAGCTGCTCGGACGCCGCGAGGAGGCCATCGAAGCCTACCGTTGGTTCGATCGGCAACTCGTGGAACGCACCGACCTCCCGAAAGACGCGGCCTGGCTGACCCAGGTCGCCCAGGGCTTTCTTCGGTTCAGCGTCCTCACTCGGACCAACGTCCGCCAGCGTTCACAACATTCCCTCGTGCAGTTGCTTCAAATGGCCTACGAACGGGTCGACCGGCACTACTGGCCAGCGCGGATCGCGGCCGCGGACCTTCTCCGCGAAAAATACAACAACGACGAAAACGACGGCAGCGTGTCGGATTACCGCGCCGCGTTGCGGATCAATCCGCGGCTGCCGGAGGCGTTCGTGGGCTTAGGAGAGGTCGCTCTGGAGCGCTGGGACTTCGAGCAGGTCGAGCAGCGCGTCTCCGAGGCTCTAGCCGTCAATCCGCGCTTTGCGCCCGCCCTGCACCTGAAGGCCAGGCTGCGGCTGGTCGAACGTCGCTACGCTCAGGCCCGTGAAGTCTGCGACGAAGCTCTGAACACAAATCCCCGCGATGTCACGGCGCTGGCGCTGCGCGCCGCGGCGTCGGCCTGTCTGGACGATCACGACGAAGTGGAGGCCATTCGGCGACGGGTGGCGGAGATCAACCCGCGTTGTGCGGTTTTCTACCGTACGCTCGCTGACGCCCTGGGTGGCATCCGGCGCTTCCCGGCAGCCGAAGCACACTACCTGCGGGCCATCGAATTCGACGACACCGATGCCAACGCCCGCACCGAGCTGGGCATGATGTACATGCAGTGGGGGCGCGAAGATCGAGCGCGGGAACTGCTGGAAGGCGCCTGGGACCTGGACGCGTTCAACGAACGGACCAAATTCACGCTGGAGCTGCTGGAATCGCTCCAGGGATTCGCCCGCGTCGAGACCCAGCACTTCATCGTGCGCCACGATGCCGAGCAGGACCCCGGCCTGGGGGCGTTCCTCGGCGACATGCTCGAGGAGGTCTACAAATCGGTGACCGCGGATTATGGCTTCGAACCGCCGGACAAAACCATCGTCGAAGTTTTTCCTTCGCTGCGCGCCTTCGGTGTGCGGATCAGTGGGCGGCCCTGGATTCATACCGTCGGTGCGTGTACCGGCCGAGTCATCGCGCTTGCCTCTCCGCGCTCCTCGCCGAAGCTGATGGGTCCCTACAACGTAGCCCGGGTGCTGACGCACGAGTTTACGCACACGGTCACCCTCGCCGCAACGGAGAATCGCATTCCTCACTGGCTCACGGAAGGCCTGGCCGTACTTCAGGAGGGCGCCCCGCGCTCGTTCGAATGGACGGAGTTGCTGACCGACGCAATCCGCCGGGACGCGCTCTTTACGCTGGAGTCCATCGACTGGGGCTTCATGCGTCCCAGGCGTCCGACCGACCGGCCGATGGCCTACGCGCAAAGCGAGTGGATGTGCGAGTTCATCATCGAGCGATTCGGTTACGATCGGATCGACGCTCTGCTGAAAGCCCTGAAAGAGGGGCAGAAGCAGGACGAAGCTCTCAAAAGTCTGTTGGGCCTGACAACGCAGGAGTTTGACGAGCAGTTTGCGCGCTGGGCACGGGAGCAGGCACGGCCTTGGGGTTTTGACCTCACTCCCAGGCGGTCCGCGGAGGCGTTGCGGACGGAGGCGACCGAACGGGACGACGCCGCCACGTGGGGTCTGCTGGCCGAAGCCGAACTGAGCGCGGGCAACGAGCAGGAGGCCCTGGCCGCGGCGCGTCGAACGCTCGAAATCGACGCCGCGGAGCCGCGAGCCTTGGAAGTCCTCGGCGAAGTGTTGGCCCGCGTGGCCGAACGGGACGGCGGAGAGGCCGGCCGCAGGAGTCGCGAAGACGAGGCCCTTGCGGCGCTGGCGAAGCTGCTGGAGTTCGACGCGGACAACTGGACGGCGCTGAAACGCCGGGGCCAGGTTTTTTTGCGACGCCAGGATTGGGAGCGCGCAGCAGAGGACTTTCAGTCGCTACAGCGCGTCTGCCCGCGGGATCCGGCGAGTTGGCGGGGACTGGCCGGGATCTACCTCAAACAGGGTCAGAACGATCTGGCGCTCGTCCAACTCCTGGAACTGGCCCGCGTGGAGGAACACGACGCGGACGTCCCGGGCGAGATCGGGCGGATCTACCGTGAACAGGGGCGGCCGCACGACGCCCGGTACTGGTTCCGCAACGCGCTGTGGATCGACCCGTTCCGCGCGAAATACCACGAGTCCCTGGGCCAGGTGTGCCTGGAACTTGGTGACACAAAGTCGGCACTTTCCTCCTTCGTCATGCTCACGTCCCTGGAGCCGCGCAACGCGACGCGCTGGGTGGATGCCGCCGTCGCGGCCCACAAGCTGGGTGACGCCGCCTCGGCCCAGCGCTTAGCTCGCCAGGCCCTCGATCTCGACCCCCAAGCCGAGGTTCGATCGATTCTTCCATGACCCCGCGCGTCGCGTGTCGACCAAGCCACGGTGGGTGCCGGGCTCTCTTGGTGGCGTGACGGAAGCCTGCTACGCTGGCGTTGCGCCTTGTCCGGCCGGCGGGGATGAACGGATGAATGCTTGGACTGCGGCTTGCCGACCTGACAAAGGCACCAGAGGGCCCGGGCGCGGGGACGGGTCGATACGCGGGAGATCTACCCACGAAAGGTGGAGACAGAGGGCTTCGCGTTGTCGCTGGATGTTCCGGGATATCGCCTGATTCGACAGATCGGCACGGGGGCAGGCTCCAAGATCAGCCTGGCCGTCGAACTGAACACTCGTCAGGAATTCGCCATCAAGCACGTGCTGCGTGACGTTCCTGACGGTGACAAATTCATCGAGCAGGTCGAGACGGAGTACCTCGTCAGCCACCAGTTGCAGCATCGCAACCTGCGGCACAGTTTTTCCATTCACCGCCTGCGCAAGCGGTTGCTGGTGCGGGAGGTGGCGGTCGTGATGGAATACGTGGACGGGCTTTCACTGGAAAAGGCCCGGCCTAACCGGCTGAACACGTTTCTTACGCTGTTCACCAAGGTCGCCGCGGGTCTGGACGCCATGCACAACGCGGGCTTCGTGCACAGCGATATCAAGCCTACGAACATCATGATCGCTCGTGGAGGCGTGGTGAAAATCATCGACTTCGGCCAGTCGTGCCGCCTGCACCACCGCAAGGCC
>Ga0214472_10006415_pt1 | contig 12327 bp, 7 predicted proteins | sample RVTome_6_FD_207662 | JGI IMG/M metagenome (GOLD analysis project Ga0214472, IMG submission 207662) | Soil microbial communities from uranium-contaminated site in the Upper Colorado River Basin, Wyoming, United States - RVT140D175 | ecosystem: Environmental > Terrestrial > Soil > Contaminated >... | reverse complement strand
ATAGGGTGAACAACACGACAGCAAAGGTCATCACGATCATCGTCTGGCGTTCGCCGCCTACCGCCGACGGCAGGCTCAAGGCCAGCGCCAGCGCGATGGCGCCGCGCAGACCGCCCCAGAACATGACATGTCGCCAGCTGTGCGGCATATCCTTTCCCAGCCGCGAAAGACCGTAGATCCCGATCGCCCGCGCCAGCAGCACGCCGGCAATGGCCCACAGCACCGGCTGCCAGTTGGCGACCAAGGCCGGGACCTCCAGGTCGAGTCCAATCAGCAGGAAAACCGCCGAGTTGGCCAGGAAGGCGACGTACTCCCAGAAGTTGAGCACCACAATGCGTGTCGTGGGCGACATGCCCTCGGGGCCAATGTTGCCGTTGATCAGGCCGGCCGCCACAACCGCCAGCACCCCGCTCACATGCAACTGCTCCGCCAGCAGGTAGGCGCCGAACGCCAGCACGGTGGTCAGGGTGGTTTCCACCAAATGGTCGTCGATTCGCCGAAGCAGGGACAGTGTCAACCAACCGAGCACCCCGCCGACCAGCAGTCCACCGCCTGAGACCGTCAGAAAGTCGATGAGGCCATCGACAACTGAAAACCGGCCGGCCACCACGGCCACCACCGCCAGATTGAAAACGACGATGGCCGTGCCGTCGTTGAACAGGCTCTCGCCCTCCAACAGCACCTCGAGCCGCTTGGGCGCTCCCAGCTTGCGGAAGATAGCCACCACCGACACCGGGTCGGTGGCCGCAATCAGGGCCCCGAAGATCAGCGCCGACCCCAGGCTCAGCCCGCCGCCGAAGTGTACAACGCCGCCGACCAGGACCATTGAAAGCAGCACCCCGGGGACAGCCAGCAAGACAATCGTCCGGTAGTTTTCCCGCAGCCGGCTCAGATTCAGATGAAAGGCAGCCTCGAACACCAGCGGAGGGATCAGCAGGGACAGGATCAATTCCGATGTCAGCTCGATACCGAGCGGGGAGCGAAACGATAGCACCAGCCCGGCAATGACCAGCGCCACCGTATACGGAATGCGGAAGCGGCGGACGACGATCGCCACGACCGAGACAATCAGCAGCAGTTCCAGGACCAGGATCTCGATTTCGACCAATTCGTTCATGCCAAGTCCCCGGTCAGGTCAGCCTCAACGTGTGAACAGCGGGAAGGCCAGCAGGTAAGCCAAAGTAGCCACCAGACAAGTAACCACCATTACCGGCAGACCGCGTTTCGCCCACATCACGGCATCAATCGGCTCGCGTGTTCGCTTCGAAAGCTGCACAACAATGATATTGGCTGTCGAACCGATAATCGTGCCGTTGCCGCCAAAGCCGGCGCCAAAGGCCAGTGCCCACCACAGGGGGAAGACCTCAACACCGCTGCCCTCGAGGTACTGGATCACCGGGATGAGGGCGACGGTAATCGGGATGTTATCTACCATCGCCGAGGCGATAGCCGTCAGCCAGATGATCGCAATCCCTGTCAGTTGTGGTCCGGAGCCGCTAATCGCCAGCACCGCCTCTTCAATGAAAACCAGTGCCCCGGAATGTTCCAACCCGCCGACCATAACGAACAGCCCCATGAAGAAGAGCAGGACCGGCCACTCGACCAAATGCATTGCCTCGTCCACACTCGGTCGAAGCCAAACCAGGGCAACCGCCGCCATGCTGACGGCAATGAACGAGGAGGTCAGGTTGAGCTGGCCCTGCAGGAAAAAAAGGCCGACCGTCACCAGCAGCACGATGCCGAGTTTGCGGGCCGTGACCGGATCATGGAGTGCCTCCCCGGGGTCAAGTCGGTCGAGCACCTCGGGATTGGCCGGCCGAGACCCCAGCTGCCGGCGGAAGAGCAGCAGGAGCGTCGCCAGGGCCGCCAGCCAGGCCACCGCCACCAACGGGAGTGAGTGGGCCAGAAAATCGTTGAACGTCAGCTCGGCGGCCGAGCCAATCAGCACGTTGGGCGGATCGCCGATCAACGTAGCTACGCCACCGGTATTGGACAGGATTGCCTCGGCGACCAGAAAGGGGACCGGCGACAGACCCAAGATTTCGGTGATGAGTACGGTCACCGGTGCGATCAGCACCACAGTCGTAACGTTGTCCAATACCATTGACAGCAGGGTGGTCACAAGACCCAAGAGCACCAGCAAACGCACTGGCCGGCCGGCTGAGATGCGGGCGGCCCGGATCGCCAGGTACTCGAAGGCGCCGGTAGGGCGCAGCAAAGCAACCAGCGTCATCATGCCGAACAGCAGACCGATGGTCTCGAAATCGACCGCCTCAACCGCCAGGTGCTCGTCGTAGAAGCCGAAGTACATGCCGGCGCCGACCATCAAGCTGGCGCCGGCTAACGCCACGATCGTGCGGTCAAGCCGCTCGCTGAGGATTAGCGCCAGGGCGACAAGGAAGATAGCAGCAGCAACCAGGGCAGGCGACATCGGCAGTGCCGGCGGCTACGAGCCGCCCAACCTATCTCGCAAGAAAGAGGTGCCAACATCAACCCAGGAGGCCAGCCCAACGAGCTGGTCCTGTTCGTCCACAACCGGCAGGTCGCGGATGCGGTGCTGGCGCATGATGGCCGCCGCCCGCATCAGCCTACAATCGCCGACCACGTGGATGGGCGCCTCCATCAGCTCGGCGACGGGCCGGTTGAGCAGTTCCTCGGGAATTTCAGACGTTTCCAGCGCTCCAAAGTCGTGAACGAAGTCATAGTCCTCGATCATCCCGACGAAGGCCGGCATCGAAAGTTCGAGAACCTGGCGCAGCCCGAGGACACCGACCAGCTTGCCGGTCTGGTCAACCACCGGCAGCAATCCGACACGGTTGTCGACAAAGGCCCGAATCGCCTCCCCCAGCAAGGCATTGGACTTGATGGATATGACGTGGCGCTTCATAACCGACCGGATGTCCATCATCGCCTCTCCCAGTCAGGGTTTGGGCCCGTTTGAGCGATCCTGCAAGCCAACGACCCGGCTGACCGGCACCACAAACAGAATGCCGCTATGGTCATCGTCCAGGCTGCCGATGACGGCTTCGGCCGATTGCACCAGACGGTCAACGTCAAAGTCGTCCGGCACTACGCTGAACACAGTGCGGCTTGCAGCTTCCTGACCCCGCATCACCGAGCGCAAAGAAGGGAACAGCGGTAGATCATCGCGGATCGCCGGGCCCTGCACACGTTGGGTCAGTCCGCTGCTGTCAAAAATCGTCAGTCCACCGACTCCGGCTTCAACCCAGGCATGAATGACATCGTCGACTTGGGCCGGGTCATGAATGACCAGCACGATCAACTGGGACATTCTACGCCTCCTCTCTGGCGAACGCCCATCGCAGGAGCGGCGGTGTGGCCAGGGTCGTCACCAGGACCATCAGCACGACGATTGTAAACATCTCCGCCTCCAGGATGCCGGCGCTCACACCGACACCGGCAACGATCAAGCCAACCTCTCCCCGCGAGATCATCCCCAAACCCATACGTCCGGCCGCTCCCCAGCCAAATCCGCCTATGCGCGCCCCCAAGCCCGAACCGACCAGCTTGGAGACGATCGCCACGGCGATCAGCAAAAGACTGAACAGCAAGTCTGAGCCGTCCAGCGTGCGCAAATTGGCTTGAAGGCCGATATCGACAAGAAACAAAGGGACAAAGAAAGCGTAGGCCAGGCGGTGCAGTCCATGCTCGATTTCCTCACGCAGGTGACTGCGACCGAGACCCAATCCTGCCAGAAAGGCGCCGGTGATGGCGGCCACGCCCCCGAAAAACTCGGTCGCCCAGGCAAGGAATAGCACGCTGGCGAGCGCAATGGCCAACACCCCTTCGCTGGCCCGCAGCCTTTGCGCCCAGTGAAGGACCCGCGGCAGGATCACGAGCGAAACGGCGGTCACTGCCCCGAGCACAAGGCCCATCCGGCCGATTTCGTAGACCAAAGCGGCAACCCCGCCGCCCCCGGCGAGTGCAACCAGGAACAGGGATAGGCTGACGATGACCAACACGTCGTCAATCACCGCCGCGCCCAACAACGCGATCCCTTCCCGGGTACGCAACCGGCCCAGCTCAAGCAGTGTCTGGGCCGATATGCTCACACTGGTGGCGCTAAGAGTGATCCCGAGGAAGATGGCCTCCGTCTGCGGCAGGCCAAAGGCCAGGGCCAGCGCCAGCCCCAGCAAAATTGGCACAACCACCCCGAGCACCCCGGCCAACAGGGCTGGCTGGCCCGACCGGCGCAATTCGGTGAGTTCCACCTCCAAACCAGCAGCGAACATCAAGAAGAGCACGCCAATCTGACCGAGCGCGTGAACCACATCGCGGAGCTGCTCGCCGGCCAGCAACGGCTGGCCCAGCAGATCCAGGAATGTCGGGCCCATCAACAAGCCAGCCAACAATTCCCCCAGAACCGCCGGTTGGCCAAGCCTTGCAGTGAGGCTTCCCGTGACCTTTGCAACCGCGATGAGAACGGCAAGCGCCAGGAAGAGCCCCAATAGCTCGGATTCGGCTGCGGCTGCCAAGAAACGAGCCGGTAAGTCGATCAGCGCCATGTACCACCTAAGTTCCATTGGTTGGGGAAATCGGGAAACGGCCGACGACGGCGGAGCGCCGGCAGTATAACATGGGGTCTCACCAGGTCAGCTTGCTGCGGAATACGCTCGCAGCGAATGACCTTCCGGAACCTCCACCCGACTGCCATCCGCCATTTCGATCTGGGTCGGGCCAGCCAGCGGGCGATGGACGGACAGACCGCGCCAGCGGATGGTAACTGGCCAGGGGAAGGGGTTGGCGCCACGGATCTCGACCCGCCGCCCATGAACCAGGTGGACGCCTAGCGTCCGCAGGAACAGTCCCAACGGCGCCAGGCCGGCGCTGTGTCCTCTTGGCCCCATACCTTCGAGCCGGTCCGGATGGTAATAGGCATGGAATTGGTTGCCGGACTTGAGGCTGCCGATGGCAGCCGCCATGAGCCGATCCACCAAAACCGCCGCCCGCTCGCTGCGCCCAGCCTCCAGCAATGCCTCGCCGAGCATCTCGTTCCACAAGGGCCGCACGCCGCAAGCCTCGAAATGCTCATCCGGCAGATAATCCGTGCTGTCGGCCGGCACCGAAGCAATCCCGGCGGAGCGCCACAAGCCTTCCGGCCGCAATAATGTCGCCAACGCCTGGTCGACTTGCGAGGCGTTAACCGCCCCTGACCACAACGGCAGCCACTGCGTCACGTCTGGCCGCTGGCTATCAGGCAGGTGAACTTCGACCCGGAACACCTTGGACAGTCCTTTGACGGCCACCTTTTCGACGCTGGCAAAGGTATTCTCGCTGGTGACCGTCCCCACATTCCAGAACCAGTGGATGTCGCCTCGCTCGATGCGCTCGGTGCGGAACTGCCCCTTCGGCCCCCGGCCGTGGATCGTGATCTGTGCCCGGTGTGCGTCCTCTTCCGGCCCGAGCAAGCGGACAACCAACCGCACCTCGGGTTCAAACTTCTTGCCGACGGCGATCCGGCCTGCCCCTTTCAACTTGCCGAGCCGTTTGCCATCGCCGCTGACATGCGTGTCCCGGTCCAACGGCAACCAGCGTCCGTCCTTTTCCGACCAGGCCCGGGCGAGTGCTTGGCGCAACCCAGAGAGCTTAGCTTCCAGCGGCGGAATGGCCTCTGTTCGGCCGACGGCCTCGTGGATCGCGATCAGACTGATACAGTCCCGCGCCAGGTAGGCCGCCAGGTCGGGGCACTCGGCCAACCGGATGTCAAGTCCCTGACCCCAATCGGCCCATTGGACAAAGGTCGGTGACTCGGGGTAGCCGGATTGGACCGGGTTCTCCCATTCAGGCAAGCCGTCGCCATCCCGGTCCCGCTTGCGGTCAAACCAGGCATTGAAGTAGTCGGTCAAGGGCCCGGCCAACTCGCGCAAGAAGTCTTTGGACCCGGTCTGGCGGTAGAGGCGCCAGGCAATCGTGGCCAATAGGGGCGGGCAGTGGTCGCCGGCACGCTGCCCGGCCAACCCCGGCCGGCGGTCGACCTCGCCACGCGCCGACTGGGTGTAGAAGAAGTTGTGCAACAGGCCTTCTACTTGTTTCGGTGCCGCCGCCTGGATCTGGCTGGCCAGCGCAAACGCCGCAAAGGCGCCCTGCCCGCTCCAGGCATCGGCGTGATCGCGGCCATCACCCTTGGCCGAGTAACCGTCATCAATTCCGCGCTTCGCCACCGCCGAGCTGAAGGGTAGATGGTGGCTCGACGATAACAGGCAACCCAGTCCGGCCTTTTGCGCCATCCACAGGGCGGCGTCCCAATCGGGGTCGCCCGTCTCGACTTCGACCCAGCCGCCGTTGACCCGCTCAATCCGGCCGACTTCCTGGTCCCATGCCAGGTCAACAGCCCGGCGAGCCACCTCAAATCCGGCCGCCGCCGTCCGCTGGCCGCTGGCGACCCACACCAGCCTCTGCGGCTCCCCCGGCTGCAGCAGCTGGCCAACCGTGAGCGCTGGATGTACCAGCATGTCGGCAAACGCCCCGCCCGCCAAAAACAGCATGGGCTCCAACTTGCTGGTCTTGCCCACCAGCACGGTCGCACCTTGGAGATTGCGCTCGGCCATCGGCTGCCCCCCGTCCGCCGGCCGCAACAGGGCATGCAGGCGCAAGCGGTGTTCCTGTGGGACTTCACTTGTGTTAAGCAGACTCAGCCGGCCAAGTACCGTGTGGGAATCATAGGCCCAGTATTCGGCCTCCACTTCCAGTTGATCGAATGGACGACAGCGCAACCGCAAGTAGTTGGGGAATGCTTGAACCAGGATGGGCGGCTCCGAAAAGCTGGTGGGATCGGCGCGGGTCCGCCCAAACCATTGAAAGCTGGGAAACACGGTCATCATTCGTGCCCGCAGGCCGTACGTTGTTTCCAGGGCCAATCCGGGCGGCTCGCCGCCCAGGCGCAGTTCCCAGATCTGATCGTCGAGGTAGTCGGTCTCGACCAGGCGACAGTCGGCGGCCAGGGTCAGCGACACGGGCGACGGGGGAAGGAGTGGGATCGGTCGCATGCGAGCATTGTACGGAGCACCGAGCCAATCGTCAAAGGCATGCTAGAATCGCCCGACTCAGCAGCGGGAGGCAAGCCGATGGCCGAAAGTATGCCGGTCCGTCGCGGCCAATACTTCGAGGAATTCGAGGTCGGCCAGCGAATCATCACCCCAGGACGAACGCTGACCGAAGCCGACATCGTTCACTTCGCCGGCATCTCCGGCGATTTCAACTCGATTCACACCGACACGGTCTACGCCGAGGGTAGCGCATTCGGCCAACGGGTGGCCCACGGACTGCTTGGACTTTCGATCGCCTCCGGGCTGGCCGTCCGCACTGGAATCATGGAAGGCACGGTCATGGCTTTCCGCGAAATCACGGCTTGGAAATTCAGCCTGCCGCTGTACATTGGGGACACGATCCACGTCGAAATCGAAGTCCAACATGCCAGACCGATGGCTCGCCTCGGCGGCGGTCTGGTTGAAATGGAGCTGGACGTCAAGAATCAGCGGGGTGAGTCCGTGATGCGCGGCGGCTGGCGCGTGCTGGTACAGGGCCAACCGGCCGACGCCTGAATTCGGGCCCGGAATGCCTGCGTGCTATAATCCGCCGCTATGACCGACCAGCGGGACGAGGACGCCCCCCTGGATGAGGGTTCCCAAGGCGACCCGGGCCAGGGCGAAGAAACCGAGCGCCCCGACCGCCGCCCGAGCGGAGAACCATCCCCCCGAACCCCACCAGTTTCTCCCTCACGCCATCCGACCGGTGCACCTGACCTGACCGGCGGCTGGTACGCCGACTCATTCGACGAGGCGGACACACCCGCGGCCGAGCCGCCACAGCCCAGCCGGCCGACGCCGCCACGACCCTTCAGTTCAGGCTACACGCCGCCCCCGGTTGACGATGAAGCGTTGGCCATCCCCCAAAGGGTGCCCGAGCGCGATGTGGGGGCAACCCAGGTTAGCCCATCTGCCTACCATATGCCGCCGGCCAACGGCGGCAATGGCGGACGCTGGGCAGGCAAGCTGGGCCGTTGGGACACTTTTGGCGGGTGCCTGGTCCGGATGTTGATCATGGGACTGTTCGTCCTGGTGGCCATTGCCATTGCCGTAATCTCGTTTGGCGTCTACCAGTATTACGCCGTCGCCTCGACGCTGCCTTCGGTCGAAGATCTGCAATCACGGGCGGCACAGTTCGAAACCACGCGCATCCTTGATCGCCAGGGCAATCTGCTCTACGAGATCCTGGACCCGAACGCCGGTCGACGCACGTACGTTCCCCTTGAAGAGATCTCACCGTATATGGTGGCCGCCATCATCGCCACCGAGGATGCCGGCTTTTACAGCCACCCGGGTTTCGATCCGATGGCAATCGTGCGCGCCTACACGCAGAACTTGCAGGAGGGCGAAACCGTCTCAGGGGCCTCGACCATCACACAGCAAATCGCGCGCAATCTGCTCTTCACACCCGAAGAGCGCAGTCAGGTCAGTGCCCTGCGCAAGATCCGCGAAATTATGCTGGCGCAGGAACTCACCCGGCGCTACACCAAAGATGAGATCCTAGAGCTGTATCTCAACCAGATTTATCTCGGCAACCTGGCGTATGGCGTCGAGGCCGCCGCTCAGACCTACTTCGGCGTCCCAGCCGGCCAACTCGACCTGGCCCAGGCCTCCTTCCTGGCCGGCCTGGTCCAGGCGCCTTCGGTCTACGACGTGCTCACAAACCGCGAGGTGACGCTCAACCGCCACCGCCAGGTGCTGTCGCTGATGGTTATTGCCAGCGAGGAACAGGGTTGCTTGTTTGTCAGCAACAGCCCGCAGGACATCTGCGTGCGGCCCGAAGACGCTGGTGCGGCGGCGGCGGTCATGACGAACTATGAATTCCGTCAGGCCGAGGTCTCGATCCGCTTCCCGCACTGGGTCAACTACGTCCGCAACTTGCTCGAAGGGCTTTACGAGCCGCAGACGATTTACCGCTCCGGTTTCACCGTGCACACCACCCTCGACCCCTACCTGCAGGAGCGGGCGCAAGCTTTGGTCCATGCTCAAATCGAGGCGCTGGCCGACCGTCGCGTAACCAACGGCGCGCTGGTCGCCATCGAGCCGTCGTCGGGGGAAATCCTGGCGATGGTTGGGTCGGCCGATTACTACGATGAGGCCAGCGATGGACAGATCAATATGTCGGTTCAGCCACGTCAACCGGGTTCGTCCATCAAACCATTGACCTACACCGCCGCGTTCGAACAAGGCTGGAATCCAGGCACCTTGATCTGGGACGTACCCTCCGAGTTCCCACCGTCGGGCAACCCCGATGATCCACGGCCGCCCTATGAGCCGGTGAACTACGATGAACGCTTCCACGGCCCTGTTACCGTACGCTCGGCGCTGGCCAACTCGTACAATGTGCCAGCCGTCAAGACGCTCGACTTCGTTGGCATCTACGACGACCCGGCCACGCCGCAAACCGATGGTCTGGTCCCCTTTGCCGAACGCCTGGGCATCACCACCTTCAACCGCGATGACTATGGTCTCAGCTTGACGCTGGGCGGTGGCGATGTCAGTCTGCTCCAGTTGACAGGGGCCTACGCCACCTTCGCCAACCAGGGCGTACGCATGCCGCCCGTGGCCATTACCCGGATTGTCGATCATCGCGGCGACACTGTTTTCGAGCACGAGCCGCCGGCCGGCGAGCAGGTAGTCCGGCCGGAGCACGCCTTCCTGATCACCTCGATCCTGACCGACAACAACGCCCGCACGCCGTCGTTCGGCCCCAATTCGGCCCTCAACCTTCCGTTTCTGGCGGCGGCCAAGACCGGGACGACCAATGATTTCCGCGACAACTGGACGCTGGGCTTCACCGCCGACGTTGCCGTTGGCGTGTGGGTGGGCAATGCCGACTACACGCCGATGGAGAACACGTCCGGGCTGACCGGCGCCGCTCCGATCTGGCACGATTTCATGATTGAAGCCATCGACCACCTGGCCGACGGCACGCCGACACCCTTCACCCGGCCGCATGGCATTGTTGAGCACACCATATGCACCATCTCGGGGGCGCAGCCATCGGAGTGGTGCCCAGACCAGCGCATTGAGTTCTTCGCCGAAGACCAACCGCCGAGACCCCGGGAAGAGGATCTATGGAAAGAGGTCTGGGTTGACGGCTACTCGCTTTTACTCGCTTCGCCCGAGTGCTCCGATTTTGCCGAGGAGAAGCTGGGTCTGAATGTGCAGGACCCGTTTGCTCGTGAGTGGCTCCATGAAGACAGCCAGGGCCAGGCCTGGGCCGAGGACGTCGGTTTTGAGGATGATCCCATCTTCTTCATCCCAGACGAAGCCTGCTCGGCCGACAGCCCGCGGCCCATCGTCGAGATCACCGAGCCCGACCAGTTCGCCACCATCACCGGTCCAACCCTGACGATATTCGGGCGAGCCGCTGGCACCGATGATTTCCGCGATTGGATTCTGGAGTACGGGGTTGGCTCAGACCCGGATGGCTTCCCCGACCTAACCCGCTCAAACAACCAGCACACCAACCCCGACGAATTGTTCCAATGGGACCTGGCAGGAGTGCCCAACGGGCCCATCGTGCTGCGTCTGACCGTGCGCAGCGAGGCCGGCGGCCGGGCGCGCGTCGAAGTCCGGTTCACCCTGGCCCAACCGACACCGACACCGACCTCGACACCGACGGCCAGCCCAACACCCACGGCGACGCCGACTCCGTCGGAGACCCCAACCCCGAGCGAAACGCCGCTGCCTTCTGCTACTCCGACGCCGTAGCAATACCTCGAAAGCTCCAGGTCATCAGATCCTTCTGCCGAGTTACAGGTGATAAGGGATAAGTGACAGGTGATAAACACCCTGCACGCCGGTGCCGAATTACACACGGAGTCGCCCGATACGAGTTCCTAAGCACCTATCACAAATCACTTGTCACGTATCACCTATTACCCCTCTCGCCCTCCTTGCCAAACCTACAACAGCGGCAACTGCGGTTCCTGATGTTCGGGCGGATCGATCCCCATCCGCTCGATCAGCGTCTCACGCGTCAGGGTGGTGTCGGAGTGTAGACGCCGGATATGGCGGAACTTGACCACTTGTAGGCCGGTGGCCAGTCGCTGGGCCAGCCGAGGGTCGCGTTTGGCCTTCTCGGCGATCAATCCCGATCGCCCGCCCGGCACGACATAAACCAAGGCTTGTTGATCACCCGGCTGGGGCTGGCTGAGGATGGCGGATTCCTGGATGTGGAAGGAGTACTGGTGTTCGGCATGTAGACGCCAGTGGATCGGGTCTTGTCCGGCAACAGCGTAACCCAGGTTTTCACCCAGGGACGCCAGGTCGGCTCGGATCGACCGAACGTCTTGTTGGCGTTGCGCGTCCCGGTCTTCCGGGCGCAGGCTCCAATGCCCGAGGTCATCGGTAAGTCCGTAGGATGCGAGACAAGCCAGGATCAGCTCACGGTCCGGTGTCTGCAAACCCGGCAAATGGCGGCATATCTCACGGTCAAGCTCGATCGGATCCCAACCGCCGCGGCGGCGCAGCGCCTCGACGACCTCGCGTTCAACCCGGTCGGCCAGCGGCGCCGCGGCGCCCTGTGGATCGGTGAGCCAATAGATGCCCGACTCGGGGTCCTGCCGCTGATCCAGCCGGATGAATGTCCTGGGCTCGGCCAACACCTGCTCCAGTTGGCGATGGAGCTCGGACACCGGCGGCTCGCTCGTCATTCCCCAGATCCAGCCAAAGCCGCGTGCCTTGGCCAGCCGGCCGGCGGCTTCGGCAAAGAGCACCCCGTACGGCGTGGGCTCCCCCCGCTGGCATATTCGAGATTCGAGCCACCCCGGCAGTTCGGCAGCAACGGCCTGCCAGGTTGTCAGCCCGGCGGGTGATGGCCCCACGTGCAGCCGCATCTGTGCCTGCCGCTCGTCGACCCGCAGGGCCAATCCTTCCAAGGCCAGCCCGGCGGCGTCCAGTCCGGCAGCACAGGCGCCGACGAAGCGCGGTTCGGCCTCCGGAACGAAAACGTAAGCGGGTATCGCCGCCGGCAGCACTTCGGTCAGGTGGGCGACCGTGCTGCGCAGCGCACCGGCATGCCAGCCCCAATCGTAGCGACGACGGCGCAGCGCCGCTCGGATCGGTTCGGAAGCTTCGCGCCCCCAAATCCAGGCCGTCCACAAGGCGGATAGCGTCCAGAACGCCTGGTTGGGCCTGGGCGGAACAGTCAGGAGAACCCCGTCGAAATCATCCGGCAGCGTGCTGGCCAATTGCCGGACCGAGCCGCTGAAGATGGCGACCGCGCTGGGCGTCGGTGGTCCGCTCTCCGGCCACCAACGAATGCCGACACCGC
>Ga0214472_10006414_pt1 | contig 12331 bp, 8 predicted proteins | sample RVTome_6_FD_207662 | JGI IMG/M metagenome (GOLD analysis project Ga0214472, IMG submission 207662) | Soil microbial communities from uranium-contaminated site in the Upper Colorado River Basin, Wyoming, United States - RVT140D175 | ecosystem: Environmental > Terrestrial > Soil > Contaminated >... | reverse complement strand
ACCACCAGCACGCGGTCCTTCGCGACCAGGTGCCGCGACTGCTCCCAGACATCCTCGAACATGGTCACCTCGAGGCGACCAGCGCGGTCATCGAGGAGCACGCTGACGCGCCCACCTCGCCGTCTGATCTCCCAGACCAGGCCCGCCGCGACGACGTCCACACCGCGGTCCCGACCGCGCCCCGCGCCGGTACCAGGCCCCATCCCGGCGAGGTCCGCCAAGCTGCCGCTGGTGAACTGCTGAACCTCGCTGCGCACCGCCTCGATCGGGTGGCCGGTCAGGAACAACCCCAGGGTCTCGCGCTCGCCGACCAGCCGCTCGCCCTCGCTGAGCTCCGGCACCTCCGGCAGCGCCAGCGGCGCGGTCTCTACGGCGGCGGCAGCTCCAGCCAGTCCGAACATGTCGTCCTGCCCGGCCGCGGCCGCCCGCGTCGCCTGCTCCGCCTCCTGTATGGCGCGCGGCAGTCCGTGCAGCAGGCTGGCGCGGTTGGGACCCAGGCCATCCGCGGCCCCGGCTTTCAGTAAGGCCTCCAGCGCGCGCCGGTTCATGCGCGCGACATCGATGCGTGCACACAGGTCGCGCAGGTCGCGGAAAGGGCCACCCTCGACGCGTGCCGCCACCACGCTCTCGACCGCAGCTTGCCCGACGCCCTTCACCGCGCCCAAGCCGTAGCTGATGGTCTCCGCGTCGCGCGCGGAGAACCGGTAATCGCTGCGATCCACATGCGGCGGTTCGACCGTCAAGCCGAACTCCCGGCACTCCTCGACCAGCGACACCACCTTGTCGGTGTGATCCATGTCGGAGGACAGCACCGCCGCCATGAACGCCGCGGGGTAGTGCGCCTTCAACCAAGCCGTCTGGTAGGCCAGCAGCGCGTAGGCCGCGCTGTGCGACTTGTTGAAGCCGTAGCCTGCGAACTTCTCCATCAGGTCGAAGATGTGGGTCGCGGTGCGCTCCTTCACGCCGCGCTCCACCGAGCCCTGCACGAAGATCTCGCGCTGCTCAGCCATCTCCTCCGCCTTCTTCTTGCCCATCGCCCGCCGCAGCAGATCGGCGGCGCCCAGCGTGTAGCCCGCGAGGCGCTGGGCGATCTGCATCACCTGCTCCTGGTACAGGATCACGCCGTAGGTCGGCTTCAGGATCGCCTCCAAGGCAGGATGCGGGTAGTCGATCACCGCCTGCCCGTGCTTACGGGCGATGAAGTCGTCCACCATGCCCGACTGCAGCGGCCCGGGACGGAACAGCGCGACCAGCGCGATGATGTCCTCGAAGCGATCGGGCTGCAGGCGCTTGATCAGGTCCTTCATGCCGCGGGACTCGAGCTGGAACACCGCGGTGGTCTGGCAGCGCTTCAGGAGAGCGTAGGTCGCGGCGTCATCCAGCGCGATGCGGGTGATGTCCAGCGGCGGCTCATCATCCGCGATGAAGCTGCGGTTAACCGTCGCCACCGCCCAATCGATGATGGTGAGCGTGCGCAGCCCCAGGAAATCGAACTTCACCAGCCCGACCGACTCCACGTCGTCCTTGTCCAGCTGGGTGACCGTGTGGGTGGAACCCTGCTCGCAGTACAGCGGCGTGAAGTCGGTCAGCGCGGAGGGTGCGATGACCACGCCGCCGGCGTGCTTGCCCGCGTTGCGCGCCAGACCCTCCAGCTCGCGCGCGCCGTCCACCACCGCGCGCACATCCTCCTCGCCATCGTAGGCACGGCGGAACTCATCCTCCTGCTCCAACGCCTTGTCCAGGGTCATGCCGACCTCGAACGGGATCAGCTTGGCGACACGATCGGTGAAACCGTAGGGATGACCCAGCACGCGACCCACATCCCGCACCACGGCGCGCGCAGCCATGCTGCCGTAGGTGATGATCTGACTGACCTTCTCGCGACCGTAGCGCTCGGCCACGTAGTCGATCACGCGGTCGCGGCCTTCCATGCAGAAGTCCACGTCGAAATCCGGCATGGACACGCGCTCGGGGTTCAGGAAGCGCTCGAACAGCAGGTCGTACCGGATCGGGTCGAGGTCGGTGATGCCCAGCACGTAGGCCACCAGCGAGCCGGCACCCGAACCGCGGCCGGGGCCCACAGGTACGCCGTTGCCCTTAGCCCAGCGGATGAAGTCGGCGACGATCAGGAAGTAGCCGGGGTATCCCATCTGCTCGATGACCCCCAGCTCCAGCGCCAGTCGATCGGCGTACTCAGGCCAGCGCGGGTGTTGCTCCGGACGGTCACCCAGCAGCTCGCGCGCGCGCCGCAGCAGGCCCGCCTGCGCCTGCTGCGCCAGGAAGCCCGCGGTGGTCTCGCCCTCGGGCACCGGGAACTCGGGCAGGAAGTTCTCGCCCAGCCGCAGCTCCAGCGTGCAGCGACGCGCGATCTCCACGCTGTTCTCGATCGCCTCCGGCAGGTCCGAGAACAGCTCGATCATCTCGGCCGGCGTGCGCAGGTACTGCTGCTCGCTGCAGCTGCGGTCGCGCCGCGGGTCCGTCATGGTCGTGCCCTCGGCGATGCACACGCGCATCTGGTGCGCCTGATGATCACGGGGGTCGAGGAAGCGGACGTCGTTGGTGGCGACCACCGGCAGGCCCAACGCCACCGCGAGCTGCACGGTGTCGCGGACCAGCGCGCCATCGCCCTCGCGGCCTGCGCGCTGCACCTCCAGGTAGTAGCGATCCGGGAACAGTGCTGCCCAGCGCTCAGCTGCGGCGCGCGCGAGATCTGCACGACCCGCCAGCAGATGGCGTCCGACTTCGCCGCGGCGACCACCTGAGAGTGCGATCAGGCCATCGGATCGGCCTGCCAACCAGTCGACCTCCAGGGTCGGCACACCGCGTACCTGCCCCTCGACGAAGCTGCGCGTGATCAGCCGGGTCAGGTTGCCGTAGCCGGTCTGATCTGCACACAGCAGGTTGTTGCGATCGTGCTCGGCGGGATCCTCGCGGACCAGCGCCACATCCGCACCGATGATCGGTTTCACGCCAGCGGTCTGCGCAGCGCGGTAGGCCTTCACCATCGCGAACAGGTTCCCGTGATCGGTCACTGCGACCGCTGGCATGCCGCGGTCGGCGACGGCACGCATCAGCTGTCCGACACGGATGGTGCTGTCCACCAGCGAGTACTCGCTGTGTAGCGCGAGGTGGACGAAGCTCATCGCCCGGCCTCCTCGGCCGCGCGCACCGGCCCGAAGCTGCGCCTGTGGATGGCGCAGGGCCCCAGAGTGCGCAGGCTGGCCAGGTGCGTGGCGGTGGGGTAACCCTTGTGCTGCTCGAGACCGTAGCCAGGGAACCGCAGTGCCAGCGCCTCCATCCAGCTGTCACGGTAGGTCTTGGCCAGGATGGACGCAGCTGAGATCGCTGGCACCTCGGCATCGCCACCGACGATCGCACGGACGGGCAAGCTCAGGCGCGGCACCTTGTCACCATCCACCAACACCAGTTCCGGCACGCGTCCCAGGCCGGAGACCGCGCGCGCCATCGCCATCAGCGTCGCGCCCAGTATGTTGCGGGAATCGATCTCCGCGGGGTCGGCCCAGGCCACCGCCCAGGCCAGTGCCTCGCTGCGGATGCGCAGTGCCAGACGCTCGCGTTGCGCCGCACTCAGCCGCTTCGAATCATCCAGACCCGGGATCGGACGCCGCGCATCCAGGATCACCGCAGCCGCGACCACGGGCCCCGCCAGCGGGCCCCGCCCCGCTTCATCCACCCCTGCGATCCGCGCCTCCCTGCGCGCAGCATCGGCTGCATCGCGCAGATCCAGCGAGCCTTGCGCGCCCCTCATGCTGCGCGCCCCGCCACGCCATCCAGCAGCGCATCCGCGCAGCGCGCAGCTGCACCCTGCGCCAGCGTGGCACGGATGCCAGCGAAGGCCAGGCGTTGCTGCTGACCGCCATCCGCGAGCACGGTATCCAGCGCCTCGCTCAGAGCGTCCGCGCGATGTTGGTCCTGCATCAACTCAGGCACGGTGTCGCGACCCGCGACCAGGTTCGGTAGCGCGAAACGGTCGATGCTCAGCATCTCCATGCGGGTCAACAGCCAGTGGCTGATCGTCGCGAGACGGTAGGTCACCACCATCGGGCAATCCACCAGCGCGGCTTCCAACGCGACGGTGCCCGAGGCCAGCAGCGCGACGTCGGCCGCAGCCAGCACCGTACGCGCATCGCCCACGCTCACACGGGTCGCAGCGGTGATCCCGGCGGCGTCCAGCTCACGCAACACCGCTACGCGCAGACGCTCCTCGGCCAGGGGGACCAGCACCTGCGCGCCCGGGTGCCGCGCCAGCAGTTGTGCCAACGCACGCGCCATCTCCGGCAACAGGCGGCGGACCTCGCCCATCCGCGATCCCGGGAGCAAGGCCAGCAGCGGCGCGCTGCTGTCGGTGTAGGCGCGCCGCGCCGCGGCGCGGTCAGCAGGCGGATGCAACTCATCAGCCAGCGGATGGCCGACGAAGCGCGCATCGAGACCCAGGTGCGCGTACAGCGCTGGTTCGAACGGGAGCAAACACAGCAACTGGTCCACCGCAGCAGCCACCGTATGCACGCGCTCCGGGCGCCAGGCCCAGACGCTGGGGCTCACCAGGTGCGCGGTGCGCAGGCCGGCGCGACGCAGGTCGCGCTCCAGCCCGAGGTTGAAGTCAGGGCTGTCGATGCCCAGCACCAGATCAGGCGCCGCAGCGATGATCCGGCGCCGCAGGTCGCGGCGGAAGCGGAGCAGGCCAGGCAGATGGCCCAGCACTTCGACCAGGCCCATCACAGCCATCGGCGCGTAATCACTCCAGAGTTCAGCACCTGCCGCGCGCATGCGCTCGCCGCCGACCCCTGACACCTGCAGCTGTGGGACCCGCTCCGCGAGTGCGCGGACCACGCTGGCCGCCAGCTGATCGCCGGAGGCCTCGCCCGCGATGATGACGATGTTCAGGCGATCCACGAGCGGCCCCTGCCCCCGTAGCCCGCGCATCCGCCGGGCGTCACCGGACGATGCTGCGGTCGGACCTGCGGATGAACCCCAGCATGGCGGCGACCTCCGGGTGCGCGACAGCTGAAGGCTCCATGGCCTCCAGCGCTTCGTCCAAGCGCAACCCCGAGCGGTAGAGGCTGCGGTAGGCCTCGCGGATCGCGCGCTGCGCCTCGGGGCTGAAGCCCCTGCGCTTGAGTCCCTCGCTGTTGATACCGCGGGGTTCCGCCGGGTGGCCTGAGACCAGCACGAAGGGCGGGACATCGCGGGTGACCCCACAGTCCATGCCGCAGAAGCTGTGCGCCCCCACGCGGCAGAACTGGTGCACCTTGGTGAAGCCGCCCAGGATGGCCCAGTCCTCGACCACCACATGGCCGGCCAGGGTCGTGCAGTTGGCGAGGATGGTATGCGAGCCGACGTCGCAGTCGTGGGCGATGTGGACGTAGGCCATGATCCAGTTGTCGTCACCGATGCGGGTCAGCCCCTCGTCCTGGACCGTACCGCGACTGATGGTGACCGACTCGAAGATGGTGTTGCCCGCGCCGATCTCCAGGCGCGTGGCCTCACCGGCGTACTTCTTGTCCTGCGGGACACCACCGATGGATGCGAAGGGATGGATCCGGTTCCCAGGCCCGATGGTGGTCGGTCCCATGATCACCACCTGCGGCCCGATCACGGTACCGGCACCGATGGTGACCCCCGGGCCGATGACGCTGAAGGGGCCGACCTCGACATTGTCCGCGAGCTCAGCGGACGGATCGATGACCGCCGACGGGTGGATCAATCCTCGAACTCCTGCGAAGCGCACATCAGCTCCGCCTCGACCGCCAGGCGCCCATCGACCTCGATGTGGCCGTTGAACTTCCAGATGTTCTTGACCCGGCGGCGCAGCTCGACCTTGAGGATCAGCTGGTCACCCGGCTCCACCGGCTTGCGGAAACGGACGCTGTCCATGCCCACGAAGTAGTAGAGCTCGTTCTCCTTGGGCGAGACGCCCTGGGTCGCGAAAGCCAGCAGGCCGGTGGCCTGCGCCAGCGCCTCGAGCATCAGGACGCCGGGCATCACCGGGCGGTGCGGGAAGTGACCGGGGAAGAACGGCTCGTTCACGGTCACGTTCTTCAACGCGGTCAGGCGCTCGCCTGGCACGCACTCGATCACCCGGTCGACGAGCAGGAAGGGGTAGCGATGCGGCAGCTTCCGCATCACCTCATGGATGTCCATGGAGAATGGTTCAGTCATGGGATCCTCGTCACTCCTCACCGCGCTCGAGGCGCTTCAGACGGCGGGCCAGATCATCGAGCTGGCGGTAGCGTACGCTGTTGCGCCGCCAGCTTACTGCCTCGTCCATCGGCAGTGAACCACTGTAGGTGCCCGGCTGCCGGATGGAGCTGGATACCAAGGTCATGGCGGTGACCACGACGCGATCGGCGATCTCCAAGTGCCCCGTGATGCCGACCCCACCCGCGATCATGCAGTGCGCACCGATGCTGCTGCTGCCCGCGATCGCCGTGCATCCGGCGATGACGGTGTGCGCACCGATGCGCACGTTGTGCGCGATCTGGATCTGGTTATCCAGCTTCACCCCGTCACCGATGACGGTGTCCTCGAGGGCGCCACGGTCCACCGTGGTGTTCGCGCCGATCTCGACGTCGTCGCCGATCAGCACGGATCCCAGCTGTGGCACCTTGATCCAGGCACCGCCCTCGTTGGCGATACCGAAACCGTCGCCGCCGATGACCACCCCAGGGTGCAGCAGGCAGCGCGCGCCGAGGCGCACGCCTTCGCACAAGGTCACCGATGCGCTGAGGCGGGTGCCGGGACCGACCTGCGCGCCGCGACCGACCACGCAGTTGGCACCGATGACCGCACCGTCCGCGACCCGCGCACCAGCCTCGATCACCGCACCCGGACCGACCTCGGCACCATCCGCGACCTCGGCATCGTCAGCCACCCAGGCGGCAGCATGGATCCCAGGTCGCACGGGGCGCTCGGGCGAGAGCATCGCTGCGGCTCGCGCATAGGTCGCGTAGGGGTTCGTGCTGACCAGTGCGGGGATGGGTGCTGATGCCGCGTCCTCAGCGTTGAGGATGATCGCGGTCAGCGCCGTATCCGCGAGGTACCGGCGGTAGGTGGTGTTGGCGAGGAACCCGAGGGTGCCCTCGCCACCACGCTGGATGGTCCCGACGCGCCAGACCGCTGTGCCTGGCTCGCCCTGCACATCGACCCCGAGGGCCTCGGCCAGGCTTGCCAGGGTGTGGGTCACGGCTGAGCGTCAGCCGCCTGCGGGCGCAGCGCCGCGCGCCCGATAGCGCTCGCGGATCAACTCCATCACGCCCTGCGTGATGTCGATGCGGGCCGCGTGGTAGACGATGCCATCAGCCAGCACCAGGTCGAAGCCCTGCGCCTCGGCGTAGTCGCGCACCGCCTGCACGATGATGTTCTGGAGGCGCTGGACCTCCTCGCCGTTGCGGCGGTTCGCATCCTCCTGGTACTCCGTGGTGCGGAGTTGGAACTGCCGCCCCTGCCGAGCCAGCTCGCGCTCGAGCGCGACGCGGTCGGTCTCGGACATGAACTCACCCTGCGTGTTGAGGCGGGTGTCCATCGCCTGCAGCTCCTGCTGCATAGCGGTCAGCTCCTGCTGCCGCGGGCCGAACTCGCTGCGCAGACGCTCGGAGACCTCGACCGCGAACGGCGATTGCTCCATCAGCGTCGCGAGGTCCACCGCGGCGATACGCAGGGGCGCCTGCTCCGCCGCCATCGCGGGCGCAGCCGCGAGGACGGTGACGAGGGCGATCAGTAGTCGGGTCGAATTGCTCATATCAAGGTTCTCTCTAGAAGACGTTGGAGATCGTGAACTGGAAGCGTTCGAGTTGGTCCGCCGGGCGGATCCCATCGCCCGGGAACGCGTTCATCGGGAAAGCGTAGCTGAACTTCATCGCCCCCAGCGGCGCCAGCCAGGTGGCGGCGATACCGTAGGAGCGTCGCAGGTCGCCGAAGCGGAAGCTGTAGTCCAGCGGCACGCCCGTCACCGGGTCGTAGAACTTGCCGGCGGGACCGTCGTAGAAGACGTTGCCCATGTCGAGGAAGACTGCGAAGCGCGTACTGGACTGCAGGCTCTCAGGTACCGGCAGCAGCAGCTCCAGCTGTGAGGCGAAGAGCACGTTGCCGCCGTAGGGACGACGGTTGCTATCCAACGGACCCAGCCACGACTCGCGGTAGCCGCGCACGGAGCCGGCACCACCGGCCAGGAAGTTCTTGTACGGCGGGATCTCGAAGCTGTTGCTACCGAAGGGCTGGGCGTAGCCGAGGTCCAGGTTCACCGCGAGGGTCAGGTTGTCGCTGAGCGGCCAGTACTGCAGGAAGTTGTAGCGCGCGGAGTAGTAGTTCACGCCGCTGCCCGGGCCGGTGAACTCCAGGAACAGCGACTGGCGACCGCCGCGGTCCGCGAAGATGGCGCGGTTACGGGTATCGCGCTGCCAGCCTGCGGTCAGCTCCACGGTGCTGAAGCGCGTGCCGTCACGCGTGAACAGCAGATCGCCGTTCCGGTTGCGCACATCCTGCACGTAGGTGTCGCCGTTGTAATGCACGTAGTCCAGGATCTGCTGCGAACTCGACAGGCCGGACTGCAGCTCCGCATCGCGGTAGCCGATCCCGAAGAAGATGGTCGAGTACTCCGAGATCGGGTAGCCGAACTGCAGCTGCGCACCGACCATGTTCTGGGTCAGGGTCGAGCCGCTGGAGACCAGCGCGTTGGCCTCGCGGTAGTAGATCGACTCCGAACGGCTGATCCCGCTGACCGTCGCGTACGGCTGCGTATGCGACAGGCTGAGCACCCTGTTGTAGCTGCTGCTGGTGATCTGCGCGTCCAGGCGCTCGCCGCGGCCCAGGAAGTTGGAGTGGGTCACGCCCGCGTTCAGGATCAGGCCCTGCGAGCCCGAGTACCCGAGACCGAAGTTGAAGTTGCCCGGTGCGCGCTCGGTGATGGTGACGTCGAGGTCGACCAGGTCCGGTGCTCCGGGCACCTGGCTGGTCTCGACGGCGACCTCCTCGATGAACGGGAGTCGCTGCAGACGCAACTTGGAGCGCTCCACCGCGTTGTTCGAGACCCAGGTCCCCTCGAGCTGGCGCATCTCGCGCCGGAACACCTCGTCATCGGTGACGGTGCTGCCCAGGAAGTTCACCCGGCGGACGTAGACCCTGCGCCCCGGCTGGATCAGGAAGGTGATCGTGACCGTACCGGCGTCATGGTCGAACTCGGGGATCGGATCGGCGCGACCGAACGCGTAACCGTCCAGCCCCAGGCGCTGCGCGATCAACTCAGAGGTGTTCAACAGCGAGCGCTGGTTGTAGATGCCGCCGGTCTCCTGGAGGATCAGGTACCTGAGCTGCTCCTCGGGGACGACCATCTCACCAGCGAGGGTAACCTCGCTGACGATGTACTGCTCACCCTCGTCGACCTGGATGGTGACGTACACGTCCTTGCGATCGTGCGACAGCGTCACCTTGGTGTAGGGCATCTGGAAGTTGGCGTAACCGCGATCCATGTAGTACGAGCGCAGCGCCTCGAGGTCACTGACGAAGTCCTCGGAGGAGTAGCGGTCGTCGTTGCGGTAGAAGGAGAGCCAGTTCGGCTCCTTGAGCTTCATCACATCGTGCAGCTCGTCGTCATCGAACACGGTGTTACCGATGATGTTGATGCTGCGGATCTGCGCGCGCAGACCCTCGGCGATGTGGATCTCGACCTCGACCTGGTTGTCGCCTACGTCGATCACCTCGGTGGTGATCTGAGCGCCGTACTTGCCGCGCGAGTAGTACTGCTCGGTGAACTCGCGCTCGATGGTCTGCAGCACCGCGCGATCCAGGATGCGGCCCTCGGCCATCCCGAGGCTGCGCAGCAGGTTCTCCAGCTCCTCGTCGTCGATGTCGCGGTTACCCTCGAAGCTGAACGCGCGGATGCCCGGACGCTCATCGACGATCACGACCAGGGTGTCGTCCACCCGGCGCAGCTCGACATCGTTGAAGAAGCCAGTCGCGAACAGCGCACGCATGGCTTCCTGGACGCGCAGGGTGTCCAGCTCATCACCGACCTGCACCGGCAGGTAGTTGAGCAGGGTGCCGTCGGAGATCCTGCGGAGCCCCTCCAACCGTATCTGCTGTACGACGAAAGTGTCGGAGTCAGCGGCGCTGGCCGCCGGCGCGCCGACGGCGAGCAGCAGGACGATGGCGATGGTGCTTGCGATGCTTCGCACGGGTCTCCTTCTCGTAGATCCCAGGGGACCTCTGCAGTGACTCAACCCAGGGGGCCGCTGAGATCGTTATAGAATGCGAGCCCCATGAGGAGCACGAGCAACACGAGGCCGATCCGCTGCCCGACCGCCTCTGCGGCCTCGGATAGCGGGTCTCCTCGGAGACGCTCGATCGCCAGGAAGACTAACTGACCCCCATCGAGGATGGGGATCGGGAGCAGGTTCAGGACCCCGATGGATATGCTAACAACCGCGAGGAACTTCAGGAAGGCCGCGAAGCCGAAGGATGCTGTATCCCCGGCCACCTGAGCGATGCCGATCGGGCCCGAGACGTTGCGCAGGGAGACATCGCCGGTGAGCATCCGGCCCAGCACCCGCAGCGTCAGCGCGGACATCGCGAAGGTCTCGGAGACCGCTCGGCCCGCTGCTTCCAGGGGGCCGTAGCGCTGCTCGGAGAACAGCCGTTCGCGCAGGCCCTCAGGCTGCGCCAGGGTGATCCCGATGCGCCCTTCCGGACCAGCATCCGTATCCACCACCGAGGTGACCAGATCCGTCCGGACCCGGGCACCCGCCCGGTCCACCAGCAGGCTCACGGCGCTGCCCGGCCTGGAGCGGATCTCGGCCGCCGCCTCGCGCCAATCCGGGGTCGGCGTGCCCTCGACCTCCACGATCCGATCGCCTACGGCCAAGCCGGCGAGCTCCGCCGGGCCGCCTGGGTCCAGCGCGCCGATCTCCATCGGGAAGATCGGGCGGAACACCGTGAAGCCGACCCCGCTGAGCAGGCGCCCGGGCTCGGTCAACTCGGTCGAGTCACCCGCCGCCAGTGCCAAGGTGTGCAGCGAGCCCTCGCTGTCCCGGACCTGCACCTCGATCGGACCCGGGTCCAGCACCGCATCCAGCAGCGCGATGGTGACGCCCTCCCAGGTGTCGGTGTGCTGCCCCGCGACCGCGACGATCATGTCCTCAGCATGGAAGCCAGCCACCGCCGCGGGGGTCCCTTCGGGCACATCGCCCAGGATCGGACGCAGGCCCGGGATCCCGGCCATGAACACGATCCAGTACGCGACCATCGCGAACAGCAGGTTGGCCGCGGGGCCGGCGAACAGGATGATCGCGCGCCGCCAGGCCGGCCGGGTCTCGTATGCGAACTCGCGCTCGGCCTCGGGGACGGGCGCCTCGCGCCCATCCAGCATCTTCACGTAGCCGCCGAGCGGGATGCCGGCGATCACGAACTCGGTCCCTTCCGGATCAGGTCGCCAGCGCCAGAGCGGTCGACCGAAGCCGATCGAGAAGCGCAACACCTTCACGCCCATAGCCCGCGCAGCGATGTAGTGTCCGTACTCGTGCACGGTCACGATCGCGAGCAGCGTCACCACCAGGGCGATGATGTTGTAGAGGAACCCGATGTTCATCCTTACAGCCTAGCCTCCGCGTAGCGCCGGGCCTCGTGGTCCAGCGCGAGCAATCCCTCCAAGGTACCGGTACCGCCATCCAGGCCGGCACCCAGGGTCTCCTCCACCACCGCGGCGATCCGCGTGAAGCCGATGCGTCCCGCCAGGAACGCCGCCACCGCCACCTCGTCCGCCGCGTTCAGCACCACCGGCGCCGAGCCCCCTGCTCCGGCCGCCGCCATAGCCAGCGCCAGGCAGGGGAAGCGCGCCAGGTCGGGCGCACGGAACTCGAGCGCACCGATGGCGACCAGGTCCAAGGGATCGGACCCGGAGCTGATCCGGTCGGGTGTTCCCAGGGCATGCGCCAGCGGCGTGCGCATGTCCGGGGACCCCATCTGGGCGAGCATGGATCCGTCCACGTACTCGACCAGCGAATGCACGATGGACTCAGGATGCACCAGCACCTCGATCTGTCGCGGCGCCAACCCGAACAGCACGCAGGCCTCGATCAGCTCCAGCCCCTTGTTCATCAGGGTGGCTGAATCGACCGAGATCTTCCGCCCCATCTCCCAGTTCGGATGCGCACAGGCTTGCGCCGGCGTGACGGTCACCAGCGCTCCCGCAGGTGTATCCAGGAACGGTCCACCCGAGGCGGTGAGCAGCACCCTGCGCACCCCCGCGGTCCCGCCACCCGGCGGCAGGCACTGGAGGATGGCGTTGTGTTCGGAATCCACCGGGATGAGCTCGGCCCCC
>Ga0214472_10006412_pt1 | contig 12333 bp, 10 predicted proteins | sample RVTome_6_FD_207662 | JGI IMG/M metagenome (GOLD analysis project Ga0214472, IMG submission 207662) | Soil microbial communities from uranium-contaminated site in the Upper Colorado River Basin, Wyoming, United States - RVT140D175 | ecosystem: Environmental > Terrestrial > Soil > Contaminated >... | reverse complement strand
GCGCGGGCATTGCAGATCGGGTTACTCGCATTCGTCGCCCTATTCACCGAAGGCGTCATGATGGATTGGAGCGCCGTCTACGCCCGCAACGTCGCGGGTGCGGAGGAATGGCTCGCGCCGATCGCATACGGCGTCTTTTGCTGCTCGATGGCGACTGGGAGACTCGCAGGCGACCGACTCGTGGCGAGGTTGTCAGCGGCGAGGCTCCTGAAGGTGAGTGGAACGCTCACCGTGGCGGGGATCATTATCATGGTCGCAGTCCAGCATTGGCCGGTGACCTTTGCGGGCTTGCTCGTCGCGGGTCTGGGCCTGGCCAATCTCGTCCCGATCTTTCTCACGGCAGCCGGATCGATACACCCGGGCGCTGCCGGTCGAGGCGTGGCGGCGGTCTCCACCATCGGATATGCCGGCTTTCTGGCGGGTCCGCCGATCATCGGCGGATTGAGTGGCCCGATCGGTTTGCCCGCCGCATTTGTCGGCGTGGCACTGCTGGCCACGTTGATCGGCGCAGCCGGGCCGGCGTTGCTGAGTCGGCGAACCGGTTCTGCCCGGCACGTCGGGTGCGAGACTGAAATCGTCGCGCAAATATCCGGAGGAGGCAGCGTCCAGCCATGAACGCCGGCATCGAAGGCGGACCGGCTGGCGACCTGCGCCTCGCAGCGATCGACCTCGATGGCACGCTGCTGAGTCCAGACCTCACGATAAGCGAGGCGAACCGCCGCGCCATCGCGCACCTGCGAAAGGCGTCTGTCGAAGTCGTCCTGGCGTCCGGCCGTCATTTTGAATCAATCCGGCCTTTTGCCCTGCAATTGCCGGAGGTGCGCTGGATCATCTCGGCGCAAGGTGGCGAGGTGAGCGACGTCGAGCGCTCGGTGGTGTTGAGTCGCACCTTTCTCGAGCCACATGAAACGCAGTCGATCCTCGAGGTCGGCAAGCGCCTGGGCATGGCGGCGATGGTCTACACACCGGCTGGCATCCTCACGGATGCCGAACCCAGCGAGGAGACCGAATTCTACGCCCGATTGAGCGGAAACACCCCCATTTCCGCGCATCATGCCGAGTTGACGCAAGGGCCTGTCTACAAAATCCTATGGATCGGCGAAGAAGATCAGATCGCGACGTTGCGCGAAGAGGAGGACGTCGTCGCCCTAAACCTTCAGACACTTCGGACTCACACGCGCATCCTGGAACTCATGCCGGTGGGCGTGAGCAAGGCAACCGGTCTTGGCGTGCTCGTCGAACACCTGGGATTGAGTGCCAGGCACGCGGTCGCCTTCGGCGATGCCGAGAATGATGTGCCGATGTTCGACTGGGCGGCAGCTTCCGTCGCCATGCCGCACGGCTGGCCCATCGCGCGGCAGCGTGCCCGATGGATTGCACCGCCCGGTCCGGCAGAAACGGCATTCGCAAGGGCCGTTGATCTCGTCTTTGAAGAGCGATTGCAGCACCAGGTCTGATGCGCGTATCCCGGCTGGCGCTGCGCACTCGGCGGTAGGGCACCGGCTTGGTAATCGTGCGCCGAACGCTCGAGGGTGCAATCGCGGCCGAATCTGCCGACGAAACAGCCGTGGCCGACATCGCCGACGCCTCGGCGCCGGGCGCTTCCGCGCATGTGGAAGCAGCCGAACTCGCCGACGTGCCCGCGGCCGCTCTCGCGCGCCTGCCGGCGCGCGAGGCCGAAGTCCTGCGGCGCTACCTCCTCGAGGGAGCGACGCTCCAGGGCATCGCGCTCACGCTCGGCGTCTCGATCGCGCGCGTTCATCAACTCCGCAGTGGGGGCGAAAAGCGCCTGCGCGAGGACCTCACCGTCCTCGCCCTCTGGCACGCCCGCTTCGGAGGCTGACCGGCTTTACTGGCCGGTCAGCTTTTCCTCCCCTTCTACATGCGGGTCGCGGCAGATGCTTCCGGACTCCCGTCGCAGACACAATTTCGACGCGCATGACGGCCTCTCCTGGCACCCCTAATTGTCACCTTTCCGGTGAAGGCGACTTTCACCAGGCAACACCATCAGCCATCCGCGAGCCCTGTTCCGCGTCAGGCATGCCAGGGCCGCCGTCGCTTTCGTACCGCCGGACCGCGGGCAGTCCCAACGCCTGGCAGAAATCCTCCTGCGGCAATCGCGCTCTCGATCGCGTAGGCATCAACGAGCGTCACCGTCGAACCCGCGAAGTCGGGCATGATGCGAAAGCCGAACCTTCCGGCCAGTGTGCCTTCAAAGCTCGGACGGACGCGTCGGAGCAGGAACGTGTCATCGCTCCCGTCGCCCAAGTAAAAGCGGGCGTCGGCGTGGATAGTTCCTCATGATGAATGGATGGATGCTTTTTCATGGGAACCTCCAGTAGTCTGGTCGGTTGGCTTTCAGCCTTCGGTGGTTGCTCTAGTGCCGCCGGCGGACGCCGGTGGGCGGTAAAGTCAGTCGTCGCCGCGCAAGCGGGAGCGCTCAGCGGGGGCAGCATCGAAGCGCGTTTTCTCAGTGCATTCGATCTGGGTGACGCGGTTGTTGTGGACCACGATCTGGATGGCGCCGAATTGCAGGCCCTCGGCCTTCCTCTTTACGATGGCCAGCCATTCCGGGATGAGCGCGGGATCGATGGGTTCAGCTCTTGTCATTTTGAGCGGTTCTCGATGTGCCATGAGACCATGATATTCGGGGGCCGGGGGCCTAACCGGCCGCAGGAGCGCCGGGTGGAACCAGCGAAAACGGCAGCGGCACGCCGTCCCGGCGCATTCTGCGGAGAGTGACCTCCACGACGTTGGCCAGGGTGTAGCGGTCGAGGATCCCGGTGATGGCGTTGCGGACGTCCGTCATGACCATCCGAAGCCCGCAATGCTCCTCGTCGGGGCAGGAACACCGGCAATAAGCAGACTGGCTGACACAGGAAATCGGGGCGAGCGGTCCCTCGAGTGCGCGGATAACCGGGCCGAGCACGATTTGGGAGGCGGGAATAGCGAGTCGATAGCCACCGAACTTTCCGCGATCTGTCGCCACGAAGCCGCCTCCCTTGAGATCATTGAGGATTTGCTCGAGGAACTTCTGGGGGAGCATTTCGCTCCTCGCGAGTTCGGAGGCCTGGATGCGATCGCGCCCGACCTCATGGGCGATCCCGAGATCGATCAGCGCGCGGAGACCATACTCGCCTTTCTTCGAAAGTTTCATACCAAATTGATTTAAACTTGATTGAATTACTATTGTTTTGCAAGACGAAGTCTCCAGTAATTTGATCGTGTTTAAATTCCGCCGCGTTACTCGTCCGTCATCCGGAAGGTCAGCCTCAGCTGCTGCACCTTTCCATCCGGCGTGGCACCGGCGTTGCCGAGAATCGTAAAGGCGCGGGTGACCGACTCATCGAACTGCCGGTTTCCCGAGCCCTCGGTTACACGCACGCCCGACAGCCTTCCATTGGGCGCGACATCGAACTCGACGGCGGTCGCGAGGCTCTCGGCGAGCGCTCTGGGCTTGTCCCAGGCGCGGCGGAGCGCCTCCTTGAGGCGGGCGATGTAGCGGTCGAGCGCCGACAGCTCCGCATCCGAAAGGTTATCGAGCCGGTCGAGGTGGATGACCACATCGGGAATGTTGGCCGTGAACTTTGTGTTGAGCCTGGGCACATTGACCGGTTTTGGGGCAGCTGGCTTCTTCGGCGGTGGCGCCCGAGGCGCCCCGTGCTGCTTGACAAACTCCTCGTAGCTCAAGGTCTTGGACGGAGGTTGTTCGGGCTTTTTCTCCTCCGCGGGCTTTGGCTTCGGCAAGGGCTTGGCGACAGGCACGACCGGCAGCGGCTTCGGCAGCTCCGGTTCCGGCTCCGGAACCGGTATCGTCTTCGGCGGCGGGGGAGGTCGTACTTCCGGCATCGAGAAATCCACCGAGGGCTCGGTCATGATCTCGGTCATCGGGGGAGGAGCTGAAACCAGCTCGAAGATCACCCGTTCCTTCTCTTCCGGCGGCTGGATGATTGCGAGCAGGAGGGCCGCCCCCGCAACGACCAAGTGGAACAGCACGGAAAGGATGAAGCCCTGTCGTGGGTTGCCGTGCACGATGATGGAACGCCTACCTTCCTGATTGAGTGTCGAGACTGACCTTGGTGAGCTTGTAGCGTGCGCACAGGTCGAGCACCATGACAACCTCCTGGTACGGAATCGTCCGGTCCGTCCGGATGCTCAGGACGGGCGGTTTGGCCGACGCGGCATAGCTGCGAAGAAGCGCCTCCAGCGCGTTGCGGTCGACCGGATTTCCCTCAACGGCGTAGCCGCCCTGCATTACCGTGACATCGACGAATTTTTGATCCGCCGACCGCGGTGTCGACTCGCTTGAGACCGGAAGATCCACCGGCAGCGTCTGCTCGTTTTTGATAAGGGGCGTGCTGATCATGAAAATAATCAGCAACGAGAACCCGAGATCGATCAGCGAGGTGACGTTGAGCTCGGAAACTGGCGCGAGCGTTTTGCGTCGATGAAAGGAACGTGCCATGTGCGGCTCCGGTGCGGTGGGAGGATCGGTCAGCGGCTCTCGAGTTCGATCCGGTCGGCCAGGTTGCTGGCAAAATTCTCGAGCTCGGTCACCAACTGCTTCGTTTTCGAAAGGAGGTAATTGTAGCCAAACACGGACGGAATCGCGACGAGCAGGCCCGCCACCGTGGTAAGGAGTGCGCCGGAGACGCCCGGGGCAAGCATCTGAATCGAAGCCTCCGAGCGCAGCGCCACGGCGCCGAACGCGTCCATCACTCCCCAGACGGTTCCAAGCAGCCCAAAAAATGGCGCACCCGAGACAATGGTGGCGAGAAACACCATGTTGGACTCGTAGGCCAGGCACTGGTTGGCCACCGCGCGCTGCAGGGCGTTCTCGGCGTGTTCCATGCGCGCCGAGACAAGGCGCTCGTCCCCTTCCCCACTCCGGCCTTCGACCCGCCAGTAGGCGTCGAGCGCGTCGCGAAACAGCGAGGCGAAAGGAACCCCGGCGGGCATCCGGAAATTCTCGGGCAGATCGAGGATCGAATGTTGCTCGCGAAGCTTCTCCTGAAAACCCGCGTTGAGCATGCGCAGGCGACGCAGCTCGAAGGTCTTTCCAAACATGATCGTCCATGCCACCAGGCTGAAAAGCGCGAGCGCGAAAATGATGATCTGACCGGCGAAATTGGACTGCAGGAAATACGTCACCAACCCGGGTTCCGGACCGGATGTTTGAGCGAGCATGGTCGGCAACGGCGCGAAGAGCATGAGGAAATCATTGGCGGCACGCCTGCAACGCGCAAAGGAAAATACCCCGCGCCTTCGCCGGCCGCGTCGATTCTGTTTGCCGGTCCGGCGTGCGAACCTTTCTGTCCGACTTTTAACGCCGTCATGGATTACCGCAAGCGCACTCTGGAGGAACTCGAAACGCACGCCAGTCACATCAGCCGCCGGTCGGCCCTGATCGGGCTGGATGGGTTCATCGACAAGATCGTCCGTCCTGTTGCCCAACGCGATGGACAGGGTGAACAATTCACGCCCATGCGCACGATATCCGAGTTCGGCGAGCGCATCATGTCGGCATCCGGAAAGAGCACCAACATCGAGCTCTATCCGGTGATGGACAAGCTCGGCGGCAACGGCCCCATCATGGCCAACGCGCTGCTTTCCGCCGGCATGCAAACGCGCTATGTTGGCGCGCTTGGCCATCCCCACATCCACAGCGTATTCGAGGAGTTCGCCGCAAGGTCGAAGGCCGTGTCGATTGCCGAGCCGAGCATCACCACCGCGATGGAGTTTGCGGACGGCAAGGTGATGCTGGGCAACACGGTGAGCCTTGACGACATCACCTTCGAGGCACTCATCCACCACATCGGCGAGGGCCCGTTCATCGATCTCATCTCCCGCGCGGACCTCATCGGCCTGGTCAACTGGACGATGATTCCGAACATGACGGCGCTGTTCACCTCGCTCCTCGACCGGATCATCCCCATGCTGCCGCCGCGCGACCAGCGCATCTGGTTCTTCGACCTTGCCGATCCCGAGAAGCGCTCCCAGGGCGATCTGGTCACCGCGCTGAAGACGATCGCGCGGTTTCAGCCCCACGGCTCGGTCACTCTCGGCTTGAATCTGAAGGAATCGCAGCAGGTGGCCCGTGCGCTCGGCCTGCCAGGACGCAACGCCGATGCAAACGGGATTCAGGAAACAGCCAGGGCCATCCGCGAAAAGCTCGGGCTCGGAACCGTGGTCGTCCATCCGAAGGAGTCCGCCGCCTGTGCGAACCGCGATGGCACCTGGTGGATCGAGGGACCGTACACCGACTCTCCAAAGATCACCACGGGGGCGGGTGACAACTTCAACGCCGGCTTCGTCACCGGCCAGTTGCTCGAACTTTCACCGGTTGCCTGCCTCACCGTCGGCGCCTGTTTTTCGGGCCATTATGTGCGCACCGCGAAAAGCGCGTCTCTCAATGATATTGATGCATTCCTGCGCCGCTGGTAGTCCTTTGCATGCATGAACGAGAAGACAAGCAAACGTAAGCCGGGACTCCTCATCTCGTTCGAGGGCTCGGAAGGAAGCGGGAAAACGACCCAAATCGAACTCCTTGCGCCGCGCTTGAAGAAGCTCGGTCGCGAGGTGGTGGTCACGCGCGAGCCCGGCGGGTCTCCACTCGGCGAGGAAATCCGCCATCTGCTAATCCGTGCCAATGGGAGTGAAGAGCTGTTTCCGGAAACGGAGTTGCTGCTTTTCGCGGCCAGTCGGGCACAGTTGGTTCGCCAGGTCCTTGTTCCCAGCCTCGCGGCTGGAAAAATCGTGCTCTGTGATCGATTCCTCGACTCCACCACGGTTTATCAGGGCGCGGCCCGAAGCCTGTCACCGGATCCGGTCAACCAGATCAACCAGTTTGCGGTCGGCGACGTGCTTCCAGACCTGACCATCGTGCTCGACGTGCCCGCCGAAGTGAGCGTCCAGCGTGTGAAAAACCGCGCGTCCGACCTGCCCGACCGCATCGAGAAGGAGAACATCGAGTTCTATCGCGTCATTCGCGAGGGTTACCTGCTTCTCGCCCGGTCGATGCCACACCGCTTTCATGTCATCGACGCGACGATGAGCCAGTCGGCGGTCGAGAAGGAGGCCTGGAAAGCCATCAAGCAGATCATGACCGACGCTGGTGAAATGTGAGCCGGCGCGCCGGCCCTGCCACCAGCGTCGCCCTGTGGCACCCTGATCATGATGGGAAATGACTCTGTTTACACCGAGTCCGTTGCCGGACAGGTGATCGAACGCGCACGCCAGCGTGGCCGCCTCGCCCACGCGCTTCTCCTCCACGGCGGGAGCAGCGATTCTCTCGAATCCTTTGCGCGCCAGCTTGCAGCCCGGCTCCTCGAACTCCCCGCGGTTTGGGCCTCGTCCGGCCGCGATCACGTCGATTACTTCACCCTGCGACCCTCGGGGAAACTACGCCAGATCAAGATCGGAAAGGATGCCGCTGAAACCAACTCGATGCGCGCGTTCATCCGCCAGCTTGCCCAGTCACCGCTTTCCGCACCACGGAAGGTCGGGGTGGTGCTCGAGGCGGAGCGCTTGAACGCCAGTTCGGCCAATGCGTTCCTCAAAACGCTCGAGGAGCCTCCGCTCGACACGACCATCTTTCTGCTTACGTCGCAACCTTACTCGCTTCTGCCGACCATCCGCAGCCGCTGTCTGAAATTTCGGCTCCCCGCCGGCGAAGGACAGGTTGCGAATCCAGAACTCGCGTCTTGGCTCGACGACTATCGCGCCTGGCTGCACGCCGTGGCGGCCGGCAGCACCGACAAAGCTACTTCGACGCGCAACCTGATGACGGTCTACGCCCTTGTGGCGCGTTTCTCCAAGTGGATCGACGGCGAATCCAACCGCGCCCTGGAGGCGCTGAAAGAAGCGGGTGCGCTCGAGAATCTCGATGAGGAGGAAACCGATGCGCTGAAGGTTGGAACGGCGGTCGGCATCAGGCACGGTTTTCTCGCGGCGGTCGAGACGGCGACCTGTGCCTTCGCCCGCAAAGTTCCCTCGGGGACACCGGCGCTGGTTGCATCCATCAAGGAACTCGAGCGCGCGGCCGGCCTCCTCCGCGTGAACTTCAATGAAAACGCCGCCCTTGAGTTGTTTCTGCTCACCGCCCTCCGGGCGTGGTCCCGCCGCGAGTGAAGCCCCTCGGGGCGAGCTTCGAGGCCAGGAGGGTCCACCTTCCTCCGTCTATGCGCACTTCTGGGACCGGCTCTGTCCGGTCCGGAGGACGTCCACACAGCGGTGGACCCTCCATCCAAGCGCACTTCTGATCGGATGGGGTCGCGGGGCGCAATCCCCGCGACCCCATCCGATGTGTGCCCGGCATGGGCACACGAGGGACGGCCTCCGTGCCGTCCCTGCGTTGGTTCGGAATTGTTGGATGCCACTCTTCGCAGACAGACGGATGCTCAAGCCGTGGGCTCAATTCCGGAAAGCGGTGACGCGCGCGCATCGTCGATATCGACCGAGCCAGCGAGCCGCTGGAAGTCGCCGGTGTGGGCCTGGCTGCGCAGCTTCTCTATCACTTTCCTGGCCTCATCATTCAACGCTTCGTTTCCAGGGAAGAACTCGCCACTGGCTGTGCCGGCCAGCGACCGGCCAAGTTGTTCGGGTTGGCAGGCCTCGAGTGTGCTGAAGCCCACGACGAGGTCTTCCGGCACGCGCGGCTTTTCCTCGGGCTTGTCAGGGTTGCGCACGAGCATGGCGAAGAAGCGCGTCCGGTTGATGAAACGCTTCAGGGACCGTGGTGTTTTGTGGCGCCCCACGATTGCCGGCCACCAATGAATCACGGCGGAACGGAAATCATCCGAGTCTCGCACCTTCACGGATGGACGTTTGATCAGAATCGCGAGTCCGCTCAACACCACGGCAGGCAGCAACCCGAGCCCGATCCAGAGTGGCAGGCGCGAGGATTGGCCGGGAACGACTTCGGGGTTGGCAATGATATCTGTTGCTGGGAAGAATGACGCGGGGGAAGTTGCCGGCGTGCCATAGCCTTTTCTTGTGTCCGCTTCCGCTTTCTCCGCCGGGCTTTCTGGCGCCGCCTTCTGGAGCGCGAGCGACACGGATCCGTCCTTGATGGTTCCCTCCAGGGAGTACTCGCCCAGCCAGGCCGGCGGGCCCGTCTCCGCTGGTTTTTTGTCCGGCGCGGGTGGAGACAGACTCTTGAGATGCGCACCCCATTTCCAGGCTCCCCAAATAATGAAAGCGCTGAGAACGATCGACGCGGCCGGCAGGGAATACTGGCGGGCCGCCTGGGCGACGCTTCGGAGGTGGGAACGGATTGGTCTCTGGCTTGCACCCTTTTCCGGCTGGCCCCGTTCGCCGATCAAGTCGCGGGCTTCTTCCGCGTTTAGGTCAGGCACGCGGACGTTGATCTGTATCAGCTTCTCCAGCCAGAGTTCGGCGAATTCGCGGCGCCTGCGCGCCTTTTCAGGCTCGTGTCCCTTGAGCTCTTCGCGCCACGTGACTTGCTGGCTCAGGCAATCGAGGACGGCCTCCTTTTCCATCGCGAGCACGATGAAGCATTCACCCGAGGTCGCGAGGAAGTTCACGGATTCGAGCACAGTCATCATGTGCTCCGGTTTGCACCGATCCAGATCGTCGATGAATATCGCCATGGTTCGCGGGCGCAGGGCTCGCGTGACTTCGCCGAACTCACGGGCGAAGCGGTAGCGGAAGCTCGTCAGGGCCTGCGCATCCCCGGGCCTGCGCTCACCGCTGGCGAGGAGCTTTGCAGGATTGATCTGGAAGGCGGCCAGGAGCCGAAACAAGGCTAGGACGGGTGCGAGGGCGGCGCCAAAAGGTAGCAGTTTCAGGAATGCGTTCAGGGAAAAGGTCTCAAGCGCTTCGACGGACAAACCCCCGAGCCACGGCCACACGATCGCGAGTAGCGCGATCACCAGGGTGACAAGAAACCATCGCCGGTGCCACCGGTTGCCGAGGAGGCGGAGGCGGAAGCCGACGCCGTCCGGGCGCCACCACGAGGGGACGGCCTGCGATCGGATATTCTCGAGGAGCGCCGCGAGGAGATGTTCCTCCTGCTGGTGGTGCCAGGCGTTGAAGAGCACGGGACGGAAACTTCGCTTGCGCAAATCGCCCTCGAGCAGGTTCACGAGCGAACTTTTCCCGGAACCCCAAGCGCCGGTAATGGCCATCACCAACGGTGGCGCCGTGGCCGTGTTGCGGAGATAGTTCGAGAGGCCTGCCGCCAGCGCCGAGAGATCCCGACCAGCGTTTTCGCCGTGTTTCAGCGGGCGGTCGGAGAGATAGAAATCGGCAATCGACCTTCCGGACTCCTCCAAAACTGGCTTCGGCTCTCGTATGGCGGGAATGAGGAGAAGGCCGACGAAAACGAGCGTGAGGTAATACGCCGGAGCCGGCCAGCGGCGATAATGGCGGACGTCCGACCATGTTCCCCCAGCGTCGGTCGTTTTGAGGATTGTTCCGTTCGAGCCCACCACCCAGCCGGTGCGCCCGTCGGCGGCAAAGCTGACGCTGTTGAGCCAGGCGGAGGAGTTGGCTACCTGCGACGACCAGGTTGTCCCCGCATCCGTGGTATGAAGAATCGTGCCGCCCTCACCCACCGCCCAGCCGGTGCGGGCATCGGCGGCAAAGGTGACGCTTTCAAGGCCGGCGGAGGAATCGGATACTTGAGGCGACCAGGTTGCGCCTGCGTCCCCTGTGTGAAGAATCGTGCCCTGGTCTCCCACGATCCAGCCGGTGCGCCCATCGGCGGCAAAGGTGACGCTGTTGAGCCAGGCGGAGGAATTGGAGACCTGAGGCGTCCAGCTTGCCCCCGCGTCCGCGGTGTGGAGGATGGTGCCGCCCCGGCCCACGGCCCATCCGGTGCGGGCATCGGCGGCAAAGGTGACACTCTCAAGCCAGGCGGAGGAATTGGATACCTGAGACGACCAGGTCTTGCCCGCGTCCGTGGTGTGAAGGATGGCGCCGCTACCGTCACTGCTGCCGCCCACGACCCACCCGGTGCGCCCATCAGTGGCAAGAGTGACGCCGTCAAGTCCAGCGGAGGAATTGGTTACCTGAAATGACCAGGTTTTGCCTGCGTCCGTGGTATGAACGATTGTGCCTTCGTATCCTACCGCCCATCCGGTGCGGCCATTGGCGGTAAAGGTGACGTCCAACAACCAGGCGGAGGAATTGGACACCTGATACGACCAGGTCTGGCTTGCGTCCGTCGTATGAAGAATGGTGCCCATTTCTCCCACCGCCCAGCCGGCGCGTGCATCCGCGGCGAAGGTGACGCTTTCAAGGCCGGCGGAGGAATTGGTTACGAGGGGCGACCAGGTTGTCCCCGCGTCTGCGGTATGAAGGATGGTGCCACCCTTGCCCACGGCCCAGCCGGTACGCCCGTCGGCGGCAAAGGTGACGTCCAACAACCAGGCGGAGGAATTGGATACCTGAGGCGACCAGGTTGTCCCCGCGTCCGTGGTGCGAAGGATGGTGCCGTTCTCACCCACGGCCCAACCGGTGCGCCCATCGGCGGCAAAGGTGACGCTCTCGAGCCAGGCGGAGGAATTGGAGGCCTGAGGCGACCACGTGTTGCCCGCGTTCGCGGTGTGGAGGATGGTGCCGCCTCCACCCACCGCCCAGCCGGTGCGCCCATCGGCGGTAAAGGTGACGCTGTTGAGCCCAATGGAGGAATTGGACAACTGGGGCGACCAGGTGGAGCCCGCGTCAGCGGTGTGAAGGATCGTGTCATCTTCGCCCACGACCCATCCGGTGCGCCCGTCGGCGGCAAAGGTGACGCTCGACAGCACGGCGTAGGAGTTCGTTGCCTGGGGCGACCAGGTTGTCCCCGCGTCGGTGGTGCGAAGGATGGTGCCGCCATCACCCACCGCCCAGCCGGTGCGCCCATCGGCGGCAAAGGTGACGCTGTTGAGCCATTCGGAGGAATTGGAGGCCTGGGGCGACCACGTCATGCCCGCGTCCTCGGTGTGGAGGATGGTGCCGGAGTCCCCGACGACCCAACCGCTGACTTCGCTGGCAAAATGGATCGAGCGCAGGGAAGGTATTCCATCGACCGCTCCCGTTTCGGATGACATGCCACTTCCGCCCTTCGCGGTCGCGCTCGATGGGGACTGGATCCTGCGGGCGACTCCCGCGTCGGCAGGAGCCGTCTTCTGAAGCGCGCTTTCGTTCTGCGCGGGTGACGCCTCCCGGTTCCCCGCGGGGGCGATGACGGGACGATACTGGAACTGCAATTCCCAATTCCGGCCGCCGCTGTTCGTATGGTAAATCAACCCTCCTGCGGTGACGATCCAACCCTTTTCTCTGCCTGGCAGGAAATACACGTCGCTTATATCGACAAGGGGAAGGTTT
>Ga0214472_10006411_pt1 | contig 12335 bp, 9 predicted proteins | sample RVTome_6_FD_207662 | JGI IMG/M metagenome (GOLD analysis project Ga0214472, IMG submission 207662) | Soil microbial communities from uranium-contaminated site in the Upper Colorado River Basin, Wyoming, United States - RVT140D175 | ecosystem: Environmental > Terrestrial > Soil > Contaminated >... | reverse complement strand
CGGACGGGGACCTGGCACGATTCGAGCCCGGCTTTCAGGTGTTGCACGCACCGGAGTTCCACGCGGACCCCGCCGTGCACGGTACCAAGTCGGGCACGTTCATCATCGTGAGCCTCGCCCAACGCACGATTCTGATCGGCGGCACGCGCTACGCAGGCGAGCTGAAGAAATCGATCTTCAGCGTCCTCAACTACCTCCTGCCGATGCGCGGCGTGCTCTCGATGCACTGCTCCGCCAACGTCGGCAAGCAGGGCGACTGCGCGCTGTTCTTCGGGCTGTCCGGCACGGGGAAAACCACCCTGTCGGCGGATCCCGAGCGGCGCTTGATCGGCGACGACGAGCACGGCTGGTCGGACAACGGGGTTTTCAATTTCGAGGGCGGGTGCTACGCCAAGGTCATCCGGTTGTCGCGCGAAGGGGAGCCGGAGATCTTCGCGACCACCGAGATGTTCGGCACGGTGCTCGAAAACGTCGACGTGAATCCGGAGACGGGCGCGGTGGACCTGAACTCGCAGCGCTTGACCGAGAACACCCGCGCCTCGTATCCGATTCACTACATCCCCAACCACGTCCCCGAGGGAATGGCCGGGCACCCCTCCCACGTCATCTTCCTCACGTGCGACGCGTACGGAGTGATGCCGCCGATCGCGAAGCTGACGCCCGAGCAGACGATGTATCACTTCCTGTCGGGGTATACGGCCAAGGTCGCCGGCACCGAGCGGGGCGTGACCGACCCCAAGGAGACGTTCTCGGCGTGTTTCGGCGCGCCGTTCCTGCCGCTGCAGCCCAGCGTATACGCCAAGATGCTGGGCGAGCGCATCGCGCGACACAACGTGCAGTGCTGGCTCGTGAACACCGGCTGGACGGGCGGCCCGTACGGCGTAGGGCACCGAATGAACCTCAAGCACACGCGCGCCATGATCCGCGCGGCGCTCGCTGGGCAACTCGCCTCCGCGCCGACGCGGCGCGAGTCGGTGTTCGGGTTGGACGTGCCCCAGCACGTGCCGGGTGTTCCGGATGAGCTGCTCGATCCGCGCACAACGTGGAAGGATTCGGCGGCCTATGATGCTCAGGCGCAGCGGCTCGCGGGCCTGTTCCGGAAGAACTTCGAGCAGTTCGTTTCGGTGGTGCCCGCCTCCGTTCGCAATGCCGGCCCCATCATCTCTTAGCCTCTTCGCCTCTTAGCCCCTTGTCTTTCGAGGTCGTCCGCGACCCGCTCTGGAACAACATCCGCCTCGAACCTCAGGCGCTGGCGGTCCTCGATACCCCGGCCGTCCAGCGCCTGCGCTACGTTCGCCAGCTCGGCCACGCCTTCCTCGTCTATCCCGGCGCCACGCACACCCGGTTCGAGCATGCGCTGGGCGCCTATCACCTGGCGCGCCGCGCCGTCGCTGAGCTGGGTGACGTCGAGAGTGAGGAGGGCCTCACCATTCGACTGGCCGTCCTGCTCCACGACATCGGTCACTATCCGTTTTCGCATGCGCTCGAGGAAGCGGGGCTGCCGCACCACGAGATCCTCGCCGCCCGTCATCTCCGCGCCGGAGCGCTGGCGACGACGCTCCAGCGGCTCGGCGTCTCGGCGGAGCGGCTGTTGCAGCTCATTCAAGGCACCAGCGCCTCACGGCTGGCCGGCCTGGTGTCGGGACCGATCGATGTCGACAAGCTCGATTATCTCTCGCGCGACGCGACGATGTGCGGGGTGCCGTACGGCGTGATCGACGTCGACCGGCTGTTGACTTCGCTCACGCTGGAGGGCGAGCAGCTGGGCCTGCACCCCAAGGGCTTCGCCGCGCTCGAGTCGCTGCTGTTCGCGAAGTACCAGATGTATCGCAACGTGTACTGGCATCACGCCGTGCGTAGCGCGACGGCCATGTTCAAGCGTCTGGTGCGCCGGGCGATCGCCGCGAAGCGGGTCTCGCCGGACGAGATCGCCGTGGCGACTGACGATGGGCTCAGTCACGAGCTGCAACAACACGATCAAACCGGACTCGCGCGCGCGCTCCGCGACCGGCGCCTCGCCAAGCGCGCGCTCGACCTCCCGGCTACCGATCTTCCCGCGGAGACCGCGGATTGGCCGTCGCGCGATCCCGATCTGCTCGAGCGCGTGGAGGAGCGGCTCGCGCGCGAGCTCGGTCTCGGCGCCGATCAGCTGTTCCTCGATTTCCCTTCCAAGCCCGACATGTTCGACGTGTCGATGCCCGAACTCGGCAGTCTCGGCCTGCCGCGCGTCGCCGCGGAGCTGCACCGCGCGGCGCAGCGGCTGCGCGTGTTTGTGCTCGAACGGGTCGAGATTCCGGCGCGGGCGATCGTGGAGTTAGTGGCTTGGCCGCGCGATGCAGTCGCGAAGCGACTTGCTGACGAGAAGGCCTTGCTTACCGGGGCCGGGCGGGCGACTGCTGCGTCGTGACGTTTTCCTGCGCGGGCACTTCCACGGCATCGATCCGGACGATAATCGCCGTGATGTTGTCGAGCCCGCCGTGGCGATTGGCCTCGGCAATGAGCGAATCCACTTCTTCCTCGGGCATCCGGTCGGGCGCCAGCAGCTCGGCCAGCTGATAATCCTCCAACATGCCGGTTAGCCCGTCCGATGCGAGCAAGAAGACGTCACCAGACTTCACTGCTCCAGGGTACAAGTCGGGAGTCACGTCGCTGTTCGCCCCGACACAGCGCGTGATCACGTTGCTGTAGGGATGCGTGCGTGCTTGATCCGGCGTGAGATACCCGGCATCGACCTGCTCCTGCACGTACGAATGATCCTTGGTGATCTGCGTCAGCTTCGCGTCGCGCAGGAGGTATGCCCGGCTGTCGCCCACCTGACCGATGAGAAAGCGATTCTCATATAGCGTGAGTACGGTCACCGTGGTGCCCATACCGCGTTTGTCGTGTTCGGTGAGCGTGCGTTGGAAGATGGCGCCGTTCGCGGTGCGAATCGCGCCGAGCATCCGATCCGCGATCTGCTGGTCGGACAAGCCGCGCAACGACTCGAGCTCGCGCGCGACGTAGCGCACCGCCATCTCACTGGCCACTTCTCCCGCCGCATGGCCGCCCATCCCGTCGGCGACGACGAAGATCCCGCGGTCAGGGACCATGAGGTAGCTGTCCTCATTTCCCGACCGAATGACCCCGACGTCGGTGCGGCCTGCGGATGTGATGTGCACGTGATCCCTAGATAAACACCCAGTACACCAGTCCGATGATCCCGAGGACGAGAACCGCTGCGCTGCCGCCACAGCCCTTCCCTTTCTGCTCTTGCGCAACCGGGGGGCGCGGAGGGCGTGCGGCCGGTTTCGCCGGAGGTTTCGGGACCGTGGGGGCCTTCGAGGCTGCCGGGGCTTTCGGCGCTGGTGCAGGAGGCTTGGCCGGCCCCGGGGACATCGTCATCACTTCCATCACGCGCGTCCCGCCGCCCTTCGATACGGCGGCCGCCTCATCCGTCGGCTCGAACACCGTCCCGACTTCTCCAAACCGGACGTTCGCGCCGGGCGCCAGCGGAATCTCGCCCTTGATCGGGTCCCCATCGACGAACGTCCCATTCGTCGAATCGAGATCCACCAATACCCATACGCCTTCGCGGCGCTGGAGCTTCGCATGCGCGGTGGAGACCGATTCATCGGGAAACACCAGGTCGTTGTAATCGGCCCGGCCGATGTTGACGACGGGGGTTTTGACGACGAGCCGCTGACCCTTCAGCGCCCCTCCCCGGACGAGGAAGCTTGCCAAGGCGCCGCCGGACGGCCGCTGAGCGGCTGGGACGCCATGCACGGTCTCCTTGAGCCGCTCGCCCTTGGCCGCAGGTGCGGGGGGGGCGGCCTCGGGCGCGCTAGCGGCCGGCCCCGGGCGAGGGTTTTCCGGCGGCGGGGCAGCGGAGGCGGTATCGGCGTAGAATCGAAACTTCTCCTCACCAATCGTGATGACGTCGGCGCGGGCCAGCAGCCGCTGCCCTTCGATGCGGGTGTCGTTGACCGACGTCCCGTTCGTGCTCGAATCGACGATCAGGTAGCCCTTGGGCGTCTGCACGATCTCGGCGTGCCGGCGCGACACGTCTTTGCCGGGCACGACGACGTCACAGGTGGCGTCGCGGCCAAAGACGAGCGAAGAACCGGCGATGGCGTATTCTCGGCCGTCGGTCAGGGAGACCACGCGGCCGCCGGTATTCACCGTCACCTTCCCGCCCTTCGCCTCGGCTTTGGCTTGCGCCATGGCTTGTGGGATGCTCATCGCCTGCACGTATTGCGTGCTGCCGCTGCGCCGCTCGTCGACGAACGTCAGTTCCTGCCCGCCGACTTCGACTTTGTCACCATGCAGCAGCGGGGTCGGCTCGCCTCCCAGCCGGACGCCATTGATCAGGATCTCCGCTTCCGGAACTGCCTTACTGATGACGACTTGGCCGTCTGGAAGGCCCTTCAGTTTCGCATGTCGCGGAAGCACGCCTGGAACGGCGAGCGGGATGGCGCTGTCGGGATTCGCGCCGAGCACGACCTCCCCTTGCGGGAGTGGAAACCGCTTCCCGCCGAACTCAAACAACGCCATGCACGCGCACTCCCGTAACTGTGGTCAAGGCGGGGAAGTTACGCCCGGGTGTGTAACTGGGCAAGGAAGCAGCAGTTAGGTGATCCCTACGGGCTCTTCACGCCCGATCAGACCGCGTCGCAGCCAGTACCAGAAGATCAGCGAACCAACGATCACCGTCGCATAACTGTTGATGAACCGCCAGATCAACGTGTAGCTGGGCGTGATCTCGCGCGGCACGTAGATCGACATCACTGCAGCGGACGTCAACTCGGCGAGTCCGGAACCGCCGGGCGTCGGCGCGAAATACAGCAGGAATGAAATCAGCGTTTGCAGCAGCAGGATGTCGGTGAAGTCCGCCGGGATCCCGAGGACGCGCAACGTCACGTAACCCGCCAGCAGCTTGTTCGCATGCGACGGTCCCGAGATGACAATCGCGAGGAGCAGGGTGAGAAGACCTTTCGGACTGCCGAATGCCACCATGCAGGCGTGAGCGCGATCAACACCAGCGAGCAGCTTCTCCATGCGCGCGGTCGCCCTGGGGCTCCGCCGGGCAATGCGGATGGCGAGCCGCTGGATCAGGCGCTTCATGATGCCAGGAAAGACGATAGCAGCCAGCATGACCAGCCCGATCACGCCGAAAATCGTGAGACTGGCCTTGAACAGGTCATACAGCGTGATCCCGAGTACCAATCCGTGCTGGGCAAGCGATTTGCCGGCGCCGAGCCAGACCGCCAGGGGTCCGGCGATCGCGAAGAATCCAACCGTGGCGACGAACGTCACGAAGATGGACGTGACGGCTTCCGGAACGGGGACCCCGGCGCGCTTCAGGACCCACATCGACATCGGTGCCGAGCCCGACTGGAACGGCGTGAGGTAGGATCCCCACGCGCCAAACCCGCCGGCAAGCACGCAGTCCTGCAGTCGCACCGGTGGGTAGACGTGGCGGGCGCAGACCCAGAGCCGAAGCCCCCCGCCCACCCAGTCCATCGATGCGAGGACCAGTCCCAGCGCCATCCAGCCCCAGTGTAGTCGCAGGAACGGCTCGAGGAACACGTCCGCCCGACCGCCGAAGCGAATCAGGTAGTACGCGACGAGGATGACGACTCCAGCGAGGGAGATGACGGCAAAGAGCTCGAGGCCACGACGCAGCAGCCGCGGGGTCAGGGCGAGGGCCATCTAGTGGCCAAAGCTGTTATTTTTGGGGGTTATGCGCCATCCCCCCGAGCGCGTCGTTCTCCGCAACGTACGCCAGCACAATCTGAAGAACATCACCGTCGAGTTCCCCCGGCGGGCGCTCTCGGTCGTCACGGGTCCATCGGGCTCGGGGAAAAGCTCGCTCGCGTTCGACACGCTCTACGCCGAGGGCCAGCGGCGCTACATCGAATCGCTGTCCACGTATGCCAAGCAGTTCCTGGAGCGGATGCCCAAGCCGCTCGTCGATGCGATGGAGGGGCTTTCGCCGGCGGTGGCGATCGAGCAGAAAAACCCGACGACCTCGAGCCGGTCCACGGTTGGGACGGCCACGGAAATCAATGATTTCCTGCGCCTGTTGTGGGCCCGCGCCGGGACACAGACCTGCCTAGAATGCGGCCGGGCGGTGAAACGGGACACGGTGCAGGAAGCTGTCGACTACGTCCTGTCGGGAAACGGGGAACGGGAAACGGAGAACGTGCTCGTTGCCTTCCCCCTCCCTCAATCGGCGCACCGCCCTGACGTCGAAATCGCCGCGCAGCTGCGGGCCGCCGGCTTCGTGCGAGCACAGGTCGATGGCGCCATCGTGCGCCTTGACGAGGATGGCGCCGAGGGGAAAGTCCGCGCCGGCTCGGACGTGCTGGTGCTGGTCGACCGAATTGCGCCGGTTCCTGAAAACCGCGGTCGCCTGGCGGACGCGATCGCCACCGCGTTCAGCGAGGGCGAGGGCGTAGCCCTGGCGCTGAACAACGGTGACCGCCGGCGCTTTTCCGAGCATCCCGCCTGCTCTGCCTGTGGCTGCGCCGCGCCGCTGCTCACACCGACGCTCTTTTCCTTCAACAATCCCCGCGGCGCCTGTCCTACCTGCAATGGCTTCGGGGCGGTGCTGGAGTACGACGAGTCGCTCATCGTGCCGGATCCACGCCGTTCATTGGCCAAAGGCGCGCTCGACCCCTGGACCAAGCCGCGCTACGAGGGCCGGCGGCGCCTGCTGCGCGAGACGGCGCGGGCCCGCGGCATCGAGCTCGATGCCCCGTGGAGCGAGATCCCGTCGCGCGAGCGGCATTTTCTCCTGCACCACAAGGGCGGGGAGGGCCGCTACCTCGGCATGCTCCCCTTCCTCGAGCGGCTGGAAGCCAAACGCTACAAGCAATACATCCGCGTGTTCCTGCGGCAGTATCAGCTCGCGAAGACGTGCCCCGGATGTGGCGGCGCGCGACTGAAACCCGAAGCGCTCGCCGTGCGCGTCGCGGGGAAGACGGTCGCGGAGGCCGCCGCGCTGACAGCCACTGATCTCGCAGATTGGCTGGATCACCTCAGATTGCCTTCGTTCCAACAGAGCGTCGCGGACCACATCCTGGCCGAACTGCGGGCGCGAATCGGCTTTGTGAACGACGTCGGTCTGGGATATCTCACGCTCGACCGGCAGACGCGAACTCTCTCGGGCGGCGAAGCGCAGCGGATCGCGCTGTCGAACGCCCTCGGCTCGCATCTCGTGGACACGCTGTACGTCCTCGACGAGCCGTCGATCGGTCTGCATCCCGCGGACGTGGACCGGCTGCTGGGGTTGCTGCGGCGCCTCTCGAACGCCGGCAACACCGTCGTGGTCGTGGAGCACGATCCCGCGGCGATGCGCGCGGCCGACTGGATGGTCGAGCTCGGCCCGGCGAGCGGCGAGGCCGGTGGACAGCTCGTGTATCAGGGACCGGCCGCGGCGGTGCGCGAGGCCGGCACGTTGACTGGCCAGTATCTGTCGGGCGAGAAACGGATCGGCGTGCCATCGGCGCGCCGCCCCGCCGTTCGCTGGCTCGACATGAAAGGCGCCCGGCTCCATAACGTCCACGGCGTGGACGTGCGCATTCCGCTCGGCACGCTCACGGCGGTCACCGGCGTGTCCGGGTCGGGAAAATCGACGCTGGTGCATGACGTGCTCTACCGGCAGCTCGAAGCGCGGCTGCGCGGCGAACACAGCGCCAAGCAGCACCTGGGGGAGCCGGTGGGCGACGTCGCGTCCCTGAAAGGATGGGAGCATCTCGAAGACGTCGTGCTGATCGATCAGGCGCCGATCGGACGGACGCCGCGCTCGAATCCGGTGACGTACGTGAAGGCGTTCGACGAGCTGCGCGCGCTCTTCGCCCATGAAGCGTTGGCGCGCGCCCGCGGGTATGCGCCCAGCACCTTTTCGTTCAACGTGGAGGGAGGACGCTGCGAGGCCTGCGAGGGCGCGGGACACGTGCTGATCGAGATGGTGTTTCTCGCGAACGTGTTCGTGCCGTGCGAGGTGTGCGGCGGCACTCGGTTCAAGCGCGAGGTCCTCGACGTGAGGCTCCAGGGTGCGAGCATCGCGCAGGCGTTGGAGTGGACCGTGGATCAGGCGATGCACCGGCTGCACCGCCAGCCGAGATTGGCGCGCTGCCTGTGGTACCTGCAACAGGTGGGGCTCGGCTATCTCCGGCTCGGCCAGCCGGCGACGACGTTGTCCGGCGGCGAGGCACAACGCTTGAAAATTGCGCGAGAGCTGGCGCGCGCGCGTGGCGGCCGGAGGCTCTACATTCTCGACGAACCGACGACGGGGTTGCACCTCGACGACGTGCGCGTGTTATGTCGCGTCCTCGATCGATTGGTCGATGCCGGCCACACTGTGCTCGTCATCGAGCACAACCTCGACGTGATCAAGCGCGCCGATTGGGTCATCGACCTCGGACCCGGCGCCGGGGATCAAGGCGGCCGCATTGTGGCAGCCGGCACGCCTGAGGACGTCGCCAGCGTGTCCGCTTCCGTGACGGGTCGATACCTGCGGGATCTCGCCTGATCTCGAAACAGCGCGCTGATGCACTGCTGCTCGCCGCCACGTTTACGTGGGGCGTGAGTTTCGTGATCGTGAAGGGGGCGCTCGCCGACAGCTCGCCGCTCGCGTTTTTGGCCATCCGCTTCACGATTGCGACCGTGGCGCTGGCGCCGCTGGTCGACCTTCGGTCGCGCTGGACGAGCGGCGAGTTGCGCGCGGGTGCCGTGCTCGCGGTTCTGCTGGCGACTGGTTTTGCCTGTCAGGTGGTCGGACTGCAATACACGACTCCCGCCCGGTCGGCGTTCATCGTTGCACTTTCGTCAATCCTCGCCCCGGTGTTCGGCCTCATCCTGCTCCGCCACCGTGCTGGCTGGATGGTGGTTGTCGCTCTCCTGATCGCCGGACTCGGCATCTATTACCTGACCGCGCCCGATGCCGATGGACTCAATCGCGGGGATCTCTGGACGATGATCACGGCCGTCGTCTTCGGCGGTCACATCATCGCGGTCGCGGAGCTGTCCAAGCGGTATGACGCCTACCGGCTGGTGTGGTTGCAAATCGCCGGCACCGCGGCGGGCGTCAGTCTGGCCGCCCTCGCGCTCGAGCCGATTCGCGTCGTGTGGTCGGCCGGCCTGATCGCGGCGATCCTCTTCACGGCGTTCATCGCAACGGCGGTCGCACTCGTGTGGCAAATGCGGGCGCAACGGGAGATGTCCTCGGCGCGCGCCTCGCTGCTGCTGTGCCTCGAGCCCGTGTTCGCGGCGCTCGCGTCGTGGCTCTTTTGGGAAGAGGAGCTCTCGCTCACGCAGGGCTTTGGCGCCGCGCTCATTCTGGCGGGAATGGTGCTGGCGGTCGTTGGGGAAGCGCGGACGGACGAGGTCCCAGGCCTCTAGCGCCGTTTTCTCCGGGGCCGTAGTCTGTGCTTGGAGGCTCGATGCGGATGGCCCTCACTCGCCATACCCCAGGCAACGAACGCTTGGAGCATCAGCGCGCCGAAGCGCTGGAACGGGCAGAGGTCAAGTACCGCACGCTCGTCGAGGAGGACACGGCTCGAAGCGCTCGTCGCCGAGTGTCTGCGGACCGGAGAGGCGAAGGACTACGAATGGCGGGCGTGCCGTCCCGACGGCGAGATCCGCCACATCCTGGCGCGCAATGTGCTCGTCGTCAATGATCGCCGCGAAGCGATCCGGATGGCCGGAACCTCCGTCGACATCACCGACCGCAAGCGCACCGAAGAGGAAGTCCGCGTGCTCCGCGGGATTCTGCCGATTTGCGCGAGCTGCAAGCGCATCAAGAACGAAGGCGGCGGGTGGGAAGCCGTCGAGTCCTTCGTGCGCGAGCACACCGACGCCGAGTTCAGCCACGGCCTCTGTCCCGACTGCGCTGCCCGAGATTGGGGGAACGTCAAAACGTCATGACGCCATGACGCATGATATCATGGCTCAAGAAGATCGGCGAGCACTATCAGTGGGTGCGAAGCGACAACCAGGTTTCTAGCAAGCTGCCACGCATGGAGTTTCCGGTAATCCCCCATGAAGCGATGGTAACCCTTCTTCTCCTGCCGTGGTCATCATTTCACCGCGCCAGCAACCGAATCTTGGCGACATGATATCATGGCGTCGTGACGACATGGCGTCTTGGCGTAATGCCCTCCTGTTTCTATATTTCGCGCTCTTCCCGAGTAGCTCAGTTGGTAGAGCAGCCGGCTGTTAACCGGCGGGTCGCAGGTTCGAGTCCTGCCTCGGGAGCTTCCCCCCCCAATAGCTTTCCTGTCGTGGATCCCGTCATCGCCAAGGGAACCTGCTTCCCCATGTTCGCCTACGACGTCGCGCAAGCGATCGATCTGGACGAGGCGGAGCGCCGCCTCACCGCCGGCGCCGAGCGGCAGACGATCAAGCAAAAACGCCGCGCGCCGGCGTCCTTCGAATACCGCCCCGCCCCGCTCCGCGTGACGCGACAGGGCGAAGCGCAGAGCGTCGACGGCTTCCGCACGACGCCGGGGGTCGAGATCGTGCTCTACGACTTCGGCGCTGTGTCCGTGAGCTACACGATCCCCCTCGCGGGCGCGCTGACTACCCTCCCGGCGCTCGCCGAGGCGCTGTGGGGAAACGAGCTGCTGTTGAAGGACTCGCGTCAGCAGGTGGAAACCCTGATGGCGGCCTTAGGCGCTGCGGCGGCCCGGCCCCACGTGGCCGAGTTCGTGGAAGACTATTCGGTTTTTCATGTGAAAGCCTTCACCCAACCCTGCGACGCCGCGATGCTGTGGACGAGTCAGGCACAGACCGTCGCGCAGGTGCTGCGCGCCGCGCCGCACTCCCTCTCGCCGCAGGAAGTCGCCGATGCGACGGCTTTCCGCTTGTCGTTTGGTCCCAACGACGCAACCATCATCGACACGGACGCCGCGCTGCTGTTCGACCCTGAGGGCGAGGACGTCCGCGACCTCGTCGAGTTCGCCAATACCCAGCTGCTGGAAATGCGCTATCTCGACCACGAGCTCGACGACGTGCTCGAGGGAGCCTACGAAACTCTGCACGGCCGTGCGTGGCGGCGCTGGCGGCTGGCGCCGGTCGGGCCCGACTTGCGCAGTCTCGCCCGGCTGCAGCTCGACGCCGCCATCCTGTTCGAGCAAGTCACCAACGCCCTCAAGCTGGTGGGCGATCAATTTCTAGCGCGGGTCTACTCGCTGGCCTCGCGACGCTTCCACCTGCCCGAGTGGGACACGAGCATCTCGCGCAAACTGCAGACGATTGACGGGATCTACGCGAAAATGGCCGACCGGGCGTCGAACCGTCGCATTGAGCTGCTGGAGTGGATCATCATCATCCTCATCGCCTTCGAGGTTGGCCTGTCCCTCATTCCGTTCGCGCCGTAGCGTCCTCTACGGCTCGAGCACGCTGTTCACGAGGTCTACGATTTCGCGCGCGGTAAACGGCTTTTGCAGGCTCTTCACCGCGCCCAGTAATTCTGCATCCCGCCGCAGATCGAGCATCCCGGTCGAATCGCCACCCGAGATCACGATCACCTTCACGGCTGGAAACTGCTTGCGAATCGCGCGCAGTGTCAGGATGCCGTCCTGGCCCGGCATGAAGATGTCGCTGATGACGACGTCGGCCGGATGCTGGGCGAGCATCTCCAATCCCTGTCCGCCATCACCCGCGTCTTCGACCTCATGGCCGGCCTGCTCCAGCGCCCGCCGCACGATCCGCCGAATGGGCTCCTGATCATCGATGACGAGGATCCGCGCCATGGTCCGCAATGTTTCGGCCGCCGCGCCGACATGCCAGTCGGTAAGCCCCTACAGGTGTCTTCGGCACGATTCTCGCCAAAGCCTGTGACGAGAACCGCCTATAACCGTCACTGCGCATCGAAGGTGAAGACTGATGAAGACCATTACTATGCGAGGGATGCTGAAGGGCGCCCTCGTTTTGTGCGTACTCGCTGCGTTCTGGAACGGCGCATGCACGACGAAGTCGGGACCCGTCGAGCCGCCACCGCCACCGCCCGTGCCACCGCCACCGCCTCCTCCAGGACCGCCGGCGATGGTCCTCACGCCGACGGCGATTTCGTTTGACGATACCACGGGCAGTGCCACGAGGCCGCCGCAGACGATCGCGATCGCGAAACAGGACGTTGCTACCGCTCCGCTGACGGGATTAACCCTGGGCGGTATCACGTATGTCGGGTCGCCCGGCTGGCTCACCGCAACCCTGAGCGGCTCCGAGGCGCCGGCCACCTTGACGCTCACCGCCGCCAAAGGCGCGCTCCCGCCCGGTACGTACAGCGCGACGGTTCGCGTCACTTCCAATGTCGCGACGAACAGCCCGCAAACCCTGACGGTGACCTT
>Ga0214472_10006410_pt1 | contig 12335 bp, 12 predicted proteins | sample RVTome_6_FD_207662 | JGI IMG/M metagenome (GOLD analysis project Ga0214472, IMG submission 207662) | Soil microbial communities from uranium-contaminated site in the Upper Colorado River Basin, Wyoming, United States - RVT140D175 | ecosystem: Environmental > Terrestrial > Soil > Contaminated >... | reverse complement strand
CAGGCCGCGCGGGTCGAATCCCGGGTCCACGTCCTGGAGCTTCCAGAAGCTGCGCACCAGCAGGGCCGCGCCCGCCACCAGGACCACCGCGGCGGCGAGCTCGAAAGCGGCGAGGGATCGGCGCGCGCGCAGGCCGCCGGCCGTGCCCGAGGCGCGCCCTCCGTCCTGCAGGCCGGCCTGCGGCCGCCGCCGGGCGCCGCGCACGGCCGGCAGCACGCCGAACACCAGGGCCGAGAGCATCGAGGCGACGAGCGCGAAGCTCAGGGCGCGGCCGTCGACCGAGGCCTGTTCGAGACGCGGCAGCTCGGGGCCGAGCGCCCGCACGAGCCTCACGAGCCACACGGCGACGAGCGCGCCAAGGGCGCCGCCGAGAACGGCGAGCAGCAGGCTCTCGGTGAGCAACTGGCGGAACAGGCGCCACGGGCCCGCGCCGATCGAGGTGCGGATCGCGAGCTCCCGCTCGCGGCTCAGGCCCCGGGTGAGAACGAGGTTGGCGACGCTGGCGCAGGCCATCAGCAGCAGCAGGCCGACCGCCCCGAACAACAGCAGCAGGGCCCTTCGCGCCTCGCCCACAACCTCGTCCTGCAGCGAGCGGACCCAGGCGCCACGGCCGAGGTTGTCGTCGGGGTACATCTCCTCGAGCCGCTTCATCACCGAGCTCATGTCGGCCTGCGCCGAGGCCAGCGTGGCGTCGGGCCTGAGCCGCGCGAACACGCGCAGGGTGTGACGCCCGCGGAACCGGTCGTCGGGACCGAACGCGAGCGGCTCGAAGATCTGCTCGCCGAAGCCCGGCAAGCGTGCGTGCGCCGGCACCACGCCGACGAGCGTCGAGGGCTCGCCGTCGAGGAGCACGCGCTGGCCGATCACCCCGGGGTCGGCCCCGAACTGCTCGCGCCACAGGCCTTCGGTCACCACCACCACGCGGTCGTTGCCCGGTCGCTCCTCCTCGGGCAGGAACGTCCGCCCCGCGAGGGGCCTTATACCCAGCATCGAGAAGTAGCCCGTGCTCACCCGGGCGCTCGAGACTCGCACGGGCTCGGCAAGGGTCCCGAGCGTGCGGTCGAGCCGTTCACGCGCGGCCAGGGACTCGAAGGACCGGTTCATCTCCGCGAAGTCGCGGTAGTCCGGGGCGGACACGGCTTCCCTGTCGCTTTCGCGCAGGCGATCGTTCTCCCAGAGGATCACGAGCCGCTCGCGGTCGGGGTAGGGCAGCGGCCGCAGCAGCACTCCGTCCACCACGCTGAAGAGGGCCACGTTGCCGCCGATGCCGAGGGCGAGTGTCGCCACCACCGCCCCAGCGAAAAGCGGGCGGCGAGCCAGGGCGACGGCCGCGAACCAAAGGTCTTCCCAGAGAATGCGCATGATCGAGTCTCCCTGTCCTCGCCTACGGGCGCTGACCGTCCGGGTGCGGGCGGCTGCCCGGCATCGCTCCCGCCCGAACGCCCAGGCCAGGCTCCAGGCCTCGCGCGCGTACCAGAGCGCGGCCGTCCATGCACCGGCGTCCGCTCGCGCTTCGTACTCTTCCCACAGATCGCCGAGCGCCGCCTTGGCCGCCGGGCCATCGCCCAGGGCCCACGACAGCATCCACTGTGTGCGCGCGCGCTTCGAGGCGGGCGTTCTCAACCTTCCGCCTCGCCGAGCAGGCCTTCGAGCCCCGTCCAGAGGCGCAGCAGCGTCGCGCGCGACGAGCGGAGCGCCCGCAGGCCCTCGCCCGTCACACGCAGGTAGCGTCGGGGCCGGCCGGCCCGCTCCCCGCTCCCCTCCGTAGGCCGCGCCCGCAGCAGGCCCTTCTCCTCGAGGCGAGCGAGCGTGACGTAGACGGCGCCCCGGGACGTGCGCCGTACGCCGGCCGCCTGGACCTCCTGCAAGATGCGCGTGCCGTAGGCGAGGTCGCCCGCGCGGAGCACTGCCAGGAGCACGAGCTGCTCGAACTCACCCAGGGAATGGGCCATTGCTAACATTGTAGGCATACGCGCCCCGGCTCACGAAGGTTCCCGAGAAAAGAAAATGGGGCGGCCGAAGCCGCCCCGGTCTACCGGAATTCCGTTGGAACAACGGCGAACGAGCAACGGGCTCGCGGGCGCACCGGATTCACTCCGGGGAGCGCGCGGGGGGGGTCTGGGGGGTGCGACGCAGCACCCCCCAGAATGGAAAGACGGCTTAGAACCCGCCGCCGCCCATGCCGCCGCCCATGCCGCCGCCCATCGGGGCCTTCTCTTCCTTGTCCTCCGGGATCTCGGAGACGAGAGCCTCGGTGGTGAGCAGGAGAGAAGCGATCGACGATGCGTTCTGCAGCGCCGAGCGGACGACCTTCGTCGGGTCGATGACACCCGCCTCGACCAGGTTCTCGTACTCGTCGCTGAGCGCGTTGAAGCCCTCTTCGGCCTTCATCTCGCGCACCTTCGCCACCACGACCGCGCCCTCGAAGCCCGCGTTGCCGGCGATCTGCCGGAGCGGCTCCTCGAGCGAGCGGCGCACGATCGCGACGCCGACGGCCTCGTCGCCCGAAGCCTTGAGCGACTCGATCGCCTTCTGGGCGCGCAGCAGCGCGACGCCGCCGCCGGGGACGATGCCCTCCTCGACCGCAGCCTTGGTCGCGTGCATCGCGTCCTCGACGCGCGCCTTCTTCTCCTTCATCTCGGTCTCGGTAGCGGCCCCGACCTTGATCACGGCGACGCCGCCGACCAGCTTGGCGAGCCGCTCCTGCAGCTTCTCACGGTCGTAGTCGGAGGTCGTCTCCTCGACCTGGGTGCGGATCTGCTTGACCCGGCCCTCGATCGTCTTGGCCGTGCCGCCGCCCTCGACGATCGTGGTGTTGTCCTTGTCGATGGTGATCTTCTTGGCCTTGCCCAGGTCGTCGAGCTTGAGGTTCTCGAGCTTGATGCCGAGGTCCTCGGTGATCGCCTTGCCGCCGGTGAGGATCGCGATGTCCTCGAGCATGGCCTTCCTGCGGTCGCCGTAGCCCGGGGCCTTGACGGCCGCGACCTGCAGCGTGCCGCGGAGCTTGTTCACCACCAGTGTGGCGAGGGCCTCGCCCTCGACCTCTTCGGCGATGATCAGCAGCGGCTTGCCGAGCTTGGCCACCTGCTCGAGCACGGGCAGCAGGTCCTTCATGCTCGAGATCTTCTTCTCGTGGATCAGCACGAGGGCGTTTTCGAGCGCCACTTCCATCCGCTCCGGGTCGGTCACGAAGTAGGGCGAGAGGTAGCCGCGGTCGAACTGCATGCCCTCGACCACGTCGAGCGAGGTCTCGAGCGTCTTCGCCTCTTCCACCGTGATCACGCCGTCCTTGCCCACCTTCTCCATCGCCTCGGCGATGATGCCGCCGATCGTCTGGTCGTTGTTCGCCGAGATCGTGCCGACCTGGGCGATCATCTTGCCCTTGACCGGCTTGCTGAGCTTCTTCAGCTCCTCGACGACGGCCGCAACCGCTTTCTCGATGCCGCGCTTGATGTCCATCGGATTGGCGCCCGCGGTCACGTTCTTGATCCCCTCGCGGTAGATCGCCTGCGCGAGCACGGTCGCGGTGGTGGTGCCGTCGCCGGCCACGTCGGAGGTCTTCGACGCGACCTCTCGCACCATCTGCGCGCCCATGTTCTCGAGCGGGTCCTTGAGGTCGATCTCCTTGGCCACCGTCACGCCGTCCTTGGTGATGACGGGGGAGCCGAACTTCTTGTCGAGCACCACGTTGCGGCCCTTGGGGCCGAGCGTGACCTTGACGGCGTCGGCCAGCCGGTTCACGCCGCGGAGCACCGCCTGGCGCGAGTCGTTTCCATAAGTAATCTGCTTCGCCATGGTTTCTTCCTCGGTCCTTTAGCCGATGACCGCGAGGACTTCGTCCTCACGGAGGATGAGGTACTCCTGGCCGTCGACCTTGATGTCGGTGCCCGAGTACTTGCCGAAGAGGATCTTGTCGCCGGCCTTGACGTCCAGCGCGATCTTCGTGCCGTTTTCAAGGATCTTGCCGTTGCCCACCGCGATGACCTCGCCCTCCTGGGGCTTCTCCTTCGCGGTGTCGGGGATGATGATGCCGCCCTTGATCGTCTCCGCCTCTTCGATGCGCTTCACCAACAGGCGGTCGTGAAGCGGACGCACCTTCGCCATCTTTGTCTCCTTTCGTTCTCCGCGAATCGCGGAACCAGCAACGTCCGACTGCCACACTCGACCCACCGTTCGGTCGGACTCGGCGGCCGAGGAGGAAATATCCTCCAGCTAGCACTCGCAAACGTTGACTGCCAACGAATATACACCCGATTGGCACTCTGTCAAGACGACTGCTAAGGCGACTGCTAAGGCACGCCGCGGAATCGCGGGTGGCAACCCACGGGGGTCCTAGGGGGTGCGCAGCACCCCCTAGAGCAAGGAAGGAGGCAACAGCTCTGTTGTCGTCCTGGCCCCTCTATCCATGGCTCTTGAGGAGTCACAGGGCCCATGGGCTGGTGATTCGACCTACACCTGCAGCTTGTATTCTTCGATCTTCTTGCCGAGGGTGTTCCTGTGGATGCGGAGATCCTTGGCGGCGCGCGAGAGGTTGCCGCGGTGCTGCTGGAGCACACGCGTGATGAAACGCTTCTCGAACTCGCGCTTCGCCTCGGAGAAGCGGATCCCCTTGTCGACCATCTCGATGACGAGCGATTCCAACTGTAGCTTCACGAAACGAGCTCCCTGTAGGCAACCGGGCCCAGCGGGCCCGGAATGCGGCCGACTCTAGCGGGCCTCCCCCCGGAGGCGATCGTATGCCTCCACGTACTTCTCAACGGTGCGCGCGACGACTTCCGGAGGGAGCTCGGGGCCCGGCGGCTGCTTGTCCCAGTCGAGGGTCTCGAGGTAGTCGCGCACGAACTGCTTGTCGAAGCTTCGCTGTGACCGGCCCGGCGCGTACGCGTCGCGCGGCCAGAAGCGCGACGAGTCCGGCGTCAGGGCCTCGTCGATCCAGATGAGGCGCCCGTCTCGGACACCGAACTCGAACTTCGTGTCCGCCAGGATGATTCCCCTCGCCTCGGCGTGCGCGCGGGCTCGCTCGTAAAGCTCGAGGCTCACCCGGCGCGCTTGCGCCGCGCGCTCCCGTCCCACGCTCGCAAGCATCGTGTCGTAGGAGATGTTCTCGTCGTGGCCGGTCTCCGCCTTCGTCGCCGGCGTGAAGATCGCCGGCTCCAGACGGTCCGAATCGCGCAGCCCCTCGGGAAGGGCGATGCCGCAGACGCTGCCGGTGCTCTTGTAGTCCTTGAAGCCCGAGCCGGTGATGTACCCCCGCACCACGCACTCGACCGGCAGCACGTCGGTCTTGACGACCAGCATCGAGCGGCCCTCGAGCTGGTCGGCGAACGCGGCGAGCTCGGCGGGGTACTCGCCGACGTCCGCGCTCAGCACGTGATGCGGCACGACCTGCTTCAGCAAATCGAACCAGAAGAGCGACATCTGCGTGAGCAGTCTGCCCTTGCCGGGGATTCCCGTCGGCAGCACCACGTCGAACGCGCTCAGCCGGTCGGTCGCGACCACGAGTAGCTTGTCTCCGAGGTCGTAGACGTCGCGCACCTTGCCCCGCTTCCAGAGCGGAACGCCTGGAAGCTTCGTTTCCACCAATGGGGGGGCTTTCGTGTCGACTGGCATCGATCCTTGGGAGTGGGGTCGCCGTCAGAGGGCGGGAAGTCTACAGGAAGCGCGAAGCGCGAGGCAAGGATGAAAAACACACGAGCGGGCCGCCGGTGGCGTCCCGGCGCCCGTCCTTCGGTCTCGCTCTGGAAGGAAAGCTACCGCTTCGTGCTCGTGCGGTCGGGAGTTGCCTGCGGCGGGCGTGGCGTCGCGGCAGGCGCTTCGGCGGGCGGGGCGGGCAAAGGCGTCGGCCGTGGTGTCGCTTTGGGCGTCGGGCTTCTCGCGACGGCGGGCGCCTCGGCCGTCGGCTTCCCTCCGGTGCGCGGCGGGGCGACGGCCCAAGCGTCCCGCGAGCGGACGGGCCGCGATTCGAGGATGACGTCGCCGTCCGCCTTCAGGCGCACGCTCACGCCCCCGCCCGCGTGCCGCCCGGAGGCGCGCTGGCCCCTGTGGCCTTCGTCCTCCGCCGTGAGGCCCTCGAGGGGCGCGTCCACGCGGCCGCGCACCGATTCGGCCTCGAGCTCGAAGCGGCTCCCCTCGGGCACCTCGAGCCGCACGTCGCCGTGCGTCGACCGCGCCACGATCTCGCCGTCGAGCGGACTGCCGGGAGCGAGCCGCGCGCTGCCGCGATCCACTTCGAGATCTATGGGTCCGGAGAATCCGTCGAGCGTCACGTCCGAGCCCGACACGCGGATGCGCGCGCCGCGCGCGAGGCCCCTCGCCTCGACGCCTCCGTGCTGAACCACGGCTTCGACCGGGCCTGCCACGCGCTCGAGCGTCACGCCGTCGTGCGTCACCTCGATGTTGGCCCCGCCCGTGACGTCGCTGCCCGTGACCCCTCCGTGCTGCACGCGGGCGTAGAGCTCGCCGCCCACGCGCTCGAGCCGCACGTCGCCGAAGCTCGTCTCGACGTGCGCCCGCCCCACGACGTCGAAGCCGCGCACGGGCGCGTGCTGGCCGCGCACGACGAAGTCTCCGCCGATGCTCTCGGCCTCGAGCTCGCCGTGCGCCAGGTCCACCTCCAGGCCCGCGCTGCGAAGCACCTCGAGGTTGCCGTGCTGCACGTCCAGCCTGGAGGCTCCCGTCACGCCCGAGACCGAGACGCTGCCGTGGCGCGAGTTGAGCTCGAGCGCGCCGCCGATTCCGTGGACGCCCACGTCGCCGTGCCGGGCCTCGAGCTTGACCATGCCCGCCACGCGCTCGATGCTGACGCCATCGAACGACGCGGCCACGTCGGCGGCCGCGACACCCGAGAGCTCGACGCGCCCGTGCTCGTTGCGGATCTCGACCACGGTCTCGGGCGGAGCCTCGATCTCGAAGTGGGTCTCGAAGCCGGTCTCGTCGCGGCGGCCGATCTCGTCGCGGTTCGTGCCGACCCTCACGCGCTCGCCGTCGCCCGTGAGCCGCAGCTCGATGCGTTCGGCGAACGCGCGGGCCTTCTCTTCCGTCGGCTGGAATACGACCTTGCGCAGCCGGACTTTCACGGCGCCGGGAGCGCCCGCCACGACGCTCACTTCGCCGAACGCGTTCTCGACCTCGAGCCGGGGCGCCTTGCCTGCGGCCACGGCGCGTTCGGCCGCGGCTTCGAACGCCCATGACGGCCCGTAGAAGCGGCCGCCCATCACGCGGCAGCCCTCCGGCCCGATCTTGACGTCCCCGCGGACATGCCAGGCTGTCTCGACGGTCGCGGCGAAGCCGACGATCAGCACCAGGAGCGCGATCTTGCGTGCGGTCACTTCACGACCTCCCCTCGCGAAGAGCGGCGGACCCAGAGATCCACGAGCTCGAGGACGCCCCACAGCACGAGCGCGAGCGGCCACCAGGTGCGCAGCAGCGGCAAGAGCTCGACCCGGCCGAGATTGGCGAGCGTCCCCAGGACGCCGAGCGTCACGAGGCACACGCCGAACGTCACTCCCTCGGGACTAAAGGCGGGGCGGCTCATCCCCGGTCCCTCCCGCCTTGCGCGCCCGGAACGACGCGTAGACGAAGTACCCGCCCACCGCGATCAGCAGCAGCGGCCACCAGCGCGCCAGGCGATCGAGGTCCAGCCAGCCGAGGTTGTTGAACAGGATCACGAAACCGAAGAGCGCGAGCGAACCGCCCCAGACCGGCGATTCGATCTCCGGCTGCTCCTCGGGCTCGCTGCGGCCCCCGAGGAAGCGGGCATTCGCGGCGGTGGCGCCCTTCCACGCGTCGATGATGTTGAACAGGTAGACGAACGGGATCGCGAACGCGAATGGGAACTCGTGTCCGCTCGCGGTGAGGTAGATGCTCCCCACCCAGGCGAAGAAGAACACGAAGGCACGCGCGATACGCCCGTTGTAGACCTGGCCGAGGCCGGGGAAGAGCGACAGGAACGCCGCGAGCCCCGGGCTCTTCGGCAGCCGCACGTAGGGCGCGCTTCCCGGCGGCAGCGCGGGGGGCGCAGCGGCGGACGACGCGGCGCTCTGAGGATCGAACGACTGGCTGCTCATCTCATCTTCTCCTTGCTGCTCGACATCACTTCCACATCGGGGCTACGCAGCGCGCGTCGCGCCGGTTCGGAAAGCTGTGGCCACCCGGACGGCGGGAGACCGCGCCTCGCTGCCCTGCTTGGGCTCGACCTCTGGGCTCGGCTTGCGCCGTTCGAGCAGGCGCTTGTAATCGTTGACACGCTCGTTGACGCGCTCGATGCGGCCCTCGAAGGCGGTACTCAGGACGACGCCCAGCACGCGGACGTCCTCGAGCAGGCGGTCCTTGCGTTCCATCAGGCTGCTGCCCGCGGTCACGGTCTGACCGACGAGCCGCTGCGCGGCGCGCGCCCCGCGCTCGGGGCCGACAACCGCGAGCGCCGCCCCGAGCGCGATGAGAGCGAAGCCGGCCGCCGCGGCGTTCAGCCACTGCGGCAGAACGAGCGCGGGACGGATCTCGACCGGGCGCGGGCGCGTGCGAGCGGCGTGAGCGGCACGCTCGGCGAGTCCCGCGGGCGCCTCGAACTCGGGGGCGCTGCGCAGCGCCTCGACGACCTCCGCGAGCGCCCCGCGCAGCTCCAGGCACGCCTCGCAGCCGGCGAGGTGCGCCTCGAGCTCGGCGCCCAGGATCGGGTGGAGCGAGCCCTCGAGCTCGTCGGACAGCAGCTCCTCGGCCCTCTGGCAGTCCATCCTCATCCCCTCACGACGCGCCGCCCGCGAGCTCGTGGCGGCGCGCCAGCAGGCGCTTGGCGAGCTCCAGGCGGGCCCGGTTGATGCGGCTCTTCACCGTTCCGAGCGGGACCTCCAGCGACTTCGCGATCTCGTCGTACGAGAGCCCCTGCAGGTCGCACAAGACGAGCGGCAGCCGCAGCTCGGGCGGGAGCGCCCGCAGCCCGCGGTGAACCAGGCGCGCGCGCTCCTCCCGCTCGAGCCCGGCGATCGGATGCTCCTCCCGGGCCGGCGCCAGCTCGAGCACGAGCGGGTCCTCCGCCCGTCGCGCCCGCTCCTGGCGGCCGCGGCGGTAGTGGTCGATCGCGTGGTTGCGCGCCACCGCCATCAGCCAGGCGCCGAACGGCCCGTCCGCCTCCCGGTACTTGTGGAGCGTCTGATACACCTTGACGAAGACCTCCTGCGTCAGGTCCTCGGCCTCGTCCACCCGCCCCGTGAAGCGGTAGGCGAGGCCGAACACCTTGCGCGTGTGGCGCTCGACGAGCGCCGCCCAGGCAGCCTCGTCGCCGCCCCGGCAGCTCGGCAGGAGATCGGCATCGGTCGTAGTCAAGAGCACCTGGAGGCACGATCTCTCCCCTGCCACTCCAAGGAACGAGCCCGGGCTGGGCCGAGTTCACGGAAGTGATCCCGAAAAACTGGGTCGAGACGGCCGGTTTGACGCTCGGCGGCGCATTGTAGTAAAGTCGTCGACGGCTATCAAGTGTCTGAGCGCGAAGGCTTTGTGAGCACGGCGGGTCCGCGGTGACGCGCCAGCAGGGGCAGCTCCTCGGAGGAGCGCTCCTCGCCGTTTTACTCCTGGCTTTCTTTTTCCGCGGCGTGGATTGGTCGGCCCTTGGCACCGCGCTGCGCGACGCGCGGATCCTGCCGCTCGCGGGCCTGGTGCTCGTGACGATCACGCTTTATGCCGTCCGGGCCTGGCGCTGGGGCGACCTGCTGCTGCCGCTCGGGCGCGTGGGCTTCCGCGATCTCTTCTCGGCGACGATGGTGGGCTTCGCCTCGGGCCTGCTGATCCCGCGCGCGGGCGAGCTCGTGAGACCGTGGCTCGTGGCGCGACGCTACCCCTCGATGTCCACGTCGGCGGGCTTCGCGACGATCATCCTCGAGCGGCTCATCGACTTGATCAGCGTGCTGGTGCTGTTCGCTTTGTATCTCTTCGTCCTGCCGACACCGAGCGCGCAGGCCGAGAACCGGCTCATGGAGCTGGTGAAGCTCGGGGGCGCCGTGACGGGCGTGGTGGCGCTCGGTGCTCTCGGCTTCCTGCTGGCGCTGCATGCCAACGCCGAGCGGGTCACGCGCCTGATCGAGAGGATCCTCACGCGTTTCCCGCGCTTCATCGCCGAGCCCGGCGGCCGGATGCTGCGGGCCTTCTCCTCTGGCCTCGCGGTGCTGCGCGCGCCGCTCGCGCACCTCGGTCTCATCGGTGCGCAGTCGCTCGTCGTCTGGCTGCTGATCGCGCTCGGCTTTCACCTGAACCACGCCGCCTTCGGGATCGTGCTGCCGTTTCACGCAACCTTTCTGCTGATCGCGTTCCTGGTCGTGGGCGTCGCCATCCCGACGCCGGGGATGGTGGGGGGGTTCCACGCCTTCTACCTGCTGGCCCTGTCCGAGGTGTTCGGGGTAGAGCGCTCGACCGCCGCGGCCGCCGCCGTCGCCGCCCACGCTCTTTCGAACCTGCCGATCCTCGTCTTCGGCCTGCTGCTGCTCGGGCGCGAGGGCCTCAGCCTCGGGCGCGTGGTCGAGGCGACCCGCGAAGAAAAAGAGCTCTCGGAGGTGCGACCTTGAAGTGCCCGTTCTGCGTCCACATCGAGGACAAGGTGGTGGACTCGCGCGAGAGCAAGGAAGGCGACGTGATCCGTCGCCGGCGCGAGTGCCTGTCGTGCGGCCGGCGCTTCACGTCCTACGAGCGCATCGACCAGATCCCGCACCTCGTGGTGAAGAAGGACGGCCGGCGCGAGCGCTTCGACCGCGAGAAAGTGATGGCGGGGCTGCTCAGGGCCTGCGAGAAGCGGCCCGTGCCGGTGAAGGCGCTCGAGGGGGTGGTCGACCGGGTCGAGGCCATGGTGCAGGAGAGCCCCGACCGCGAGGTGCCCGCGGAGCAGATCGGCGAGGTGCTGATGGAGCGCCTCAAGGAGCTCGACAAGGTGGCCTTCGTGCGCTTCGCCTCGGTCTACCGCGATTTCAAGGACGTCGACCAGTTCATGGCGACGCTCAAGGGGCTGCTGGAAGCACGCGATTAGCCGCGCCAGGGGGGCACGGGGGGATGCTAGGGGGGTGCGGGGGGCGCTCAGCCCCCCGAAGGCAGTCCAGCAAGTCCGGCTATCTTGTAGTTAGTCTGTAGTTTGGCCTAGGTGTGGCTCCAGAGCTACACTAGCCTGATGCGGCGGGAGCGGTTCCAGAACAACCTCCGGCTGGTGCTGGCGGTGACGGGCGGGCTTTTGGTGCTGTTCCTACTCGCGGAGCTGCTGCTCAGAAAGAGCCGCGACTTCCAGCCGGATTTCCTGGCCTCCGCGCTGCTCTACGCCCTGACGGTCCTCAACCTCTCGCTGCTGCTGATCCTGCTCTTCGTCCTGGGCCGGAACCTGGTGCGGATGCTGATGGAGTGGCGCCGCGGGGTGTTCGGCGCGCGACTGCGCGTGCAGCTGCTGCTCGTCTTCCTGCTGATGGCGATCGCGCCCTCGATGCTGATCCTGCTCGTCGGCAGCGACCTGATCCGGCAGACCGTCGACCGCTGGTTCAACGTGGACGCCGAGCGCATGCTCGCGTCCTCGCAGACGCTCGGGCTCGCGCTCGACGCGTCGGCGCTCGAGACGAGCCGGGTCCACGCCCGGCAGCTCGCCGGCGAGATCGAGGCCCGCGGCCTGCTCCAGCCGCAGGAGCAGGGCCGGCTGCGACGCGCGGTCGAGCTGCGGGCGCGCCAGCGGGAGCTCGACCTCGTCAACGTCTACGCGGGCGAGACCGAGGTGGTCGCCGTGATGGACCCGAGGCTGCCGCCGTCACGGGCCTGGGACGCGGTGGCAGGCGACGCTCTCGCGGAAGCCGCGGCCGCCGGGCAGGAGGCGTCGGCCACCGTTGCCTTCGGGGCCGGGCGTCTCGCGCGCGCGGCGGCGCCCGTGCGCGACGCCGTCGGACGCCCCGAAGGCGCCGTCGTGGTCTCGAGCTTCGTGCCGCCCGACGTGGCCTCGGCGGTCCAGGAAGTGCAGGACGGCTACACGAAGTTCAGGAAGACGCAGACCTTCCGCGAGCCGATCCTCTCTTTCTACCGCTCGCTCTACCTGTTTCCAGCGCTGCTGATCCTGTTCGGCGCGGTCTGGCTGGCACTCTACCTCTCGCGCCGCATCACCACCCCGATGCGGCTCGTGGCCGAGGGCGCGGAGCGCATCGCCTCCGGACAGCGCGGGGTGCGCGTCGACTTCCCCACGGGCAGCGACGAGTTCCGCGCGCTGATCGCCTCCTTCAACCGCATGTCGGAGCGCCTGGCGCGCAGCGAGGAGGAGGTGGAGTTCTCGCGGGCGGGACTGGTGCGCAAGAACCAGGAGCTCGAGGAGCGCCGGCGCCTCACGGACA